>Ga0308166_1000217_pt1 | contig 102815 bp, 90 predicted proteins | sample PhyCR2_2_FD_202137 | JGI IMG/M metagenome (GOLD analysis project Ga0308166, IMG submission 202137) | Phyllosphere microbial communities from UC Gill Tract Community Farm, Albany, California, United States - DLSLCC.R2 | ecosystem: Host-associated > Plants > Phyllosphere > Unclassified | place...
AGTCACGTCGCTGACCACCCTCAAACTGGCCGAGATCTACACCGAAGCCGGCCTGCCCAATGGCGTGTTCAACGTGCTGACCGGCAGCGGCCGTGAAGTCGGCACCTGGCTGACCGAGCACCCACGCATCGAAAAGGTTTCCTTCACCGGCGGCACCACCACCGGCAAGAAGGTCATGGCCAGCGCCTCGAGCTCGTCGCTCAAGGAAGTCACCATGGAACTGGGCGGCAAGTCGCCGTTGATCATCTGCGCCGATGCCGACTTGGACAAGGCCGCCGACATCGCCATGATGGCCAACTTCTACAGCTCGGGCCAGGTATGCACCAACGGTACCCGCGTGTTCATCCCCGCTGAAATGAAGGCTGCCTTCGAAGCCAAGATCGCCGAGCGCGTAGCGCGCATCCGCGTTGGCAACCCGGAAGACGAAAACACCAACTTCGGCCCGCTGGTCAGCTTCCAGCACATGGAAAGCGTGCTGGGCTACATCGCCAAGGGTAAAGAGGAAGGTGCCCGCCTGCTGTGCGGCGGCGAGCGTCTGACCACCGGTGAGTTCGCCAAAGGCGCCTTCGTGGCCCCGACCGTGTTCACCGACTGCAGCGACGACATGACCATCGTCAAGGAAGAGATCTTCGGCCCGGTGATGAGCATCCTCACCTATGAAACCGAAGAAGAAGTGATCCGCCGCGCCAACGACACCGACTACGGCCTGGCCGCCGGTGTCTGCACCAACGACATCACCCGCGCCCACCGCATCATCCACAAGCTCGAAGCTGGTATCTGCTGGATCAACGCCTGGGGTGAATCGCCGGCCGAGATGCCGGTCGGTGGCTACAAGCAGTCGGGCGTAGGCCGTGAAAACGGCGTCAGCTCGCTGGCTCAATACACCCGTATCAAGTCGGTACAGGTCGAACTGGGCGGCTACAACTCGGTCTTCTGACCGACAGTTGCAAGCCGCAAGCTTCAAGCTGCAAGTAAGAGCCGGTCGGCGTCAGACCGCCGGCCCTTGCAGATACCATCCATTCGCAAGCTTCGCCCAACTGCTTTTTCTTGCAGCTTGTAGCTAGAAGCTTGCCGCTGCATTTCGGAGAAATGCCATGGAATACGATTACATCATCGTCGGTGCCGGCTCCGCCGGTAACACACTGGCCACCCGCCTGACCGAAGATGCCGGCGTCACCGTACTGCTGCTGGAAGCCGGCGGCCCCGACTACCGCTTCGACTTCCGCACCCAGATGCCAGCAGCCCTGGCCTTCCCGCTGCAAGGGCGCCGCTACAACTGGGCCTACGAGACCGACCCGGAGCCGTTCATGGACGGCCGCCGCATGGAGTGCGGCCGCGGCAAGGGCCTGGGTGGTTCGTCGCTGATCAACGGCATGTGCTACATCCGCGGCAACGCCATGGACTTCGACGGCTGGGCAGAACTGCCAGGCCTGGAAGACTGGACCTACCTCGACTGCCTGCCGTACTTCCGCAAGGCCGAAACCCGCGATATCGGCCCTAACGACTACCACGGCGGTGACGGCCCGCTCAGTGTCGCCACCCCCAAAGCCGGCAACAACCCGCTGTTCAACGCAATGGTCGAAGCCGGTGTGCAGGCCGGTTACCCGCGTACCGAAGACCTCAACGGCTACCAGCAGGAAGGTTTTGGTCCGATGGACCGTTCGGTGACCAAGAACGGCCGCCGCTCCAGCACCGCCCGTGGCTACCTGGACCAGGCCAAGAAACGCCCGAACCTGACCATCGTGACCCACGCCCTCAGCGACCGTGTGCTGTTCGAAGGCAAGCGCGCGGTTGGCGTCACCTACTTGGTGGGCGACAGCGAAGAGCGCGTAGAAGCCCGTGCCCGCAAGGAAGTGATCGTCAGCTCCGGCGCCATCGCTTCGCCGCAGCTGCTGCAGCGCTCCGGCGTCGGCCCGCGTGCCCTGCTGGAAAGCCTCGACATTCCGGTGGTGCACGACCTGCCGGGCGTGGGTGAAAACCTGCAGGACCACCTGGAGCTTTACCTGCAGTACGCCTGCACCCAGCCGGTGTCGCTGTACCCGTCGCTGCTGTGGTGGAACCAGCCGGCCATTGGTGCCGAGTGGCTGTTCAACGGCACCGGCATCGGCGCCAGCAACCAGTTCGAAGCTGGCGGTTTCATTCGCAGCCGCCCTGAATTCAAGTGGCCGAACATCCAGTACCACTTCCTGCCGGTGGCGATCAATTACAACGGTTCCAATGGCGTGAAGGAGCATGGTTTCCAGGCGCACATGGGTTCGATGCGCTCCCCTTCCCGCGGCCGCATCCAGGCCAAGTCGAAAGACCCGCGCCAGCACCCGAGCATCCTGTTCAACTACATGTCCTCCGAGCAGGACTGGCAGGAATTCCGTGACGGCATCCGCCTGACCCGCGAAATCATGGCCCAGCCGGCACTGGACCCGTACCGTGGGCGCGAAATCAGCCCCGGCGCGCATGTGCAAACCGATGAAGAGCTGGACAAGTTCATCCGCGAGCACGCCGAAACCGCCTTCCACCCGTCCTGCTCGTGCAAGATGGGCACCGACGACATGGCGGTGGTCGATGGCGAAGGCCGTGTGCACGGTATGCAGGGCCTGCGCGTAGTGGATGCTTCGATCATGCCGTTGATCATCACCGGCAACCTCAACGCCACCACGATCATGATCGCCGAGAAAATCTCGGACAAGATCCGGGGTCGCAAGCCGTTGCCACGCAGCACCGCCAAGTACTACGTGGCAGGTGATGCCCCGGTCAAAGGCAAGCCTATGCGTGAAGTGAAGCAGGCGTAAGCCTGCACCGGCCGCATCGCCGGCAAGCCGCCTCCCACAGGTTGAGCACCGGCAACATGACAAAAGGCACCCACCGCGGTGCCTTTTTCACATCTGCAGAAACGCTTTACATGCTGCCAATTCATCAGGTTAGAATCGATTGGCACGCGACTTGCCAGTCATTCCCCTTTCCCGCGTTGTCCTGGAGTACCTGCCTTTGGATGCCAGCACCATCAACAGCCTGTTTCTGATCGGCGCATTGCTGGTGGGCGCGAGTATTCTGGTCAGTTCGCTGTCGTCGCGCCTGGGCATCCCTATTCTGGTCATCATTCTCGCCGTGGGCATGGTCGCCGGTGTCGATGGTGGCGGCATCATCTTCAACAACTACCCGACCGCCTACCTGGTGGGCAACCTCGCCCTGGCGGTGATCCTGCTCGACGGCGGCCTGCGCACACGGGTGGCGAGCTTTCGCGTAGCGCTATGGCCGGCTCTGTCGCTGGCCACGGTCGGGGTCATGATCACCACAGCCCTGACCGGCCTTGTCGCTGCCTGGCTGTTCAACCTGAGCCTGATCCAGGGCCTGCTGATCGGCGCCATCGTCGGCTCCACCGACGCCGCAGCGGTGTTTTCGCTGCTGGGCGGCAAGGGCCTGAACGAACGGGTCACCGCCACCCTGGAGATCGAGTCGGGCAGCAACGACCCGATGGCGGTCTTCCTGACAGTTACGCTGATCGACATGATTGCCAGCGGCCAGACCGGCCTGCACTGGAGCCTGCTTGCCCACCTGCTGCGCGAGTTCGGCATCGGCGGGTTGCTGGGCCTGGGCGGCGGCTGGCTGATGCTGCAACTGGTCAACCGGATCAACCTGGCCGGTGGCCTCTACCCCATCCTGGTGGTGGCCGGTGGCCTGGTGGTGTTCTCGCTGACCAACGCCCTGCATGGCAGCGGCTTCCTGGCCGTGTACCTGTGCGGCCTGGTGCTGGGCAACAAGCCGATCCGCAGCCGCCATGGCATCCTGCACATGCTCGACGGCATGGCCTGGCTGGCGCAGATCGGCATGTTCCTGGTCCTGGGGCTGCTGGTGACACCGCACGACCTGCTGCCCATTGCCCTGCCGGCACTGGGCCTGGCGTTGTGGATGATCCTGGTGGCGCGGCCTCTGTCGGTGGTGGCGGCATTGCTGCCGTTCAAGGCCTTCCACGGCCGCGAAAAAGGCTTCATCTCGTGGGTTGGCCTGCGCGGCGCGGTGCCGATCATTCTCGCGGTGTTCCCGCTGATGGCCGGCCTGCCGGACGCCCAGCTGTTCTTCAACCTGGCTTTCTTCATCGTGCTGGTGTCGCTGCTGGTGCAAGGCACCAGCCTGCCGTGGATGGCCAAGCTGCTGAAGGTGACGGTACCACCGGATCCGGCGCCCATCTCCCGCTCTGCGCTGGAGGTGCACATCACCAGTGAGTGGGAAATGTTCGTCTACCGCCTGGGCAAGGAAAAGTGGTGCATCGGCGCCGCCCTGCGCGAGCTGAAGATGCCGGAAGGCACACGCATCGCCGCCCTGTTCCGCGGCGAGCAGTTGCTGCACCCCTCTGGCAGCACCGTGCTGGAGGTCGACGACATGCTCTGCGTGATCGGCCACGAACACAACCTGCCGGCGCTGGGCAAACTGTTCAGCCAGGCGCCGCAGCGTGGCCTGGACCTGCGCTTCTTCGGCGACTTCGTTCTCGAAGGCGATGCCGAACTGGGTGCGGTGGCCGCACTGTATGGCCTGAAACTCGATGGCCTGGACGCGAAGATGCCGTTGGCGCAGTTCATCCGACAGAAGGTCGGAGGCGCTCCAGTAGTAGGTGACCAGGTGGAATGGCACGGCACGATCTGGACCGTGGCGACCATGGACGGGAACAAGATCCAGAAAGTGGGCGTCAGATTCCCCGAAGGAACGCGACCCGGACCAGGATTGTTCCTCTAAACTTCGTTTCTGCCGGATCCACAAGTAGTCTGCCTATGTCCCTGCGCGCATACCTTCGCACAGCCCTGCTCGGGCTGTGCCTGTCCCTTTCCTTCGCGGCCACCGCGGCAGAGCCGCCAACGGCTGCCAGCATTCAGAACAGCCTCGACAAGATTGCCGAGCGCAAGCTGCCCGAGGCCGACCAAAAAGCCTTGCAGCAGGTACTGGAACAGACCCTGAGCCTGCTGGCCAGCAAGGAAGACAACGAGAAGAAGCTGGCCGCCCTCAAGCAGCAACTCAGTGCCGCACCCAAGGAAACCGACGACAGCCAGAAAGAGCTGGCCCGGCTCAAGCAAACCAAGGTTCAGCCGGTTGCCCAACGCTATGCCAACCTCACCGTGCAGCAACTCGAACAGATGCTCAGCGAGCGCAACACCCAGCAGGGTGAGCTGCAGAAGTCACTGTCCGACGCCAACAGCCTGATCATCAACTCGCAGACCCGCCCCGAGCGTGCCCAGGCCGAGATCAGCAGCAACCAGACCCGCGCCCAGCAGATCAACAGCATCCTCAAGACCGGCAAGGACGGTGGCAAGTCGATCAACGCCGACCAGCGCAACCAGCTGAATGCAGAACTGGCTTCGCTCAACGCGCTGACCCTGCTGCGCCGCCAGGAACTGGCCGGCAACAGCGTGCTGCAGGACCTTGGCAACGCCCGCCATGACCTGCTGATCGAGCGTGCCGCGCGCCTTGAGCAGGAAATCCAGGACCTGCAGACGCTGATCAACGACAAGCGCCTGGCCCAGTCCCAGGAAACGGTCACCCAGCAATCGATCGAGGCGCAGAAGGCGGGCGGCAGCAGCCTGCTGGCCACCGAAAGCGCAGCTAACCTGAAGCTGTCCGACTACCTGCTCAAAAGCACCGACCGCCTCAATGAGCTGACCCAGCAGAACCTGCGCACCAAGCAGCAACTGGACAGCCTGACCCAGGCCGACCAGGCGCTGGACGAGCAGATCAACGTGCTCAAGGGCAGCCTGCTGCTGTCCAAGATCCTCTACAAACAGAAGCAGACCCTGCCACACCTGAAACTCGACCGCGACCTGGCCGACCAGATCGCCGACACCCGCCTGTACCAGTTCGAGGTCAGCCAGCAGCGCGAGGTGATGAGCAGCCCGGTGACCTATGTCGACAAGCTGCTGGCAGCCCAACCGCAGGAACAGGTAACCCCGCAGCTGCGCAAGGCCCTGCTGGAGCTGGCAATCACCCGCAGCGACCTGCTGGAGCGGTTGAACCGCGAGCTTTCGGCGCTGCTCAACGAATCGATCACCCTGCAGCTCAACCAGAAACAATTGCTGGGCACTGCCCAGAGCCTGCGCACCACCCTCGACGAACAGATGTTCTGGATCCCCAGCAACAAGCCCTTGGACTGGGACTGGTTGCGCACCGTGCCGCAACGGCTGGCCGACCAGGTCGCCAACCTGCCGTGGGCCTCCAGCCTGAGCGAGCTGACCGACGGCCTCAGCCACCGGCCGCTGCTGTTCCTGCCGCTGTTGCTGGTGATCGGCGCTCTGTTATGGCGGCGCAAGTACCTGTACCAACGGCTGGGCAAGGTGCACCAGGACATTGGCCATTTCCGCCGCGACAGCCAGTGGCATACGCCACAGGCAATTCTTATCAATATCCTGCTGGCGATGCCGGTCAGCCTTGTCCTGGCGTTGTGCAGCTATGCCCTGCAGATCGACGCCCGCGGGCAGAACGCCAACCTCGGCGCGGCCCTGTGGCAACTGGCCCAGGCGTGGCTGGTGTTCTATACCGCCTACCGCATCCTTGCACCCGGCGGCGTGGCGGAAGTCCATTTCCGTTGGTACAAACCCCAGGTCGAGTTCCTGCGGGGCTGGGTACGCCGCCTGGGCACCGTGGTGCTGGCCCTGGTCGGGGTAGTGGCGGTGGCCGAGCACCAGCCGTCGGCGCTGGCCGACGATGTACTGGGTATTGGCGTGGTGCTGGCCTGCTATGCGCTGATGGCCTGGCTGCTCAGCCGCCTGCTGCTCAGCAGCCCGGCGCACCGTGACACTTCGCTGTTCCGCAAGGCGGTCGGCGTGGCGTTCACTGCGCTGCCTATCGCCCTGTTCGTCGCGGTGTGCTTCGGCTACTACTACACCGCCCTGAAACTCACCGACCGGCTGATCTACACCCTCTACCTGCTGCTGTTCTGGCTGGTCATCGAGGCCGCTTTCGTGCGCGGCCTGTCGGTTGCGGCCCGCCGCCTGGCCTACCAACGGGCATTGAGCAAGCGCGCAGCGGCCAAGGAAGGGCTGGACGGCGAAGTGGTCGTCGAAGAGCCGACCCTGGACATCGAGCAGGTCAACCAGCAATCGCTGCGCCTGATCCGCCTCGCCCTGCTGGGCGGTTTCATCGCTGGCCTGTACTGGGTATGGGCCGACCTGCTCTCGGTGTTCGCCTACCTCAACAACTTCGTGCTGTACGAATACACCAGCGGCACCGGCGCCGCTGCCAGCATGGTGCCCATCAGCCTGGGCGACCTGTTGGGGGCACTGGTGATCGTCGGCATTACCTTCGCCCTGGCCGGCAACCTGCCAGGCCTGCTGGAGGTGCTGGTGCTGTCACGCCTGAACCTTGCCCAAGGCAGCGCTTACGCCACCACCACCCTGTTGTCGTACACCATCGTCGGCGTGGGTATCGTCAGCACCCTGTCGACCCTGGGGGTCAGCTGGGACAAGCTTCAATGGCTGGTGGCGGCGCTGTCGGTGGGCCTGGGCTTCGGCATGCAGGAAATCTTCGCCAACTTCATTTCTGGCATCATGATCCTGTTCGAGCGCCCGGTACGCATCGGCGACACCATCACCATCGGCAACCTGTCGGGCACGGTGAGCAAGATCCGCATCCGCGCCACCACCATCACCGACTTCGACCGCAAGGACATCATCGTCCCCAACAAGACCTTCATCACCGGCCAACTGATCAACTGGTCGCTGACCGACACGGTCACCCGGGTCACGCTGAAGCTGGGCATCGACTATGGCTCCGACCTCGACCTGGTGCGCGAGCTGCTGCTCAAGGGCGCGCATGAAAACCCACGGGTGCTCAAGGACCCGGAACCGATCGTGTACTTCCTCAACTTCGGCGAAAGCTCGCTGGACCACGAACTGCGCATGCACGTGCGCGACCTGGGTGACCGCAACCCGACGCTGGACGAACTCAACCGCTTCATCAGCCGCGAGTTCAAGGCGCATGACATCAAGATCTCGGTACGCCAGGTCGAGGTGTTCCTGATGGACGCAGCCGGCGGCAAGCAGCAGCTGATACCAATGGAACAGCCCAAACCCGATGACACCCAACCTGTGTGAGTGGACGCCATAGGGCATGAACGCCCAGAATGCCTGCGAGGGCTTGGCCCTCGATCGCCGGCAAGCCAACCCCCACAGGTGGGCCCCGCAAAGCGGCCCCAATGGCACCGACTTCCAGGAGCAGCCCGTGAAAGCCCTCGACCAACTCACGTTCGACAACCGCTTCGCCCGCCTGGGCGATGCGTTCTCTACCCAGGTGCTACCCGAGCCCATCGCCGAGCCCCGCCTGGTGGTGGCGAGCGAGTCGGCCATGGCGCTGCTGGACCTCGACCCGGCCCAGGCCGAACTGCCTCTGTTCGCCGAACTGTTCAGCGGCCAAAAGCTGTGGGATCAGGCCGACCCAAGGGCGATGGTGTACTCCGGCCACCAATTCGGCTCGTACAACCCGCGCCTGGGCGATGGCCGCGGTCTGTTGCTGGCCGAGGTCCTGAACGACGCCAACCAGCACTGGGACCTGCACCTCAAGGGGGCCGGCCAGACGCCGTACTCGCGCATGGGCGACGGCCGCGCCGTGCTGCGCTCATCGATCCGCGAGTTCCTCGCCTCCGAAGCCCTGCACGCCCTGCACATTCCCACTAGCCGCGCGCTGTGCGTCATCGGCTCGAGCACCCCGGTATGGCGCGAAACACGTGAAAGCGCGGCCATGCTTACCCGCGTGGCGCAGAGCCACGTACGCTTCGGTCATTTCGAGTATTTCTACTACACCAAGCAGCCTGAGCAGCAACGGGTGCTGCTCGACCACGTCTTGCAACAGCACTACGCCGAGTGCGGCACCGCCGAGCAACCTTACCTGGCAATGTTCCGCACCATCGTCGAGCGCAATGCCGACCTGATCGCCCGCTGGCAGGCCTATGGCTTCTGCCACGGGGTCATGAATACCGACAACATGTCGATCCTCGGCATTACCTTCGACTTCGGCCCGTATGCCTTCCTCGACGACTTCGACGCCAATTTCATCTGCAACCACTCCGACGACCGCGGCCGGTACAGCTACGCCAACCAGGTGCCCATCGCCCACTGGAACCTCAGCGCGTTGGCCCAAGCGCTGACCACGGTGGTCGAGGTGGAGGCGTTGAAGCAGGCGTTGGGCTTGTTCCTGCCACTGTACCAGGCCCATTACCTGGACCTGATGCGCAGGCGCCTGGGCCTGACCACGGCCGAGGATGACGACATGGCGCTGGTCGAGCGCCTGCTGCAGTGCATGCAGCGCGGTGGTGTGGACTACAACCTGTTCTTCCGCCGGCTGGGCGAGCAACCGGTGGCCGAAGCGTTGAAGGTGGTACGCAATGACTTCATCGACCTGGCCGGCTTCAATGCCTGGGGCGCCGATTACCTGGCCCGGTGCGAGCGTGAAGCCGGTAATGCCGAGGGGCGCCGCGAACGCATGCATGCAGTGAACCCGTTGTACGTGCTGCGCAACTACCTGGCGCAGAAAGCCATCGAGGCAGCTGAAGCGGGTGATTACAGTGAAGTGCGGCGGCTGCACCAGGTGCTGAGCAAGCCCTTCGCGGAGCAACCCGGGATGCAGGCCTACGCCGAGCGCCCACCGGAATGGGGCAAGCACCTGGAAATCAGCTGCTCTTCCTGAATGGCACTTAACCCCTGTGGGAGCGGCCTTGTGTCGCGATGGGCTGCCAAGCAGCCCCAATAACCTCGAGGAACCAACATGTCCGAACCACTGGTCATCCCCTGCCCTCACTGCAACGGCCTCAACCGCTTGCCTGCCGAGCGCCTGGGCGACGCGCCGAAATGCGGCCGCTGCAAACAGCAGGTTCTGCTGAGCGCCCCTTTCGAACTCACCGAAGCCAGCTACGCCAGCCAAATCAAAGGCGACCTACCGCTGCTGGTGGATGTCTGGGCCGACTGGTGTGGCCCGTGCAAATCGTTCGCCCCCACCTTCGAACAAGCCGCCCGCCAACTGGCCGGCCGCTGCCGCCTGGCCAAGCTCGACAGCGAAGCCAACCGCAACCTGGCCGGGCAACTGGGCATCCGCTCGATCCCCAGCCTGCTCCTGTTCAAGAACGGCCGCGAAGTCAGCCGCCAGGCCGGCGCGTTTCCACTCCAGGCGTTGTTGGAGTGGGTGCGCAGCCAGGGGGTTTAGTTTTCAAGCGCTTGCCAGCAGCGACTCATAGGGAATGCGAAGGCCATCATGCAGGCGCTTGATCATGGAAAGGCTCAGCCCGCGCTTCCCGCTCAGTACTTCAGAAACTCGCCCGCTTGGACCGATGTACGGTTCAAGATCTCTTGGCGTGAGCCCCTGCTGATCCATACAGAACTTGATAGCTTCGATGGGATTGGCGGGGTGAATGGGATAGTGCCTGTTCTCGTACACTTCGATCAGTGCCACAAGCACCTCCATTTCATCAGCCTCAGGCGTGCCCACTTCAGACTGAAAAATGGCTTCGAGGCGCTGGAATGCTGCTCGAAGATCGTCCTCGTTACAAATCGGCTTAATATTCACAGATTGTCTCCACGTCAACCTCGTCACAGCGCTTGTGCGTACCGACGAACTTCACCCAGGCGATACCGGCGCGGTATTGCATCTCAACCACAAGCCGGTACTTGCTACCCCCAATAAGGAAGCGGGCTAGATACCTACTCGCTGCGCTCCAGCAAATCATGCAACTCGACAAACTGCTGCGTCAGCTTGTGCCTGGGCTCCAGGTGAATCAGCGGCAGGCTGGCGTGGTGCGACTCACGCATCTTCACCGAGCTGCCAAGGTACACCGGCAGCACCGGCAGCCCTTCGGCCAGCAGTTCGTCGAGCATCTGCTGCGGCAGGCTGGCACGCGACTGGAACTGGTTGACCACGATGCCTTCGACTACGAGGTCTTCGTTATGGTCTTCCTTGAGGTCTTCAATTTCGGCCAACAGGCCATACAGGGCCTGGCGCGAGAAGCTGTCGCAGTCGAAGGGAATCAGCACACGGTCAGCCGCTATCAGCGCCGAAACCGCGTAAAAATTAAGCGCCGGCGGGGTATCGATATAGATCCGCTCGTAATCCTCGTCCAGCGCATCGAGCAGCTTACGCAGCTTGTTGATCTTGTGCTTGGCCTCGAGCTTGGGCTGCAGGTCGGCCAGTTCAGGCGTTGCAGTCACCACATGCAGGTTGTCGAACGGGGTTTCATAGATATCCACCTTGTTCTTCTTGCTGAAAGGCCCGCTGGACAGGCTCTGCTTGAAGAAATCGGCGATACCCATGGGGATATCCTCACCCGTCAGCCCGGTAAGGTACTGTGTCGAGTTGGCCTGGGCATCCAGGTCGATCAGCAGGGTCCGGTAGCCTTCATTGGCACTGACCGCCGCCAGGTTGCAGGCGATGCTCGACTTGCCCACGCCACCTTTCTGATTGAACACCACGCGCCGCATGGTTGACCTCCGTGTTTCAACGAATGCCCGAGTATGTGGCGGTGTCGCCGCCATGGCCAGTGCCATTCGCCTGAAGCAGCTGCGCAAACGCCTTGGCCATGGCCGACCCGCCGCGTTCGCGCTGCACCAGCCACACCGCGGTCATCGCCCCCTCGTCGAGCAAGGTGCGGTACACCACCCCTTCGATACGCATGCGCTGGAACGAGGCCGGCAGCACCGACACCCCCAACCCCGCCGACACCAGGCCGATGATGGTCATCGCCTCCCCTGCCTCCTGGGCAAAATGCGGGCTGAACCCGGCCTGCCGCGCCAGGCTCAGCAACTGCGCATGCAAGCCGCTGCCATAACTGCGCGGGAAGAACACAAACGGCTCATGGGCCAGCGCCGCCATATGCAGGCCTTGCCCGCTGGCTTCGGCCAGCGGGTGTGAGGCATTGATCACCGCCACCAGTGGCTCGCGGAACAGCTCCGTGGCCAGCAACCCTTCCGGCAGCGGCATCGGCCGCATCAGGCCGACTTCGATGGACTCATCGAACACCCCTTCGGCAACATCGCGGCTGCTCATTTCCTTGAGGTTCAGGTGCACTGCGGGGAAGCGCTGGCGAAAGGCATGAATGGCCTTGGGGATCTTCGATGTGAACGGGGCCGAGGAGGTAAAGCCGATCTTCATCTCGCCCAATTCACCCAGTTGTGCACGCCGCGCCACATCCGCGGCCTTCTCCACCTGCGCCAGCACCTGACGCGCTTCATCCAGGAACAGCCGGCCTGCCTCGCTCAGTTCGACCCGGCGGTTGGTACGCTCGAACAAGCGCGCCCCCAGCTCCTGTTCCAGCGCCTGGATCTGCTGGCTCAGCGGCGGTTGTGAAATGCCCAGTTGCTGGGCGGCTCGGCCGAAGTGCAGCTCTTCTGCCACGGCAATGAAATAACGCAGATGGCGCAGTTCCATGGTTCGCTCCAAACAAGTCGCACAACGTCTTAAATAGGTCGAACAATATATTGGATCTAATCATTAGCCAGCTATATGCTTTTTTCATTGCACCAGAGGTACCCGCCGTGAAAACTGCTGTAGCCGCGCAGCCCATCGAACTCGAACCTGCCACCTTGACCGACATGTGGATCGAAAAAGGCACCCCCGCCTTCATGAAGACCGTGCTGGCCCTGTTCAGCGGCGGCTTCGCCACTTTCGCCCTGCTGTATTGCGTACAGCCGATGATGCCGTTGCTGTCTGAAGAATTCGCCATCAACGCCGCACAAAGCAGCCTGGTGCTGTCGGTGTCGACCGCAATGCTGGCGTTCGGCCTGCTTGTCACCGGCCCGATCTCGGACCGCATCGGCCGTAAACCGGTGATGGTGTTCGCCCTGGTGTGCGCCGCGCTCTGCACCCTGGCCAGCGCGGTGATGCCAAGCTGGGAACTGGTACTGGCCACCCGCGCGCTGGTCGGCCTGTCGCTGAGCGGCCTGGCAGCAGTGGCCATGACCTACCTCAGCGAAGAGATCCACCCCCAGCACATTGGCCTGGCCATGGGTTTGTACATCGGCGGCAACGCCATTGGCGGCATGAGCGGGCGGCTGATCACTGGCGTGTTGATCGACTTCGTTAGCTGGCACACAGCCATGCTGACCATCGGTGGCCTGGCCCTGTGCGCCGCCCTGGTGTTCTGGAAGGTGCTGCCGGAGTCACGCAATTTCCGCCCGCAAACGATGAGCCCGCGCAGCCTGCTGGACGGGTTCGTCATGCATTTCAAGGATGCCGGCCTGCCCTGGCTGTTCCTGGAGGCCTTCCTGCTGATGGGTGCCTTCGTCACCCTGTTCAACTACATCGGCTACCGCCTGCTGGCCGAGCCCTACCACATGAACCAGGCGCTGGTCGGCTTGCTGTCGGTGGTGTACCTGTCCGGCATCTACAGCTCGGCGCAGGTCGGCGCCTTGGCGGACAAGCTGGGCCGACGCAAGGTGTTCTGGGCCAGCATCGTGGTCATGGCGTGTGGTTTGCTGATGACCCTGGCCAGCCCACTGGCCATGGTGATCGTGGGCATGCTGGTGTTCACCTTCGGCTTCTTTGGCGCGCACTCGGTGGCCAGTAGCTGGATCGGCCGGCGGGCGCTGAAGGCCAAGGGGCAGGCGTCGTCGCTGTACCTGTTCAGCTATTACGCCGGCTCGAGCGTGGCCGGTACGGCGGGCGGGGTGTTCTGGCACCAATGGGGCTGGAATGGCATCGGCCTGTTCATAGGCAGCTTGCTGGCAGTGGCGTTGCTGGTGGCGCTACACCTGAGCAAGTTGCCACCGAAGTCGGGGTGAGGCATTCGCGGGCACGCCCGCGAACTGGCCCGGGGATCAGTTGATGATTTCGACGATATCCACATCCACTTCACGGCTCATCAGGTGTTTCTCCACCTCACCGGTCAGCTTGACCTTGGTCTTGTCGTTGAACGGCGTCGGTGGCAGGTCTTCATCATCGATTTCCACGGTGATGGTGCCGGTGTTGTCCTTGAATTCGTATTTGTCGTCGTTGTTGATCTTCTTGGTGACGAAGCCCTGCAGCACCACCGGCGTGTCATCGGCGGCATCGTTCGCAGCGGCCACGGTGGTTACTGCTTGCGCACCCGGGCCGGTATAGCCGGCAGCCAGGGCAGCAGTGCTGAACAGCGGGGCGAGGATCAGGGCGAGGTAACGGGTTTTCATGGGGGCAGGTCCTGTTTCGGTTTCGATGGGAACAGCCTACCGAAGCTGGCTGAATCCAATCTTAATCGCCTCAGGCTTCGTCCAGTTCCAGCCCCAGCTGCACCTGCAACCGCTCGCCAGTCACCTGTAGCTGCACACTGCGCAGCTGTGCGCCGTCATGTTCCAGCGTGTGCAGCCAGCTCAGCACTGCCGCGGGCTGGCCTTCGAGGCTGACGTCGAGCTGCGTGGCCCGTGCCTGCAGCGCGATAATGCGCAACCCGGCGGCCAAGGCACGCTCATTGAGCGCGGCGGGCGTCAGTGCCCGCACCGCATCGCGCCTCCCAACCGGCGCTGGCGCAACCTGCTGCAACTGCCCAGCCAGCTCCAGCGCCTGCACATGGGCAAGCTCGGCCTGCAGCATGCGCTGCTTACCAGGCAGCCAAGCCAGCTGCCAGAGCGCCAGCATGGCCACCCCCCATAGCGTGGCCCTGATCAGTGCCCGCCGAGTGGCGGGTAGGGTTTGCCATTGACGAACAAGAGCCTGCTCAAACCTATGCTTCATCAGGTCCCGCTCCAGGTCAGGGTTGCCCGCACCCCTTGGGCAGTCTGCCGGGCCTGGTCCATCAGCACGGCAGGGGCCAGCAAACGCAAGCGCTCGAGGTCATCGAACCCTAGGGCCAGCACATCCATACGCCACCCTTGCGCCGGGCTGAACGCGGCCCGTTCCAGGGTGATGTTCCCGGTTTCCACCAGTTGCTGCGCGAATGCCGCCAGGCCTTCCATGCGGGTGGTCGCACGCGGCCCGGCCTGCAACGCCCTGACGCGCATCGCCAGGTCACCGGTGACAGGTTCCCCAGGCGCCCACCGCTGGAATGCCTGAACGTTCTCGGCATGCTGTTGAGCCACGCGCTGCAACAGCCCCTCGACACGCAGATGATCGGCCCCGCACAGCATGGCGAACGCCAGCAGCCCTGCGCCCGCCAACGCCGACCAGGGTAACGCCAGGCGCTGTCGGCGGAATGGCCCCTGGCGCAGGTCCAGCGCCTTGGCTCGCCCTTGCAGCAAGGTCTGAAAGGCATTGTCGACCCTGTGGTTGGCCAGCGCTTGCCCGCCATCGGCAGCGGCGGCCTGCCAGGCCATCGGCGGCAATTGCCGCGCCACGATTTCGGCTGCCTGGGGCGTGGCGACCAGCCACGGCCCACCTCCGCCGCCCACCAGCCAGCGCCCATCAAGCCACAGTGCACTGGGCTGCTCGCCACCCAGCAGGTCGGCATCGACATGGATCGCGACCGGGTCGATACCCAGCGTTTGCAACAGGGTCAAAACATTGCGCAGCACCTGACGCTCTATCACCAGCGCACGGCGGTGCCCTTGCCTATCTGCTGCGGCAAAAACCAGGTGCACCGATTCCAGCGCCGCTGCCAACTGCTCTTCGGCGGCGTAGGCCAATGCTTCAGGCTTCGGCCGCTTGCCTGGCACGGGGCCGATTTCGCAACTGCCGAGCATTTCCATCGGCAAGACAAGGATCACAGGGCCGGCCAGGGTCGCCCCGAGCGCGTCCAGACGCGTCTTGCGCACGCTGCCATCGGCAGCTCGCAGCCACACCGGCCACTGCGCATCGGCCGCCGCAACGCCCGCGGGCAATAGGTACAGCCAGGTTTCACTCATCTGCTCTTCGCTCCCGCAATGCAGTAAATACACGCCGCACCACACGAACCTGGTGCGTGTTCAAATCGATCTCCAGGTCGCTGTACAGGTACATGCGCCTACCCGCCTGCTGTGCCTGCACCTCAAGGCGAAACCAGCGGCTGGTCACGGCAAGCCCGCGCCGGTTCACGCCCACGCCGTCCAATTGCGCAGAGGCCAGAAAACGCTCCACTGTCGGGTAGCCCGCCTCGGGGCGTTGCCGTACCAGGTCGGCAGCCACCGCTGGCGACAACTCGGCCAGTGCTGCCAACAGACGTGCCGGGGCCGTATTGATGTTGAGCCGCGCCTCCTTGGGCAACACCACTACCCAAGGCTGCAAACGCGCCATCACCTCGGCAGTGACGCCCGGCAGGGCCCGCAACTGGGTAGGGTCCAGCAGCGGCTGGCCCGCCAGCGCCTCCAAGGCCGGCGGCGCCACCTGCAGTGCATGGCACAGGCGCTGCCAACGCTCGAGCAGCAAGGGGTCGGGGGTTTTACCTGCGGTCAGGGCGCCGAGGTTGAAGCGCCCTGCGAGGTCCTCCAGTTGTAGTTGCACCCGGCCTTCGCCCAAGGTCAACACACGGGGTTGGCCCCAGCCCTGCCGCCCGTGGGTCACCTGCAGGATCTCCCCTACCTCACCCCGCAGGCTCGCAAGCGCCTGTTGTTCGCCGGCTTGCGCCAGGCGCAACAGGCGCGTGGCATCGAGCTGCTGGGCAACACCGCCAAGCAGCAGGCGATGGCTGTGCAACATGCCGGCTACCAATAACGTCAGCAGCGCCATCACCAGCAGCACGGTAATCAGCGCCAGCCCCTTCTGCCGTTGCCGCTTCACTGGCTGGCCCCGCCAAGCGGCAGTACCCGCCGAATCTGCGCCAAGCGCCGGGTGGACAGGGTCACCTCCAGCGCCTGCGGTGGCAGGGCCCGGCGCTGGGCCATTGGCCAGTGCGCCTGCCAGCCGCTACCGGGTACATGCAGGCGCCACTGCAGTTCGCCCACACCTTCGAGCAAACGCTGCGGGCGCGGCTGGCCCTGCCCCTGGCTGCGCCGCTGGCGCCACAGCACGCCGTCGGCGAGCCAGTATTCGACCACCCTCAGTTCGCTGCGCTTGAGCGCCTGGTGGTCGGGTTCGCGGGTCAGCCAATGGGCCCGATCGCCGTTCAGCAGGATGCCGTAACCGCCCTTGCCCAGGCTCGCCGGCAGATACCCTTGCAAGGCATCGCGCTGGATCAGGCTCATGGCCCTGCCCAGCGCATGCAACTGCTCGGCCTGGGCCTGGCGCGCACGCTCGGCCCGCATGACCACATCCAGCACACGCGCACTGCCCACCGCCAACAAGGCAAAGAGGGCCATGGCCAGCAGCAGTTCGATCAAGGTGAAACCGCGCTGGCGGGGCCTAGCGTGACGCATCGCTGCCCCCCTGCCACCCGGTGGCCTGGTGCAACACCTGGCGATCGGCCGCAAGGCCCACGCGCACCTGAACCTCCAGCAGGCCAGCCGCGCCCAGCCGTTGCCGGCTTTCCTGCAGCGTCCAGCGACGCTGGCCGAACATCACCTCCACACTGCGCTGGCCGGGCGCCAGGGCCGGTTGCAGGCGCATTTCCAGCAGGTGGTTGTCGGCGACCCAGCTGGCAAAAAGACGGTCCTGCAACCCCTGCGACTGCACCAGTATGCGCTGGCTGGCCGTGCTCACCGCCACGGCCAGCACCGCGAAGATCGCCAGCGCCACCAATACCTCGAGCAGGGTGAAGCCGCGTTCAGGGCTGGAACTGCGGGGCATTGAGGCCATCGCTCGACAGGGAGACCAGGCGCACGGTGTCGGCCTCGAAATACAGGGAAAACGGCGTGTGCTCGTCATTACCGTACATCACCAGTTGCGGCGCCTTGCCAGGCACGGCGGGTGGCACTGGCAGCCCATCGATCTGCAGGCGCAGGTCCAGGCCAATATCGCGCTGCTGGCCCGCGGGCTCCCAGCTGTCACCGCGGGCCTTCAGCAGTTGATAGCCTTGCGGGTCGATTCGAATACCCAGCGCCACGCCCTCCAGCACAGCCTGTTGCCGTGCGTGTTGCACCAGTTGCAGGAACAGGTTGGCCTCCTGGCTGGCCAGGCGCTGCGGGTCGCGCCCGATACCGAGCCCCGCCATGCCCATGACGATGCTCAGCAGCAGCAGGACCAGCAGCAGTTCCAGCAGTGTGAAGCCTTGCGCGCGTGGCCGTTTCATTCAGACCAGTTACCGATATCGGCATCCATCTGTTCGCCGCCCGGCTGCCCGTCGGCACCCAGCGAGTAAAGGTCATACCCCTGGTTCGATCGGCTGCCCGGGTTCACGTACTGGTAAGGCGAGCCCCAAGGGTCGGTAGGCGTACGCTTCAGATAGCCCTGGGCACTCCAGTTGCGCGGCAATGGCGCCACGCTGGGGCGTGTTACCAAGGCGTCCAGGCCTTGCGCGGACGTTGGATAACGGCCGTTGTCCAACCGATAGATTTCCAGCGCGGTGGCGATCGACTGCAGGTCGGTGCGGGCCGCGGTCAGCTTGGCATGGTCGGGACGGCTCATCACGTTGGGCAGCACCAGTGCGCCAAGCACGCCCAGGATGATGACCACCACCATGATTTCGATGAGTGTGAAGCCACGTTGCGCGTGGCGTGTAGAACGAAGGGACATGTCAGTTGACCAGTTGGTTGAGGTTGAGGATCGGCAGCAGGATGGCCAGCACGATGAACAGCACGATGCCCCCCATCACCAGCAGCATCAGGGGTTCGCAGAGGCTCACCAGCAGCGCGATACGCCCTGCCAGTTGCCTGGCCTGGAGGTCTGCAGCACGTTCAAGCATGGTGTCCAGTTCACCGGCGCGTTCGCCGCTGGCGATCATGTGCAGCATCAGCGGTGGCAGGGTGTCGCTGCGTGTCAGGCAACTGGCCAAGGCGCTGCCCTCGGCCAGCTCGCGGGCGGCCTGCAGCAGACGCTCGCGCAGGGTGAGGTTGCCGATCACCGCCGCAGCGATGTTCATCGCTTCTACCAAGGCCACGCCGCTGCGCCCCAGGATCGCCAGGGTGCTGATGAACCGCGCCGCCTCGCTGGCCCGCGCGAATTCGCCATAACCTGGCAGGCGCAGTGCCAAGGCATGCCACCGGCTACGCCATGGCGGTTGTTGCAGGGCCCACGCGCCCAGAGCAATGCCGGCCAGCAGCAGCGTGAGCGCTGCCAGGCCGTACTGGTTGGCGGCATCGCTCAGGGCAATCAGCACTTGCGTGGCCAACGGCAGGCGCGCCTGGTCGCGGGAGAATGCCTGCACCACATCAGGCACGACATAGCCCAGCAGAAACCCCACCACCAGCAACGAGACGGCCAGCAGAATCACCGGGTAGACCATGGCCAGCTGCACTTTCTGCCGCAAGGCTTGCTCGTCCTCGCCATGCGCGGCCAAACGTTCGAGCACGTCCGCCAAGCGCCCAGAGCGCTCCGCAGCGGCCACGGTGGCCCGGTAGATGACCGGGAACGCCCGCGGGTACTGGGCCAGCGCCTGGGCAAGGGCATGGCCTTCGGCAACCCGCTCTGCCACGCCGCGCAACACCTGCCGCTCCTGGCGCCGGGTGCCTTGCTCGGCAACCGCCTGCAAGGCTTCGGTCAACGGCAGCCCGGCCTGCAGCAGGGTCGCCAGCTGGCGGGTCAGCAGCGAACGCCGGGCCAGGCTCAAACCGCTGCGGTTCAGCACGCCCGCCAGCAGTGACCGCGGCACGGGGCGCAGTTTCAGCACCTGCCAGCCTTGCTCGCGCAAGGTTTGCCGAGCCTGACGCGCCCCTGGGGCTTCCAGCGTACCGCGCTGGCGCGCGCCCTTGGCGTCCTGGGCCTGATAGCGAAACAGCGGCATGTCAGTCCTGCCCGGTCACGCGCAGCAGTTCTGCCACGCTGGTCTGCCCTTGGCAGACACGCTGAACACCGTGCTGGAACAGGCTCGGCGTGTCCTGGCGAATCAGTTCATGCATGGCGGCCTGGGATGCCTGGGTGTGGATCGCCTGAGCCAGTGCGGGCTTGATCACCACCATCTCGTGCAAGGCCAGGCGCCCACTGTAGCCCGCCTGGCATTCACTGCAGCCCTGCGCCTGGTAAAGCTGCGTGGGCAACCCGGCAGGGTTGCCCAAGGCGCTGGCCATGGCCTGGTCCACCTCGCAGGCCACCTTGCAGTGCGGGCAGAGCCGGCGTACCAGGCGCTGGGCCATCACCCCGGCCAGCGACGAAGCCAGCAGGCAGGTATCGATGCCCATGTCGGCAAGCCGCGTGATTGCTCCCAGCGCGCTGTTGGTGTGCAGGGTGGAAAGTACCAGGTGGCCCGTCAGCGACGCCTGCACCGCGATGTTGGCGGTTTCCTTGTCGCGGATTTCGCCCACCATGACCACGTCCGGGTCCTGACGCAGAATGGCGCGCAGGCCACGGGCGAAGGTCATGTCGACCTTGGGGTTGACCTGGGTTTGCCCGATGCCGGCCAGGTGGTACTCGATCGGGTCCTCCACGGTGAGGATATTGCGCGACTCCTGGTTCAGGCACGCAAGCGCGGTGTACAAGGTGGTGGTCTTGCCCGAGCCGGTGGGCCCGGTGACCAGGAAAATACCGTGTGGCTTTTCCAGCATGCTCATGAAGCCAGCACGCACAGCTGCCGGCATCTGCATGTGGTCGATGTCCAGGCGTACGGCCTGCTTGTCCAGCAACCGCAGCACCACCCGCTCGCCATGGGTGGCAGGCAAAGTCGATACGCGCACATCGACTTCATGGCCAGCCAGGCGCAGGCTGATGCGACCGTCCTGGGGCACGCGCTTCTCGGCGATGTCCAGGCGCGCCATGACCTTGATACGCGAAACCAGCAGGGCAGACAGTTCCCGCGGGGGTGACAGCACTTCGCGCATGACGCCGTCGATGCGCATGCGCACGCGCAGCTGATGCTCGAAGGTTTCCAGGTGGATATCCGAGGCCCGCGAGCGTACCGCTTCGCTGAACAAGGCATTGAGCAGGCGGATGATCGGCGCATCGTCTTGCTGCTCGAGCAGGTCGCTGGTTTGCGGCAAGGCCTCGGCCAGCCGTGGCAGGTCGATTTCCTGGTCCAGGCTCTGAACGATCGATTGCGCGGCATCCTCACCCAGGCCGTAGCAACTGGCCAGGCGCTCGGCGAAGTCGGCTTCGCTCACCTGGCGCAGCGGCCAGGTATTGCCCAGCAAGCGGCAGGCTTCGGCCAGGGCGGCCAGGGAGGCGCCTTCTCGCATCAGCAGCACCGGCTCGGGCGCCTGGCGGTCGAGCAGGATCCCGTGACGCCGGGCGAAGCCGAATGGCAGCTCAGGGCTCATGGCTGTGGCACTTGCGCGCTTGGCAAGCGACGCGGCTCGAACAGCCGCTGGGCATCAGCCGGCAAAGGCGAATCATCGGCGGCGCGCACCCCGTCGTAGGCCCTGCGCCCTACCTCGACCCGCTCCGCCTGGCTACGCAGAATGGTCGGGCGCAGGAAGACCATCAGGTTGGTTTTCTCCTGAATGTCGCTGCGCCAGCGGAACAGACCGCCAAGCCACGGAATGCGGCTGAGCAACGGTACCCCACGCTCGACCTTGCGCATGCTGTCCTTGATCAGGCCGCCAATCACGATGATCTCGCCGTCGGAGGCCAGGATGGTGCTCTTGAGCGTACGCTTGTTGGTGATCAGGTCGTTCTCGGCCGTGCTCGGCGCGATCTCGGAGCTTTCCTGCTCGACCTCCAAGCGCAGGCTTTGCCCCTCATTGATGTGCGGGCGCACCTTCAGGCTGATACCGATATCCTTGCGTTCGACCGTGGTGAACGGGTTCTCCGAACCACTGCCGGGGGTAACGTAGGAGCCGGTCTTGAAGGCGACGTTCTGCCCCACCAGGATATGCGCCTCCTGGTTGTCCAGGGTCAACAGGCTTGGCGTGGACAACAGGTTGCTGCGGCTGCTGCTGGCCAGGGCCGATATCAGTGCGGCAAAACGGTCCGTGCCAATGGCCAGGGCAGCACCACCCGGCAGCTTGGCCTCCTTGCCCAGCAGATCGGCCAGCCCGGCGCCACTTTCGCTGAACGTGACGCCGCCGTTGAGCCCGCCTGTGCCCACGCCCCACTGCACACCCAAGGCTTCATCAATACTGCCGCTGACTTCGACGATTGCCGCATGGATGAGTACCTGCGCCCGTGGCTGGTCCAATTGCTGGATGATCTGCTCGACGCTGCCCAGTGTCTGCGGCTCGCCCAGCAGCACCAGCGCATTCTGGTCGGCATCGGCCTTGACCACGGCGTCGCCAGTGAGGTTGGCGCCCAAGTCACGGGTGCCCGGCGCGCCATCCAGGCGCTTGCCCACCTCACCCAGCACGTCGGCAAGCTGCTCGGCGTTACTGTGCTGCAAGCGCACCACACGCCAGTTCTGCGCGGTGGCGGGTGCCGCCACATCCAGCGAGCGGGTCAGTTGTGCCAGGCGCTGCCTGGACTTGGTCGGGCCGAGGATCAGCAGGCGGTTACCGTTGGCGTCGGCCACCACCTGCACACCGCTGTCCGGTCCCCCGGCGGCCGCTTCGACCACGGCGAACACGGCCTCGGTCTGGGCGTTACGCAGGGTCACCAGCTCATAGTCGTGCCGCTGGCCGCTGTCCAGCTGCAAAACCAGGCTCTCCAGGCGTTCAAGGTTGGCTGCAGAGTCGGTCACCACCAGGGCGTTGGCCGAGCTGGAAGGGCCAATGTAGCCGCTGCTGGACACCAACGGCCGCAACAGGCCGGCCAGGTCGGCCGCGACGCTGCCCGACAAGGTAAAGACGCGCGTGGTGAACGCGGCCGGTATGGCCTCCACCTGTTGGTTGGCCCAGGCCTTGGCTTCGCTGGCCGGCAGCACCAGCAAACGGTCGCCGTCGTTCACGGCGGCAAAGCCCTGGGCATTGAGCACCGAGTAGAACAGCCGGCGTATGCCTTCACGATCCAGGGCTTCGTTGGAAAGCACCGTGATGCGCCCCTGCACGCGGGGGTCGAGGATGATGGTCTGGTCAAGGATTTCCCCCTCCTCACGCACCACCTCGCGCACATCGGCATCGCTCATCGCCAGTTGCCAGGTGGGCGTTTCAGCCAGCGCCAGTGAACAGCACAGGGTCAAACAGGCGCCGAACGAGGCGCCTTGCATATATCGCTTGAAAGTCATTGCACCTCCCGCAACAGGCGGGATGAAGGATCAGAAACCGGGCGCGGGCGAGGGGCCGCACCCATGGGCAGAAAAACGCTGGGGCCAGGGGTAGCCAACGCCACGACTTCCTCGCGGCCGTCGACCCACAGCACGATGGAACGCACGTCGATACGACGCAGCACACCGTGGCCCGCAATCCGCTCACCCACCCGGTAGACAGCCTCGCCCTCAGCGCTTTTCACCAACGCCCGCGCCCCGCCCTGGCTGGATACGAAGCAGGCCTTGAGCGTGATGTCCGCCCGGCTCGACTGCCGCTGGCGCACAGGCTGAAAGCCGAATGCCAAGGCCAGGGCGGTCGTCGAGAACGGTTGCTCCGGGGCGGCTGCCGTGGCCAGCGCCGGGGCCGGGGCCGGCAGCAGCGGGGGCGCAGCCAACGGATACAGCCGTTCCCGCACTATCAGCCCGGCAAGCGTTACCAGCACCAGCGCCAGCCAGATCACATGTGATGGGCGCTTCATCCGAATCAGGGCAGCATGCGCCGCAGTACACGGCGCCCGGCCAGCTCATGCAGCACCACGGCGCCAATGTGCACCGACACGCCCAGGGCCAGCAGCAGGCACGCGCAGATGTGGACCTTGAACCACAGGCCGTGCCAGAACGGTTCGCTCAACAGCGGCGCGAGGGTGAACCAGCCGAACACGTCGATGGGCCGGTCCATCATCAATACGCCGGACAGCAGCACGATCGCGGTGGTCCAGTACAAACCTTCATGGACAAGATGGGCGATCCGCTCGCCCCTGGCTGCACCCTCCAGGCTGCCGGGTTTGAACAGGGTCCGCCGCAGCAGCCAACGCACCAGGAATATCGGGATGAACAGGGTGGTCATGGCCACGTTGACGAACGCAACCAAGTGAAACGTGGTCGGGGTGACATTCAGGTGCGCCACGTAGAAGCCGCTGAGCAGTACCCAAATGATGACCAAGGCAGAGACCCAGTGCAGGAGGATCTGCTGCCAGGCATATTTTCGTGCTTGCATAAACAGTACTCGAAGGGCCTGGCCCCCCGTCGAGGGGCCAGGTGTGCTGCATTACTTCTCGGTCCAGGCCATGTTCCAGTGAGAGCCGGTACCTGGCTCGAACTGGGCGGCATTGGCGGAGTACTGCACGCAGTAACCCGAGTTCGGGAAGGGCTGGCACTCGTAGACCTTGCCATTCTTGGGCTGCAGTACCTTGGTGCCGGCCTGGTAGCTCGACAGCGACTCCGGGAAGACAAAGTCGTACGACCCGTCACCCGTCGCCTTGAGCTGGACCGTGCGCTCATCCTGCAGCAGCTCGCGCTCGCGCTTGTCTACGCCGACGACCTTGAGGGTGTGCTCACCCGGCACGCTGGCGACGTTCAAGGCGAACGGCGCGCTGCCGTTGACCAGTTGCCGTGCGTAGCCGACCTGCTTGTTGCTGGCGTCGAACAGCCGCGCCGATACGGTCAGGGCCTTGTTGGTCATGACGGTAAAGTCCACGCTACCCTGGCCATCAGCGATGGTGTACTCAGGTTTGACATCATGCAGGTGCAGGGTGGCGGGCTCACCGGCAGCGGCCTTGAAGTCGAGGATGTAGTTGGTCAGGCCACTTTCGGCTTTGGCGAAGATGCTGTTGGAACCCTGGACAGGCTCGATGTTGCCGTCGGCATCCATTTGCCCGGCACGGACCAGCGTCTGGGTTTCGTTGATCTGCCTGGCGAGCTTGTAAGCCCAGTTGGCAGCGATACCTTCTTCGGCGTTGTCGATGGTGACGCTCACATGGTGCGACGGACGCTCGCCATTGGCATCGAATGCGCGGGCAGTCACCTCGTCGCCGACTTCAAGGTCTCGGCTGGCGCTGATCTCGGCCAGGCGCGGCCATTCGGGCGCTGGCCCGCCGTCAAGTTGAATATCGACGTCAGCCACGCTGTGGAAAGCCTTGTCGGTGTCTCCCACTTTCCAGACACCCAGGATCACGTGATGGCCCGCGCGGTCGGCTGGCAAGGTGCAGCTATGCTTGGGGTTGGTGCCAGTGCCGCTGGCGGGCACCTGGTTGTTGCCATCGACTACACAGAACGGCGCTTCGTCGAACGAGGCGCGGCTCAGTGCCGTATTGGGGTTCCAATCCGCTTTGGTGATGAAGTATTCCCACGTGGTTACCGGGTGCGGCGCCTGGTAATGCCAGTCGAACTGAATGTTCCGGTCAACGATGGGCGTCAGATGCCAGCGGTTGGCCGACTGCTCGTCGAGGGCACCGAAATCGCCACGAACACCACCGCTGGCAATTTTCCCGTCAACTGGGCCGGCCCCCGGGAAACGCCCAATGGCCTCACCGACCGACCACGGTTCGTACTGAGCGCCGCCACAGTTACTGTTCAGGTTCTTATGGTTGGCATGGCACAGCGCTGCACGTGAAGGCGGGTCAGCCAGATGGCCGTGTGCCTGGGCAACCTGAACCTGCAAACCTGCACCTGCGATAGCCACCCACACACCGGTGGCAACAACGCTTCTGCGCAGGGTTTTTCTTGTACTCATCACGAACTCCGAAGGTTGAATGCAAAAGGGCACATTCACGCGCGGCGAATGTGCCCTCTGCTCAAGGGAGGTCGGACATTAGAAGAAACATCTGTGCCTATATGTAGGAATACGGCTGAACGTTCGGCACATTTTCGCAAATGCACGGCAGCGGCAGCCACAGGCTCCCCAAACCCTGGTTCGGGGAGCCTGGAAACTCAAACGTGGTATTGCGCCGACAGCTCGTGCACCGCGTTGATGAACACGCCTGCGTGCTCCGGGTCGACTTCCGGGGTGATGCCGTGGCCCAGGTTGAACACGTGGCCGTTGCCGTGGCCGTAGCTGGCCAGGATGCGCGCCACTTCCTGGCGGATGGCCTCTGGCTTGGCGTACAGCACGGTCGGGTCCATGTTGCCCTGCAAGGCCACCTTGTCGCCCACACGGCGACGGGCGTCGCCAATGTCACAGGTCCAGTCCAGGCCCAGGGCATCGGCACCGGCCTCGGCGATGCTTTCAAGCCACAGGCCACCGTTCTTGGTGAACAGGATGACCGGCACCTTGCGCCCTTCATGCTCGCGGATCAGGCCGCTGACGATCTTGCGCATGTAGGCGAGGGAGAACTCCTGGTAGGCCGCCGCTGACAGGTTGCCGCCCCAGGTGTCGAAGATCTGCACGGCCTGGGCACCGGCAAGGATCTGCCCGTTGAGGTAGCTGGTCACCGACTGGGCCAACTTGTCCAGCAGCAGGTGCAGCGCTTGCGGGTTGTCATAGGCCATGGCCTTGGTCTTGCGGAAGTCCTTCGACGACCCGCCTTCGACCATGTAGGTGGCCAGGGTCCAGGGGCTACCGGAAAAACCGATGAGCGGAACGCGGCCGTTGAGTTCGCGGCGGATGGTGCTGACCGCATCCATCACGTAGCCCAGGTCTTTTTGCGGGTCGGGAACCGGCAGGGCTTCGATATCGGCCGGGGTACTGACGACCTTCCTGAAACGCGGGCCTTCGCCGGTTTCGAAGTACAGGCCCAGGCCCATGGCATCGGGGATGGTAAGGATGTCGGAGAACAGGATCGCAGCGTCCAGCGGATAGCGGTCCAGCGGCTGCAAGGTCACCTCGCAGGCGAACTGCGGGTTCATGCACAGGCTCATGAAATCGCCTGCCTTGGCACGGCTGGCGCGGTACTCCGGCAGGTAGCGCCCGGCCTGGCGCATCATCCACACCGGGGTGACGTCTACGGGTTGCTTGAGCAGTGCACGCAGGAAACGATCGTTCTTCAGGGCAGTCATGTCGGCATCCGGAAAAATAGTGCGGGCATTTTCTCAGACGCCAGCGCAAAAGGCACGGCCATGGCCATGCGTTTTGTCTATTGGATGCCACAGATCAAGCGTTTTTGTATACAAAAGCTTCGGGGGCACGCCCGCTCCCACAGGTTCTGCGCCGAACCCTGTGAGAGCGGGCGTGCCCGCGACCAGATCGAGAATCAGACTTCCAGGTAGTCCAGGATACCCTCAGCAGCAGTGCGCCCTTCGAAGATCGCCGTCACCACCAGGTCCGAACCGCGCACCATGTCGCCACCGGCAAACACTTTCGGGTTGCTGGTCTGGTGCTTGAACTTGCCCTTCTCCGGCGCCACCACACGGCCCTGGCTGTCCAGCTGGATGTCATGCTGCTCGAACCACGGCGCCGGGCTTGGGCGGAAGCCGAAGGCGATTACCACGGCATCGGCCGGCAGGATTTCCTCCGAACCCGGAATCGGCTCGGGGCTGCGACGGCCACGGGCATCCGGCTCGCCCAGGCGGGTTTCGACCACCTTCACACCCTCGACCTTGTCCTCGCCGACAATGGCGATGGGTTGGCGGTTGTAGAGGAATTTCACACCTTCTTCCTTGGCGTTCTTCACCTCTTTGCGCGAACCCGGCATGTTGGCTTCGTCACGGCGATAGGCGCAGGTCACCGCCTTGGCACCCTGGCGGATCGAGGTACGGTTACAGTCCATGGCAGTGTCGCCACCGCCCAGCACCACAACCTTCTTGCCCTGCATGTCGATGAAGTCTTCAGGCGACTTCTCGAAGCCCAGGTTGCGGTTGACGTTGGCAATCAGGAAGTCCAGCGCGTCATGCACGCCCGGCAGGTCCTCACCCGGGAAGCCACCCTTCATGTAGGTGTAGGTACCCATGCCCATGAACACTGCGTCGTACTCGGCGAGCAGTTGTTCCATGGTCACGTCCTTGCCCACCTCGGTATTGAGGCGGAACTCGATACCCATGCCGGTGAACACTTCGCGGCGGTTGCTGAGCACGCTCTTTTCCAGCTTGAACTCGGGAATACCGAAAGTCAGCAGGCCACCGATTTCCGGGTTCTTGTCGAATACCACCGGGGTCACCCCGGCGCGCACCAGCACGTCGGCGCAGCCCAGGCCCGCAGGGCCGGCGCCAATGATGGCGACGCGCTTGCCGGTGGGCTTGACCTTGGACATGTCCGGGCGCCAGCCCATGGCAAAGGCGGTATCGGTGATGTACTTCTCCACCGAGCCGATGGTCACCGCACCAAAGCCGTCGTTCAGGGTGCAGGCACCCTCGCACAGGCGGTCTTGCGGGCACACCCGGCCGCACACTTCGGGCAGGGTGTTGGTCTGGTGCGACAGCTCCGCCGCCGCCAGGATGTTGCCTTCGGACACCAGCTTCAACCAGTTGGGGATGAAGTTGTGCACCGGGCACTTCCACTCGCAGTACGGGTTACCGCAGCCCAGGCAACGGTGCGCCTGCTCCACGGACTGCTGCGGCTTGAACGGCTCGTAAATTTCCACGAACTCTTTCTTGCGCTGGCGCAGCAGCTTTTTCTTCGGGTCCTTGCGGCCCACTTCGATGAACTGGAAGTCGTTGTTCAGACGTTCAGCCATTTTTCAAAACCTCTTTACAGCAGCTGCAAGCTACACGCTGCAAACTGCAAGACGATCACTTAAGCCGGGCAAACCTCGTGCTGCTTCTGCGTGCAGCTTGAGGCTTGCCACTTGCAGCTGTTGTTACTGCGGGTTGGCGCGAGTGCTGGACAGCAGTTGCTTCAGGTTGGCTGCCTTGGGCTTGACCAGCCAGAAGCGCCGCACGTAGTCGTCCAGGTTCTCCGAGAGCTCACGCCCCCACTCGCTGCCGGTCTCCTCCACATACTCGGCAAGGACCCGCGCCAGATGGCTGCGGTAAGCTTCCCCACTGATACGCTGGATTTCCACCAGCTCGTGGTTGAGCTTGTCGACGAAGCTGTTGTCCATGTCGAGCACGTAGGCGAAGCCGCCAGTCATGCCAGAACCGAAGTTGTAACCGGTGTTGCCCAGCACGCAGACAAAGCCGCCGGTCATGTATTCACAGCAGTGATCGCCGGTACCCTCGACAACAGCGTGGGCGCCGGAGTTACGGACAGCGAAGCGCTCGCCGGCGGTACCGGCGGCAAACAGTTTGCCGCCAGTGGCACCGTACAGGCAGGTGTTGCCGAGGATGGCGCTGTCCTGGGTGGCGAACGGGCTGCCGGCAGGCGGCACGATGGTGAGCTTGCCACCGGTCATGCCCTTGCCGACGTAGTCGTTGGCGTCGCCTTCCAGGTGCAGGTTCAGGCCACCGGCGTTCCACACGCCGAAGCTCTGCCCTGCGGTCCCTTTGAAGCGGAACGTGATCGGCGCCGCGGCCATGCCCTGGTTGCCGTGCAGGCGGGCAATCTCGCCCGATACCCGCGCACCGATGGAACGGTCGCAGTTGCAGATGTCGAGGCTGAACTCGCCACCGGCCTGGTCACGAATGGCCGGCATGGCCATTTCCACCATCTTCTCGGCCAGGTGGCCTTCGTCGAACGGCGGGTTCCTGTCGACTTCGCAGAACTGTGGCTTGTCTGCCGGAATGTGCGAGCTGCCCAGCAGCGGCGACAGGTCCAGGTACCGCTGACGCTCGGTGTCGCCTGGCAGCACGTCGAGCAGGTCGGTACGGCCGATCAGTTCGCCGAGGCTGCGCACGCCCAGCTTAGCCAGCCACTCACGGGTTTCTTCGGCGACGAAGGTGAAGAAATTGATCACCATGTCGACGGTGCCGATGTAGTGGTCCTTGCGCAGCTTGTCATTCTGCGTGGCTACGCCGGTCGCGCAGTTGTTCAGGTGGCAGATGCGCAGGTACTTGCAGCCCAGGGCGATCATGGGCGCGGTGCCAAAGCCGAAGCTTTCGGCGCCGAGGATGGCAGCCTTGATCACGTCCAGGCCGGTTTTCAGGCCACCGTCGGTCTGTACCCGCACCTTGCCGCGCAGGTCGTTGCCGCGCAGGGTCTGGTGGGTTTCGGCCAGGCCCAGTTCCCACGGGGCGCCGGCGTACTTGATCGAGGTCAGCGGCGACGCACCGGTACCACCGTCATAGCCGGAAATGGTGATCAGGTCGGCATAAGCCTTGGCCACACCGGCGGCAATGGTGCCCACGCCGGCCTCTGCCACCAGCTTGACCGACACCAGGGCCTGCGGGTTGACCTGCTTGAGGTCGTAGATCAGCTGGGCCAGGTCTTCGATCGAGTAAATGTCGTGGTGCGGTGGCGGCGAGATCAGGGTCACGCCCGGTACCGCATAGCGCAGCTTGGCGATCAGGCCATTGACCTTGCCACCTGGCAGCTGGCCGCCCTCGCCGGGCTTGGCGCCCTGGGCCACCTTGATCTGCAGCACTTCGGCGTTCACCAGGTATTCCGGGGTCACACCAAAGCGGCCTGTGGCCACCTGCTTGATCTTCGAGCTGCGGATGGTGCCGTAGCGCGACGGGTCTTCGCCACCCTCACCGGAGTTGGAGCGCGCGCCCAGGCGGTTCATCGCCTCGGCCAAAGCTTCGTGCGCTTCCGGCGACAGGGCGCCAAGGGAAATCCCGGCGGAGTCGAAGCGCTTGAGGATGGCCTCCAGCGGCTCGACCTGTTCCAGCGCCAACGGCTGGTCGGCCACCTTGACCTTCAGCAGGTCGCGGATCATCGACACCGGGCGCTGGTCGACCAGCGTGGTGTATTCCTTGAACTTGGCGTAGTCACCCTGCTGCACTGCAGCCTGCAGCGTGTTGACCACGTCCGGGTTGTAGGCGTGGTACTCGCCACCGTGCACGAACTTCAGCAGGCCGCCTTGCTGGATCGGCTTGCGCGCGCTCCAGGCTTCGGCTGCCAGCAGCTTCTGGTCGTTTTCCAGGTCTTCGAAGCGTGCGCCCTTGATGCGGCTGGACACACCCTTGAAGCTCAGGCCGACCACTTCTTCGGACAGGCCGATGGCTTCGAACAGCTGCGCACCCCGGTACGAGGCGATGGTGGAGATACCCATCTTCGACAGGATCTTCAGCAGGCCCTTGGAGATGCCTTTGCGGTAGTACTTGAACACCTCGTCCAGGTCGCCCAGCACTTCACCGGTACGAATCAGGTCGGCGAGCACTTCGTAGGACAGGTACGGGTAGACGGCCGAGGCGCCGAAGCCCAGCAGCACGGCGAAGTGATGCGGGTCGCGAGCTGTGGCGGTTTCCACCAGGATGTTGCTGTCGCAACGCAGGCCCTGCTCGGTCAGGCGGTGGTGTACGGCACCCACGGCCAGCGAAGCGTGCACAGGCAGCTTGCCTGGGGCAATGTAGCGGTCGCTCAGCACCAGCTGGGTCTTGCCCGCGCGCACGGCTTCTTCAGCCTGGTAGGCAATGTTGCGGATCGCCGCTTCCAGGCCGACGCTCTGCTCATAGTTGAGGTCGATCAGCTGACGCTCGAAGCCTTCACGCTCCAGGTTCATCAGCGAACGCCACTTGGCCGGCGAAATGACTGGCGAGCTGAGGATCACCCGCGAGGCGTGCTCCGGGGACTCCTGGAAGATGTTGCGCTCAGCGCCGAGGCAGATTTCCAGCGACATCACGATCGCTTCGCGCAGCGGGTCGATCGGTGGGTTGGTCACCTGGGCGAACTGTTGGCGGAAGAAGTCGTATGGCGAACGCACGCGTTGCGACAGCACAGCCATCGGCGTGTCGTCACCCATCGAGCCAACGGCCTCCTGGCCCTGCTCACCCAACGGGCGCAGCACCTGGTCGCGCTCTTCGAAGGTGACCTGGAACATTTTCATGTATTGCTTGAGCTGGTCAGCGTCGTAGCTGGCCACGCCCTGGTCGTCGGTCAGCGTCGCCTGGATACGCGTGGCGTGCTGACGCAGCCAACGCTTGTACGGGTGGCGCGACTTCAGGCGGTCGTCGATGGCATCGGTATCGAGGATCTGCCCGGTTTCGGTGTCCACGGCAAGGATCTGGCCCGGGCCGACGCGGCCCTTGGCCAATACTTCCTCAGGCTGGTAACCCCACACGCCGATTTCAGAGGCGATGGTGATGTAGCCATTGGTGGTGGTCACCCAGCGCGCCGGGCGCAGGCCGTTTCGGTCGAGCAGGCACACCGCGTGGCGGCCTTCGGTCATGACGATACCGGCCGGACCGTCCCACGGCTCCATGTGCATGGAGTTGTATTCGTAGAACGCGCGCAGGTCGGCGTCCATGGTCTCGACGTTTTGCCAGGCTGGTGGTACCAGCATGCGCACGCCGCGGAACAGGTCGATCCCGCCGGTGACCATCAGCTCCAGCATGTTGTCCATGCTCGAGGAGTCCGAACCGACGCGGTTGACCAGCGGGCCAAGCTCTGCGAGGTCGGGGATCAGGTCGTTGGCGAACTTGGTGCGACGGGCCATGGCCCAGTTGCGGTTACCGGTAATGGTGTTGATCTCGCCGTTGTGGGCGAGGAAGCGGAACGGCTGCGCCAGCGGCCACTTCGGCAAGGTGTTGGTCGAGAAGCGCTGGTGGAACACGCAGATCGCCGTTTGCAGGCGCTCGTCACCCAGGTCCGGGTAGAACGCCGCGAGATCGCGCGGCATCATCAGGCCTTTGTAGATGATGGTCTTGTGCGAGAAGCTGCAGATGTAGTGGTCGGCGTCATCGGCGTTGGCAACCGACGAACGGCGCCGGGCGCTGAACAGCTTGATGGCGAATTCCTGGTCGCTCAGGCCCTCACCGCCGATGAACACCTGCTCGATCTGCGGCAGGCGCTCCATGGCCAGGCGGCCGAGAACGCTGGTGTCGATCGGCACCTTGCGCCAGCCAACCAGCTTCAGCCCGGCAGCGATGATCTCGCGATCCATGTTGGCACGTGCAGCTTCGGCTTTGACCGGGTCCTGGTTGAAGAACACCATGCCGACGGCGTACTGCTTGGGCAACTCGACGGCAAAATGCTCCTGGGCCATGGCGCGCAGGAACTGATCGGGCTTCTGTATCAGCAGACCGCAACCGTCACCGGTCTTGCCGTCGGCGTTGATGCCACCGCGGTGGGTCATGCAAGTCAGTGCCTGCATGGCGGTTTGCAGAAGGTGGTGGCTCGCCTCGCCCGTCATATGGGCGATCAGGCCAAAACCACAGTTGTCCTTGAATTCTTCGGGATGGTACAGACCTGTTTTCATAGACACATTCTCACCAGGTTCACCTCTCAACGGAGGCAAATCTCTTTTTTAACAACCACTTACCATCCACGCCGATCAAACGCCAGCTTTTTTGCGGTGGCCATGGAAAACCATTGTTGCACAGCGACAGCGATGCCCACAAATTTTCATGTCTCACCATTGGAAATTTATGTCGCCATTTTGAATGTTTTTGCGTCATGCACCGTGGTAGGTGCTTGACTTGAGTCTGAAGCGTTTCAGCCATGACTGCAACTCGGGGCTTGTGGCCGGCAGTCTGGGACAGAAAAGCCTGCCGCGCTCGGGCGCAGCAGGCTAGTCGAAAGCTAGAATTCGCTTAGCAACAGGGCAGCGGGGTGGTGCCGCCCGGCAGGTATCAGCGGGCCGAGGCCAGCTCTTGTTGGACGCTGGCGACGGTACGTGGCCAAGGTTTACCAGCCTGGACCTTCGCTGGCAAGTTCTTGATTGCCGCAACCGCAGCATCGCGGCTGGCGAAACTGCCGTAAGTGACCACATACAGCGGCTTGCCTTGCAGGTCTTTCTTGAAGTAGCGATAGTCGCCACCCTGGGCTTTCACGTACGCCTGCGCCGAGGCCTCGGAGCTGGTGCCGAGGATCTGCACCACGTAATTGCCCGGTTTCTGCCCGGCGTACCAGCTGCTGTTGCCAGTGCCGCCAGCGGCTGGTTTTTCAGCAGGCTTGGCGGCCGGCTTGGCCACGGCGACCTGGGTCGGTGCCGGGGCCGGCTTGGCTGTCGCAACCGGCTTGGCAGGCTGGGTTGCGACCGGTTTTTGCGCAGGCGCAACCTGCTGCACGGGTTGCGCAGGCGTGGGCGCAGGGCCCGCCGCTACGCCTTGCGGCGGAGCGATGGTGGTCACGGTCGGCGGCGGGTTGCCAGGCTGCAGGGCGGTGTCGCCAGCCGGGCTGCCTTCTTCCCCATCACCCATGCCTGCGGCCTGGGCCAGCGGCTCGCGCATCACCGGCTGCGACTGGCCTCCCAGTGGCAGCGGCACCGGCTGGGACGAGCCAGAGAATTCGATGTTGGCGCCTGGCTTGCCGTCGCCAAGCGGTAACTGAGCCTGGGCAGCCGGTGCGTCGGCCGGCGCTTTTTCGCCTTTCTTGGGCATCAACACGGCAGCTGCAACGGCAACCACGACCACGGCAGACAACGCGAGCACATGTTTTTTTGGCATCTTGAACCCCATGGATGGTCGCTTGGCCGTCGTCCGGCTGGCGATCATGGCTTCGATCAAAGTGTCACGGGCGACCTGGTTGATGTTGCCAGGCCAGCCGTCGGAGTTTTCATGGATATCGGCGATCTGTTCACGGCTGAACACCTCGATGCCCCGGCCTGCGCCTTCCAGGCGCTGTTCCAGGTATTCGCGGGTTTCCTCTTCACTGTAGGGGGCCAGCTCGATAATGTGGAAGCGTTCTTCCTCGACATTGAGCTCGTCCAACCCTGCAATCAGCGAGGGCTCACCAAACAGGAACACGTGCGGGCGCCCTTCCGGCACCCCCGCCGCCAACTCCAGCAACGCTTGGAGTGCCGACTCGTCGAGTTGTTCCGCATCGTCCACCAGCAAGTACACTTCCTGCCCGGTGAGTGCCAGCTGCACCACCTTGGACAGGATCGCCTGCATTTCCGGCTGGGCCACGTCCAGGTTCTGCGCGACCTGGCCCAATACACTGGCAGCATCGCTGGCGCCACGGGCGGACACCACAACGCTCTGCACCGCCTGCTTGTTGGTGCTGGCCACCAGCGCCTGGCGCAGCAGGGTCTTGCCGCTACCCTGCGGGCCGGTGACGACCAGCATCAGTTGGCTGTAGCGAGCCAGGTGGTGCAGCTGGCCGAGCACAGGCTTGCGCTGGGCAGGGAAAAACTTGAAGCCGGGCACGCGCGGTGCGAACGGATCGTGGCTCAACTGGTAATGGTCGAGAAAGGCCTCATCGGCATGCAAACTGGTCATTGCGCTGTCACAACCTCAAAGCTGGGCCACGATCGCGCGGTAATCCGCCGACAGCGTGGCCTGTAGAATCTCTTTCGGATAGTCGTCGGTGACCACGGCCTCGCCCATCTGGCGCAGCAGCACCAGACGCAGACGCCCGTCGAGCACCTTCTTGTCGACCGCCATGTGCTCCATGAAATGCGCCGGGGTCATTTCCTGTGGTGGCACCACCGGCAAACCTGCGTCCTGCAACAGGCGGATTCCGCGATCGCGCTCGGCCTGGTCGAGCCAGCCAAGGCGCATGGACATTTCCAGGGCCATGACCGTGCCCGCCGCCACGGCTTCGCCGTGCAGCCACACGCCATAGCCCATGTGGGTTTCGATGGCATGCCCGAAGGTATGCCCCAGGTTCAGCGTGGCCCGCACGCCAGACTCGCGTTCGTCGGCGCCCACCACTGCGGCCTTGGCCGCACACGAGCGGCGAATGGCTTCGGTCAGGGCTGCCGAGTCGAGGGTACGCAGGGCCTGCATATTGTCTTCGAGCCAGGCGAGGAAGGGCTTGTCACAGATCAGCCCGTACTTGATCACTTCGGCCAGGCCTGCCGAAAGCTCGCGCGCCGGCAAGGTCTTCAGACTGGTGGTATCGATCAGCACCGCGTTGGGCTGGTAGAAGGCGCCGACCATGTTCTTGCCCAGCGGGTGGTTGATGCCGGTCTTGCCGCCAACCGAGGAATCGACCTGGGACAACAGGGTGGTCGGCACCTGGATGAAGTCCACGCCCCGCTGATAGCAGGCAGCGGCAAAGCCGGCCATGTCACCGACCACCCCGCCGCCCAGGGCGACCACGGTGGTACGGCGGTCATGCCGCGCCGTCAGCAGGCCATCGAAGATCAGTTGCAGGGTTTCCCAGTTCTTGTGGGCTTCGCCATCGGGCAGTACCACTGGCAGCACCGAGTAGGCCCCCAGGGTCTTGGCCAGGCGGTCGAGATACAGCGGCGCGACGGTCTCGTTGGAGACGATGGCCACCTGCCGGCCGGCAATGTGCGGCGCCAGCAGCTCGGGCTGGTCCAGCAGGCCTTCGCCAATGTAGATCGGGTAGCTACGCTCGCCCAGGTCGACCTTCAGTGTCTGCATGTATCCCCACAATGTTCTTGGGCGCGGTGCCGTTCTGGCGACCTGCGCGGTAACGTTGAACCTCGCCTCGGCGCTGGTCGCCGAGAATAGTCCCGGGCTAACGGGGCGGCAACTGCTGCAAGCGCTCGAGGATGTCGATCACCACCATGCGTGGTGGCCGCTCGTCGGTTTCTACGACCAGGTCGGCGATCTCGCGGTAGAGCGGGTCGCGGGTTTCCAGCAGGGTCCGCAAGGTCGCCTCGGGGTTGGCGGTGCGCAGCAGCGGGCGATTGCGGTCGCGCGCCGTGCGGCCGACCTGTTGTTCGACCGAGGCGTGCAGGTAGATTACCCGGCCGCCCTGGTGCAGCGCCTGGCGGTTGGCTTCGCGCATGACCGCACCGCCACCGGTGGCCAGGACCACGCCGTCGAGGCCACACAGTTCGGCAATCATCGCTTGCTCGCGATCACGGAAACCGGGCTCGCCTTCCTTGTCGAAAATCCACGGGATGTTGGCGCCGCAACGCAGTTCGATTTCCTTGTCGGAATCCTTGAACAGCAGGCGCAGCTCTTTGGCCAATAGGCGGCCGATGGTGCTTTTACCAGCACCCATGGGCCCCACAAGTATCAAATTTCGCACAGAATCAACGACTCACAGCAATCGCCTGGTCACTCATGATACGCGGAGTCAGGAAGACCAGCAGCTCGGATTTTTTCTCTTGTAATGCATCGCGTCGAAACAGCCGCCCAACATACGGCAGATCACCCAAAAATGGCACCTTGTCGACCACATTGTTTTGCGAAGTCGAGTACACGCCGCCAATCACGATCGTTTCGCCGTCGGCCACGCGAACCTTGGCATTCACCTCGTTCTTGCGGATCGGCGGTACATTGTTCAAGGCATTGACGTAATCCGGTTCGTCCTTGGTCACCCTGACAGCCATGATTACCTTGTTGTCCGGGGTAATTTGCGGGGTCACCTCCAACGACAGCGAGGCCTCGCGGAACGACACGGAGGTAGCGCCGCTCTTGGTGGTTTCCTGGTAGGGCACCTCGGTGCCCTTGAGGATCCTGGCCGTTTCCTTGTCGGCCGTGACCACCTTGGGTTGCGAAATGATCTCGCCATTGCCGCTTTTTTCCATGGCGCTGAGCTCGAGGTCCAGCAGCACATCCCCGCGCAGCAGGCCAAGGCCGATGCTGCTGCCAGCCCGCTCGACACCCAGGTCGACGAACAGCGACTTGCCCGGCAGTGGGTTGTCGCCATACAAACGGCCGCCCCAGCGCACCCCAAGGGCTTTCTCGTAATCGACGTTGGCCTCGACGATGCGCGCCTCGATCGCCACCTGGCGCACCGGCACATCCAGCTGCGCCACCAGTTGCCGCAGTTCATCGAGGCGTTCGGCCGGCAGGTAGGCCACCAGGGTATTGGTGCGCTCATCGACACTCAGGCTGCCCCACCCGGCGAACAGGCTGTCGTCGGCCAGGCTGGTCTTGAGCAGTTCCGCAAGTTCGGCAGCCTTGGCATGGTGAACAGGCAACAGCTCCCGGCGCATGGGCTGCAACTGCGCCTCCAGCACCTGCCCCGCACGCGCTTCGGCAGTTTGCGCAGCCAGGGTGGCCGCCGGCGCCACCAGCAGCACATTGCCCTCCTGGCGCCGGGCGAGGCTTTTGCTGCGCAAGACCAGGTCCAGCGCCTGATCCCACGGCACGTCCTGCAAGCGCAGGGTGACATTGCCCTGCACGTCGTCACTGGCGACCAGGTTGACGCCGGCATAGTCGGCGAGCACCTGCAAAACCGAGCGAATCTCGACATCCTGAAAGTGCAGCGACAAAGGCTCACCCTGGTAAGGCGTCGCGGCCGCCAGAGGCATGGGCAGCAGGGCCGCCAGCAGATAGATCATCCTCTTTCTCATTCTGATCCGGGGCCTCCTTGCCCAGGCGTTTTGCGAGGGTGATGAACGCCGTGCGTTCATGCCACACCCCTGCCATGAACAACCGTTCGCGCACTTCGACCTGGCGCTGGCCGATGTGCATCACTATCCCTTGATCACGCCCTACCCTGTCTCCAAGGCGAACGCGGTAGAGCCTGCCGGCCGCCCGCAGCAGCGCTTGATGTTCCTGCCCACGCGTCAGGCTGCCGACCATTTCCATCTGGGCGAGGGGCGCGCGGGTCAAACCAGCCGACAGGTGAGTTGCCAACGCGGCAAACGGATCTAGGGCCGGTGCGCGCGTTGCCGGCCTGGCAGGCAGCCGCGCAAGCATGGCGACTGCCGCCCCGGAAACCGGCGCGTGATAGGCATCGACCCGCAGCTGCAAACGCAGCAGGCCTGGTTCGCCATCGCCGGCTGCCAGGCGCATGCTGCGACCGCGCATGACACGCGCCTGACCCAACCACTCGTCCAGCCAGCCCCGCAAGGCTGGGTAGCTGCCCACCACCTGCAACTTCAGTGGCACTACGCTGAAGCCCTGCCGCTGCTGCTGCTCGTGCACATCGAGGCGCTCGACGAGCAGGCCGTGCTCGCGCCCCGAAACCGACAGACGGTCTAGCAGGTCGCTCATGCTTTCGCCGGCAGCCAGCTGCCATTGTGCCTTTTGCAAGCGCTGCCCATCGCTCGCCAGCTGTGCCCGCACCCCCTGCAACTCGGCAATCTGCGCCTGCGTGGCAGCCTGCTGCCGGGTCAGCTCGGCGTGCTTGCCCTCTTCCTCGCCCTGCTGCTGCAACATGCCCGGCAGGCGAATCGCGCAGCCCAGGCCGAACAGCAGCACCGCCAGTGCCAAAGGTGCCAGCCGCCGGAAGCGGCTGGAGTGCTCGGCTGCGCCAAGCCATGCGAGCAATTGCACGCTGGTCACGACCAGAACGCCGCAACGCGCGCAGCCAGCAAGAATTCATCGCCGCCTGGCTGGCTCTTGATATGTTTGAGCTCCACGTCCAGCAGCACGCCGGAGCGCTCGAGGTCGCGCATGAACTGGGCCAGTACGGCGCCGGAGGTGGCGAGCCCGGTCAACTCCAGGCGGCCGTTTTCCAGGTTGAGGCCAAGCAGCTGCATGCCCAATGGCAGTGCCCTTTCGAGGTCGGCGAATAGGCCAGGCAGAATCCCTTGCTGAGCCTGCAGGCCCTCCAGCACCGCCAGGCGGCCGAGCAGTGCGGCATGCTGGGCACGCACATCAGCCAGTGGCTGAGCCTCCAGGGCCAGGGTTTCCAGGGCTGCTTGGCGCTGGGTGTTGGCCAACGCTTGCTGCTGGCCGCGCTGGCGTGCCTGTTGGTCGACCAGCGTCACGGCGCACAATGCCAAGAGGGCGCCAGCCACCAGATGGCTGCGAAACCGGCGCATGGCCGCCTGGCGCTGGCGTTCGCGCCACGGCAGAAGGTTCAGCCGCATCATGGTCGCGCCCCGCCAAGGGCCAGGGCACACGCCAGCAGCATCGGCCCATCGACCTGCGCAAGCCCGGCCAGCGCAGGCAGTTCGTGGCACGGCAGTGCCAGGCTTTGGCCCAGGGCCTGCAGCCAACCCGGCTGCAGCGGTGAGCAGTTGCTGACCCACAACCTGGCAGGCAAAAGCCCTTCGGCGAGCAGCGCAGGCAGCCGCTCCGGCAGTTGCGCGGCCATATCCCCGTCAGCTGCCCGCAGCTCCCGACGCTGCAGCGCCCCGCCAGGCGCCCAGGCATGAACAGTCGCCCTGTGGGGCTCAATACGCAGCAACGCCGCCCCAGCCTGCTCACCCACAGGCAGCATGCGGCGCAGGGCAATGCTGTCGACCTCGACCGCCTCCAGTTGCAGCCCCGCCTGCTGCACCAGCGCCTCGAGGGGTGCCAGTGCACTCTGCCGACACGCTGCAACCAGCACCTCGCTGCAGGCTGGCTGAACACCTGAAGCCCCCAGGACCTGGAAGTCCAGGGCCAGGTCCTCCAGCGGGAATGGAAACAACCGTTCGGCATCCGCCAGCAACTGCGCCTCCAGTTGCTCCTCACCGGGCCCCACTGGCAGGTGGCACAGCTTGCAGATGACCTGGCTGGCGGGCAGCGCCAGCGCTACCCGGCGCTCGCCGAGGCCGCTGCGCCTATGGGCGCGCTGCAATGCCGCCGAGACCTGCTCGGGCGCTGCTGCCCAGTCATTGCCTGCCCCGAGCTGCAGCGGCTCATGGGCCCAACCCAGCACCCGCCAGCCGCGTTTGCGCTGTTGCAGTTGCAACAGATGAATGGCGTGAGCGGTAATTTCCACCCCTACCAGTGAACCGGCGTCCTTCCCGAAGCGTCCAAGCATTGCGAATTCCTTGCTGTATGTCGCGCCCCCGCGGCAACACTGGGCCGCGGCCACCCGTCAGGGCGACGGGCTGCCTGGCCGGTGGCCCGGAAAGGCGAAAAAATGCGTATAATGCCCAGCGTTTTTTGGTCCGCCGGACCTGCGTGCAATTCACTTTCAACCTGGACACCGAAAAGCCTTGATACGTCTGCTGAAGTTCTTCTGGTGGTCTTCCGTCGCAGTCATTTGCGCGCTCGTACTCGGTGTGAGCGGTGCGTTTCTGTATCTTAGTCCCAACCTGCCCTCGGTCGATTCGCTCAGAAGCATCCAGTTGCAGATCCCCCTCAAGGTGTACAGCAGCGATGGCAAGCTGATTGCCGAATTTGGCGAAATGCGCCGTTCGCCAATCCGTTTCGCAGACATTCCCCCACAGTTCATTCAGGCATTGCTGTCAGCCGAGGACGACAATTTCCTCAACCACTACGGCGTGGACCCCAGCAGCCTGATGCGCGCGGCCACCCAGCTGGTGAAAACCGGGCACATTCAGACCGGCGGCAGCACCATCACCATGCAGGTGGCCAAGAACTTCTTCCTGACCAGCGAGCGCAGCTTCTCGCGCAAGACCAACGAAATTCTGTTGGCCCTGCAGATCGAGCGGGAGTTGACCAAGGACGAGATTCTTGAGCTGTACGTGAACAAGATCTACCTCGGCAACCGCGCCTACGGCATCGACGCCGCGGCCCAGGTGTACTACGGCAAGTCGATCCGTGACGTGAGCCTGGCACAGATGGCGATGATCGCCGGCCTGCCCAAGGCGCCCTCGCGCTTCAACCCGCTGGCCAACCCGGTGCGCGCCAAAGAGCGTCGCGACTGGATCCTGGGCCGCATGTACAAGCTGGGCAAGATTGACCAGGCCAGCTACCAGGCCGCCCTGGACGAGCCACTCAACGCCAGCTACCACGTGCCAACGCCCGAAGTGAATGCACCGTACGTCGCCGAAATGGCACGCGCGGAAATGGTTGGCCGCTACGGCAGCGACGCTTACACCGAAGGTTTCCGCGTTACCACCACCGTGCCCAGCGACATGCAGGAAATGGCCAACAAGGCCGTCCTCAATGGCCTGTCCGATTATGATGAGCGCCACGGCTACCGCGGCCCTGAAGCACGCTTCCCGGGGCGCACCGAGGCCGCCTGGCGCCAGGAACTGGGCAAGCAACGCACCCTGGGCGGGCTGGAGCCCGGCATCGTCACCCGGGTCGAAAAAACCGGCCTTGCGGTGCTGACCCGTGACGGCCAGCTGGTGCATGTGGCCTGGGACACCATGAAATGGGCGCGCCCGTTCATCAACAGCAACGCCCAGGGCCGCACCCCGCAATCGCCCGCCGATGTCGCCCAGGTCGGTGACCTGGTGCGCCTGCAGCGCCTGGACGATGGCACCTTCAAGTTCAGCCAGGTGCCGGGGGCGCAGAGTGCGCTGGTCACCCTCGACCCTAACAGCGGCGCCATCCGCGCCTTGGTCGGCGGCTTCTCGTTCGAGCAGAGCAACTACAACCGGGCGATGCAGGCCAAACGCCAACCGGGCTCGAGCTTCAAACCATTCATCTACAGCGCTGCACTGGACAGTGGCTATACCGCCGCCAGCCTGGTCAACGACGCGCCGATCGTATTCGTCGACGAATCGGTCGATAAGGTGTGGCGACCGAAGAACGATACCAACACGTTCCTCGGCCCGATCCGCATGCGCGAAGCGCTGTACAAGTCGCGCAACCTGGTTTCGATCCGATTGCTGCAGGCCATGGGCGTGGACCGCACCATCGACTACATCGCCAAGTTCGGCTTCAACAAGCAGGACCTGCCGCGCAACCTGTCGCTGGCCCTGGGCACCGCCACCCTGACGCCGATGGAAATCGCCACAGGCTGGAGCACCTTTGCCAACGGTGGCTACAAGATTGCCCCCTACCTGATCGACCGTATCGAGAGCCGCAGTGGCGAAACGCTGTTCACCGCCAACCCGGCTCGCGTACCCCAAGGTACTGAGGACCAGGCCGGCCTGGCCGCCCCCGAGCAGCCGATCAGCACCGCCAGCATGCCCGGTGAAGCACCGGCGCCCCCCGGCCAAATCCCTGCGGCAGCGCAGCCACCAGCGGTTGCCGAGCGCATCATCGACGGGCGTACCACCTATATTCTCACCAGCATGCTGCAGGACGTGATCAAGCGCGGCACCGGCCGCCGGGCGCTGGCTTTGGGCCGCACCGACCTGGCAGGCAAGACCGGTACCACCAACGAGTCCAAGGACGCCTGGTTCTCTGGCTACAACGCCGACTACGTGACCACCGTGTGGGTTGGTTTCGACCAGCCGGAAACCCTGGGCCACCGCGAGTACGGCGGCACAGCGGCGCTGCCGATCTGGATGAGCTTCATGGGTGCGGCACTCAAGGACAAGCCTGCACATGCGCCGGCCGAGCCAGAAGGTATTCTCAGCCTGCGCGTAGACCCCGTCAGCGGCCGGGCCGCTTCGCCGGGTACACCCAATGCCTACTTCGAGCTGTTCAAGGCCGAGGATTCGCCGCCATCGGTGGACGAACTGGGCAATGGGGCCGTGCCGGGCAGCCCGTTGCCAGCGGATGAAGCGACGCCGATGGACCTGTTCTAAGGCAGGGGCCCCGATCCGGGGCAGGTGCACGGCGGCGTTCGACCCTACGGGCGCCGACACCGGCGCGCCCCTGTCCCTCACCTGCCGGCACCGACGCATTCCCACCGCGCATAAAAAAGCCCCGGCTCGAAAGAGCCGGGGCTTTTTACACCGCTACAACAGCAATCAGCCGTTGAACACGTCATCCACGCTCTTGAGCGGGTAGTGCTTTGGATACGGCAGGGTAGCAACGCCAGACTCGATGGCAGCCTTGGCCACGGCGTCGGAAACGACGGTGATCAGGCGGGCATCCAGCGGCTTCGGAATGATGTACTCACGGCCGAACTCCAGCGCTTGCACGCCGTAGGCATCGCACACTTCCTTAGGTACCGGCAGCTTGGCCAGGTCTTTCAGGGCGATGGCCGCAGCGATTTTCATTTCTTCGTTGATGCGCTTGGCGCGTACGTCCAGGGCACCACGGAAGATGAACGGGAAGCCCAGTACGTTGTTGACCTGGTTCGGGTAGTCCGAACGGCCGGTGGCCATGATCACGTCGTTGCGGGTGGCGTGAGCCAGCGCTGGCGAAATTTCCGGATCAGGGTTGGAGCAGGCGAACACGATCGGGTTGGCCGCCATCGACTTCAGGCCTTCCGCGCTCAGCAGATTCGGGCCGGACAGGCCAACGAACACGTCGGCACCGTCCAGGGCGTCGGCCAGGGTGCGCTTGTCGGTCGCATGGGCGAACTGAGCCTTGTACTGGTTCAGGTCGTCACGGCCAGCGTGGATCACGCCGCTGCGGTCGATCATGTAGATGTTCTCGACCTTGGCACCCATGCTCACCAGCAACTTCATGCAGGAGATGGCAGCTGCACCGGCACCCAGGCACACGATCTTGGCTTCTTCGAGCTTCTTGCCGGCGATTTCCAGGGCGTTGATCATGCCGGCCGCAGTAACGATGGCGGTACCGTGCTGGTCATCGTGGAACACCGGAATGTCGCACTGCTCGATCAGCGTGCGCTCGATCTCGAAGCACTCTGGCGCCTTGATATCTTCGAGGTTGATGCCACCGAAGGTGATCGAGATGCGGCGAACGGTGTCGATGAATGCTTGCGGGCTTTCCGATTCGACTTCGATGTCGAATACGTCGATACCTGCGAAACGCTTGAACAGAACGCCCTTGCCTTCCATGACCGGCTTGGAAGCCAGTGGGCCGAGGTCACCCAGACCGAGGATGGCAGTGCCATCGGAAATCACCGCAACCAGGTTGCCTTTGCCGGTGTATTTGTATGCCAGCTCTGGATCCCGGCCAATTTCACGCACCGGCTCGGCAACACCTGGGCTGTAGGCCAGGGCAAGGTCACGGGCAGTGGCAGTTGGCTTGGAAAGTTCGACGCTCAGTTTCCCCGGGCGAGGTTGAGCGTGATATTCGAGAGCGGCAGTTTTCAGGTCTGACATGGTGGGCATTCCGCTATTTACTGTTCTGACGGACCGCCGAGGATACGCAAAGAGCCGGGTAGTCACAAGACTGGTCGGTCACTTGTGTCAAGGCCTTTAGCCTACGACTTTCCGCTAAAACCCACGGGGGCATACGGCTAACAGTGTGTACAATCCAATAGCGAACTGTCTACATTTTTTAGCCAGAAGTACGCGCCAGCATGCTTGGGTCGGTCAGTGGCAATACCCAGCGCCGCTGCCCTGGCTTGAGGCCACCCTTACGGGAACGGTCCACCACCCAGCCACGCACCTCGACCTGGCGCCCTTTGAGGTTAGCGAAGAAACTGGCCGGGAAGTTACGCTGCAGACGAGCGGAGACCTGCACCACCACCGCACGGTCAAGGTTCAACCAGACACCACCACGGTTGCGTTCGATGCTCATGATTCGGCCACTGAGCACAGCAAAACCGGGCTGCCTGACGGCGTCTGCCGGCACCACGGGCGACTGCCGCCAGAGGCCGGCACCGGCCTGGCGTGCTGCCTGCTCGGCGCGTTGCTGGCAGGCACTGAGGCGCACATTGGGGGCGACGGCCACCCGGTAGCCCAAGCCTTCACTGAGCAATTGTGCTTCGAGATTGTCGCCATTACGGCCATAAATGTGCGCCAGTGTGCGTCCATACTTGTCTTTGGCTTGCACACCTGGCACCAGCCCGATACGCCCGCCACTGGCCTTGACCAACGCCTGCAGGCGCCGCTTGGCAGCTTCGGCATAGGGCTCGCTGCTACGCCCCTTGCGACCGATCTCCGGCGTGTTGATGCCGATCAGCCGCACACTGCGGCCATCCACCAGACGCACGGTGTCGCCGTCGACCACCTGCCGCACCCGAACCTGCTCGGGTTTGACCGGCACCGGGCAGAAGGCCTGGGCCGGCAAATGCCAGATCGCACCCACAAAAAAGGCGCCCACGAGGGGCGCCTTTTTCAGCAACAATGCGAAGCCCGAAGGACTCGCCATGCGCATGATTACTTCTTGGTACCGAACATACCGAAGCGGTCGGCGAACTTCTGTACGCGGCCACCGGTGTCCAGGACTTTCTGCTTACCGGTGTAGAACGGGTGGCACAGGTTGCAAACGTCGATCGACAGGGTGCTGCCCAGGGTCGAACGGGTTTCGAACTTGTTACCGCAGCTGCAGGTGACTGCAACAGCTTCGTAGTTCGGGTGGATACCTTCTTTCATGGTCACTTCCTCGAGCTGCGTGCCGCCACCCAACACCAATTGTTGAATACCGCACGTAATTAGGCGGCGAATAATACCAGAGCACACCGTCAGTGCAAGATGTCGCTTGCACCGACCGTCGTCTGCTAGGCTCGCCAGTTCTTGTAATGCCCTCCGAGACTTTCTGCGTGTCCGACGTCATCCTGCGCCTTGCCCTGCCCTCGCCGTTGCGGCGCCTGTTCGACTACAAGGCGCCAGCGAGCATGGCGCGCCAGGCCCTGGCCCCGGGGATGCGCATTCGCGTGCCCTTTGGGCGACGCGAAATGATCGGCGTACTGGTCGAAGTGTGCGCGCAGAGCGAGGTGCCCGCCGACAAGCTGAAGCCGGCCAGCGCCTTGCTCGACCCGGTATCCCCGATTCCGCCTTCGCTGTTCAAGCTGTGCCTGTGGACCGCGCAGTACTACCAGCACAGCCTGGGTGACACCTTGAGCTGGGCCTTGCCCACGCTACTGCGCCAGGGCGAGCCCGCAGAAATGCGCCAGGAGCGCTTTTGGCACATTGCCCCCGACGCCCGCCTGGACGACCCGCGCATCGCCCGGGCACCGCGCCAGCGCGATGCCCTCAAGACCCTGGCGCAGCACCCGCACGGGGTGGCGCATAGCCTGCTGGCCAAGCTCAACCTGAACAAGGACAGCCTCGACCTGCTGCTGGCCAAGGAACTGGTGCAGATCGAGGTCCGCCGCCAGAAGCCGGGCTCGCGCCACGAACACTGGCTGGCACAACCGGAGCTGCCGCTCAATGACGAGCAACGCGATGCCTTCGAGGCGGTGTGCGAGGGCTTCGGCGGTTTTGCGGCCTTCCTGCTGGCCGGCGTGACCGGCAGCGGCAAGACCGAAGTGTATCTGCAACTGATCCGCGAAACCCTTGAGGCCGGCAAGCAGGCGCTGGTACTGATCCCGGAGATCAACCTCGGCCCGCAAACCCTGGCGCGCTTCGAGCAACGCTTCAACGCCCGGATCGCCTTGCTGCATTCGGCGGTGAATGACCGCGACCGCCTGGACGCCTGGCTGGCGGCACGCGATGGCGAAGCCGACATCATCATCGGCACCCGTTCGGCCCTGTTCACGCCCATGAAAAACCCTGGCCTGATCATCATCGACGAAGAACACGACGGCTCTTATAAACAGCAGGAAGGTCTGCGCTACCATGCCCGCGACCTAGCGCTGGTGCGGGCGCACCAGGAGAACATTCCGATCCTGCTCGGCTCCGCCACGCCCTCGCTGGAAACCTTGCACAACGCCCTCACCGGCCGCTACCGCCTGTTGCGCATGAATCAGCGCGCGGGCGGCGCACGCCCACCGCGCATGCTGCGCCTGGATGTCAAAAGCCTGCCGCTGGACAGTGGCATCAGCGGCCCCCTGCAGCAAGCCATCCGCCTTACACTGGAAGCCGGCCAGCAGGTGCTGGTGTTCCTCAACCGCCGCGGCTTCGCCCCGACGCTGCTGTGCCACGATTGCGGCTGGCTGTCGGAGTGCCCGCGCTGCGACGCGCGCATGACCGTGCACCAGCGCTCCGGGGTGTTGCGCTGCCACCACTGCGGCTATGACGAACGCCTGCCACACCAGTGCCCCCAGTGCGACCACGTCGACCTGCGCCCGGTCGGTGCGGGCACCGAACGCGCCGAGGAACGCCTGAAAGTGCTGTTCCCGGACTACCCGATTCTGCGCGTGGACCGCGACAGCACGGCGCGCAAGGACGCCATGCACCAGCTGGTCAGTACCATCCAGAAAGGCCAGCCGAGCATTCTTGTCGGTACCCAGATGCTTGCCAAAGGGCACCATTTCCCGCGGGTAACCCTGGTGGCCATCCTCGATGCCGACGGGGGGCTTTTCTCGGGCGACTTCCGCGCCAGCGAGCGCATGGCGCAACTGATCGTGCAGGTCGCCGGGCGCGCCGGGCGTGCCGAGGAACCGGGCAAGGTCATCATCCAGACCCACCTGGCCGATCACCCGCTGCTGGTGCAACTGACCGAACAAGGCTACTTCGCCTTTGCCGAACAGGCCCTGGACGAACGCCGTGCCGCCGGGCTGCCACCCTACTCGCACCTGGCCTTGCTGCGCGCAGAAGCGCACAAGCCGGGGCAGGCTGAAGGTTTTCTGGACGAGGCCTGCGCCGCCGCCGAGCGCCTGGTCGCCGAACAGCGGCTGCCAGGCATCGAGCTGCTGGGCCCGGTTCCAGCCCCCATGGAGCGCCGCGCCGGGCGTTTCCGCGCGCAGTTGTTGATACAGGCCAACACCCGGGCGCCTTTGCATCGACTGATCAGTGCCTGGTTGCTAGTGTTGGAGCAGATGCCAAGCGGGCGCCAGGTACGTTGGTCGCTGGATGTCGACCCGGTTGACCTTTATTGAGCTGCAAGCTGCAAGCTGCAAGCTGCAAGCTGCAAGCTGCAAGCTGCAAGCTGCAAGCTGCAAGCAAGAGCGGAACAGGGCCAGGCGCTGCAACCAAGCTTTTTCTTGCGACTTGCTACTTGCGACTTGCTACTCGCGACTTCCAACGTGAAGCCCAAAGGTTGGCAACCCGCTCCCAGGCACGGATAATGCCCAGTTTTTCCACCTGCGCATCCAAGCGCTGCACCGCGCTTGCGGTCGAAAAGAGACCCCCATGAAAGACACCATTCGCCAGCTGATCCAGCAAGCCCTCACCCAACTCGTCACCGACGGTGTGCTGCCTGAAGGGCTGTCGCCGGCGATCCAGGTGGAAAACGCCCGGGACAAGACCCACGGCGACTTCGCCAGCAATATCGCGATGATGCTGGCCAAGCCGGCCGGCATGAAGCCGCGCGACCTGGCGGAAAAACTGATCAACGCCCTGCCGGCCAGCGCCGATATCAGCAAGGTCGAGATCGCAGGCCCAGGCTTCCTCAATTTCTTCCAGAACACCGACGCCCTGGCCAACCGCCTGGACGCTGCCCTGGCCGACGCCCACCTGGGCGCGCGCAAGGCCGGCCCGGCGCAAAAAGTGGTGGTCGACCTGTCGGCCCCCAACCTGGCCAAAGAGATGCACGTCGGCCACCTGCGCTCGACCATCATCGGTGACAGCGTGGCGCGGGTGCTGGAGTTCTTGGGCGACACCGTCATCCGCCAGAACCACGTGGGCGACTGGGGCACCCAGTTCGGCATGTTGATGGCCTACCTGCAGGAAAACCCGATCACCAGCGATGAGCTGTCGGACCTGGAAAACTTCTACCGCGCGGCCAAGAAGCGTTTCGACGAGTCCGAGGCATTCGCCACCCGTGCCCGCGGCCTGGTGGTCAAGCTGCAGGCCGGTGACCCGGAATGCCTGGCCCTGTGGACACGCTTCAAGGACATTTCGCTGTCGCACTGCCAAAAGACGTATGAACTGCTCAACGTCAAGCTGACCATGGCGGACGTGATGGGTGAAAGCGCCTACAACGACGACCTGGCCAATGTCGTGGCGGACCTCAAGGCCCAGGGCCTGCTGGTCGAAGACCAGGGCGCCCAGTGCGTGTTCCTCGACGAGTTCAAGAACAGCGACGGCGACCCGCTGCCAGTGATCGTGCAGAAGGCCGACGGCGGTTACCTGTACGCCACCACCGACCTGGCCGCCGTGCGCTACCGCAGCAACGTGCTCAAGGCCGACCGTGCCCTGTACTTCGTCGACCAGCGCCAGGCCCTGCACTTCAACCAGGTGTTCGAAGTGGCCCGCCGCGCAGGCTTCGTCGGCCACCCGATGCAAATGGAGCACATGGGCTTCGGCACCATGAACGGCGCCGATGGCCGCCCGTTCAAAACCCGCGACGGCGGCACCGTGAAGCTGATCGACCTGCTGACCGAGGCCAAGGAACGGGCCTACGCACTGGTCAAGGAAAAGAACCCGAGCCTGGCCGACGACGAACTTCGCCGCATCGGCGAAGTGGTGGGCATTGGTGCGGTGAAATACGCCGACCTGTCCAAACACCGCACCAGCGACTACAGCTTCAACTTCGAGCTGATGCTCAACTTCGAAGGCAATACCGCGCCTTACCTGCTGTACGCCTACACCCGTGTTGCTGGCGTGTTCCGCAAGCTGGGCAAGCGCTTTGACCAAGCCGATGGCAAGATCGTGCTGCAGGCCGCCCACGAGCAGGACCTGGCCGCACGCCTGGCGCAGTTTGGCGAAACCCTGAACAGCGTTGCCGAGAAAGGCACACCGCACGTGCTGTGCAGCTACCTGTACGACCTCGCCGGCCTGTTCTCCAGCTTCTACGAGAACTGCCCGATCCTCGCCGCTGAAACCTCCGAGCAGCAACAGAGCCGCCTGCGCCTGGCCGCCCTGACTGGCCGCACCCTCAAACAAGGTCTGGAACTGCTCGGCCTGGAAACCCTGGAGCGCATGTAAGTTGGCTGCCAAGAAAAAACCCGCACCCAAACGCGGCGCCAGCCGCCAGACAGCGCCAGCCAAACAGCCGATCCCCGGCTGGGTATGGCTGGCGGTCGGCCTGACCGTTGGCGCGTTCATCGTGTTCCTGATGAAGCTCGAACCCGGCGGCGATGACATCAAGCGGGCCAAACCCGAGCAGCAAAAGGCCGACAAAGTGGCCGAAGCCAGCAAGCCTGCCCAGGCCACACCGCAACAGCCGGTGAAACCCAAGTACGACTTCTACACCTTGCTGCCAGAGTCGGAAGTCATCGTGCCGCCAGAGGCCGTACCGGAGAAAACACCCCCGGTTCCGGCCCAGCCGGTCACACCGGTTACCCCCGCTGAAGCGGCGAAAATCGACACGGCGCGGGCCCAGGCAGCACTGCTTGGCCAAACCCCGCCTCCGGCCCCGCCAGTGATCAAGCCGGCAGCGACCACCCAGTACTTCCTGCAGGCGGGCTCGTTCCGCAAACAGGCCGACGCCGACAAGGTGCGGGCCCAGATCATTCTGCTGGGCCAGTCAGTGAAGGTGGAGTCGGGTACGGTCAAGGAAGAAACCTGGTACCGCGTGATGGTCGGGCCGTTCAGCAACCGCGAACAGCTGACTGGTGCGCAGAAACAGCTCGCCGGCGCTGGTTTCGCCAACCTGTTGCTGCAACAGCGCCAGACCCGCCAGTAACCTTTGAAGGGGCGCTGTGCGCCCGGTCAGACTTGAGCCGCCCCAGTGCCGCGGCTTACCTTGCGACAGGGCTGCAAAGCAGCCCTTGCCCTCTCAGCCTCGCCCCGCGTTGCGCTCGGACACCTGGCTATTGAGTGTCCAGAAGTCGTACAGCACCCCTACCAGGAACAGGCCACCGGTCAGGAAGTAGATGATCGCGGTCACCCACTTGCCCTGATACAGCCGGTGCAGGCCGAACACGCCGAGGAACGTCAGCAGGACCCAGGCGATGTTGTAGTCGATGCGCCCAGACTGGAACCTCAGGTCGGCCTCACGGTCCATGGACGGGATCAGAAACAGGTCGATCAGCCAGCCGATACCCAGCAGGCCGAAGGTGAAGAACCAGAGGGTGCCGGTTACCGGCTTGCCGTAGTAGAAACGATGTGACCCGGTGAAGCCGAAAATCCACAGCAGATAACCGATGGTCTTGCTGTGCGTGTCGTGGTAGGGCGTTCCCTGTTGATAACTGTTCATGCCTAGCCCTCGTGGGTTATGGGAAAATTTTCTAAGAAAAAATGTGACTTTTTCGTCACAGGCCGACGTATGGCACCGTGCCAATCGACCAACGGATCATAAATTGATCAAAAAGCTGTTATAAAGTTGCGCGCCCAACACATAACTATTCACAAGAGCTTCATCTATGCCGCCTTTACTCAAGACATGGCTGACCCTCTGCCTATTATTGCCCCTGGCCGCCCACGCCACCAATCGTGAGCAACGTCTTCCCAATGGTTTCACCGGCTACACCAGCAATGCCGCCGTGAGGCATGCAGCGGTCAAGCAGACTGCGCCCCATGCTCGCACTGTCAGCGCCGCCAGCACCCGCGGTAGCAAGGTGGCCGCGATGTCGCCCAAGCAGAGCAGCGATGTGCTCAGCCGCGCGGTCAATGTACTCGGTACACCCTACGTTTGGGGTGGTAGCAGCCCGAAAAAGGGTTTTGACTGCAGTGGCCTTGTCAAGTACGCCTTCAACGACGTGGCCAACGTAGACCTGCCACGCACGTCCAATGCCATGGCCCAGGGCCATGGGGTGAAAGTGGCCAAGGGCGAGTTGAAGCCGGGGGACCTGATCTTCTTCAACATCAAAAGCCGCCGGGTGAATCACGTTGCCATCTATCTGGGCAACGACCGTTTCATCCACGCGCCCCGGCGCGGCAAGCGGGTGAGCATCGACAACCTGAGCAAGCCTTACTGGCAGAAGCATTACGTGGTCGCCAAACGGGTGTTGCCGAAAGAGCAGCAGCTGAGCCTGGCCAAGCGCTAAGCTTTTTCCACCTGTAATGGCGCGATCGCCGGCAAGCCAGCTCCCCCACAAATCTGTAGAACTGTGGTGAACCTGTGGGAGATCACACAGCCCTACGGGCTGCGCTGTCGCACAGAGAACTCGATTCGTAACCGCGACGCGGCCTGTGTGGGAGCGGGCGTGCCCGCGAAGAAGGAGACGCGGTGGCAGGCACCGGCTACGCCGGTGTTCGCGGGCACGCCCGCTCCCACAAAGACCCCGCTAAATCAATAAGTTATGTACTGTTCTATGAGAGCTGGCTTGCCGGCGATAAGGCCTGTAGAGGCACTATAAATCGTCAACCAGGCCCCTCTCTCGCAACCCACACAATGCCCCTTCCATCGTCCGCATCCCTTGCGCACCACCCGCCTGCATCACCGAACACAACTGCGCCATCCGCCCCTCGCGCACCAGGTTGCGCACCGCCGGCGTCGCCACCAACACTTCCCGCGCTGCAACCCGCCCACCGCCCACGCGGCGTACCAGCACCTGCGCCACCACCATTTGCAACGACTCCGCCAGCATCGCCCGCACCAACGGCTTTTCATCGGCCGCAAATACCTCCACCAGCCGCTCGATGCTGCTGGCCGCCGAGCGCGCATGTACCGTCGCCAGCACCAGGTGCCCCGTCTCAGCCGCTTGTAAGGCCAGGCGAATGGTCTGCAGGTCGCGCAACTCGCCGATCATGATCACGTCCGGGTCCTGGCGCAGCGCGCTGCGTAGCCCCTGGGCAAAGCCGCTGCTGTGGCAACCAACCTCACGCTGGTTGACCAGACTACGCTGGCTGCTGTGGATAACTTCAACAGGGTCTTCCAGGGTAATGATGTGCAGCGCTTTTTTGCGGTTCAGCTGGTCCAGCAACGTTGCCAGTGTGCTGGACTTGCCACTGCCGGTCGGCCCACCCACCAGCACCAGGCCATCGCGGTACTGGACCACAGCTTGAAACACATCGGTCAGCGCTAGCTCATCCAGCGTAGCGATACGCCCTGGGATCAGGCGGAAGGTCGCCGCAGGCCCATTCAGCTGACGAAACAGGTTCACGCGAAAGCGCCCAAGAGCAGGCAGCGCCAGCGCCAGGTCCAGTTCATCCCCCTGCGCCCACTGCTCGCGCTGCGTGTCATCAAGCAGGGTTGCCATGCCCTCGCGCAAGGCGCCCGCGGCGAGCGGCGGCATGGCCATGCGCTGCAGCTCGCCATCCAGGCGCAGCATGGGTGCCTGGCCGGCCGCCAGGTGCAGGTCCGAAGCCCGCACCGCCACGGCACGTGCCAACAGGTCGGTCACATCCATGAGACTCCCCAAAGGCTTTCAAGTAGGTAGAATGCGGCAAAACCAACACTAGCCGGCCACCCTCCATGTCCACCCTAGCAGACAACCTTTCCGCGATTTCCGCCCGTATCGCCAGTGCTGCACAGGCAGCCGGGCGTGAGCCGGCCAGCGTCCAACTGCTGGCCGTGAGCAAAACCAAGCCAGCCGCTGCGATCCGCGAGCTGTACGCCGCTGGCGTGCGCGATTTCGGGGAAAATTACCTACAGGAAGCCCTGACAAAGCAGCAGACACTCGGCGATTTGCCCTTGATCTGGCACTTCATTGGCCCCATTCAATCGAACAAGACCAAAGCCATTGCCGAGCATTTCGACTGGGTGCATTCCGTGGACCGCCTGAAAATCGCCCAACGCCTTTCAGAACAGCGCCCTGCCGGGCTGGCACCGCTGAACATATGCCTACAGGTGAACGTCAGTGGCGAAGACAGCAAGTCCGGCTGCGCTGCCGCTGAACTGCCGGCCTTGGCCAAGGCCGTGGCGGCCCTGCCCAACCTGCGCCTGCGCGGGCTGATGGCGATCCCCGAACCCACCGACGAGCGCGCCGCTCAGGAGGCCGCGTTCGCCAGCCTGCGTAACCTGCTGGAACAGCAGCACCTGGGGCTGGACACCTTGTCCATGGGCATGAGCCACGACTTGGAAGCGGCCATTGCACAAGGTGCGACCTGGGTACGCATCGGTACCGCCCTGTTCGGCGCCCGCGCCCCACTCAATCCCGGCCAGGGCTGATTGCATGCTTTACTCACTCTTTTCCACAAGGACCTGACATGAGCAAGACTCGTATTGCCTTTATCGGCGCCGGCAACATGGCCGCCAGCCTGATCGGAGGTCTGCGTGCCCAGGGCCTGGACGCCTCGCAGATTCGCGCCAGCGATCCGGGCGCCGAGACCCGCAGCCGCATCCAGGCCGAACACGGCATCCAAACCTTCGAGGACAATGCCCAGGCCATCGACGGTGCCGACGTGATCGTGCTGGCGGTCAAGCCGCAGGTCATGAAAGCGGTGTGCCAGGCCTTGCAAGCCAGCCTGCGCGATGGCCAACTCATCGTTTCCATCGCTGCCGGCATCACCTGCGCCAGCCTGCAAAGCTGGGTGGGCGCGCGCCCCGTGGTGCGCTGCATGCCCAACACGCCGGCGCTCCTGCGCCAGGGCGTGAGCGGCCTGTACGCCACCGCCGAGGTGTCCGCCGCACAGCGCCAGCAGGCCGAGCAACTGCTGTCGGCGGTAGGCACGGCGCTGTGGCTTGAGCAGGAACAGCAACTGGACGCCGTGACCGCGGTTTCCGGCAGCGGCCCGGCCTACTTCTTCCTGCTGATAGAAGCCATGACTGCCGCAGGCGAAAAGCTTGGGCTGCCGCGTGAAACCGCCTCTCAACTGACCCTGCACACGGCCTTGGGCGCTGCACGCATGGCGGTCGCCAGCGATGTCGACGCCGCCGAACTGCGCCGCCGTGTCACCTCGCCCGCCGGCACCACTGAAGCGGCGATCAAGTCGTTCCAGGCCAGCGGCTTCGAAGCGATCGTCGAGCAGGCCCTGCAGGCTGCCGCGACGCGCTCCGCGGAACTGGCCGAACAACTGGGCAAATAAGGAGTTATCGATGAATGCACTCTCCGGCGCCGCGATCTTCGTGGTGCAAACCTTGGTCAGCCTGTACCTGGTGATCGTGCTGCTGCGCTTCGTGCTGCAGCTGGTCAAGGCCAATTTCTACAACCCGCTGTGCCAGTTCGCGGTGCGCGCCACCCAGCCGCTGCTCAAGCCGATCCGCCGCATCATCCCCAGCGTGGGCGGCCTGGACACCTCGTCGCTGCTGCTGTCGGTGCTGATCCAAGCGCTGCTGATGGCCTTCGTGCTGATGGTCACCTACGGCACCTTCGGTGACGTCCTGCACCTGCTGATGTGGGCGATCATCGGTATTACCTCGCTGTTCCTGAAGATTTTCTGGGTGGCGATGATCGTCATGGTGATCGTTTCCTGGGTTGCGCCCAACAGCCACAACCCGGCCGCCGAACTGGCCTACCAGATCAGCGAACCGGTGCTGGCCCCCTTCCGCCGCATCGTGCCCAACCTGGGCGGCATGGACATTTCGCCGATCTTCGCCTTCCTGGCGATCCAGGTGATCCAGTCGTTCGTCATGCCGCCGCTGGCTGCCTACGCCGGCATGCCCCAGGAGCTGTGGCGCATGATCTGACCCCGCATGCACCCGGCGGCAAGCCTTTGCTTGCCGCTGGGGGTAGCGCTCTTTAGACTTACGCCTCCGTCAAGCGTGAGCAGGGTCGATGTCCACTGTCTTTCCCGAAGATTCCGTCGGTCTGGTAGTACCGCAAACCGCCCGGTTCGATGAACCGCTGGCGCTGGCCTGCGGCCGCTCCCTGGCCGGTTACGAGCTGGTCTACGAGACCTACGGCACCCTCAATGCCAGCGCGAGCAACGCCGTGCTGATCTGCCATGCGCTGTCTGGCCACCACCATGCCGCCGGCTACCATGCCGCCACCGACCGCAAACCGGGTTGGTGGGACAGCTGCATCGGCCCTGGCAAGCCCATCGATACCAACCGTTTCTTCGTGGTCAGCCTGAACAACCTCGGCGGTTGCAACGGCAGCACCGGCCCCAGCAGCGTCAACCCGGCCACCGGCAAACCCTACGGCGCCGAGTTTCCGGTACTGACCGTGGAAGACTGGGTGCACAGCCAGGCGCGCCTGGCCGATCGCCTGGGCATCCAGCAGTGGGCAGCCATCGTTGGCGGTAGCCTGGGTGGCATGCAGGCGCTGCAGTGGACCATGACCTACCCGGAGCGCGTGCGCCACTGCGTCGACATCGCCTCGGCACCGAAACTGTCGGCGCAGAACATCGCCTTCAACGAAGTGGCACGCCAGGCCATCCTCACCGACCCCGAGTTCCACGGCGGTTCGTTCCAGGACCAGGGCGTGATCCCCAAGCGGGGCTTGATGCTGGCGCGCATGGTCGGCCACATCACCTACCTGTCCGATGACTCGATGGGTGAAAAATTCGGCCGCGAGCTCAAGAGCGACAAGCTCAACTATGACTTTCACAGCGTCGAGTTCCAGGTCGAGAGCTACCTGCGCTACCAGGGGGAGGAGTTTTCCGGGCGGTTCGATGCCAACACCTACCTGCTGATGACCAAGGCGCTGGACTACTTCGACCCCGCTGCCGCTCACGGCGGCGACCTGGCAGCCACCCTGGCCAACGTCAAGGCAGACTACTGCATCATGTCGTTCACCACCGACTGGCGCTTCTCCCCCGCCCGTTCGCGGGAGATCGTCGACGCCCTGATGGCAGCACGCAAGAACGTCTGCTACCTGGAGATCGACTCACCTTATGGGCACGATGCCTTCTTGATCCCCACACCTCGCTACATGCAGGGTTTCTCGAACTACATGAACCGCATTGCCATCTGAGGACAGCATGAGAGCCGATCTGGAAATCATCCACGACTGGATCCCCGCCGGCAGCCGGGTACTCGACCTGGGCTGCGGCAGCGGCGAACTGCTGGCCTCGCTGCGTGACCGCAAGCAGGTCACCGGCTATGGCCTGGAGATCGACCCCGACAATATCGCCGCCTGCGTGGCCAAGGGTGTGAACGTCATCGAGCAAGACCTGGACAAAGGCCTGGGCAACTTCGCCAGCAACAGTTTTGACGTGGTGATCATGACGCAGGCCCTGCAGGCCGTGGAGTACCCCGATCGCATCCTCGACGAGATGCTGCGCGTGGGCCGCCAGTGCATCATCACCTTCCCCAACTTCGGGCACTGGCGTTGCCGCTGGTACCTGGCGACCAAAGGCCGCATGCCGGTATCGGACTTCATGCCCTATACCTGGTACAACACACCGAACATTCACTTCTGCACCTTCGCCGACTTTGAAGAGCTGGTGCATGAGCGCCGGGCCAAGGTGCTCGACCGCCTGGCGGTCGACCACCTGCACCGCAATGGGTGGGGTGGCCGGCTTTGGCCTAATCTTCTGGGTGAGATCGGCATCTACCGCGTCAGCAGCCCGAGCCTGCAAGAGCACCAGCTCGCGGTCTGACACACACCGGAGGAAGCGCCCATGCGTCGCCCCGTGCGCAGCAGCCCGCTAGGGTTCAAGCAGATTATCGAAACCGGCGGCATCAGCAACTCCATCAGTTTCAACCAGGAAGTGTTCCCAGGCGAATGATGAATTTCCAGCAACTCGTATTGGCCAGCCACAACGCCGGCAAACTCAAGGAACTCCAGGCCATGCTCGGCCAATCGGTGCAACTGCGCTCGATTGGCGAATTCAGCCAGGTAGAGCCAGAAGAAACTGGCTTGTCGTTCGTCGAGAACGCCATCCTCAAGGCGCGCAACGCTGCACGTATTTCCGGCCTGCCGGCCTTGGCCGACGATTCCGGTCTGGCCGTGGACTTCCTCGGCGGTGCGCCGGGCATCTATTCGGCGCGCTATGCCGATGGCAAGGGTGACGCGGCAAACAATGCCAAGCTGCTCGACGCGCTGAAAGATGTGCCAGAAGCCGAGCGCGGTGCACAGTTCGTCTGTGTGCTGGCACTGGTCCGCCACGCGGATGACCCGCTCCCGATCCTCTGCGAGGGCCTGTGGCAAGGGCGCATTCTGTTCCAGGCCAGTGGCGAGCATGGCTTCGGCTACGACCCGCTGTTCTGGGTGCCCGAACGCAACTGCTCCAGCGCCGATCTGGCACCTGTGGACAAGAACCAGCTCAGCCACCGCGCCCGCGCCATGGCCCTGCTGCGCCAACGCCTGGGCCTGGCATGATCGCAACGCTGGCTACCCCTGGCGCGGCGGGCTTTACCAGCCTGCCGCCGCTGGCGCTGTACATCCACATTCCGTGGTGCGTGCGCAAATGCCCTTACTGCGACTTCAACTCCCACGCGGCCGGCCCTGAGCTGCCGGAAGACGCCTACGTCGCGGCGCTGTTGACCGACCTGGACCAGGAGCTGGCGGCGGTGCAAGGCAGGCCGATCAGCTCGATCTTCTTCGGTGGCGGTACGCCCAGCCTGTTCAGTGCAGGCGCCCTGGGCCGCCTGCTGCGCGGCGTGGAGCAGCGCATACCGTTCGCAGCGGACATCGAGATCACCCTGGAGGCCAATCCGGGTACCTTCGAGCAGGACAAGTTCAAGGCCTACCGGCAAACCGGCATCAATCGCCTGTCCATTGGCGTGCAGAGCTTTCAGCCGGCCAAGCTGCAGGCCCTTGGGCGCATCCACAATGGTGACGAAGCTGTCCGAGCCGCCGGCATGGCGCGCGCGGCCGGCTTCGATAACTTCAACATGGACCTCATGCACGGCCTGCCCGATCAGTCGCTGGAAGACGCCCTGGGCGACCTGCGCCAAGCCATGGACCTGGGGCCCACGCACCTGTCGTGGTACCAACTGACCGTCGAGCCCAACACGGTATTCTGGAACCAGCCGCCGGAGCTGCCCGAGGACGACATTCTCTGGGACATCCAAGAAGCCGGCCAGGCGCTGATGGCCGAGCATGGTTTTCGCCAGTACGAGGTCTCGGCCTATGCTCAGGCTGGCCGCGCTGCGCGGCATAACCTCAATTACTGGCGTTTTGGCGACTTCATCGGCATCGGCGCCGGCGCCCACGGCAAACTGACTTTCGCTGACGGCCGCATCCTGCGCACCTGGAAGACTCGCTTGCCCAAGGACTACCTGAACCTGGCCAAACCGTACAAGGCCGGTGAGAAGCTGCTGCCAGTTGACGAGTTGCCGTTCGAGTTCCTGATGAACGCCCTGCGCCTGACCGATGGTGTGGAAGCCCAGCTGTTCACCCAGCGCACCGGCTTGCCGCTGGAGCAGTTGCGCGAAGCCCGTCGGGCAGCCGAACAAAAGGGCCTTTTGCAGGTCGAACCGGATCGACTGGTGGCCACGCCAAGGGGCCAGCTATTCCTCAATGACCTGCTGCAGTATTTCTTGACCTAAGGATGACCCATGGATCTGGTACTTGATCTGCTCGCGACGGTTTCCCGCTGGAGCCGCGGCAACCTGTCAGAAATTTCGCTGGCCTTGGTAGGCTGCATGCTTGTGCTGTTCGGCAGCGACGTCAAAGGCTGGGCCGAACAACGGCTGGGCAGCCTGGCGGGCGCCCTGCGCGTACCGTTCATGGCGGTGATGGTGATGATCGGCAGCGGCGCGGCACTGATCTACGCCACACCCTGGGTGGTGAAGGGGTTGAGCCAGTTCAACAACTACGCGCTGGCGCCCGTGCTGCTGGTGGTCGTGGTGCTGATTGGCGTGGTGGCCGACCGGCGCGGCTGAAACACAGCCTGGGGCTGAACGCTTGTGGGACATTCTGTCTTGCCCAGTTTCCAGAAGCTGGCGCGATCACTGTAGGAGCGGGTTTACCCGCGAAGAGGTCGGCACTGCCAGCAGAAGGCTTGAGATAGCCGGGGCTGCTTTGCAGCCCATCGCGACACAAGGCCGCTCCTACACCGATCGCGCTAGTTGATCAGCGCAGGAAACAAGCGGGGCGCAGATTCTAAAAGCTGCCCCGGCAAACCAGGGCAGCCCTACCACTTGACTAGCCTTTAACGGGCGTCATCGAAGTGGTCGCGCATGAAGTCCCGAACGGTCTTGAGCAAGATCAAAATCCGGGCGAGCCTCCAGACACGGCTCAGCGCATCAAGCAATCGCTTCATGTGCATTGGCCTCCGTGTTGGCGGGCCAATCTTCCAGCATCTAACCGGTACTTCGATGCCTTCGAAAGCTGTGTAGAGCGTTCAGTGAAGTGGCCAGGTTAATGGCCCTTCGAAGAAGTCACCGGCACGGTTCTCAGGCCATGTCGAAGGGGCCGGAAAGCAGAATTCTTCTCCTACCCGACCCATCACTGAATGGACTCTCACAGGAGCAGCTAGATGATACCCGGTCTACTTGACCGACACTGTTAACTGCTTCGACACACTTGATGCCGGGTATTTCCGCACATTGACCCTGCTTCTGAAGGTGCCTATGATCACCTGACTGTGTAGAGCTTTCAGTGAAGCCTTGAAGCGAAGGATACTCAGTCCTTTTGCTCACACAAAAAAACCGCTCATCTCAGAGCGGTTTTTTTTGGCCTGCATTTCTACAGGCCTCAGCGTACCGAAAGGCCGATTCAGCCGATCAGTCCACCTTCTCGAACTTCAAATCCCACACCCCATGCCCCAGCCGCTCGCCGCGGCGTTCGAACTTGGTGATCGGGCGCTCTTCGGGGCGCGGTACGTAGGTACCGTCTGCTGCGCGGTTGCGGTAGCCCGGAGCAGCGCTCATCACTTCCAGCATGTACTCGGCATACGGCTCCCAGTCGGTGGCCATGTGGAACACGCCACCGGGCTTGAGCTTGCGCCGTACCAGCTCGGCGAACTCCAGCTGCACGATACGGCGCTTGTGGTGGCGCGCCTTGTGCCAAGGGTCGGGGAAGAACAGCATCAGGCGGTCGAGGCTGTTGTCGGCCACGCAGCGGTTCAACACTTCGATGGCATCGCAGTCATACACCCGCAGGTTCTTCAAACCCTGGGTCAGCACACCATTGAGCAGCGCACCAACACCGGGGCGGTGTACTTCCACACCAATGAAGTCCTGCTCCGGCGCGGCGGCGGCCATTTCCAGCAGGGAATGCCCCATACCGAAGCCGATCTCCAGGGTACGCGGCGCACAACGGCCGAATACCTGGTCGTAGTCCACCGGGCTGTCGGCCAACGGCAGGATGTACAGCGGGCCGCCTTGGTCCAGGCCGCGTTGCTGGCCTTCGGTCATACGCCCGGCACGCATCACGAAACTCTTGATGCGGCGGTGTGGGCGCTGGTCGCCGTCGGCGGCGATCGGCGTATCTTGCGAATCAGTCATCTGGGGCTCTTACTTGATCAGACCATCCAGCGGCGAAGAGGCGCTGGCATAGAGTTTTTTCGGCATCCGGCCGGCCAGGTAGGCCATGCGACCGGCGACGATGGCGTGCTTCATGGCTTCGGCCATCAACACCGGCTGCTGGGCGTGGGCAATGGCCGAGTTCATCAGCACCGCCTCGCAGCCCATTTCCATGGCGATGGTGGCGTCGGAAGCGGTGCCCACGCCGGCATCGACCAGCACCGGGACTTTCGATTCTTCCAGGATGATCTGCAGATTGTACGGGTTGCAGATACCCAGGCCCGTGCCGATCAGGCCGGCCAACGGCATCACCGCGATGCAGCCCGCCTCAGCCAGCTGGCGGGCTATGATCGGGTCATCGCTGGTGTAGACCATCACGTCGAAACCATCCTTGACCAGCACTTCGGCGGCCTTGAGGGTTTCGATCACGTTGGGGAACAGGGTCTTCTGGTCCGCCAGCACTTCGAGCTTGACCAAGGTCCGCGACTCGTGGGACTTGTAGCCTTCCAGCAGCTCGCGGGCCAGGCGGCAGGTACGCACGGCCTCGGTGGCGTCGAAGCAGCCTGCGGTATTGGGCAGGATGGTGTACTTGTCGGGCGACAACACGTCGAGCAGGTTCGGCTCACCCGCGTTCTGGCCAAGGTTGGTCCGGCGCACGGCCACGGTGACGATCTCGGCACCCGAGGCCTCGGTGGCCAGGCGGGTCTCTTCCATGTCACGGTATTTGCCGGTGCCGACCAGCAGGCGCGACTGGAACGTACGCCCGGCCAGAATGAAGGGCTTGTCGCTGCGAACGTTGCTCATCGTTGTTCCTCGGGAAAAGGTTGCAGGGCTTGCTTGTGAACCACCAGGCTGCTGTCAGCCGCCACCGATCGCGTGGACCACTTCGACCTGGTCGCCGTCGTTCAGCAGGGTGCTCTCGTGCTGGCTACGCGGCACGATATCCAGGTTCAGTTCCACGGCAATGCGGCGCCCACTGAGCTCCAGGCGCGTCAGCAGGGCTGCAACGCTCTCGCCGGCAGGCAGTTCGTAAGGTTCACCGTTCAGTTGAATGCGCATGCGCACGGCCACCATTATTCTTTGGGGCCCGCATTCTAGCGCCGAACCGCCCCGCAACCCAAGGGCGGTACGCGCCATTAGTCGCGATTGTGGACCAGCTGGTCAGCCCAGCCGCCAGGCCGCCAACCCAAGGCATAGCCAGCCGGCCAGGAAACACAGGCCGCCAAACGGGGTGATGATACCCAGCTTGGTCAGGCCGCTGAGGGCCAGCAGGTACAGGCTGCCGGAGAACAGCACGATACCCACCGCAAACAGCCCACCGGCCCAGCCCACCAGGCGCCCAGGCAGGTGCGCCGAGAGCACGGCAACCGCAAGAATCGCCAGCGCATGCACCAGTTGGTAGGTCACGCCGGTGTGGAACACCGCCAGGTAGTCGGCCGTCAGCCGGTTTTTCAGGCCGTGGGCGGCGAAGGCACCCAGTGCGACTCCGGTAAAGCCGAAAAAGGCGGCAAGCATCAGGAAGCTGCGAAGCATGGGACGACTCCTTGGATCGGGTCTGTATAATGGCCCCTTCCACCCGTACGGCCAAGCCATCGTCATGCTGCCATCCCTTATTCGCCGCCTCTTCCGTGCCCTGCTCTGGTTCGCTGCCGGCAGCATCGTGCTGGTGCTGGTGTTCCGCTGGGTGCCCCCGCCCGGCACGGCGCTGATGGTCGAGCGCAAGGTGCAATCCTGGGTCAATGGCGAACCCATCGACCTGCAGCGCGACTGGGAGCCGTGGCAGAACATTTCCGATGAACTCAAGGTCGCGGTCATTGCCGGCGAGGACCAGAAATTTGCCAGCCACTGGGGCTTCGACATCCCGGCAATCCAGGCTGCGCTGGCCTACAACGAACGCGGTGGCAGCATCCGTGGCGCCAGCACCCTGACCCAGCAAGTGGCCAAGAACCTGTTCCTGTGGTCGGGGCGCAGCTGGTTCCGCAAAGGGCTGGAAGCCTGGTTCACGGCACTGATCGAACTGCTCTGGTCCAAGGAACGCATTCTCGAGGTTTACCTAAACAGCGCCGAGTGGGGCAAAGGCGTATTCGGGGCTCAGGCGGCGGCGCGCTATCACTTTGGTGTCGATGCCAGCCAGCTCACCCGCCAGCAGGCAGCGCAACTGGCCGCAGTATTGCCCAGCCCGATCAAGTGGAGTGCCAGCCGGCCGAGCGCCTACGTGGCAAGCCGTGCCGGGTGGATTCGCCGGCAAATGAGCCAGCTGGGTGGCCCCAGCTACCTAATGCAGCTCGACTCATCCAGAAAGCTTTGAATGCAGTGCCGACACAAATGAAAAAGCCGCTCGCTCCGTCGGAGCCAGCGGCTTTTCTGTGCAACAAAGGCCCGATCAGGCTGCGATCAGTGCCTTGACCTTGTTCATCGCATTCTTCTCCAGCTGGCGAATCCGCTCAGCCGAAACGCTGTACTTGTCTGCCAGCTCATGCAGGGTGGCCTTCTCTTCAGCCAACCAGCGCTGGTAGAGAATGTCGCGGCTGCGCTCGTCCAGCCCTTGCAGCGCTTCGTGCAGATTGCTGGTGGAGTTGTCGCTCCAGTCGGCATCCTCCAGTTGCACCGCCGGGTCGTACCGGTGGTCTTCCAGGTAATGCGCAGGGGACTGGAACGCGCTGTCGTCGTCAGCTTCCGCTGCCGGGTCGAACGCCATGTCCTGCCCGCTGAGGCGGCTTTCCATCTCGCGCACTTCACGCGGCTCGACGCCAAGGCTCTCCGCCACGCGATGCACTTCGTCGTTGTTCAACCAGGCCAGGCGCTTCTTCTGGCTGCGCAGGTTGAAGAACAGCTTGCGCTGGGCCTTGGTGGTAGCCACCTTGACGATGCGCCAGTTGCGCAGGATGAACTCGTGGATCTCGGCCTTGATCCAGTGCACGGCGAACGACACCAGGCGCACGCCCATTTCAGGGTTGAAGCGTTTGACGGCCTTCATCAGGCCAACGTTGCCTTCCTGAATCAGGTCAGCCTGGGCCAGCCCATAGCCAGCATAGCTACGGGCGATATGTACGACGAAACGCAGGTGGGCCATCACCATTTGACGAGCGGCCTCGACATCCTGCTGATAATAGAGACGCTCGCCCAGATCACGCTCCTGCTCGACCGTCAGCAGCGGGATGCTGTTGACCGTGTGCACATAGGCTTCCAGGTTTGCACCGGGTACCAAGGCATAGGCAGGTTGCAACGATGTGGTCATTCAAGAACCTCCGACTTACTAGACTCGCGCTTTTTGGGCGCTGCCAACATTGACCTGGCACGACGGTACAAGTTCCATCGTGAACAAAATGTCAATGCAGGCCTGTAAAAACTATCGCGGTGCCAGCTCGCTCAAGTGGCGGGCGACTGCAATCCATGCACCGATATACCCCAACAACACCGCTCCGATCAAGAGCGACAGACCATCGGACCCCGGCACGCCGCCCAGGGCGAAGTCACTGCCGTATAGCCCGGAAAGCCCTACCACCGCCTCGTTCAGCCAGTTCAGGCCAAACGCCAGGATCCCCCACGCCAGCAGCCCTGCACCCAGGCCATACAATGCGCCCATGTACAGGAAAGGCCGCCGTACGTAGGCGTCAGTGCCGCCGACCAGCTTGATCACTTCGATCTCGATGCGGCGGTTTTCGATATGTAGACGAATTGTGTTACCGATTACTAACAGCAGCGCGGAAATAAGCATCACCGCCAGACCGAAGACGAACCGGTCACCCAGCTTGAGGATCGCCGCCAGCCGCTCCACCCAGACCAGGTCCAGTTGCGCCACATCCACCCGCGGCAGCTCCGCAAGGCGCTGACGCAAGGCTTCAAGCGCGGGCTTGTCGACCTCGGTCGGGGTGACTACCACCACACCTGGCAGCGGGTTTTCCGGCAGTTCGCGCAAGGCCTCGCCCAGGCCGGACTGCTGCTGGAATTCCTCCAGCGCCTCCTCGCGGCTGACATACTGCGCGTCTGCCACGCCGGGCATGCCCTTGATCTCGTCACGCAGCGCCTCGCCATCACGGCTGCCGGCATCCAGCTTGAGGTACAGCGAAATCTGCGCTGCGCGCTGCCACGAACCGCCCAATTGCTCGACGTTCTTCAGCAACAACGACAGCCCCATCGGCATGCTCAGCGCCACGGCCATTACCAGGCAGGTGAAGAAGCTGCCGATCGGCTGCTTGCCAAGCCGGCGCAGGCTGTCAGCCAGGCTGGCACGGTGGCTTTCCAGCCAGGCGTGCAACAACGTGCGCAAATCCGGGCCGTCATCGTCTTCGCCGCGTTTTTTCTTCGCCGGCTGCGGGTCGGCTGGCTTCGGCGCAACGCGCTCGGAAACCTTTGGCGTACGTGTAGTGCTCATTGCCCGGCCTCCCCATCGCCGATCAAGCGGCCGCGCTGCAAGGTCAGCATGCGGTGGCGCATGCGCGCAATCAGTGCCAGGTCGTGACTGGCGATCAAAACCGTAGTACCCAGGCGATTGATGTCCTCGAATACCCCCATGATCTCTGCGGCCAGCCGCGGGTCGAGGTTACCGGTGGGTTCATCGGCCAACAGCAGCGCTGGCTGGTGGACGATCGCCCGGGCAATCCCGACCCGCTGCTGCTGCCCGGTGGACAGGTCAGCCGGGAACAGCTCGCCCTTGTCGGCCAGGGACACGCGCTCCAGGGCGGAATCGACGCGCTTGGCGATCTCGGCCTTGGACAAGCCCAGAATCTGCAGCGGCAGGGCAATGTTGTTGAACACCGTGCGGTCGAACAACAGCTGGTGGTTCTGGAACACCACGCCGATCTGCCGGCGCAGGAACGGGATCTGGGCGTTACTTATCTGGCCCAGGTCCTGCCCGGCCAGCATCAGCTTGCCGCTGGTCGGGCGCTCCATGGCCAGCAGCAGGCGCAGCAAGGTGCTCTTGCCGGCCCCCGAGTGGCCGGTGACGAACAGGAATTCGCCCCGGCGCGCCCGGAAACTCAGCTCATGCAAACCGACATGACCATTGGGATAGCGCTTGGCAACCTGTTCGAATCGGATCATGGTCAGTCTCGCTCGGCAAACAGAGCCTTGACGAAAGGCTCCGCTTCGAAGGTGCGCAGGTCGTCGATGCCTTCGCCGACACCGATGAAGCGGATCGGCAACTTGAACTGCTTGGCCAAGGCGAAGATCACCCCGCCCTTGGCGGTGCCATCGAGCTTGGTCAGGGCCAGGCCGGTCAATTCGACACTCTGGTTGAAGTACTTGGCCTGGCTGATGGCGTTCTGCCCGGTACCGGCGTCGAGCACCAGCAGCACCTCGTGCGGCGCCTCGGCGTCGAGCTTGCCGATCACCCGGCGCACCTTCTTCAGCTCCTCCATCAGGTTGTCCTTGGTGTGCAGGCGGCCGGCGGTGTCGGCGATCAGCACGTCCACACCGCGGGCCTTGGCAGCCTGCACGGCGTCGAAAATGACCGATGCGGAGTCGGCACCGGTGTGCTGGGCGATGACCGGAATCTGGTTACGCTCACCCCACACCTGCAACTGCTCGACCGCTGCGGCGCGGAAGGTATCGCCGGCGGCCAGCATCACCTTCTTGCCTTCCTGTTGCAGTTTTTTCGCCAGTTTGCCGATGGTGGTGGTCTTGCCGGCGCCGTTCACGCCTACCACCAGGATCACGTAGGGTTTGTTCTGCGCCTGCACTTTCAATGGCTGCTCGACCGGACGCAACAATGCCGCCAGCTCTTCCTGCAGCGACTTGTAAAGAGCGTCGGCATCGGCCAGTTGCTTGCGGGCGACTTTCTGGGTCAGGTTCTGGACGATGGTCGAGGTGGCCTCCACGCCCACATCGGCGGTCAGCAGGCGCGTTTCGATCTCGTCGAGCAAGTCGTCGTCGATGACTTTCTTGCCCAGGAACAGGCTGGCCATCCCCTCGCCAATGGAGGCGCTGGTCTTCGACAGGCCCTGCTTGAGGCGGGCAAAGAAGCCAGGCTTGGCCTGTTCGGCCGGCGCCGCCGGCGGCTCTGGCGCGACCTCGACGGCTGTAGCGGCCACGGCCGGTGGGGCCACCACCTCAGGTGCCGGGCGCTCGGGGATTACCGGTGGCGCTTTGGGTTCCAGGTCCGGCACCAGCGCTACCGGCTCTTCAGCCACCGGCAGTACCAGGTTGCTGACCGGCGCAGGCTCGGTAGGGGCGACGTCCACCAAAGCGGCCGGCACCGGCGCAGGTGCGACGGGTTGCGGAGCGGGCGCTACCGGCGGCGGGGAAACCAGCGGCTCGGGTTCAGCGACCGGCAACGGCTGCGCAGCGACCGGCGCCGGCGCTTCGGCTGCCGGGGCAGGCGCGTCAGGCTGCGGCGCTTCAGCAGCGGGAGCCTCGACCGGAGCGGCTACAGGTTGCTCGACAGCGGGGGCTTCACTGGCGGGAACGCCAGCGTCCACAGGTTGTTGCGGCTTCTTGCGAAACCAGCTGAACAGGCCTTTCTTTTCACCAGCCTCGGCCGGCGCTTTCTTGTCGTCGTTGGAACCAAACATGGAAGACGGCTATCTCAGGGTAGCGATGCGCCAGCTACGGCGGATCGGGAATTCTCTCTACGCAGAACAGACTATCTTGAAGCCGGCTGGTTCATGCGCAATGTTTTGTCTTAGTGTCCTGTGGGCCAGAACGGCGACAGGCATGGTCGCCAGGCAACCGGATCAGTATCCTAGCACCTCCTGGCCCGTCGACGCTAAACCCAGCGGGCCGCCGAACAGGTTAAACACCGTATGAATGCTCTAGCCCGCCGCGCCGCTGGCCTGTTGCTCGGCACGCTCTGCCTGCCGCTCGCGGCCTTCGCCGCCGATGTGCAACCCACCCACGAATTCATCCTCGACAACGGCCTCAAGGTCGTGGTGCGCGAAGACCACCGCGCCCCGGTGGTGGTCTCGCAGATCTGGTACAAGGTCGGTTCCAGCTACGAAACCCCGGGCCAGACCGGCCTGTCGCACGCCCTGGAGCACATGATGTTCAAGGGGAGCGCCAAGCTCGGCCCCGGCGAAGCCTCACGCGTGCTGCGCGACCTGGGGGCTGAAGAGAATGCCTTCACCAGCGACGACTACACCGCCTATTACCAGGTGCTGGCGCGTGACCGCCTGCCCGTAGCCCTGGAACTGGAGGCCGACCGCCTGGCCAGCCTGCGCTTGCCAGCCGACGAATTCAGCAAGGAAATCGAGGTCATCAAGGAAGAGCGCCGCCTGCGTACCGACGATCAGCCCACTGCAAAGGCCTTCGAGCTGTTCCGCGCCATGGCCTACCCTGCCAGCGGCTACCATACCCCGACCATCGGCTGGATGGCCGACCTGGAGCGCATGAAGGTCGAGGAACTGCGCCACTGGTACGAGTCCTGGTATGCCCCCAACAATGCCACCCTGGTGGTGGTCGGCGATGTCACCCCCGACGAGGTCAAAGGCTTGGCGCAGAAGTACTTCGGCAGCATCCCGAAGCGCACCGTGCCACCGGCCAAGCTGCCACTGGAACTCGCAGAACCCGGCCAGCGCCAGCTGACCCTGCACGTGCGCACCCAACTGCCGAGCCTGATCTACGGTTTCAACGTGCCCGGCCTGGCCACTGCCAAGGACCCCCGCACCGTACACGCCCTGCGCCTGATCTCGGCGCTGCTCGACGGCGGCTACAGCGCCCGCATGCCGGCGCGCCTGGAGCGTGGCCAGGAGCTGGTGGCCGGTGCTTCGTCCAGCTACAACGCCTTTACCCGTGGCGACAGCCTGTTCCTGATTTCGGCCACGCCGAACGTTCAGAAGCAGAAAACCCTGGCCGACGTCGAGAAGGGCGTGTGGCAACTGCTGGACGAACTCAAAACCACCCCGCCCAGCGCCGAAGAACTGGAGCGCGTACGCGCCCAGGTTATCGCCGGCCTGGTCTATGACCGCGACTCCATCAGCAGCCAGGCCACCACCATTGGCCAACTGGAAACCGTCGGCCTGTCCTGGAAGCTGATCGACAGCGAACTGGACGAGCTCAAGCGCGTTACCCCGCAGGACATCCAGAACGCCGCGCGCACCTATTTCACCCGCGAACGCCTGAGCGTTGCCCATGTACTGCCCGAGGAGTCCGCTCATGAGTGATCGTCGCGCACCACGCCCAACCCTGTTGGCCACCGGTATCCGCGCCCTGGCGCTGGCAGCGGTGCTGGCTGCCCCGGCCCTGGCCGACAACGCCGCCAAGGCCGACAACACTGCGGCCCGGCCGGCCAACACCCTGCAGTCGCTGGCCGAGCTGGACGGCAAGCCGCCGAGCCGGCGCCAGCTGAACATCCAGCACTGGAACACCGCCGAAGGGGCCCGGGTGCTGTTCGTCGAGGCGCGCGAGCTGCCGATGTTCGACCTGCGCGTGACCTTTGCCGCCGGCAGCAGCCAGGACGGCGGCACGCCAGGCCTGGCTGCCTTGACCAACGCCATGCTCAACGAAGGCGTGGCCGGCAAGGACGTGACCGCCATCGCCGAAGGCTTCGAGAGCCTGGGTGCAGACTTTGGCAACGGCTCCTACCGTGACATGGCCGTGGCCTCGTTGCGCAGCCTCAGCGCCAAGGACAAGCGCGAGCCGGCGCTCAAGCTGTTCACCGAGGTCGCCGGCAAGCCGAGCTTCCCTGAAGACGCGCTCAAGCGCATCAAGAACCAGATGCTGGCCGGCTTCGAGTACGAGAAGCAGAACCCTGGCAAAATCGCTGGCAAAGCGCTGTTCGCCAACCTCTATGGCGACCACCCCTACGCCCACCCCAGCGACGGCACTGCCGAAAGCATCAACGGCATCGGCCTGGCCCAACTGCGTGCTTTCCATGCCAAGGCCTACACCGGTGGCAACGCCGTGATCGCCCTGGTCGGCGACCTCAGCCGCGCCGAAGCCGAAGCCATCGCCGCCCAGGTGTCCGCCGGGCTACCCAAAGGCCCGGCGCTGCCCGCGCCGGCGCAGCCGGCCGAAGCCAAGCCCGGCCTGACCCACATCGATTTCCCGTCCAAGCAGACCCACCTGATGCTGGCCGAGCTTGGTATCGACCGCCAGGACCCGGACTGGCCTGCACTGTCGCTGGGTAACCAGATCCTCGGCGGCGGTGCTTTCGGTACCCGGCTGATGAGCGAGGTGCGGGAAAAACGCGGCCTGACCTACGGCGTTTACTCGGTATTCAGCCCGATGCAGGTGCGCGGCCCGTTCATGATCAACCTGCAAACTCGTGCCGAACTCAGCGAGGGCACGCTCAAGCTGGTGCAGGGCATTCTGGCCGATTACCTCAAGACCGGCCCCACCCAGCAGGAGCTGGACGATGCCAAGCGCGAACTGGCAGGCAGCTTCCCGCTGTCCAATGCCAGCAATGCCAGCATCGTCGGCCAGCTGGGCGCCATCGGCTTCTACAACTTGCCGCTGACCTGGCTGGAGGACTTCATGCAGCAGTCCCAGGCCCTCACTGTCGAGCAGGTCAAGGCCGCCATGAACAAACACCTGTCAGCCGATAAACTGGTGATCGTCACCGTTGGCCCGAAAGTGCCACAGAAACCGCTGCCAGCACCCACTGACAAGCCCTCCGAGCAGCCGCTCGGGGTACCGGAGCACTAATGCCAAGATCCACCCCTCCCGCCCGCCCACAAACCGGGCAAAGCAAGGGCCAGGGCCACCTGCGCATCATCGCCGGCGAGTGGCGTAGCCGTCGCCTGGCGGTGCCGGAAGGTGAAGGCCTGCGGCCAACGCCCGACCGTGTGCGCGAAACCGTCTTCAACTGGCTGGCGCCCTATATCGAGGGCGCTCGGGTACTGGACGCCTTCACCGGCAGTGGCGCCCTTGTGCTCGAAGCCCTGTCCCGCGGCGCCGAAGACGCCGTGGCACTGGACAGCAACCCGGCGGCCATCGTCAACCTGAAAAACAACCTGGAAATCCTCCGCTGCCCGCGCGGGCAAATTCTGCAAACCGATGCCCTGCGCTACTTGCAGAACCCGGCCAAGCAGCAGTTCGACGTGGTGTTCCTCGACCCGCCATTCCACCAGGATCTGCTGGCCAACACCTGCAACCTGCTGGAGCAGCACCAGTGGCTCAGCGAGCAAGCCTGGGTCTACACCGAGAGCGAAGCAGCGCCATCGGCCCTGCAACTGCCCGGCAACTGGCGTTTGCATCGCGAGAAAAAAACCGGCCAGGTGTATTACGCGCTGTGGCAGCGGGGCTAACTATGTAGCGCTGCCTGCGGCGCCATTTCGCTGAAGCTGTTGCGGTTCACCCAACCGGAGCACTTCAGCGATGACTTCACCTGCGCCCGTCACCCTCGACCAGGTCTCGGCAGGATTGGCATCTGTGGTTTCAGCCGCCCCCTTGCCACTGCAGCACTTCACCCTGAGCAACGGTTTGTCCGTCTACCTGCGGCCAGACCACACCAGCCAGCTTGCCGCCGTGCAACTCTGGTATCACGTGGGTTCCAGCCATGAGCCCGCGGGCCACAGCAACCTGTCCCACCTCCTGGAACACCTGATTTTCGAAGGCAGCAGCAAACTTGCCGCCGGCCAGTACTCGCGAGTGATCGCCCGCCTGGGCGGCAACGCCAATGCCAGCACCCACGAAGAGGCGACGGCGTACGAGATAACGCTGCCGGTCGCTCGCCTGCCAATCGCGTTGGAGATCATGGCCGATGCCATGAACAGCGCAACCTTCGGCCAGGCAGAACTGGACCGGGAAAAGAAAGCCGTCGAGGACGAAAGGCGTCTCAAGTTCGACAACCACCCAGACCAACAGGCTTACGACCTTCACCTGGCGCTGGCCCATGGCGGCAATGCCTATGGGCAACCGAGCTTCGGTTCCCTGGCCGACCTTGCCGATATTGGACTGGAAACGCTGCGAACCTGGTATGCAACCTGGTACCGGCCCAACAACGCCACGCTGGTGGTGGTTGGCGGCATCGACCTGGCAACCCTGCGCACCCAGGTGGAGCAGTACTTCGCCAGTCTGCCGAACGCGCCAGTGCCGCAGCGCCCCGTACCACGGCAAGACCAGCCGTTGCAGGCGCGCACGCAAACCGTGAGCCTGCCCGGGTTACGCGAAGGTCTGTTCATGTCGTTCAACGTACCGAGCAGAGCCACCGCACCGGATGCAGCCACCGCCCCTGCCCTCAAGTTGATCCGCGAGGTGCTGGCCGAGGGTTTCAGCGCCAGGCTCTACAGTGACCTGGTACGGGACAAACGCCTGCTTACCGGCATCAGCATCACCTATGAGCCCCTGCTGCGGGGTGACACCCTGCTGACCCTGTCAGCGTACGTGAACAGTACGAACAGCACGCCAGAAGAGGCTGCACAAGCCGTTTGCCGACACCTGGAAGAACTGCGCATTAGCGCAGTGCCCCCCGCCGAGCTCGAACGCGCGAAACTGCGCATGCTTGCACGCCGCATGTTCGAAGACAGCCAGGTGCTCCAAGCCGAGCGAATCGGCGAGGCCGCCGCTGCCGGCATCGCCGCCGCGGTCATTGACCAAGAAATCCAGATCATCCGCGACCTCGACAGCCAACAGATACAGCAGGTGGCACTTGCCTACCTGGGGCGCGAGCGGTTGACCACCAGCTACCTTCAGCCAGGAGCAACAGCATGATCCAGGTACTCCCCCCGGCCCATTTGCCGCTGACCTGCAACGGCCCGGCTGACGACACCGCCTTGGCGGCCATGGCCAACCTGCACTCGGCCCGGGGTATCGACCTTGGCCACGTCCCCGACCTGCAAGCCCACCCTGAGCACTGGCAAACGGCAGAAGGCACCCGCGTCAGCTTCCTCGCACGCCACGACCGGCCCACGTTCGACCTGGCGTTACGCTTTCGCGCAGGCAGCGTACTCGACGGCGCCCACCCTGGGCTGGCGGCACTTGTGCTGTACAGCCTCGACCAAGGTACCGGGCAACTCGACGCCACGCGGTTCGCCGAGGAAGTGGCCGGTTTTGGCGCCATATTGGGCAGAAGGATCAGCGACGACAGCGCGCTTGTCACGCTACGCGCCCTGAGCCTGCCGGCACTGCGCGACAGTGTGATGCAATTGCTGACCGAGATGCTGGCCCGCCCGGCATTGCGAGCGGGCGATGTGGCCAAAATAGGCGAACGGCTCGTCTTCAGCCAGGCCAGGTATGGCAACCATCCGCTCCTGCGGATTACCAAGGCGGCCACCGCGCATATTTTCAGCGGCCACCCCTACGCGTCCACCCTGACGGCCCAAACCATCGCCAGCATTGACGATGACCAGATCCGGGCGTTTCACCAGCAGGCGTATTCGGCCAACAACCTCGACATCGGCCTGGTGGGCAACCTGACCCGAGAGGAAGCACGGCAGCTTGTCGACGACCTGGTACGGGCCCTGCCGCAAGGCTGGGCGGCGCAACGCACGCCATCGGTTCCCGACTACCAGGCATTGGACCTGAATCTCGCTGCGGCCAGCAGTACCACCCAAGCAACGCTCACCCTTGCAACGAACGTATCGGCCCAGGATCCGGTATTCCCAGCCCTGTATCTGCTCAACGCAATCCTGGGCAGTAGCTATGAGTCGCGCCTTACCCAGGAATTGCGCACCCTGCGCAACCTCACCTACGCCATCTCCTGCGACCTGAGGCCGCTGGATGCCGCCAGCCAGTTGCAGATCCACTGGGATATCGCCCCCCAGTACCGGGATGCCTCTGGCGCGCTGGTGTCGGCGATTCTGGCATGCCTGCGTGAACACGGCCCCAGCCAGGCCGAATGCGACATGGCGGTCAACCAGATCGCCGGTAAACTGCACGACAGCCTGGCAGACAACGCGAGAATGGCCCAGGCCTTGGCCACCTACAGCCACCAGGGCTTGGCGCCAGACCACCTGGGCACCTTCCTCGCTAGACTGTCGGCGCTTACGCCTGCCAATCTGCGTGAAGCGGCGCAAGTCTGGTTGCAGGCCCCACAGGTATTCGTCACCAGCGGCCCGGTTACCGAGCAATTGCCATTACCCAAACCGACCGCGCTCGACCAATAGCGCAGGTACAAAGGCGCTGTTTCGTGGCACTCTAGGCCGGCACATCACGAGTCGCCCAGCATGCCTAGCCTCAGCGCCCCTTTCCGTCCGGCCATCGGCCTGTCCAACCCTCATCTGCAAACATTGTGGGGCCCCCTGTGGCGCAAGCTGCCGGCGCTTGCGCGCAACCGGGAGCGCCTGTGGCTGGCTGATGGCGACTTCATCGACCTGGACTGGCATGGCCCGCACCAGCCGCAGGCGCCGCTGGTACTGGTGTTGCACGGGCTGACCGGTTCCTCTCACTCACCCTATGTGAAGGGCTTGCAGCAAACCCTGCAAGCGCGGGGCTGGGCCAGCGTGGCGGTGAACTGGCGCGGCTGCTCGGGCGAACCCAACCTGTTGCCCCGAAGCTATCACTCCGGCGCCAGCGAAGACCTGGCGGAAATCATCGGCCACGTGCGCGCCCAGCGCCCACTGGCACCGCTGTATGCGGTGGGTTATTCGCTGGGCGGCAATGTGTTGTTGAAGTACCTGGGTGAAAGCGGCGTCGCCAGCCAGCTGGAGGCTGCGGTAGCAGTCTCGGTACCGTTTCGGCTGGACCACTGCGCAGACCGCATCGGCCAGGGATTCTCCAAGGTGTACCAGGCGCACTTCATGCGCGAAATGCTGGCGTATGTACAACTCAAGCAGCGGCACTTCCATGCCCAGGGCCAGCATGACCGGTTGGCCGAACTCGAACGCCTGGGCCAGCTGAGCAACCTGCGCACATTCTGGGAGTTCGACGGCAAGGTCACGGCCCCCCTGAACGGTTTTCGCGATGTACACGACTACTATCGCCGCTCATCGAGCCACTTCTTTCTTGGCCAGAACCGCACGCCAACGCTGATCATTCAGTCCAGTGACGACCCGTTCGTGTCCAGCCACAGCTTGCCGACCGCGCGGGAACTGGCCCCGCAGACCCGTTTCGAGCTGCACCGCCGCGGCGGCCATGTGGGCTTTGTCGATGGCAGCCTGCGCAGGCCCGGGTACTACCTGGAACGGCGGATTCCGCAGTGGCTGGTGGAGGGCCAGTAACGCGCTCCATGCCAGACGTACCTAGTCGCCAGTGGCCACCCCATGCTCCGGATCAGTGATCCACTCACTCCACGACCCGGCATACAGCTTGCCCAGCGGGTAACCTGCCAGCGCCAGCGCAAACAGGTTGTGACACGCCGTCACCCCCGAACCGCAATAAGACACCACGTGCTCCGGTGCCCGCCCGGCCAGCTTTTCGGCAAAGCGCTGCCTGAGCTGATCGGCCGGCAAAAAGCGCCCGTCAGGCCCCAAGTTGTCAGTAAACGCCGCGCACTGCGCGCCGGGGATATGCCCTGCCACCGGGTCGATGGGCTCCGCCTCGCCGCGAAAGCGCGGCAACGCTCGCGCATCGAGCAGGGTCAGGTCCGCGTTGCCCAGGCGCTTGGCCAGGTGGTCGGCATCGATCAGCAGCGCGGGGTCTGGCTCGCCGCTGAATGTGCCTTGGCGCTTGGATGCAGGGTCCAGGCTCAGGGGCAGGTGCGCTGCATGCCAGGCCTTCAGGCCACCGTCGAGAATGGCCACGCCGCTGCGCTTGCCCAACCAGACCAGCAGCCACCAGGCACGGGCAGCAAAGGCGCCGGGGCCGTCGTCGTACAGCACCACTTCGCTGTCGTTGTCCACACCCCACTCACGCAAGCGCTCGACCAGCCGCTGAGCATCGGGCAACGGGTGGCGCCCGGTACGCCCCTTGCTCACCGGCCCGCTGAGATCGCGGTCGAGGTCGGCAAAATGTGCACCGGCTATGTGCCCTTGCGCATAGCTGCGTTGGCCATAGTCGACATCTTCAAGGGCAAAGCGGCAGTCGAGGATCACCGATTTGGGCGAGCCCAGACGCTCGGCCAATTGTTGCGGGGTGATCAATTGCGCAAGGGGCATGACAATCTCCTGATCAATGACACAAAGCAATGACACTGGCGCCCCGGGCTACAGCTCCAGGGCCTGGTGGAACGGTACCTGAAATTCCTGGCACAGCGCGTCCACCGCGTGGCGGGCACTGTCGGTGACGAAACCCAGCTCCAGCACCAGTACCTGGTAGACGCCGCGCATGAAGGCTTCTTCACCCAGGTGCGCGGAGTGCTCGCGGGTGGTGCTGAGAAAACGTACCCACGAGGTCAGCACGATCCAGGCGTTGATGGTCAGCGATTCGATCTGCGCCGGCGCCATGGCCAGGATGCCAGCCTCGACAAAGCCGCGATAGATCGCCTGGCCCTGGCGCAGGCAGCGCTCGGAAAAACGCCGGTAGCGCGCGGCCAGTTCGGCATCGCTGTCCAGCAGATGCTCCAGGTCGCGGTGCAGGAAGCGGTAGTTCCACATCGCCGCCAATAGCGCCTTGAGGTAGAACCGCTTGTCATCCACGGTCGCCGCACGCCCTTGCGGCGGGCGCAGGAAACTGTCCACCAATTCTTCGTACTGGCTGAACAACACCGCGATGATCGCCTGCTTGTTAGGGAAGTGGTAATACAGGTTGCCAGGCGAAATTTCCATGTGTGCGGCAATGTGGTTGGTACTGACGCTTCTCTCGCCCTGCTGGTTGAACAGCTCCAGGCTGTTCTGCACGATGCGCTCTCGGGTCTTCATGCGCGGGGCCATGCTCAAGCTCCCAGTCTGCAGGCTTTGATGAAGGTTTATCTTACGGCGATTCACCCGGCTGATACACCGGTCTGTGCAAGGGTAATACTCGCGCCAAAGCAAAAGTTAGAGTATAGACTCTATAAACCTGAAGCTCAGCCAGGAGACTGCCGTGACCTCGCCCATCGCCCTGCCTAACGTGCACGCTCTGGAGGCAACATTCAGCGCCCAGCGCCAGGCGTTCGCCGGCAACCCTCTGCCACCGGCAACACAACGGCGGCAGTGGCTGAAAAGCTTGCGCGAGGCCCTGCTGGCCAACCAGCAGCAGCTGATCGCAGCAATCAATGCCGACTTCAGCGGGCGCAGCGCCGATGAAACGTTGCTGGCCGAGCTACTGCCCTCGGTGCAGGGCATACGTCATGCCGAGCGCCACCTGCAACGCTGGATGCGCCCATCCAGGCGGGCCGTGGGGCTGGCATTCCAGCCTGCCAGCGCGCGGGTGCTTTACCAGCCGCTAGGCGTTGTAGGCATCATCGTGCCGTGGAATTACCCGTTGTTTCTCGCCATCGGCCCGCTCACCTGTGCCCTGGCCGCTGGCAACCGGGTCATGCTCAAGCTCAGCGAGGCCACCCCGGCTACTGGCCAAGCCCTACAAGCCCTGCTGCAACGGGTGTTTCCGGAAGACCTGGTCAGTGTAGTGCTTGGCGAGGTCGAGGTCGGCCAGGCGTTCGCTCGCCTGCCGTTCGATCATTTGCTGTTCACCGGTGCCACCAGCATAGGCCGCCAGGTCATGCTGGCGGCCGCGCAAAACCTAACGCCGGTGACCCTGGAACTGGGCGGCAAATCCCCGGCCATCGTATCGGCCAGCGTACCGTTGAAAACAGCCGCCGAGCGCATCGCCTTCGGCAAGACGCTCAACGCCGGCCAGACCTGCGTCGCCCCCGACTACGTGCTGGTGCCGCGCGAGCGCCTGAATGCTTTCGCCGATGCCTACGGCACCGCCGTACGGCGCATGTACCCTCGCATTGCCGACAACCCTGACTACAGCGCCATCATCAATCCCCGGCAACTGGCACGCCTTGAGCACTTGCTGCAGGACGCGCGCGGCAAAGGTGCGCAGGTGACCGACCTGTACGCCCACGAGAAACGCCAGGGGCGGCGCCTGCCGCCACACGTGCTGACCAAGGTGAACGACACCATGCAGGTCATGCAGGACGAAATATTCGGCCCGCTGCTGCCGCTGGTGCCCTACGACACGCTCGATGACGCACTGGCCTACATCAACCAGCGCCCGCGGCCCTTGGCGTTGTACTACTTCGGCTACGACGGCGGCGAACAGCAACAGGTGTTGCAACACAGCCATTCCGGCGGGGTATGCCTGAACGATACCTTGCTGCATGTGGCTCAGGACGACCTGCCGTTCGGTGGCATAGGCCCCTCGGGCATGGGGCACTATCACGGCCATGAAGGCTTCCTGACCTTCAGCAAGGCCAAGGCGGTACTGGCCAAGCAACGCTTCAACGCCGCACGGCTGATTTACCCGCCTTACGGCAAAGCCCTGCAGCGCCTGGTCTACAAGTTGTTCATCCGCTGAGGCCCGGGCCATGCACCGTCGCGACCTGCTACGTTTCAGCGTTGCCGCAAGCACCTTCCTGGCCGGTGCCAGCCTGGTGGGCTGCAGCGCACAAACGGCCGCGCCGGGGTTTCAGGCGCTGCGCCACGATGACCTGCCACTGTTGCGCGCGCTGATACCGGTGGTGCTCAGCGGCACGCTGGCCACCGATACGCTGGTACTGCGCAGCCTCGATTACAAGCTGGCAGCGCTGTCGCCGGAGATGCTCAAACTCACCCGGCAATTGTTCGACGTGCTCAGCCTGCCGCTGACCCGCGGCCCACTGACCGGCATCTGGGGTGCCTGGGCCCAGGCCGCGCCCGCCCAGGTCGAGGCTTTCCTGCAGCGCTGGCAGGGCAGCTCGCTGAACCTGCTGCGCATGGGCCATGCCTCGCTGCTGCAACTGCTGCAAATGGCCTGGTACGAGCGCCCCGAGTCCTGGGCCGCCTGCGGTTACCCCGGCCCACCGAAAATCTGAACACGACAAGAGCATCGCCAATGCCTGTGCCTGACCCGTTTCGCCAAGGCCTCGACCGCGGGTGGAACACCCACGACGCCTCACGCCTGGAACACGACCTGCAACTGCACGCCGATATCGCCGTGATCGGCAGCGGTGCCGGCGGCGCCACCAGCGCACAGCTGCTCAGCGCCGCGGGCTTCAAGGTATTGCTGATCGAAGAAGGCCCGTTGAAGACCAGCAGCGACTTCAAGCTGCTGGAGCACGAAGCCTATGCCAGCCTCTATCAGGAGGGCCTGGGGCGCATGAGCAAGGATGGCGCCATTACCATCCTGCAAGGCCGTGCCGTAGGCGGCACCACGCTGGTGAACTGGACGTCGAGCTTTCGCACCCCGCCGCAGACCCTGGCGCACTGGGCCTCGGCCCATGGCGTACAAGGGCTCGGCGAAGATGAGCTGCGCCCTTGGTTCGAGCGCATGGAGCTGGAGCTGGGTATCACACCCTGGGCCATGCCACCGAATGCCAACAACGACGTGCTGCGCCGTGGCTGCGAACAACTGGGTTATCGCTGGGCAGTCATCCCGCGCAACGTGCGCGGCTGCTGGAACCTGGGTTACTGCGGCATGGGTTGCCCGGTGAATGCCAAGCAATCGATGCTGGTGACGCGCATTCCCGCCACCCTCGAACAAGGCGGCGAGCTGCTTTACCTGGCCCGGGCCGAGCGCTTCAGCCACAACGGCGAGCGCATCCAACACCTGACCTGCCAGGCCCTGGATACGCAAGGCATCCTACCGACAGGTCGGCAAGTGACAGTACACGCGCGCCATTACATCCTCGCAGGCGGCGGCATCAACAGCCCGGCCCTGCTGCTGCGCTCCAACGCCCCTGACCCGTATGGCCGCCTGGGCAAACGCACCTTCCTGCACCTAGTCAACTTCAGCGCCGCACGCTTCAACGAACGCATCGACCCCTACTACGGCGCGCCGCAGTCGATCTACAGCGACCATTTCCAGTGGCAGCACGGCACAGAGGGGCCGGTAGGCTACAAGCTTGAAGTACCGCCGCTGCACCCGGCCTTGGCCAGCACCCTGCTGGGTGGCCATGGCCAGGACAATGCCCGACGCATGGCCGAATTGCCCAACACCCATGTCATGCTGGCCTTGCTGCGCGACGGGTTTCACCCGCAAAGCCAGGGCGGCAGCGTTGAACTGCGCGGTGACGGCTCCCCCGTGCTCGATTACCCGGTCAGCGACTACCTGCGTGACGGCTTGCGGCGCGCCTACCGCAGCATGGCGCAGGTCCAGTTCGCCGCCGGCGCGGTCGAGGTAACCCCGGTGCACAGCGATGCCAGCGGCGCTGCCAGCCTGGAACAGGCCTTGGCCATGATCGACCGTCTACCGCTGGAGCCCTTCCGTGCGCGCCTGGGCAGCGCCCATGTGATGGGTGGCTGCGCCATGGGCGAAGACCCGCGCCAGGCGGTGTGCGACAGCCTGGGGCGCCATCACCAGCTGGAAAACCTGTCGGTTCACGACGGCTCGCTGTTCCCCACCAGCATCGGCGCCAACCCACAGCTGTCGGTGTATGCCATCAGCGCCAGGCTCAGTGAAGCGTTGGCTACCCGCCTGGCACACAACGCATGACAACGAATACATGCCCTGTCTATAGTGCCATCAGCCGGCCGCATGACTTGGCCGGGGCGCCGTCGCTGCGCTACCATCCGACTCCCCAACGCACTCCAGCCAGGATGACGCGATGAACCGAGTGTTGTACCCGGGTACTTTCGACCCCATTACCAGAGGCCACGGCGACCTGGTCGAGCGTGCTTCGCGCCTGTTCGACCACGTGATCATCGCAGTGGCGGCCAGCCCGAAGAAAAACCCGCTGTTCCCGCTGGAGCAACGTGTCGCGCTCGCCCGTGAGGTCACCAAGCACCTGCCCAATGTCGAAGTCATCGGCTTCTCTTCGCTGCTGGCGCATTTCGCCAAGGAACAGGGCGCCAATGTGTTGCTGCGCGGCCTGCGTGCGGTTTCCGACTTCGAATACGAGTTCCAGTTGGCGAACATGAACCGGCAACTGGCACCCGATGTGGAGAGCCTGTTCCTGACGCCTTCGGAACGCTATTCGTTCATTTCCTCGACCCTGGTCCGGGAAATCGCCGCATTGGGCGGTGATATCAGCAAATTCGTCCACCCTGCGGTGGCCGAGGCACTGACCGAGCGTTTCAAGAAGCAAGCCTGACCGCCTGATTGTCGCGCCCGCGTGCACTGCGGGCGCGAATGCGGCACAATTGTGCCCATTGCGTTGAACATGCCCGGGCGCTGAGCCCCGGCCGGAGTCCCCATGTCCCTGATCATTACCGACGATTGCATCAATTGCGACGTCTGCGAACCCGAGTGCCCGAACGAGGCCATCTCCCAAGGCGAAGAGATCTACGTGATCGACCCCAACCTGTGCACCCAGTGCGTGGGTCATTACGACGAGCCGCAGTGCCAGCAGGTCTGCCCGGTCGATTGCATCCCGCTGGATGAGGCGCACCCGGAAACCGAAGAGCAATTGATGGCCAAGTACCGGCGTATTACCGGCAAGGCCTGAACCCTCAGCCCTGCGCGGTTTCTGTAGGAGCGGCCTTGCGTCGCGATGGGCCGCACAGCGGCCCCGGCGGTTTCTGCGCAAAAGCCGAAGTTTCTGCGCAAATGCTGGTTTCTGCGCAAACGCTGAAATTTTGGGGGCGCTTCGCACCCCATCGCGACACAAGGCCGCTCCTACAGGACGGCAATCACCTGTAGCCTCAGCGCTGGCAGCGTGGGCAGAACACGCTCGCCCGCTGCCCCAGTTTCACTTCGCGCAGCTCCGTACCGCATACCTTGCACGGCTGCCCAGCCCGCCCGTACACGAACAGGGTCTGCTGGAAGTACCCCGGCTGCCCGTCACCGCCGATGAAATCGCGCAAGGTGGTACCGCCCTGCTCGATCGCCGCCGCCAGTACCCGCTTGATCTCGATCGCCAGCTTCAGGTAACGCGCCCGGGAAATCCCCCCGGCCGCGCGGCGTGGATCGATGCCGGCAGCGAACAGCGCCTCGCTGGCGTAGATGTTGCCCACCCCCACCACCACCGCGTTATCCATGATGAACGGCTTGACCGCCATCGAGCGCCCACGGGACAGCTGGTACAGCCGCTCGCCGTCGAACAGGTCGGTCAGCGGCTCCGGCCCCAGGCGCAGCAGCAGCTCGTGGCGCAACGGGTCCTGGCTCCAGAGCATGGCACCAAAACGGCGAGGGTCGGTGTAGCGCAGCATCAGCCCCGACTCCAGCTCGATATCGACATGCTCATGCTTGGCCGCCGGCAAGCCCTGCTCGACCAGGCGCAAGTTGCCCGACATGCCCAGATGGCTGATCAGGGTGCCGACTTCGGCATTGATCAGCAGGTACTTGGCGCGCCGTTCGACAGTGACGATGCGCTGCCCCGACAGGCGCACATCGAGGTCTTCGGGAATGGGCCAGCGCAAGCGCCGGTCACGCACCACCACGCGGCTGACGCGCTGGCCTTCCAGGTGCGGCGCAATACCGCGCCGGGTGGTCTCTACTTCGGGTAATTCCGGCATGTGTCAGTGCCCGCCTAACTCACGAATGTTCTGCTTGAGGTTTTCGAAATCGTAATCCGACAGGCCAATGTAATCGAGCACCAGCGGGCCGACCACACGCCATTCGTGGTCGACTGCCTGATTGCCCAGCACCCGGTAAGAGGCACAGATATGCTCGGCCATCTTCAGCACCGCCAGCAGGTTTTTCAGCTGGCTCTGGGTGTTGCGCGCGGTGTCGTCGCGGAACACTGCCAGGGCATTGTGGTGGTTGGCGATGGCGGCAGTGAGGTGCTCCGGCAGGCGCCAGGACTTGGCGGTGAAGTAGCCGACCACCGAATGGTTGGTATTGAAGGCGCGGTTTTCGGTATCCACCACCCGCGTTTCGCCGCTGGCCTTGGCATAGGCTTCTTCCAGCACCTCCATGTAGTTGGGGAAGCGCTTGAGCATCAACGGCACGCCACAGTCGTGGAACAGGCCCAGGGTGTAGGCCTCGTCTGCGGGCTGGATACCGGTGCGCTTGGCCAGGGTCAGGCAGGTCATCGCCACATCCTGGGCGGTATCCCAGAAGCGGTTGAGGGTGACGATGGTCTCGTCGCTCATCTCGCCTTTGATCGACTGGGCATTGATCAGGTTGATGATCGAACGGCTGCCCAGCAGGTTCACTGCGCGCTGGATCGAACCGATCTTGTTGGACAGGCCAAAATGCGGCGAATTGACCAGCTTGAGCAGGGCGCCGGACAGGCCTGGGTCCTGGGAAATCAACTTGGCGATGGTTTCCAGGTCCGGGTCAGGCATGTACTGCTCGAACTGCAGGTCAACCATGATCTGCGGTTGCGGCGGGATGGTGATGCCTTGCAAGGCTTGCTGGATCTGTTCGGCGCTGAGTTCTTGGGACATACGTGCACACTCGTTTAGGACGAGGAATTCTAACCCAGGTGGCCGTGCCGGCGCTTTGTCGTACCTCGAACCGAAGTACCGGCCAACAGGGTATAATCCCGCTCTTTTTTCCCGGAGCGACGTCATGTCCCTGCCCAGCCTTCGCCTCAAAGCCAATGCCGACCGCCGCCTGCGCGCCGGCCACCTGTGGGTCTACAGCAACGAAGTCGATGTCAGCGCGACCCCACTGCAAGGCTTCCAGGCCGGCCAGCAGGCCATTCTCGAGGCGGCCAACGGCAAACCGTTGGGCATCGTCGCACTCAGCCCGAATAACCTGATCTGCGCACGCCTGCTGTCGCGCGACATCAAGCTGCCGCTGGACAAGTCGCTGCTGGTGCACCGCCTCAACGTCGCCCTGTCGCTGCGCGAGCGCCTGTTCGACCAGCCGTGCTACCGCTTGGTCTATGGCGATTCCGACCTGCTGCCAGGGCTGGTGGTCGACCGCTTCTTCGACATCCTCGTGGTGCAGCTGGCCTCGGCCACCATGGAAGCGCACAAGGACGACGTGATCGCTGCCCTGGTGCAAGTGCTCAAACCCAGCGGCATCCTGTTCAAGAACGATTCCGCCGCCCGCGACGCCGAAGGCTTGCAGCGCTATGTCGAGACCGTCTACGGCGAGGTGCCGGACTGGGTGCCGCTGGAAGAGAACGGCGTCAAGTTCGAAGCTCCGGTGCGTGAAGGCCAGAAGACCGGCTGGTTCTACGACCACCGCATGAACCGTGCGCGCCTGGCGCCGTACGTCAAGGGCAAGCGTGTGCTCGACCTGTTCAGCTACATCGGTGGCTGGGGCGTGCAGGCCGGTGCTTTCGGCGCCAGCGAAGTGTTCTGCGTCGATGCCTCGGGCTTTGCCCTGGATGGCGTGGAGCGTAACGCCGCGCTGAACGGCATCAGCGAAAAGCTGACTTGCATCGAAGGCGATGTGTTCGAAGCCCTGCGCGAACTGAAGGCTGCCGAAGAACGCTTCGACGTGATCATTGCCGACCCACCCGCTTTCATCAAGCGCAAGAAAGACCTGAAGAACGGCGAGGCCGCTTACCGCCGGCTGAACGAACAGGCCATGCGCATGCTGAGCAAGGACGGCATCCTGGTCAGCGCCTCGTGCTCCATGCACCTGCCCGAGGACGACCTGCACAACATTCTGCTGACCAGCGCCCGCCACCTGGACCGCAACCTGCAGCTGCTCGAGCGCGGCGGCCAGGGCCCCGACCACCCGGTGCACCCGGCCATTGCCGAAACCCGCTACATCAAGAGCATCACCTGCCGGTTGCTGCCCAACAGCTGATCAGTGAGGGCCGGGGGCATGATGCCCCCAGGCTCGTATCAGATATCCAGGACCTGCGTCGCGATCCCGAAATAAACCAGTACCCCCGCCGCATCGGCAATCGAAGTGATCAGTGGCCCACTGGCCGTTGCCGGGTCCAGCTTGAAACGGCTGAGCAGAAACGGCAGGCTCATGCCGATCATGCTGCCGACCAGCACGATCACCACCATGCTGCTGGCTACAATCAGCGCAATCTGTGGCCCGCCGCGCAATACCCCCAGCGACGCCACGGCAACGGCCATGGTTGCCCCCAATGCCAAAGCCACGCCGAACTCACGCCCGAGCATGCGCCACCAATCGCGCATGCCCACCTCACCCGTGGCTAGCCCCCGCACCATCAACGTCGCAGACTGGGCGCCGGCATTGCCGCCGCTGTCTACCAACAACGGCAGGAAGAACACCAAGGCAATGTTCGCAGCGATGGTCTCTTCAAAGGCCGCAATGCCTGCACCGGAAAACAGGTTGCCAAATACCAGCACCACCAGCCACAGCACGCGCTTGCGGTAAAGCAGCCCGAGGGTTGCGTCCCGAAGATTGCCAATGTGGTTGGTGATCGAAGCGCCTTTGTGGAAGTCTTCGGTCGCCTCGCGCCGCTGCGCCTCAAGGGCTGCGTGGGCGTCCGGCTGAAGGAGGTTCTTGTCGATTTGCTGTTGCATGCAATTCTCCAGGCGCCGACCCAGGCGCCTGGGACTTCAGCCTCGCGAGCTCAAGCCTTCGGCGGCCCTGGCGGCGACGCGCTCAGTGCCAGATAGCAGGTTCGTGATGAACCGGTTACTGGGAAGGTCCATTGAGGGATATCTCGTGATACCGCACATGCGGCGGCCGAATGATAGCCAGGCGGGGTAGGCCGGTCAGCCCCTTCGGCACCCTTTCAGAAGCGTCCTACAAACATCGACCGTTTAGGCCAAAGCCACCGTCCAGACACATCGCCATTCCCTCGCCGCGCCAGCGGTGTAGAATCGGCCTATTCATCGCCAGTCATCCCCGGCGGGTTTATGAGCTCTGGCCAAGCACGCGGCGATCCCGTGGTGTCTTCGGCCTCATCCGTGCCAGTGGCAACCGGCCTGCGGCGCAAAGGACCACAGAAGCTCACTTCCCTTTACGTGACCTGATTCAGCCGCCAGGAGTGTTTCATGCCTGATTACCGTTCCAAGACTTCCACCCAGGGCCGCAACATGGCCGGCGCCCGTGCCCTGTGGCGCGCCACCGGCATGAAGGACGAAGACTTCAAGAAACCGATCATCGCCATCGCCAACTCGTTCACCCAGTTCGTCCCCGGCCACGTGCACCTGAAGGACCTGGGCCAGCTGGTCGCGCGCGAAATCGAACGCGCCGGTGGCGTAGCCAAGGAATTCAACACCATCGCGGTCGACGACGGCATCGCCATGGGCCACGACGGCATGCTGTACTCGCTGCCCAGCCGCGAGATCATTGCCGACGCCGTGGAATACATGGTCAACGCCCACTGCGCCGATGCCATTGTGTGCATCTCCAACTGCGACAAGATCACCCCTGGCATGCTGATGGCCGCCCTGCGCCTGAACATCCCGGTGATCTTCGTCTCGGGCGGCCCGATGGAAGCCGGCAAGACCAAGCTGGCCAGCCACGGCCTGGACCTGGTCGACGCCATGGTCATCGCCGCCGACTCCAGCGCATCCGACGAGAAAGTCGCCGAGTACGAGCGCAGCGCCTGCCCGACCTGCGGTTCGTGCTCCGGCATGTTCACCGCCAACTCGATGAACTGCCTGACCGAAGCCCTGGGCCTGGCCCTGCCGGGCAACGGCTCGACCCTGGCCACCCACTCGGACCGCGAGCAGCTGTTCCTGACGGCCGGGCGCACCATCGTCGAACTGTGCAAACGCTACTACGGCGAGAACGACGAATCGGTACTGCCACGCAGCATCGCCAACTTCAAGGCGTTCGAGAACGCCATGATGCTCGACATCGCCATGGGCGGCTCGACCAATACCATCCTGCACCTGCTGGCCGCTGCTCAGGAAGGCGAGGTAGCCTTCGACCTGCGCGACATCGACCGCCTGTCGCGCAAAGTGCCGCAGCTGTGCAAAGTGGCGCCCAACATCCAGAAGTACCACATGGAAGACGTGCACCGCGCTGGCGGCATCTTCAGCATCCTCGGTTCGCTGGCCCGTGGCGGCCTGCTGCACACCGACCTGCCGACCGTGCACAGCCGCAGCATGGAAGAAGCCATCGCCAAATGGGACATCACCCAGACTGACGACGAAGCCGTGCACACCTTCTTCAAGGCCGGCCCTGCCGGGATCCCGACCCAGACCGCATTCAGCCAGTCGACCCGCTGGGAAACCCTCGATGACGACCGCGAGAACGGCTGCATCCGCAGCTTCGAGCACGCCTATTCGCAAGAAGGCGGCCTGGCCGTGCTGTACGGCAACATCGCGCTGGATGGTTGCGTGGTGAAGACCGCCGGTGTCGACGAGTCGATCCACGTGTTTGAAGGTACCGCGAAGATCTTCGAAAGCCAGGACAGTGCCGTGCGCGGCATCCTCGCCGACGAAGTGAAGGCCGGCGACATCGTGATCATCCGCTACGAAGGCCCGAAAGGTGGCCCGGGCATGCAGGAAATGCTCTACCCGACCTCGTACCTGAAGTCCAAAGGCCTAGGCAAGGCCTGCGCCCTGCTGACCGACGGCCGCTTCTCGGGTGGCACCTCGGGCCTTTCCATCGGCCACGCTTCGCCGGAGGCTGCTGCAGGCGGCGCTATCGGCCTGGTGCGCGACGGTGACAAGGTACTGATCGACATCCCCAACCGTTCGATCAACCTGCTCGTCAGTGATGAAGAGCTGGCTGCGCGCCGTGTAGAGCAGGACAAGAAAGGCTGGAAACCGGCTGAAGTCCGCCCGCGCAAGGTGACCACCGCACTGAAGGCTTATGCGTTGCTGGCCACCAGTGCCGACAAGGGTGCTGTACGTAACAAGGCGATGCTCGAAGGGCTGTAAGGCTTCGATAGCATGAATGGAAAACCGGCGCATTGTGCGCCGGTTTTTTTATGCCTGCACCGGGCTCTTCGCGGGCTCGCCCGCTCCCACAGGGACCGCACAGCATCTGAAAGTCATGCAATGCAAGTGGGAGCGGGCGAGCCCGCGAAGAGGCCGGCCCACTCTACACAAGCCTTACTGGATCTGCTCCGGCGTCACAACCACCCAGTTCTTGTCCGCCGTCACCGGCAACCCTTCTTTGGCCTGCGCCGCTGCATGTTTGGCAATCATGCCGTTCAACTGGTCCATGTACTTGGCCTTGCGGTTGATCCACAGGTGGATACCGCCCTTGCCGACGTCTACCCCATGAAACTGCATGTAGCCATCACTGGTTGGCGTGTCGCCGCCCACCAGCACCGGCTTCTTCCACTCATCGATGTAAGTAAGGATCGCCGCCTGCTTGCCCGCCATCCAGGTGGCCGGGGTCCACAGGTACGGGGTCAGTTCCAGCCCTTCGTTGGCTTTGGCGTCGTAGTGCCCGGCACTGATCTGCTTGCGCGCGGTGGTCAACTGGCCATTGGCGCGGTCCTTGAGCAACAGGCTCACGCCAATCACATTCTGCGGCTTCACGTTGTAGCCGTATTTGGGGTCCGAGGCCACCATGCGCACCAACTCTTCAGAGGCGGCCGAAATCACATAGACCTCGATGCCGTTTTCCATCAGCTTGTTGTACAGCTCGGCCTGGCCCTTGAATACCTTGGGCGGCTGCACGTCGATCGCCTTCACCTGGTCGCCATCGTAATAGGTGCTGGGAATCGGCTGGGTCGAAGCCATCAGTTCGTCCACCTGCACCTTCAACGCCTTGAGGGTGAAGCCGGAAAACACCTGGGCGACCCACGGGTAGCACACCATGTCGTCGATTTCGCACAACCGGTAGTAGTAGCTGAACAGGCTTTCCTTGTGCTCGGCGGTGTCCTTGAACGGTATCAGCTTCAGCGACGGGTCGAGCTTGTCACGGCTCAGCAACCCTTTGTTTTCCATGAACGGCAGCAAGGCTTCTTCCAGGTCATAGCGGTAACTGGTGTTGTCCATGTCGAACACCGCATAGTTACCTTTGTTGGCATTGGCAGCGATCATGCTGTCGAGCTGCCTGGCCGCCTCGGCAGGCCAGTGCTTGAGCTCGGTGGCGAAGGTTTCGATACTGAACAGCAGGGACAAGCCGATAGCGGCAGCTTTCACGGCGACTTTCATGTACGAATCTCCTGAAATGATCTACCAACGCTAGTGCAACCCGACCGATGGGCGGCAGTCCACACCGACGTTCAGGCAGCAGTAAACGCCGTGTTCATTGCAATTTGCGACATAGCGTTATTCCATAAACGACTATGCACATTCCATTTGGGTATAAAGTCGTTTGTTTTCAGGCTGTTAGCATTTCCGTTCGCAATCGCTCACAGAGGCGATGCCACCTTTTGCTTTCTCTGCTGGAGCTTCAATGAATCTGCCGCTGTCACTCAACCTGCTGGCATTCCTGGCCCTGTTGCTGGGCCTGGCACAAACCCGCCGCACCGACTGGAGCCTGGCCAAGAAGGTCTTGCTGGGCCTGGCGCTGGGGGTACTCTTCGGTCTGGCTCTACACACCGTGTATGGCGCCGGTCACCCCGTGCTCAAGGCCACCATCACCTGGCTCGACCTGGTGGGCAATGGCTATGTGGGCCTCTTGCAGATGATCGTCATGCCACTGATCTTCGCCTCGATCCTCAGTGCCGTGGCGCGCCTGCACAACGCATCGTCGCTGGGCCGTATCAGCGTGCTGAGTATTGGCACCCTGCTGCTGACCACAGCCATTGCCGCGTTGATCGGCATCGTGCTGACCAACCTGTTCGGCCTCAGCGCCGAAGGCCTTGTGGCCGGCGCCCAGGAGAGCGCCCGCATGCAGGTTATCCACAGCGACTATGCGGGCAAGGTCGCCGACCTCAATATCCCGCAGTTGCTGTTGTCGTTCATCCCCAGCAACCCGGTAGGCGACCTGGCGCGGGCCAAGCCGACGTCGATCATCAGCGTGGTGATTTTCGCCGTGTTCGTCGGCCTGGCCGCCCTGCAACTGATCAAGGACGACGCGGAGAAAGGCGCACGTGCGCTGTCGGCCATCGACACCCTGCAAGCCTGGGTCATGCGCCTGGTGCGGGTGGTGATGAAACTGACCCCATATGGCGTGCTGGCCCTGATGACCAAGGTGGTAGCCAGTTCGAACATGGAAGACATCCTCAAGCTGGGCAGCTTCGTGGTGGTGTCCTACCTGGGCCTGGCCGTGATGTTCGTGGTTCACGGCATCATCCTGGCCGCCACCGGCGTCAGCCCGCTGCGTTTCTTCCGCAAGGTGTGGCCGGTGCTCACCTTCGCCTTCACCAGCCGTTCCAGCGCAGCCAGCATTCCGCTGAACATCGAAGCGCAAACCCGCCGCCTGGGTGTGCCGCAGTCGATCGCCAGCTTCAGCGCCTCGTTCGGCACCACCATCGGCCAGAACGGCTGTGCGGGGCTCTACCCCGCCATGCTGGCGGTCATGGTCGCGCCTGCGGTTGGCATCGATACCTTCGACCCGCTGTGGATCGCCACCCTGGTGGCCATCGTCACGCTGAGTTCGGCGGGGGTTGCCGGCGTGGGCGGCGGCGCCACCTTCGCCGCGCTGATCGTGTTGCCGGCCATGGGCTTGCCGGTGGAACTGGTGGCGTTGCTGATTTCGGTCGAGCCGCTGATCGACATGGGCCGTACCGCGTTGAACGTGAATGGCTCGATGACCGCGGGCGTGGTCACCAGCCAGTTGCTGAAAGAGACCGACAAGAACGTGCTGGCCGACGATGAACACGCCGAGCTGAGCCATACCTGACAGATTGCTGCGGCCCCTGTGGGAGCAACTGTCTTGTATTGCCTGGGCTGGCCTCATCGCCGGCAAGCCAGCTCCCACAGGTACCGGGCAGATCTCAAGCTTTGCATCGTCTCGGTGGGCGCTGGCTTGCCGGCGATGGGCCGCAACGCGGCCCCCAGAAATCTCAAACCCTGTCCCAAACCTCGAAGTGATACCCAGGCTTGCCTTCTTCACCCTGTGCCTCGCTCGACACCAGCTTCCACTGCCCCTGGTCGAACTCGGGAAACCAGGCATCCCCCTCTGGCGCTAATTCCACCCGCGTCAGGTACATGCGGCTGACCAGCCCTTTCTCCAGCGCCTGCCCATAGAGCTGCGCCCCGCCAATCAGCATCAGCTCATCGACGCCTTTTTCGCGCGCCCACTGTTCGGCCCGCACCAGCGCCTGCTCCAGCGAGCCGAAGACTTCGGCGCCCTGCAGCTGCAGCCCAGGCTGCCGGCTGACCACGATATTCAACCGCCCGGGCAGCGGCCGGCCCAGTGAGTCCCAGGTCTTGCGCCCCATGATGATCGGCTTGCCCAGGGTAGTGGCCTTGAAGTACTTGAAATCCCCCGGCAGATGCCAGGGCATGGAGTTGTCGATGCCGATCACACGGTTCTCGGCGTGAGCCGCGATCAGGCTAAGGGGGAGTGATGTATTCATGCCAGCGAGGATAGCACCGGGCGTGTGGGTTATGCTTCTGCCCTGACCTGTGCAATGGAAGACCTTGTGACCGCACCGACTCCACTGGACAAACGCTGGCTGACCGAAGCGGTCCGCCTGCGCGAAGAACACGCCGGCCTGCTGGAAGACCAGGCCGCCAACCGTCATGCGCGCCAGCGCGGTGGCGACCTGGCGACGCGCATCGAAAGCCGGGCGCTGTTCCTGGCCGAACGCGACGGCATGGCCACTGCCCTGCGCCACTGGAAGCAGGGGGCACGCCTGGCGTTGCTGGCCCTGCTGCTGCTAGCCGTGCTCAGCGGCGCAGGCCTGGCCCTGGCGGCGCTTGGCGACGGCCAGCGCCCGGTCAACGTATTCTGGGCGTTGGGCAGCCTGCTGGGGCTGAACCTGCTGACGCTGCTGGGCTGGGCCATTGGTTTTGCCCTCAGTGGCGAACACGGGGCGGGGTTGGGCCGTTTGTGGCTATGGCTGAGTGAGCGCTTCGCCCGCGACGCCAAGGCCGCGCACCTGGCCCCGGCACTGCTGGTACTGCTGCAGCGCCAGCGCCTCAACCGCTGGCTGCTGGGCCTGCTGGTACACAGCCTGTGGCTGCTGGCGATGCTCTGCGCACTGGGCATGCTGCTGGCTCTACTGGCCACCCGTCGCTATGGCTTCGTGTGGGAAACCACCCTGCTCGCTGCCGACCCGTTCATCCAACTTACCCAGGCGCTGGGCGCGCTGCCTTCGCTGCTGGGCTTTACCGTGCCCGACGAGGCCATGATCCGCGCCAGTGGCGACAGCCAGCCGGCCCTCGATGTGGCGCGCCAGGCCTGGGCCAGCTGGCTGCTCGGCGTGGTGCTGGTATACGGCCTGCTGCCGCGCGCGCTGCTGGCCGGGTTGTGCCTGTGGCGCTGGCGCCAGGGTCGTCAGCGCCTGACCCTGGACCTGAGCCTGCCGGGTTACGCCCAACTGCGCGAAGCGCTGATGCCGCGCAGCGAGCGCATCGGCGTGCAGGACGCGGCCCCCGAAGCGTTGCCAGGGTTCGCCGCCGAGCAGTTGCAAAGCGCCAGCAGCGGCGCCCTGCTGGTGGGCCTGGAACTGGACGACCAGCGGCCCTGGCCACCCCGCCTGCCCCCAAGCGTGACCGATGCCGGCGTGCTCGACAGCCGCGAGTCGCGCAACCGCCTGCTCGAGCAACTCAGCCGCTTTGCGCCGGCACGCCTGGCCATCGCCTGTGACCCGCGCCGTTCCCCCGACCGTGGCAGCCTGGCGCTGCTCGCCGACCTGGCACGCAATGCTGGCGCCACAAGGGTCTGGCTGCTGCAGGCAGCACCCGGCCAGGCGCTGGACGCTCGGCGCCTGGGCGACTGGCATGAAGCCCTCGAGCGACTGGGCCTGCCGTACGCCGACACCTCACCGCTGACCTGGCTGGAGCATGGCCATGACTGAGCCGCTGAAATTGGCCGTGGTCGGCCACACCAACGTTGGCAAGACCTCGCTGCTGCGCACCCTGACCCGCGACGTGAGCTTCGGCGAGGTGTCCCACCGCCCCAGCACCACTCGCCATGTCGAAGGCGCGCGGCTGTCGGTGGACGGCGAACCGTTACTGGAGCTTTACGACACGCCAGGGTTGGAGGACGCCATCGCCTTGCTCGACTACCTGGAGCGGCTGGAGCGCCCGGGCGAGCGCCTGGACGGCCCTGCCCGCCTCGAGCGGTTCCTGCAAGGCAGCGAAGCGCGCCAGCGTTTCGAGCAGGAAGCCAAGGTGCTGCGCCAATTGCTGGCCAGCGACGCGGGCTTGTATGTGATCGATGCGCGCGAGCCAGTGCTGGCCAAGTACCGCGACGAACTGGAGGTGCTGGCCAGTTGCGGCAAGCCACTGTTGCCGGTGCTCAACTTTGTCGCCAGCCACCAACACCGCGAGGCGCAATGGCGCGAAGCCCTTGCCCGGCTTGGCCTTCACGCGTTGGTACGGTTCGACAGCGTAGCCCCACCCGAGGACGGCGAACGCCGCCTGTACGAAAGCCTGGCCCTGCTGCTGGAAAGCGCCCGCCCGGCCTTGCAACGGCTGATCGACGACCAGCAGGCCCAACGCCTGGCCCGCCAGCACAGCGGCAAGCGCCTGATTGCCGAACTGCTGCTGGACTGTGCTGCCTGCCGGCGCAGCGTCGACGCCGAACCGGCGGCCGAAGCCCGGGCCATCGAAGCGCTGCGCCAGGATATTCGTCAGCGTGAGCAACGGTGTGTCGAAGCCCTGCTCAAGCTGTATGCCTTCCGCCGCGACGATGCCCACGCCAGCGACCTGCCGCTGCTGGATGGGCGTTGGGGGGATGACCTGTTCAACCCCGAAACCTTGAAGCTGCTGGGCGTACGCCTGGGCAGCGGCGTAGCCGCCGGCGCAGCGGCAGGTGCCGGGGTCGACTTGCTGGTTGGCGGGCTTACCCTGGGGGCAGCGGCACTGGCAGGGGCGCTGGCCGGCGGTGCGCTGCAGACGGCGCGCAACTATGGTGCGCGCTTGCTGGGCAAACTCAAGGGCAAGCGCGAGTTGACCGTGGACGATACCGTGTTGCGCTTGCTGGCCTTGCGTCAGCAGCAGTTGATGGTGGCCTTGGATAACCGCGGGCATGCAGCGCAGGACAGCATCAGGCTGGGTGAGCTGGATGAAAAGGCCTGGCGTGAGGGCAAGCTGCCAGAGGCACTTGTCAGGGCGCGGGCGCATCCACAGTGGTCCACCCTGAACCCGGGGGCGAAGCTGAACCAGGCCGAGCGCCAGGAACAGCTGGAGGCGCTGGTGTCTCAGTTTTGAACGGGCGGCGAACCTGAACCGCCCCATACGCACCAGGCAGGCCTTTACTTGCGCAGCAGGCGCAAACCGTTGAACACCACCAGAAGGCTCACGCCCATGTCGGCAAATACCGCCATCCACAGGGTGGCCATGCCGGCAAAGGTGATCGCCAGGAATATGGCCTTGATACCCAGCGCCAGGACGATGTTCTGCAGCAGGATCGCCCCGCTTTGCCGCGACAGCCGAACGAAGGCCGGGATTTTCCGCAAGTCATCGTCCATCAGCGCCACATCGGCGGTTTCGATGGCGGTATCGGTGCCGGCCGCGGCCATGGCGAAACCGATCTCGGCACGGGCCAGTGCCGGCGCATCGTTGATGCCGTCACCGACCATACCCACCCGGTGGCCCTGGGCGTACAAGGCTTCAATGCTTTGCAGTTTGTCGGCCGGCAGCAGGTTGCCCTCGGCGCGGTCGATGCCTACCACGGCGGCAATGGCCTGCGCGGTGTGCGGGTTGTCACCGGTCAGCATCATCGTCTTGATGCCCAGCTCATGCAGTTCGGCGATCGCCTGACGGCTGCTTTCCTTGACTGTGTCGGCCACTGCAAACAGCGCCAGCGGGCCGCTGCGGTCGAGTAGCAGGACCACGGTTTTGCCCTGGCGCTCCAGCCCATCCAGGCGGACCTCCAACTCGGGCGAACACAGCCCCAGCTCCTCGACCAGGCGGTGATTGCCCAAGTGGTAGACCTGGCCGTCGATGGTGCCACGCACGCCCCGCCCGGCCAGGGCGGCAAAGTCATCGACCTCGCTCAAGGCCAAGCCTTGCTGCCTGCCGAACTGGGCGATGGCTCGCGACACCGGGTGGTCCGAACGCTCGCCCAGGCTGGCGGCCAAGGCCTGGGCGCGGCCTTCGAACAGCGGCGCCAGCACCTCGGCGTCGGTCTGGGCAGGTTTGCCATGGGTGATGGTGCCGGTTTTGTCCAGGGCCAGGAAGTCCAGGTGGCGGCCGCCTTCCAGGTAGATGCCCCCCTTGACCAGAATACCCTTGCGCGCAGCGGCGGCCAGGCCACTGACGATGGTCACCGGGGTGGAGATCACCAGGGCGCACGGGCACGCCACCACCAGCAGCACCAAGGCGCGGTACACCCAATCGAACCAGGCACTTGCCATGAACAGCGGCGGTACCACCGCCACGGCCAAGGCGATGGCGAACACTACCGGCGTGTAGATGCGCGAGAAGCGGTCGACGAAGCGCTGGGTCGGCGCCCGTGCCCCTTGCGCCTGCTCCACAGCCTTGATGATCCGGGCCAGGGTCGATTGCCCGGCAGTAGCGGTCACGCGAAACTCCAGCGCCCCTGCCTGGTTGATGGTGCCGGCAAACAACTTGTCGCCGACCGCCTTCTCCACGGGCAGGCTTTCGCCGGTGATCGGCGCCTGATCGACGCTGGATTGCCCACTGAGCACTTCACCGTCCAGGCCAATGCGCTCGCCAGGGCGCACCCGCACCTGTGCACCGATGGCTACCTCGCGCACTGGCACTTCACGCCACTGGCCATCGGCCTGCTGCACCGTCGCCATGTCCGGCGTCAGTTGCATCAGGCCGCGGATGGCATTGCGCGCACGGTCTAGCGAGCGGGCCTCGATCAGCTCGGCGATGGTGAACAGCACCATCACCATGGCTGCCTCCGGCCACTGCCCGATCAATACCGCACCCGTGACGGCGATGCTCATCAGGGCGTTGATGTTGAGGTTGAGGTTCTTCAGGGCAATCCAGCCCTTTTTGTAGGTGCCCAAACCGCAGCCGAGTATGGCTGCGAGTGCCAGCGCGGCCACCACCCACTCCGGTGCAAGCGCAGAGAAGTGCACGATTTCCGCGGCGATTGCCGCAGTACCCGCCAACGCCAGCGGCCACCAACGGGTTTTCGCCGGTGCCGATGCGCTGGCGCTGCCGTCGTCTTCAACGCCCAGCGGCTCGGCTTTCATGCCCAGGCTGTCGATAGCCCGCTCGATTTCGGCGGTACCACCCAAGGTGTGGCGCACGCCAAGCACGCGGTTGATCAGGTTGAATTCCAATTGCTCGACGCCAGCCAGCTTGCCGAGCTTGTCCTGGATCAAGGTCTGCTCGGTGGGGCAGTCCATGGCCTCGATGCGGAAGCGGCTGAGGCGCGCGTGGCCACTGGCCTGCTCGCTCAACTGCACCAGCGCCGGCGCAGCTTCGGCACTGCAGCAGCTGTGCCCATGGGCAGCATGGCCATGGTCGTCTTCGCCATGGGCATGATCGTGGCGGTGACCGTGCTTGTGATCGTGGCTGACAGGCTGGTTCATGGGGGGTCCTTAAAGTGAGCCTGTTGCCAAGTGAACACCCTGTAGCCACTATAGGGTCAAGCCATTAGCGGGGAATTTGGTAATGAAGATCGGTGAACTGGCCAAAGCCACTGACTGTGCGGTAGAAACCATCCGCTATTACGAGCGGGAAAACCTGCTACCCGCACCTGCGCGCAGCGACGGCAACTACCGCCTCTACACCCAGGCGCATGTCGAGCGGCTGACGTTCATTCGCAATTGCCGCACGCTGGACATGACCCTCGATGAAATCCGCAGCCTGCTAAGCCTGCGCGACAGCCCGGGTGACGCGTGCGGCAGCGTCAACGCGCTGATCGACGAGCATATCGAGCATGTGCAGGCGCGTATCGACGGGCTGGTAGCGTTGCAGGCGCAGTTGGTGGAATTGCGCCGGCGCTGCAGCGCACAGGGGGCAGAATGCGCGATCTTGCAGCAACTGGAGACGAATGGTGCGGTAACGGTGCCGGAAACCGAGCATTCGCACGTGGGCCGCAGCCACGGGCATTGAGGAACACGATCTCCCGTAGGAGCGGCTTCAGCCGCGAACACCGGCAAAGCCGGTGCCAGCCACCACGTCGCCTGCTTCGCGGGCGCGCCCGCTCCCACAGGTTAGGGTGCTGGCTTCAAGCTCACGCTGCAGATGTAGGAGCGGCCTTGTGTCGCGAAAGGGGCGCAAAGCGCCCCCGGCCATCCCAGGACCTACACTGCCATCGGCGCTGTCATCGGCGCATGATGCTCATAGCCTTCCAGCCAGAAATCACTCGGCTCGATCTTCTCCAGCCACTCGGGCTCGTACTTGCCCGTTTCGGCAAACGCCGGCACCCGGTCACTGATCACCAGCTTCGGCGCTTCCAGCGGCTCGCGCTTGAGCTGCTCGTTGAGCATGTCCAGGTGGTTTTCATACACGTGGGCATCGCCGATGAAGTAGGTGAACCAGCGCGGGGTGTACCCGGTCAGGCGGCCGAACAGGGCCAGCAGCGCCGCACCTTCGGTAAGGTTGAACGGTGTCCCCAGGCCCAGGTCGTTGGAACGGATGTAAAGCGTCAGGGAAATTTCCCTGGTCTCGACATTCGGATGGAACTGGTACAGCAGGTGGCACGGCGGCAGCGCCATCTCGTCGAGCTGCGCGCAGTTCCAGCCGTGGAACAGGATGCGCCGGCTGCCCGGGTCGTTGGCGATGGTGTCCAGGCACTGGCGCACCTGATCGATAGCCTTGTACAGGATGACGAAGGCGACACCGTCTTCCTCGTCCTGGGCGATGCGGCGGAAGCCCGCCTGCTCGGCCATGGCGATAGCGGCGGGGTTGCCCAGCGGGATGCGCTTGTAGCCAGGCCACTGGCGCCATTGCACGCCATAGATTTCACCCAAGTCATCATGGCCCTGGCGGAACGGGTTGGCCAACCACTGGGCGTTTTCGTTGGCATTCTGGTCCCACACCTTGCAGCCCAGCTCGCGGAACTCACCGGCGTTCTTCACGCCGCGCAGGAAGCCGACCATCTCGCCGATCGCCGACTTGAACGCCAGCTTGCGCGTGGTAATGGCCGGGAAGCCCTTCTGCAGGTCGAAACGCAGCATCGCACCCGGCAGGCTGATGGTGCGGATGCCGGTGCGGTTGCCCTGCAGCGTGCCGTTTTCGATAACGTCGCGGACCAGGTCCAGATACTGTTTCATGGCTTACCTGTAGCAGATACGGCAGGGGGATCGCCCCTGCCGTGGGATTAATCAGGCGGGATTCGCCGTGGGCTTGCGATTATAAGCCCACCAGATCAGGCCAAGGCCAGCAAGGATCATCGGCACGCAGAGAATCTGACCCATGGTCAGCCAGCCCCACGCCAGATAGCCCAGCTGGGCGTCCGGTACGCGAACGAACTCGACGATGAAACGGAAAATGCCGTAGAACAGCGCGAACATCCCGGACACGGCCATGGTCGGCCGCGGCTTGCGCGAGAACAGCCAGAGGATCACGAACAGAGCCACGCCTTCCAGCGCAAATTGATAGAGCTGCGACGGGTGGCGCGGCAGTTGCGCGGGGTCGCTGAAGGGCGGGAAGATCATCGCCCACGGCACGTCGGTCGGCTTGCCCCACAATTCGGCGTTGATGAAGTTGCCGATACGCCCGGCGCCCAGCCCGATCGGCACCAGCGGCGCGACGAAGTCCATCAGCTCGAAGAACGACTTGTTGTTGCGCTTGCCGAACCACAGGGCTGCCAGCATCACCCCAATGAAGCCGCCGTGGAACGACATGCCACCTTTCCACACCTCGAAGATCAAGGTTGGGTTGGCCAGGTAGGCGTGCAGGTCGTAGAACAGCACGTAGCCCAGGCGGCCACCGACGATTACCCCCATCGACAACCAGAACACCAGGTCGGAGAGCTTTTCACGGGTCCAGGTCGGGTCGAAACGGTTCAGCCTACGCGAGGCCAGCAACCAGGCGCCACCGATGCCGATCAGGTACATCAGGCCGTACCAGTGAATTTTCAGTGGGCCAATGGCCACGGCCACGGGGTCTATCTGCGGGTAAGGCAGCATGGAACTTCCTCTCGATTCAAATCAAAAAGCTGAGACCAACACAGAACAGCAGGGCTGCGAACAGGCGTTTCAACAGGCGCGGCGACAGCTTGTGCGCCAGGCGCGCGCCAAAGCGGGCGAAAAACATGCTGGTCACGGCAATGCCGACCAGCGCCGGCAGGTACACGTAACCCAGGCTGTGGGGCGGCAAGTGCTGCTCATGCCAACCTAGCAGCATGAAGCTCAAGGCACTGGCCATGGCGATCGGCAGGCCGCAGGCAGAAGATGTGGCCACTGCCTGTTGCATGGGCAGGCTGCGCGAGGTCAGGAAAGGCACGGTCAGCGAGCCACCCCCAATGCCGAAAATCGCCGAGGCCCAACCGATCACCCCACCCGCGCCAACCAGCACAGGCTTGCCAGGCACACCATGGCTGGCCTTGGGCTTGAGGTCCAGGGCCATTTGCGCGGCGATGACCAGTGCGAAGACACCAATGATCTTCTGCAGGAGCGGGCCCTGGATCAGCGAGGCGGTCTTGGCGCCGACACCGGCCCCCAGGAGGATGCCCAGGGTCATCCAGGCGAATATCGGCCATTGCACCGCACCCTTGCGGTGGTGTTCGAGCACGGCATTGATCGAGGTGAACACGATGGTCGCCAACGAAGTACCCACCGCCAAGTGGGTCAGTACCGAGGCGTCAAAACCCTGCAGGGTGAAGCTGAACACCAGCACCGGCACGATGATGATGCCGCCGCCCACGCCGAACAGCCCCGCCAGCACGCCGGCACAGGCGCCCAACAGCAGATAGAGCACGAATTCCATTCGGCATCCCCGAGAAATCAATCCGGCATGGTAACGGAAGCCGGGTTCGAGGCTCTAGTGAAGTCTGTGTCAGGATGGATCCTGCCCGCAGCTGTGGGTACAGTGACAAAAAACACAGAGGCCTGACCGATGTGCCTGATCGTATTCGCCTGGCGGCCGGGACACGCCCTGCCGCTGATCGTCGCGGCCAACCGCGACGAATTCTACGCCCGCCCTACCCAGGCCCTGGCGGCCTGGGAGGATGCGCCCGGGGTGCATGCCGGGCGGGACCTGGAGGCCGGTGGCACCTGGCTGGGCGTGGGTCCACAGGGGCGCTTTGCGGCGCTGACCAATATCCGTGACCCGCGGCAGGCGCAGGGGCCCCGCTCGCGCGGCGAGCTGGTGGCGGGGTATCTACGGGGTGAGCTGGGGGTTGAGGCTTACCTGGACAAGGTGGCCAGCCGTAGCGGGCAGTATTCGGGGTTCAACCTGCTGGTGGGTGATGGGCGCCAGCTGGGTTACCTGCATGGCCCAGACGTGGCGCCGCGCCTGCTGGAAGCCGGGGTGTACGGGCTGTCCAATGCCAGGCTGGATACCCCATGGCCGAAACTGGTGAAGGCCCGAAGCGGGCTGCAGAGCTTGCTGGAAAGGCCGGAGCCGCCACAGTTGCTGGCGCTGCTGGCCGATGGCGAGCCTGCAACTGATGGGGAGCTACCGGACACAGGCGTGGGCATGGCGACCGAGAAGCTGCTGTCGAGTGTGTTTATTACCAGCCAGAGTTATGGGACACGCGCGAGTACTGTGCTGATTGTGGATGATCAGGGCAGAAGACGCCTGATCGAGCGTAGTTTCGGGCCGCTTGGTGGACACCTGGGGGAGGTTGAGCTGTCGGCCTGAACAGCGCCTTCGTGGGAGCGGGCGTGCCCGCGAAGAGGCCCGAACAGGCAACCCCCCCCTTACAGGGTTTTATTGGCCCCAGGCCCGATCATCCGCGCCAGCCCCAGGTTTTTCAGCGCCAGCTGCAACGAGCTGTGGATAACCTGTGGGTTGTCATGGCTCAAGGCTTCGACCAGCAGCTCCTTGGCCTTGCCCATGTTCACCTGGCGCAGCATCCACTTCACCTTGGGCAGGTTGGTGGCGTTCATCGACAGGCTGTCGAAGCCCATCGCCATCAACAGGATCGCTGCCGCGGGGTCACCCGCCATCTCGCCGCAGATGCTGACCGGCTTGCCCTCGCCATGGGCATCACGCACCACGGTGTTCAGCGCCTGTAGCACCGCCGGGTGCAAGTAGTCGTACAGGTCGGCGACCCGTGGGTTGTTGCGGTCCACGGCCAGCAGGTACTGGGTAAGGTCGTTGGAACCGACCGACAGGAAATCAACCTGCCGCGCCAACTCCTTGGTCTGGTACACCGCCGCAGGGATCTCCACCATGACGCCAACCGGCGGCATCGGCACGTCGGTGCCTTCGTCGCGCACCTCGCCCCAGGCCCGGTGAATCAGGTGCAGCGCTTCTTCCAGCTCGTGAATACCGGAAATCATCGGCAGCAGGATGCGCAGGTTGTTCAGGCCCTCGCTGGCTTTGAGCATGGCGCGGGTCTGCACCAGGAAGATTTCCGGGTGGTCGAGGGTCACCCGAATGCCGCGCCAGCCAAGGAACGGGTTGTCTTCCTTGATCGGGAAATACGACAGCGCCTTGTCACCACCAATGTCGAGGGTGCGCATGGTCACCGGCAGCGGGTGGAAGGCCGCCAACTGCTCACGGTAGATAGCCAGCTGCTCTTTTTCGCTGGGGAAGCGCTGGTTGATCATGAACGGCACTTCGGTGCGGTACAGGCCCACCCCTTCGGCACCGCGCTGCTGGGCCCGGGCCACATCGGCCAGCAAGCCGGTATTGACCCACAACGGCATGCGGTGGCCGTCGGGGGTGATGCAGGGCAGCTCGCGCAGGGCATCCAGGCCCTGGGCCAACTGGCGCTCTTCCTCGACCACGTCGCTGTACTGCTTGCGCAGCACTTCGCTCGGGTTGGTGAACACCTCGCCCTTGTAACCGTCGACGATCAGCTCAATGCCGTCGACCTTGGAGTAAGGCAGGTCGACCAGGCCCATCACCGTGGGGATACCCATGGCACGGGCCAGGATGGCAACGTGGGAGTTGCCCGAACCCAGGACCGACACCAGGCCGACCAGCTTGCCTTCCGGCACTTCGCCGAGCATTGCCGGGGTCAGCTCTTCACTGACCAGGATGGTGTTGTCGGCGTAGACCAGCGACTGCGAGCGGGCCTCTTGCAGGTAGGCCAGCAAACGCCGGCCCAGGTCCTTCACGTCGGAGGCACGCTCGCGCAGGTAGTCGTCGTCCATCAGCTCGAAACGGTTGACGTGCTCGCCGACCACCTGGCGCAGGGCGCCCTGGGCCCACTGGCCGGTCTTGATGACCGCGGTCACCTCGCCGCCCAGCGCTGCATCTTCGAGCATCATCAGGTACACATCGAACAGGGCGCGCTCTTCCGGGCGCAGTTGCGTCGCCAGTTTGGCCGACAGCTTGCGCATGTCTTCGCGCACGCCTTCAAGGGCGTTTTCGAACAGCTTGAGCTCGGCGTCGATGTCATCGACGGCCTTGTCGGGCACCACTTCGAGGTCGGCAGGCGGCAGCATGACCACGGCACGCCCTACGGCAGCGCCTGGCGAGCCAGGCACGCCGACGAAACGCGCCTCCTGAATGCCCTTGCCCTGCCGGCCCAAGCCACGGATCGAGCCGGTGGCCTCGGCGTGGGCGATAACCCCGGCAAGCTGGGCGCTCATGGTGACCAGGAACGCTTCTTCGCCCTCGTCGAACTGGCGGCGCTCCTTCTGCTGGATGACCAGTACCCCGACCACACGGCGGTGGTGAATGATCGGTGCACCCAGGAACGAGGCGAACCGCTCTTCACCGGTTTCGGCAAAGTAGCGGTAACGCGGGTGGTCGGCGGCGTTTTCCAGGTTCAGCGGCTCTTCGCGGGTACCGACCAGGCCGACCAGGCCTTCGTTGGGCGCCATGCTGACCTTGCCGATGGAGCGTTTGTTCAGGCCTTCGGTGGCCATCAGCACGAAGCGATTGGTTTCCGGATCAAGCAGGTACACCGAGCAGACCTGGCTGCCCATGGCCTCCTTGACGCGCAAGACAATGATCCCCAACGCCGACTTGAGATCTTTGGCGGAGTTTACTTCCTGGACGATCTTGCGCAGCGTATTGAGCATGGCTCGGGGTCGAACTCCGTC
>Ga0308166_1000218_pt1 | contig 101412 bp, 91 predicted proteins | sample PhyCR2_2_FD_202137 | JGI IMG/M metagenome (GOLD analysis project Ga0308166, IMG submission 202137) | Phyllosphere microbial communities from UC Gill Tract Community Farm, Albany, California, United States - DLSLCC.R2 | ecosystem: Host-associated > Plants > Phyllosphere > Unclassified | place...
TGTAGCTCAGTTGGTAGAGCGTTCGACTGAAAATCGAAAGGTCACCGGATCGACGCCGGTCGGAGCCACGCAGGCCCTCGGTTTACCGAGGGTTTTACTGTGTGTATTGAAATAAATTCAAAACACTAGGCCCTGTAGCGCAGTTGGTTAGCGCGCCGCCCTGTCACGGCGGAGGTCGCGGGTTCAAGTCCCGTCAGGGTCGCATATGAACAGAAGCTCCGGATTGATTACCGGAGCTTTTGCTGTATCTACAGCACGTCAGTTCGCTCGACCAAGGTGACGCGGACCCAACCATCGGTTGCTCAAACGGCGGTATGCCGCAGCTGCGCCTGTCATGTCACCATCTTCCATTGCTTGAAGGCCATCCAAGAGATCACTGGCGGAATCATCGGGCCAAACAATCTCAGCCAGTAGCCCATAGTCCAGCTCAATTACCGAGCGGCTATCAAAGGACTCGAGCCAACTGCCGAGGTCTCCTAGCTCTTCAAAAAGCTGGGACTGCGGCGCATGGGTAACTAAAGTCTGCACGGCCCAGGCTAGGCGCTCTACGGCCTGTTCAAAACCGATATACATGCGCACGGTCTTCAGGCGTTCACCCTCGTGCACCGTTTCGCATTCGTCGTCTTCACGGAACAGCGCAAACCAGCTCAGCGGAATTCCCCACGAAGAGGTACGGGTATGTAGGTGTGTTAGATCTGCAGCCAAACGATCTGGATCGATCCGCTGTGAGTTGGCTTCACGAGAAACCGGCGGAACCAATAGATCGAATACCTCGGGGCGAATGGCTTCTTCGGCTTGTTCTGTCGCCAGGAAGCTGCGGGCTTGCAGTTGCCCGGGGCAGTAACGGGTATGTTCGGTGCCCTGATAGTCCAAGGTCTTCACGCTGCGGAAGAATTCGGGCTCGTTGTGTGGGAACGGGTCTGAGACGCTACGCAAGGTGCGCTGCCATAGACGTGCGTTCTCAAACTCATCCCATTGATCAGCGGTGCGTGCCGGCGCACGCAAGATCATCGACTGGGCCCAATCTTCAAAGGTATCTAGTGGTTCGTAGACACGAAGAAGTGCTGTGGCCGAAGTAAGTTCGCTGGTGGGCCCAGTCAATTTTGGGTTCATAGTTAGTCCGACAACTCCACGATGACAGGCGCGTGGTCACTGGCGCCCTTACCCTTGCGTTCTTCACGGTCAATGCTCGCAGAAGTCACTCGCGCGGTGAGGGCCGGGGAAGTTAGCGAGAAGTCAATGCGCATACCTTCACCCTTTGGGAAGCGCAGCTGGGTGTAATCCCAGTAGGTGAATTGTCCCTCAGTGTAGTCGCGAACTACATCCTTGAATCCAAGCTCCTCAAAGGCGCTGAAAGCTGCGCGTTCGGGTGCGGAAACATGGGTGAGCTTGTTCTCTAAGAAGAAGTCGATATCCCAGACATCTTCATCTTTCGGTGCGATATTCCAGTCACCCATCAAAGCGATCTGCGCTTCGGGGTTTTCGCTGAGCCACTGGCCAGAACGCTGCTTCAGCTCATCAAGCCAATGAAGTTTGTAGGCCATGTGCTCATCGTCTAGGGCGCGACCGTTGGGAACATAGAGGCTCCACACCTGGACTCCGCCACACGTCGCGGCAATGGCGCGCGGTTCTTGAATCGGGTTCTTGCCACCCTTGCCAAATTCTGGCTGGCCCGGGAACGTTCGTTGTACATTTTCGAGTCCCACACGGGAGGCGATGGCTACACCGTTCCACTGGTTCACGCCAAAGTGGGCTACCTCGTAGTCATTGTTCTCAAACAATTCCCACGGAAAATTATCGTCTTTGCATTTTGTTTCCTGAATAGCCAGGACATCTACATCTGAGCGCTGCAGCCAATCCTCCACGCGGTCAGCGCGGGCTCGTAGCGAGTTCACATTCCAAGTTGCAATCTTCACTAGTTCAACCTATCAAGTTTGCGGAAGTGTGCCACTTCAATTTACGTGGAAGCCCGAGTATATTCTTAGTCAAACTGTGGCGCCATTCATTCCAAGGAGGCAACGTTGCCTGAAATTTTGACTGAACGACGTGGGCATTTGGGTTTGATCACGCTGAACCGGCCCAAAGCGCTGAATGCGCTTAATGCCGAAATGTGCCAGTTAGCTCTTGAAGCTTTGTTGCAGTGGCGAGATGACCGTGAAATTGTTCAGGTGGCGGTGCAAGGTGCAGGGGAGCGGGGACTGTGCGCCGGTGGCGACATCGTGGCTATTTACCGAGACATCAAGGAACGCACCGGTTCTTCCGAGAATTTTTGGCGTATTGAGTACCAACTCAACGCCTTGATCAGTGAATACCCCAAGCCATATATCGCCATCATGGACGGAATCGTACTTGGCGGTGGCATTGGAATCTCCGCCCATGGCAGTCACCGAATTGTCACGGAGACAAGTCTTTGTGGCATGCCTGAAGTGGGTATCGGTCTGTTCCCAGACGTTGGTGGAACGCACCTTCTAGCCAAGGCGCCTCAAGCAGCAGGCCGCCTTGCGGCCCTGACCGGAACCAAATTTGGTGCAGCCGATGCCATGCTGCTCGGCCTGGCCGATGTTTATGTTCCGCAGGCGCGGCTAGCAGAACTGCTAGAGAAGCTGGCCAGTGAGCCGGTGGATGCATTATTGGGGCATTTCGCTGAAGAGCCAGCCGAGGGGTTTATGCACGAAGAATGGGTGCAGGCTTTCACCCATCAGAATCTGCGAACAGTGTTGCTTGAACTTCACAAAGAATCGGCTCCGAAGGCGCAACAGATGGCGAAGGCGCTGCAAGCTGCCTGCCCAAGTTCGGTGCGGCTGACCGATGAGCTGATACAACAAGCCGGAGGAGATCTTCGGGTGGATCTCCAGCGTGAATTCCGTGCAGTGGTTCACCGGTTAGATGATCCTGATTTTGCTGAGGGTATCCGGGCCGCGGTTATCGACAAGGACCGGACGCCACACTGGGTTGAATACCTGCCGGGCCTAAGCCACGAACAACGCACCGCAAAACAGCTCGGTCCCCTTCCCGGGGCGGAGCTGAATTTTGCATTGCTGGAGCACTAAATTTCGCGCTGATGGTTTGAGACTTTAGACGAAGTCTCCGGAGGCTTTGCGGAAGCGGGAGAGGATCTCAAATAATTCGGTAGCGTCCGAAGCACAGAGATTGCTCTGGGCAAAGAGCAGTTCGTTAAGATCATCGCGGGCCGCGTTTAATACCTGCTGACCTTGTTTGGTCAGTTCTAATAAACGCGTGCGCCCATCGGTAGGGTGCGCCATGCGCCGAACCAAACCGGTGGATTCCAACCGGTCTACCGAGTTGGTCAGGCTGGTGGCGTGAACCTGTAGTAACTCGCTGGCCTGGCTCATAGGCAGGGAACCGCGCTTGGAGAATCCCAGCAGTGCAAGCACCTCAAAGCGGGCAAAGGTCAGGCCATGAGGCTTCAGGATGGAGTCGGCTCGTTGTAAATAAATTGAGGCAGTACGCATCACTGCGGTGATTGCTGCCATCGGTTCGGCCTCAGCTTTCCACCCGTGTGAGATCCATTGTTCTCGCGCTTGGGCGATCGGATCGCGGGACAAAGGTGAAGCCATTGAGATACCCCTAAATTAGAAGACTTAGTCCAACAATATACTTGGACTTCCTAGGGAATGAAAAGAGCGCCCGCTCGACCTGATGGCCACGGTAGCTCAAAGAATGTTTCAACAAGTACTTTCCAATATGGAAAGTACTTGTTAGTCTGAAGGTATTCGTTAGGTTCGCAGGCAAAGGAGTAGGGCAATGAAGATGACCTTCAATTCTTGGTACGTCGCCATCATTAGCGCGGGAGGCTTGATCTTCCTCGCCTTGGCGATGACCGCCTACGTTACCGGTCATTCCTACCTGCTCTGCGTGGGGATTGTTTTCTTTACCGCGGTCACCGTGACGATGTCCTCTATTTACGCACAGCGTCAGAACAAAGCTCGCAAGGCGGCCGGCAAATGAGTTCCGAAGAGCAGATGAATGCCGATGAGCAACTGGCCGCCCTGAATGTGGTGCAACAGCGCATGGAGCGCGCCTCCGGCTACGGCGCCAAACTCATGGGCGTTTACTGCGTGATCTTGGGTTTGCTCATCGGGTCACTAGCGGCCCTATTGCAGGTCTACCGCCCCGAGAAAAACTTCACCGGATTCATTATTCTTACCGCACTTTTTGTCATAGCCGTTGTAGCAATATCGTTGGCCTACGCAAAGCTATACCGTTCACTACCGCGGGGATTTTCCAAACTATATCTTCGCGGATTCTTCGGGAGTATGGCCCTGTACATGATTGCGGTTGCCATGCTTAGCGCAGGTGAATTGGGTTGGGGTGTTACCGCGTTGACCTGGCTGGTAGTTGCTGCGCCGCTGTGTATCACTGGAATAGTGATGGTGCGCAAATGAGTGGCCACGCTCGCGAACGACTCAATGAGGACTTCTCAAATCCGGTCAGACTCTCGCTCATGGGATCTTTGCGAGCTGTAGATGAGGCTGACTTTAAAACCCTGAAGGAAACGGTGGGAATTTCCGACTCGGTGCTTTCTAGGCACTTGAGCGCGTTGGAGGCAGCTGGATACGTGCGTATCAAAAAGGGTTACGTAGGCAAAAGGCCCCGTACCTGGGCGAAGCTAACTTCGAGCGGGCAAGAGGCCTTTGCGCAACATGTTCAGGCGTTGAAGGAAATCACCGGATTGGCGTGAGCCTTAGGCCCGCCACCACTTGTCCCAATAGGTGGCTGGGACTGCACGCTTGTGACGGGAATTCACAAAACGCTTCTCGATGGCTTGGGCAGCAGCCTCACTAATCTCGCGACCTTCAAGATAGTCATCAATCTGCTCGTAGGTCAGCCCAAGTTCATCTTCGTCGGTGCGCTGCGGCTGACCATCAAGAAGGTCAGCGGTAGGCTTCTTCGACCACAGCAACTCAGGAGCCTGGAGCTCACGTAATAGGGACTGGTTTTGACGCTTGTTTAAGCCAGCCAATGGCAAGAGGTCTGCTCCGCCGTCGCCAAACTTGGTGAAAAATCCGGTGACGGATTCGGCAGCATGGTCAGTGCCCAGTACCAACAGGCCGCGGTCACCAGCCAGCGCGTACTGCACGATCATGCGGGTACGCGCCTTAGCGTTACCACGGTTGAAGTCGCTGATCTTATCCAAACCGGCATCGGCAATAGCTTCATCCAGTGCGGCGACGGGCTTTGCGATGTTTACTTCGTACTGTTCATCTGCAGCGACGAAATCCATGGCCGCGGCAGCATCAGCGGCGTCTTGCTGTACTCCATGAGGCAGGCGCACCGAGACAAAGCGAGCTTCGCCGCCGGCCTCGCGGACTTCCTGCACTGCCAACTGGGCTAGGCGACCGGCCAAGGTTGAATCAATACCGCCAGAAATCCCCAGCACGAACCCCTTGGCGCCGGTTGCGGCGAGGTACTCCTTGAGGAAATCGACCCGACGCCGGATCTCCTGCGTGGCGTCAATTTCAGGGCGTACGCCCAACTCTTCAATGATCTGTGATTGCAATTCACGCATGTCTTTAATCCTAGGCAGTGGGGGTGGGCGCAGGGCAACTACGATGGCGTTTGCCGCGAAATTTAATCTGTTCTCAACATAGGCGTTGATCAGTGGTTAGGGAGTTTGTGGCTCTTGCTCCGGTTCCCAGCCCAGGCTGCGCGCAATCTTTTCCAGAGTCTGGATAACAGCGTCATATTCTGAGCCATCTAGATCCTGACCGAACTGCGTGCGGATCTTCTCCACTAGCTCGCTGAGCTTCAGCAGTGAGGTGTGGCCACGTCCAGTGATCGAATACTCACCGTTATGTACGGTGACCCACCCGGATTCCACCAGCTCGGCCAAGTGCTCACTGAGCGACTGCGGTTCATCTTCGGACGCGAAGAAGGGGGAGAGGTCGGTGTTTAGCTGCGCTTCGCTGGCAGGTTGATGTTCTAGCAAGTTCAGGACCTGCCACTGCCGGCGTGTCACACCGTGTTCTTCTAGAGTCGCTGCAAACTGCTCGTCAATCAGCGAATCCACCAATTTTAACCAGTAACCCAAGGGGCGTTGTGCGTTCATAAAATCAGCCTAGCGATGATGCCGACTAGAATCGAGGGTATGAGCGAAACCGGCGCCCGTGCGCGACTAAAAGAACTGATCCAAGAACTAGCCATTGTGCGTGGCAAGGTCATCTTGTCTTCGGGCAAGGAGGCCGATTACTACATCGACCTGCGTCGTGTAAGTCTGCACCAGGAAGCTTCGGGTTTGATCGGCGAGGTCATGCTTGACCTGCTTGATGAAGCCAAGCTGGAATTCACCAATGTTGGTGGTTTGACCATGGGCGCTGACCCAGTGGGCACCGCCATCATGCATACCGCTCGCGCCAAGGACCGCGCCATTGATGCGTTTGTGGTCCGCAAGGCGCAGAAGTCCTACGGCATGGGTCGTCAGGTTGAGGGCCCAAGCGTTGAGGGACGCGACGTCATCGTGCTTGAAGATACCTCCACCACCGGTGGCTCGGCGCTGACCGCAGTTGAAGGTGTGCGCAAAGCTGGCGGCAACGTGATTGCCGTAGCCGTGATCGTAGATCGTGACACCGGTGCCAAGGAACGTATTGAATCTGAAGCTGGCGTGCCGTACCTGTTTGCCTACGGCAAAAACGAGCTGGGCCTGTAACCAGTAGTTGCTTTTTTGGTCTCACAACCCGCTATTCCGAATCATTCGGAATAGCGGGTTGGCTGTTTTCTGAACTGTTTTAGCTCTGCGGTGGGGCAGCGGTGGTATCGCGCGGAACCAACACGGCAGGTAGCTGGTGCGGCTCGGTGACCTCTTCACCCTGAAGCAAAGCCAAGAGCATGCTCACCGCATGACTACCCATTTCATGCAGCGGCTGGCGCACGGTACTGAGCGCGGGGGCGGATTGGGCAGCGGCGGGAATATCGTCAAAGCCGATAATGGATAGTTCCTGCGGAACGGCGAGTCCACGTGCGGAGGCGACCTCTAGGGCCGCCAAGGCGGAGATATCGTTGGCCGCAAAAATTGCGGTGGGTGGCACCGGTAGGGCGAGGAGTTGTTCGGCCGCTTGCGTCGCGGTGTCCCATTGGTAATCGCCAGCGTGGATCAACTGCTCATCAAATTTGATGCCGGCTTCATCCAGCGCTCGCCGGTAGCCTTCTTCGCGTAGGTGTGCGGAATTCAAATCATCGCGCCCACGGATATGCCCAATGCGTTGATGGCCCAGATCAATGAGGTGCTTGGTGGCCGTATATGCGCCACCAGAATTGTCCACGTCTACGGTGTTGGGCATATCGGTGCCGGCCTGCGGGTCGATGGCGACAACAGGCACTGAGCTGTGCGGGATTTCTACGGTTGGGGTGACAATGATGGCCCCGTCAATGAGCGTTCCACCCAAGCGTGAGAGTGAACGACGTTCCCAGCCGATATGCCCTTCTGGGCTCAGGTTGCCAGCGTAGGCCATGAGGTCATATTTGGTGCCGCGCAGGGTGGCGGATATTCCGTTGAGAAGCTCCAGGGCGAAGGGCTCAAATTCGGCAACCAGGATGCCGATAATGTTCGTTTGAGAGTTGCGCATCGAGGATGCGACCAGTGAAGTTTCGTAACCGAGTTCATTGATGACCTGATGCACGCGAGTGATGGTTCTTGGTGCAACGCCGTAACGACCGTTAACAACTTTGGAAACGGTGGACACCGAAACTTCGGCAACGCGTGCCACATCATTGATGGTCACTCGGCCTTCCGCTGGCTTTTCGGCAGACGTTGGAAACTGCCCAGCGGTGGCATTCACGTGGTGTTGGGTCTCAGGGGTCATCACCCGACTAACAGTAGCGCATAAATCCGCGAAAACAGTGGTGTTTGTGGACTTGTGACCGGTGATTAGCAAATTTTCGATAACGTTTTCGCTAAGGATTTCGAAAACGTTATCGAAAACGATTGACATGACGTGCGTCACAGTGCAATTCTTGGTGGAGCCAAGTGCCTGCCGCGTGGAAGTCGACGGGTCATCACATCATCAATGCACAGGAGCACACGTATGTTGTCCAAGTCCCGAACTGCGAAAATGTTGGCGCTGGCAGCCACTGGCTCGCTACTTTTCTCCGGCTGCGCCTCAGGCTCTGATACTCCTGAAGCCTCGACAAACGGAACCACCACCATCACTTGGTGGCACAACTCGAACAACGGAGAAGGCAAGGCCTACTACGAAAAGGTCGCCAAAGATTTTGAGGCTACACATCAAGGCGTGGACATCGAGGTTAACGCCATGCAGCACGAAGACATGCTCACCAAACTCGACGCCGCTTTCCAAAGCGGTGACACCCCAGATGTGTACATGGAACGCGGTGGCGGGGAACTGGCCGCGCACGTGGAAGCCGGGCTGACCAAAGACCTCAGCGAGCAAGCCAGCGAAGAACTAAAATTCCTCGGAGACACCGCCGGCGGCTGGCAGATCGATGGCAAGACCTACGCCCTGCCGTACTCATTGGGCGCTGCAGGGTTCTGGTACAACAAAGCATTGTTCAAAAAAGCCGGCGTCGACAAGGCGCCCGAAACCTGGCAGGACCTTCTTGACGCCAGTGACAAGCTCAAAAAAGCTGGCATCACCCCAATCTCCGTAGGAGCGGGTGACAAATGGCCGGCAGCTCACTACTGGTACTACGCTGCGGTGCGTGAATGTGCCCAGCAAACCTTGGCTGACTCGGTCACCAATATGGATTTCAGCGACCAGTGTTTTGTGAAAGCTGGAGAAGACGTAGATCAGCTGATCAAGACCGAGCCGTTCAACCCAGGATTCCTCTCCACCCCAGCCCAGTCCGGTCCAACCTCAGCCTCGGGCCTCCTAGCCACCGGCAAAGTTGCCATGGAACTGGCCGGTCATTGGGAACCGGGCGTAATGCAGGGGCTCACCGAAGACGGTAAAGGTCTAGGCAAAAACACCGGCTGGTTCTCCTTCCCCGCAATTGAAGGTGGCCAGGGTGATCCGAAAGCACAGTTAGGTGGCGGCGATGCCTGGGCGGTAGCTCAAGACGCTCCAGACGAAGCAGTCGAGTTTGCCAAGTACATGGTCTCCGAGAAAGTTCAGAAAGGCTTTGCCGAGCTGGACATGGGGTTGCCTACTAACCCCAAGGCCAAAGACTCCGTTGCAGACCCAGCCTTGGTATCCATGATGGACGTTCGAGACAAGGCGCCCTACTTCCAGCTGTACTTCGACACCGCTTTTGGTGCTTCAGTCGGTGGAGCCATGAATGATCAAATCGCCTTGCTCTTTGCTGGCAAGTCCGATGCTCAGAAGATCGTTGATGCCAGCCAAGATGCCGCTGATCTGGAGAAGTGATCCCTACCGTGGCTCAAGAAGTAAGTTTTGTATCAAGTTCGCGTACCGATGACGCTGACCCAAATCCGGTGAGCGTTACACAACCGACCAGAATCAAGTCGGTCAAGGCCAAAGAGCGTCGGCGCAAACCAGCAGATAAACGCAAGAATCTAGAAATCTTGTTTTTCATCAGTCCGGCATTGATTCTCATCGCAGTATTTATGCTGTTGCCCATCATCCAAGCTGTGCGCTTCTCGGTGTACAACTGGAAGGGCTTCGGCCCACTGGTGGACTTTGTAGGGCTGAAAAACTACGCCCGCGTACTGCAAAACGAGGTTTTCACCGATGCGATGATTCATAACCTGATCATCATTGGTGGATCTATCGCTCTGCAATTGCCCATTGGTTTAGGGATTGCTCTCTTGCTCAACCGCAAGATGAAAATCCAATCATTGCTGCGCACCATCATCTTTGTTCCTTATGTGCTCTCCGAAGTCATCGCCGGGGTGATCTGGTTCCAACTCTTGCAACCCCAGTACGGGGTCGTGGACACCATCATCTCCAAGCTGGGCATCCAAGGTCCTGCCCAAGGCTGGCTCGGCACTCCCGAGCTGGCGCTGTGGACGGTACTGGCCGTACTGACCTGGAAGTACCTCGGGCTGGCGGTGATCTTGTTCTTGGCAGGACTCCAAGGGGTTCCCTCGGAGCTTTACGAAGCAGCACAAATCGATGGAGCGTCCTGGTGGCAGATCCAACGCAAAATCACCATTCCATTGTTGGGGCCGACCCTGCGCACTTGGGGATTCTTGTCCATGATTGGTTCACTGCAGCTCTTTGACATGGTTTGGATTCTCACCGGCGGGGGACCGGCCAACTCAACGACCACGATGGCCAGCTTCCTAGTCTCTGAGGGAACAAAACGGCAGAACTTCGGTGTGGCAGCTGCTGCCTCGGTGATCCTGTTTGTCGTTGCGTTGATCCTCGCAGTTTCCTACCAGCAGTTTGTTCTTAAGCGAGACTCGCAGCCAGATGACGAACGAACCAAGCCGAAGAAGGTCAAAGCATGAGCACCATCCTGGCCACCGGACCACAGCACACCCCAACCCAAGCGAAGCGCGCTAAAAAACGTTCCAAAAACCAAGGCGGAAACGTTCTGGTTTATGCCCTTGCGCTCGCCGTAGTCGCTCTAACACTCGGCCCGGTGCTCTATGGGGTGCTTGGTGGCTTTCGCACCAACGCTCAGTTAGCGCAAAACCCTGCGGGGCTGCCGGCCCCATGGGTGTTGGATAACTACCTAGGCGTGCTAAAAAACCCGGACTTCTGGAACTACGCACTGAACTCATCAATGATCGCGGTCATCACAACCCTGATCGTGGTGATCTTTGGAGTGATGGCGGCCTACCCGCTGGCGAGGTATCAGTTCCGACTGCGCGAACCGATCTTTATGGTCTTCGTTTTGGGTCTGCTTTTCCCGGCCACTGTGGCCATCGTTCCACTGTTCATCATGATTACCAGGGACCTGCATATGGGTAATACCTGGTGGGGTGTTGCCCTGCCACAGGCGGCATTCGCCTTGCCGATGACGGTGGTCATTCTGCGCCCGTTCCTGATGGCGCTGCCACAAGAATTGGAAGAAGCCGCCCAGCTCGATGGCGCCAGCCGAATCGGATTCTTCTGGCGCATCCTGCTGCCTCTATCGGGACCGGGCATGGTCACCGTGGGTGTCTTGGCCTTTGTTGGCTCGTGGAACGCCTACCTACTTCCACTGCTCCTATTACAAGGAGATATGCGGACCCTTCCCTTGGGCGTCGCAGATTACTCATCGGAGCACTCGGCGGACACTGCCGGCGTTTTCGCCTTTACCGCACTGGCAATGATTCCAGCACTGATCTTTTTCCTTGCCATGCAAAAGCGCATCGTCAACGGGCTACAGGGAGCAGTCAAAGGCTAATGCGTCCAGGCGAAAACACGCCTGCCCACTTTTTGAAGAATAGGACTTTCATGAAAACTGCCGAGCAGACTTGGCGTAATACCGCATTGCCAACCGAACAGCGCGTAGCTGCTCTTATGGAGCAGATGACCCTCGAAGAAAAAGCGGGGCAACTTGGTTCCTACTGGATCCGTCCAGAGGAAGAAAACCACGATAGTGAAGCCAACGTGGCACCCATGGCTGATACCTTCAGCGGCGGCCCGAGCTTTGATACTGCGATCCAGAACGGGCTGGGGCACATCACCCGTGCCTTTGGCACTGTCCCCGTAGATCCGGGCCAGGGGCGAGACCGGTTGGCTGAACTCCAAGAACAAGTTATTGCTGCCAACCGATTCGGCATCCCGGCCATCGCCCACGAGGAATGTCTTACCGGATTCACCACCTTGGGGGCTACCTGCTATCCGGCATCTATTGCGTGGGGAGCGAGTTTTAACCCGGAACTCATCAAATCGATGGCCGCACGCATCGGTGCAGATATGAAAAAGATGGGTGTACATCAAGGTCTTTCTCCAGTCTTGGATGTAGTGCGTGACTACCGCTGGGGACGCGTTGAAGAGACCATCGGTGAAGACCCACACCTAGTCGGAGAATTAGCGGTCGCCTACGTGAAAGGACTTCAGGGCTCTGGAGTCAACGCCACCTTGAAGCATTTCGCCGGTTACGCTGCCTCCCAAGCTGGACGTAACCACGCGCCGGTATCAATTGGTCCGCGTGCTTTGGAAGATGTGGTCTTCCCACCTTTTGAACGCGCAGTGCGTGAAGCACAAGTGGCGTCAGTAATGAACTCGTACGCGGATATTGATGGTGAAGCACCGGCCGCGAGCCGCCGGCTACTCACCGAAGTCCTGCGTGAACGCTGGGGCTTCACCGGCACCGTGGTGGCCGATTACTGGGCCGTGAGCTTCTTACACAGCATGCACGAAATTGCCGAGAGCGAAGATGCTGCTGGGCTGCTAGCGCTTTCGGCCGGCATGGACGTGGAGCTACCTGAAACCATCTCCTTCGCCAATCTGGCTGAGGCGGTACGTGCTGGGCGACTACATGAAGACGTGCTAAATACCGCGGTGAGCCGGGTGCTGACACAAAAGATTGAAGCCGGGTTGCTGGATCCTGACTATGACCCGCGGGGTGCATGGCTAGGTGATGATACGGAACTGGACTCGATCGAGAATCGAAAGCATGCCCGGGCCATGGCCGAAGAATCCATTATTCTTTTGCGTAATGAGCAGATCCTTCCACTCAAAAGTCCGGCACGCATGGCGGTCATCGGCCCCAGCGCCACACAGCCACGCACCCACCTCGGTTGTTATTCCTTTACCAACCACGTGTACTCGCGCTTCGCTGAACACGAGGACTATGGCGTCGAAATGGTATCCATTCTCCAAGCGCTTGAGGACTCCCCAGCGCTCGCCGGAAGCAACATTGAGTATGTTCGTGGCGTGGACTTCACCGACCTCGATGACAGTGGAATTGAACAGGCCGTTCAGGCCGCCCGTAACGCGGAAGTTGCCGTGGTGACAGTTGGAGATCTAGCCGGACTCTTTGGGCGTGGAACTTCGGGTGAAGGCTGTGACGTGGTGGACCTGAAGTTGCCTGGGCGACAGGCCGAACTTGTTGAAGCGGTCTTAGAAACCGGAACACCTACCGTGCTGGTCTTGGTCACCGGCCGCCCCTACTCGCTCGGACAGTTCGCCCATCGTGCGGCAGGCATCGTTCAGTGCTTCATGCCGGGTGTCGAAGGTGGCCCCGCACTCGCTGCGGTACTGACCGGCCAAGTGAATCCATCAGGCAAATTGCCGGTGCAGATTCCTGACCATGTGGGCGGACAGCCAGGAACCTACCTGACGCCCAAGCTGGGTTGGCACTCTGACGGAGTTTCGAATCTTGATCCCCGTCCGCTCTATCCATTCGGCTACGGCATTTCTTATACAGAATTTGAGATATCCGAGCTGCAGCTATCCCACACAGAAATCTCAACCGAAGGAAACCTGGAGATCAGTGCGACGATCACAAACACTGGTGGATTTGCAGGCGCGGAAGTAGTCCAACTGTATTTGTCGGATGAGGTCTCACAGGTGGTGCGTCCGCGACGTTGGTTAGCTGGTTTTGCCAAAGTTCAGTTGGAAGCTGGTGCTTCGACGCGGGTCACCTTCGACGTGCATGCGGATAGAACATCATTTATTGGATTAGATGGGCGCAGAATTGTGGAACCGGGCAACTTCATCGCGACGGTCGGCTCAAGCAGTGAAGACCAATCTCACCATGCGACGTTCCGAATTGTTGGGGATATTCGCGAAGTAGGTGAGAGCCGGGTGATGGATACTCCGGTGGTCGTCCAGTAACCGCAATTCATCGCCGCAGCACTGGGTGGAACAGGCTCTTGAGATGCTCCCTCAAAAGTGCCGACTTTTACAGTCCAACTTTCGGTGAGCAGTTCAAAGTCACATCAATTTTTGGGGAGATTCTCCTGCGCGGACCAAACGCACTATCTGCACTCCGACGCGAACGGCTTGTCGAACAGTTCAAGCGGCAAAATCGCTAAAAACCTGTTGGCATTGGGCTTTGGCGTGGACCCCGGACACCGTTTACGTACGCGACAAGACAGGGCTTCGTGACGATTCGGAATACTGTATTTGTCTTCCATCATGGATCTGTTTGACCGCAGCATCCTGAGATTCGCACTTGCGGAGATAGCGGACTCCATCGTTAACCCGCGAAGCCTTAGTTCTGGCCCTGGGGACAAGGAAGTTCAGTAAGAAGCTGTTGGTTCGCAACAACCGAGAATAAAACCAGCGAAGAACTAACTTTCTTGAGAAGTGCGGTGCGACCCAATCTATGTCTTGTGAAGGCAATTACTTCGACAACTCTGTCCTGGAGAATTTCCTTCGTCAGCTCAGTGCAGAGACGTATTGCGGCGATCGTTTTACTGATTCTGAGGGGCTCAGGGTAAAGACATGCGCGCGTATCGATTGGTGTAGCTGGAGTCGGCTTCAGGAACGAATGAACGGTATGGCGCCGATGAAATATCGGTGCCATACCGTTGGGGTGTGAAGTGGGACTAATGCTTGACTAGTGCGTAAGCAATATCGCGCTGCTAGGCGTTTAGTGACCTATTTTGCCGTATCCCGAAAATGAGTCCCACTAAAGTAGGGTCTAGTCGTTGACTAACCTAACTACAACCGATCGGATCTGGTCCGCGAAGAGATAAATATCTTCAAGGTCGTCGATCGGGTAGCGAGTCTCTTTCTTGTCCTCATCAAGAATGCCAATATATTTTTGTGCTCGCGCATTGAAGTGAAGACGCGCGATCGTTCGCCGATTATTGTCGTCAAGCAATATGCCAAAGTAAGTTTTGCTGTCCCGGTGCGTGACTCGGTTAGGTTTTACTTCGCTGCAGGCGATGGCCTTGACTATCTGGTACCCGGCGAGTTCTTCCTCGGTCGTGATGACCCCGGTTTTGTCCGCTAGTTCTTTTGCTTCAATCGCGTTTTCAGCAGACTCATGAACCTGCAACGACGTCATATCGCTTCCGTCCACAAGCGGGATGTCAATCCTGTCGCCTTCATGGAGGGCACTCTTCAGACGCTCATGAACTTTTTCTTTCAGGTACTGCTTGGTTGCTTTGCCGACAAGTTCTGAGAAGAGGGTCAAGTTATCGGCTGTCGCTCGACGGTCAGTGACTCTTGTCATTAGCAGTCGAACGAATTCTTTTCCAGGCTCTTTGAACTCGATCGACAGTTCTCGTTTGAGTGCGCCAACGTATTTAAGTTCTTCGGCTGAGTTCAGTACTGAATCAAGATTGAACGTTTCCTTGGTCAGTTTTGAAAGCTCGGGGTAAACGACCTCGTCGATATCTAGGAGGTCTAGGACAAGGAAGGGCTTCTGATCCATGATGTTCGGAGCATCCAGGTCTGTAAAGAAGTGGTAGACCTGTCCATTAGTCAGTACGCCGATGCGAGCGTTAGTGACCGAAAAGTAGCGGAACAATTGCGACGCATGTTTGACGTTCAGCGCGTCTCCAACATGTTTGCATTCGATCAATATCTGAACTTCGCCATCCTTCATGATCGCGTAGTCGACCTTTTCGCCCTTCTTCATCCCATGGTCCGCGGTGAATTCTGGAATGACTTCGAGAGGGTTGAAGACGTCGTATCCCAACACGCGCGAAATGAATGGCATTACAAAAGCGTTTTTTGTAGCTTCCTCAGTCTGGATTGAATCCTTCTGCGCGCGCAGTTTGGCGGACAAATCTTCGATTCCAATTTCAATTCCCAAGGGTTCCCCTTAAACATAATCGTAAAAATGCTCGTAAAAACCACTTGGTTAATTCGATATTTGTGATGCTAGCAGATGCCTACGACAAGAAAGGAGAAACTTAGTTTACGGTTTGGAGAAGATTCTTCGAGGAAATGATTTCAGATGTACAACGCGACCAGAAAGTTGCCCCGTCATGTTCGGGGGCAACACGCAGTGACCGTAGCAAGGTTGTGGCTTGAGGTTGCTGAATCAGGTGCAAAACAAATGTCGTTGGGGCTGGGTAGCGTCGAAAAGCTGCCGATATGGGTAATGGGTGGTCTGTGGGCTTGCCGTCGCTACGCTGCGAAAGCGGATTCGGCCGACGGGCAGCACAAAGGCCGGGCAAATGCCCGGCCTTTGTGCTGCGTTAGAAGTTATTTCTTAGCTTCCTTGGCTTCAGGAACTACCGCGTCCTTGGCCAGTTCTGCGTGAAGGTTCGCCACGGATGGGTACTGAAGGTCCGGACGGAATGGGAAAGTATCCATATCTTCACGGGCGGTGATGCCGGTGAAGACCAAAGCGGTAAGTAGACCAGCTTCCATGCCAGCAACAATGTCGGTGTCCATGCGGTCACCAATCATTGCAGTGGTTTCCGAGTGTGCATCAATGCGGTTCAAAGCAGAGCGGAACATCATCGGGTTGGGCTTGCCAACTACATATGGTTCGCGGTTGGTTGCACGAGAAATCAGCGCAGCAATGGCACCGGTGGCTGGCAGCAGACCTTCTGCCGATGGGCCGGTAGCGTCAGGGTTGGTTGCGATGAACTTGGCGCCGCCTTCAATCAGTCGGATCGCCTTGGTGATCGCTTCGAAGGAGTAGGTGCGAGTTTCGCCCAAAACCACATAGTCAGGATTCTGGTCAGTCATGATGAATCCGGCATCGTGCAACGCGGTGGTTAGCCCGGCTTCGCCGATAACAAAGGTGCGTCCACCCGGACGCTGGCGAGCTAAGAATTCAGCGGTAGCCATCGCGGAGGTCCAGATGTTTTCTTCAGGGACGTCCAAGCCGGAAGCCAGCAACCGGGCACGCAAGTCACGTGGGGTGTAAATGGAGTTGTTGGTCAAGACTAGGAAACGCAGGTTGTTTTCGCGCCAGTAGCTCATCAGCTCTGCGGCACCCTTAACAGCCTGATTTTCATGGACAAGAACGCCGTCCATGTCAGTAAGCCAGCACTTGATGTCGTGGACAGTGCGGGCAGCGCGGTTGGTAGTCGTCACGAGGTGAAGTCCTCCCTGATGAAATTGTGGTGGGAGCTATCTGCGTTGAAAGAATCCCCTGCTACTAAAAAGACTACACAGCCTTGGAGAATTGCGCCGTGAACAAGGGCACGATTAGAAAGAACTACGCTTAATAACGTGAATCAAGAAACGCAGGAACCAGTAAACGACCCCAGCGAGCAGCATGTCATTGGAGTGGGCCCTTGGGAAGGGGAGCATCCAACCGACGAAAAGTATGATCTTGAGCTGCTAGCCAACGGTGATCGTCGCAATGTTGCTGACAAGTATCGCTACTGGAACATGGACTCGATCATCGCGGATTTGGATGAGCGTCGCCACGATTTCCATATCGCCATTGAAAACTGGCAGCACGACATGAATATCGGCACGGTGGTGCGAAGTGCCAACGCGTTCCTCGCCAAAGAGGTCCACATTATTGGTCGTCGCCGGTGGAACCGCAGGGGAGCGATGGTGACCGATCGTTACCAACACGTGCGTCATCACCCAACGGTCGATGATTTTGTTACCTGGGCGGAATCCGAGGGGCTGACCATTTTGGGGATCGATATCTTCCCTGACTCCGTACCTTTGGAAACCTACGACATTCCAAAGAATTGTGTTTTGGTGTTTGGCCAAGAAGGACCCGGGTTAAGCCCTGAAGTTCATGCGGCAGCCAAAGACACCTTGTCAATTGAACAGTTCGGTTCAACGCGTTCTATCAATGCGGCCTCGGCCGCTGGAATTGCCATGCACGCATGGATCCGCAGACACGTTTTTGGGCAACAGGTGGGGTAACGGAGAAATTAATACTCATGAGTATTAGTCGAGCATCTGGATTAGTTACTTTTTTCAGCTTACTCTGGAATCCAGTTATGGAAATGTGATCTGGGAGCGAGTGGCTGTGAAACGTCGTCATCAAGTGAATCATGACTTACTTCTGCCCGGGTTACACCGAAAGAAACGACCAGCAGTTGTGTGGTCAGCCTCGGTGATTGCGGCCCTGGGGTTGACCGGCGCATTAGCAATCCCATTGGTAGCCCAGCCAGCTGATACTCGTCAGGGGAACGTCCAGGTGTCCATGGACGCCGTCGCTGACGCTTCCTTGGCCTACGGGCCGGTGTTTGTCAGTGTTGATGCTCCGCTGAATGCTTTTGGGGCCTCGGGTAGGCAACTTGCCATCGACGGACGTCCCATCGGAATGGTGGCCGGTGCCTTAGATGCCTCCGAAGTGGTAGAAGCTGAGACCGTGGACGCGGAACAGAGTGCCGAAAGCGAAGAAGAAAATACCGCCAGTACTGCACTTTTGGCTGGCACGGTAGGCGAGATTGGCAAGCTCCCGGGAGACCTGCAGTTGATGCACCCGGTGACTTCACGCCGAATTTCTAGCCCTTATGGTTGGCGTTCGAACCCTACCGGTGCCGGAAACCAGATCCACATTGGTCAGGACTACCCAGTATCTTGTGGCTCTCCTGTCTACGCCTCTGAAGATGGAACGGTGAGCGTTTCGGGATGGGCAGGCCACTCTGGCATGCGTGTGAGCATCGATCACGGATCAAATATCCAAACCGGCTATAGCCACAACTCGAAGCTCATCGCTAAGGTGGGGCAGCACGTACAACAGGGCGAGTTGATCGCCTTGGCCGGTACCACCGGTAATTCCACCGGATGCCACGTGCATTTTGAAGTCATCATTGATGGTCGGTGGCACGATCCACGCAACTACCTGCCTTTGATCCCTGGCCAGCGTCAGGCAATGATCAATTCCCAGCGTCTGACCGTCGGCGCAAACTCTGCTCCAAAGAGTGGTGCTCCACGAAGCTCCGCACCTTCTACCAATCAGCCGGATCCGGACATTATTGTTCCGGAGAACGACACTCCATACATTCCTAGCCCAGCTCCCAAGCCGCGTCCGGTGCCAACTAAGACGGTCAAGCCGACACCGACCCACAGCGAGACTAAGACTCCTACCCCAACAAAGAGTCCTAGTACCTCAACTGCGCCGCCCGAAAGCACCACCAAGGCGCCTTCACCTAGTGCGAAGCCAGCGCCTAGTACGTCGCCAACAAAGATTCCTTCGCCGACGCCTACAACTAAGGCGCCTGAACCCACCACCTCGAATTCGGTGCCACCGGTTCAAAGCTCCCCGGATAAAAAGCCGATTACGCCCGCGCCAACGGTGAGCAGCACGCAGGAAAAGAAGAGTGGCGCTAGCTCGCCAACAGGCTCAGAAGGCTCGAGTGGCAGTGCTACCCCGAGTACAGCAGGTAGCGCCAGCAGCTCAGCATCGATAACCCAATAAGCAACCATACGTGAGGTGGTGGCGCTCTGCATTGCAAATACAGGTTCTTTACCGTGTCACGATATGAGATTTTAGGTTGAGATAGTGACCTAGGCGATAGGATGGATGGCGAACCGCCGTCAATGGAGACGCGAAACCTCGCTAATCACCAGGAGTGAAGCATGCCTATCGCAACCCCCGATAAGTACAATGCCATGATCGACGCTGCCAAGGCTGGCGGCTACGCCTTCCCAGCAGTAAACGTGACCAGTTCGCAGACCCTGAATGCCGCTATTCGCGGCTTCGCTGAAGCTGAGTCTGACGGCATCATTCAGGTCTCCACGGGCGGTGCCGCCTACTGGTCCGGTGCCTCCGTTAAGGACATGGTTGTTGGCTCGTTGGGCTTCGCAGCTTTCGCTCGCGAAGTAGCCAAGAAGTACGGCGTCAACATCGCCCTGCACACCGACCACTGCCCAGCAGACAAGCTGGATAGCTTTGTGCTGCCACTGTTGGCTGCATCTGAAGCAGAAGTTGCTGCAGGCCGCGACCCATTCTTCAACTCCCACATGTGGGATGGCTCGGCTGAGACCCTTGAAGAGAACCTGCGTATTGCTGCAGAACTGCTGCCACGCACCGCTGCTGCCAAGCAGATCCTCGAAGTTGAAATCGGCGCAGTGGGCGGCGAAGAAGACGGCGTAGAAAACGCTATCAACGACAAGCTGTACTCCACCGTTGAAGATGCACTGGCTACCATCGACGCTTTGGGCGCCGGTGAAAAGGGCCGCTACATCACCGCACTGACCTTCGGTAACGTACACGGCGTGTACAAGCCAGGTAACGTGAAGCTGCGTCCGGAGATCCTGAAGGATATCCAGGCTCAGGTTGGTGGCAAGATCGGCAAGGCTAACCCATTCGACCTCGTCTTCCACGGTGGTTCGGGCTCCTCCGATAAGGAAATCGCGGATGCTGTTTCCTACGGTGTTATCAAGATGAACATTGACACCGACACCCAGTACGCATTCACCCGTCCAGTAGCTGGCCACATGTTGGGCAACTACGACGGCGTGCTGAAGATTGACGGCGAAGTTGGCAACAAGAAGACCTATGACCCACGCGTTTGGGGTGCCAAGGCTGAAGAGGGCATGGCAGCTCGCATCGTTGAAGCTGCTCGTCAGCTGGGCTCGGCCGGAAAGTCGCTGAAGTAAATATGGCTGGCGAAAACCTGTTGGGCATTCCAGAAACTCTGCTTCCTGAGGAATCTGAGGTTTTGGCTCGCCTTGAAGCTGGCGATGAGCCAACGGACCTGGCCGCCAAGTTCCCATCATCCTCTTTGGTGTGGGCACTGCTGGCTGATGAAGCGCACGGCGAAGGCCGCATTGTGGAGTCCTACGCGTTTGCTCGTGTTGGCTACCACCGTGGTCTGGATTCGCTGCGTAAAGCCGGTTGGCGCGGACAGGGACCAGTTCCTTGGAGCCACGCGCCGAACCGCGGCTTCCTGCGTTCGCTGTATGCGCTGGGCCGTGCGGCTGCAGCCATCGGTGAAGCTGAAGAAGTTGATCGCATCGGCAAGTTCCTGAACGATTCGGATGCTTCTGCCAAGGCTGAAATCGAAGCCGGCAAATAAGTATTTTGACTCTGCAAACGGCGGTTCTTCCCTTTTGGGGAAGAACCGCCGTTTGGTGCGTAGTTGAGTAGTAAAGGAAATTAGAAACTAACATTATGAGCGTTCTGCAAGCAGGCGATGCACTAGGTTCCAGCTACAAGCTGATCAAGAAAATTGGCTCCGGCGCTGTCGGAGAAGTTTGGTGTGTCAGCCAAGAGCGTGGAGGCCCAGATCTAGCCGCCAAGCTCTTACGCCAAGAACATGTGCAAGACTCAGACTTGGTGGAGAAATTCATCAAAGAGCGCTCAGTGCTTTTGAATCTGAAGCACCAAAATATTGTTGTCGCTAGAGACCTCGTAGTCGAAGGTCAGCAACTAGCCATCGTCATGGACCTTGTCGAAGGTGGGACGCTTAGAGACGCCTTAGAAGCGCAGGGGACACTGGCCCCTTCCTCGGCCATTGACTACACAGTGCAGGTTCTGGACGCCTTGGCTGCGGCTCATCAAAAGGGTGTCACCCATCGTGACATCAAACCGGACAATGTCCTCTTGGATCACGCACAAGCGAAGGTCTCTGACTTTGGTATCGCCTCTGTGCTTCAGGGAGCTAAAAAGAGCACTTCCGGCATGCTCGGCACCCCGGCCTATATGCCTCCCGAGCTGTTTACTCGCGGTGAAGCCGGCACCGCAGGAGACATCTATGCCGCGGGTGTGCTGCTTTACGAGTTGCTTGCTGGCCGAACTCCTTTTGCTGGAACTGGTAATGACTACACGTTGTCCTTCCGACACGTTTCTACCGTTCCACCACGCTTAGATATTCCAGATCCATTATGGGATGGCTTGTCATCCATGCTGGAGAAGGACCCTTCGCTTCGACCTGATGCAACTTCTGCTGCGCACCAGCTTCGTGGGCTAAGCAAAAAATACACGCAACTGCCTGCGCTTGAATCAGTCACCGCGCCAGAGCAATTTGAAGAGCTTGAACGTCCCGCCACGGTCATTCGAAGCAAGGACAAGCCAAGAACCACAAGCGATGCAAAACCTGCTGGATCGCTTAACCCAAGCGACCTGCCGGATTTGGGTGTGCCGGCCAATCACACCGTCGTTCGCCCGATGGCAACAAGGAAACCAGCAGCTCCCGTTGACGAAGAACCAACAACGGACCAGAAAAACCAATTCAGCCGTCCCGAGTGGCTGACCACGAAGGCTATGTGGCTACTTGGCGCTGCAGCCTTCCTCATCGTGGCGCTGGTACTCGGGTTTACCTTGATTCCTGGATCATCGGGCAAGGGCAAAACAAGCGACGAAGCGCTCACCGCAACGCAACAAGATCAAATCTTGCCTTCAGGGCTGGGCATATCCCGTCGTGCGGAGTACAAACCTCAAACGGGCGAAGTGGAGCTGACGCTAACTTATGCTGCTCAGAAGACACCGCTGCGAGGAGAGCTCTTTGAATCTCTGCCAGCTCCTGGGGAGGCAGGTAACTGCCCGAACGTTACTTGGGAAGGCGCCAAAGCCACACGCAACCAGCAGAGCATCAATGGTGTGGCAGCTGACTGTGGATGGCAATTGAGCGAACTAGCCATTCCTAAGCAATCTACTGCTGAAGTCAAAGCAAAACTAAACGTGGAGATTGCAGACCAGCAGGCGTTGGATCAGTGGCTGAAAAATGCTGCTGAGGCGACACTTACGGCAATGACGGATCCTGCCACTGAGGGCAGTGCTTATCCCGCTCAGCGACTGCAAGACATTGCGGTAAAGACTCCAACCAGGACAGTCAGTCAAACTCCGCTACCGGTGAAGTTGATTCCTGTTTGGCCTTCAGGGCCTGACGAACTCAATCCGATATACGCCAGCCCAGCGACAGGAAAACCCACCGCAGTGTTGCAAGCTGTTTCCCAAGGTGAAAGTGGAGTTCGTTTCTCGGACGGCTGCTCGGGTGCCTTGGCGGTGTCTAAAGATGGACTGGTGGTTACCGCGCTGTCAGTGTCACCGCAATGTACCGTTCGAGCAACGGTAGGCAACTTTACTGAGCTGGTCAGCAACCAGTTCAGCATTACGACTCGATGATGTGAACGACGCGGTGAGTTCTCACCTAGAAGCAACGCAACCGACCTGTTAAAAACGTCAGCCACGACGCAGGAGAACAGAACTGCGACGTGGCTGACGGAGATACGTTGTTAGCCGTTATTGACGGGCTGAGTCGTATCGGTTTGTGCTTCCCTCGTGGACGCGAACGGACGAGCCTCGTAGGCTTCGTCTCCTTCGGACCACTTCTTGCCCGCTTGGATAGGCGCTCCAACTGCGAAGCGGTCTACTGCTTCAGCGACAGCCTGAACCGAGTTCAACATTTCCTCACCAAAGACCGCTGGCCTGAACCCGGGGAAGGTCCTAGCGGTGTTCTTGGACTTCTTGTGCGCTTTAGGCTGCTGACCGTAGGGGTCAACCATGCTCGCGTTCGCGGCCGGATCATCCAGCAGTTGAATCCACTGCTGCGCTGAGGCAGGCAAGGTTGAATCCTCGGTGTAGAAGAGAATATATCCTTGCTTGGGTCCACCGAACACGTCAATGCGAGCGCCCTTATTGAAGGCACTGAAACGAGTTCGTTTCTTGCCGTTCAGTGACTGGAGGAGCGCCTGCAAGTCTGCTGGAGTGGCTACAGAATTATCAAATTCCATACGTCCTTCACGCCACCAAGTGATGAGACTATTGTCGTTTTTACTCTGGAGGGCGAGAGCTTCCCGGTGTTGCTCGACCGATTCTTCTTCGCTTTTGAATCCGACGGATATCGCGATGGGCACGCCAACGATCAGACCAATTATGGCTGCGATGCAAGTTGACAGTGCACCGTTCGAAGAGAAGTTGTCCGCTAGTCCGATGACGATGAATACCAAGACGATATCCACCAGGATCGCGACCACTCGTGGCAGATAACGGATGAGCACAATTGAGATTGCCACACCGAGGATCAGCCCGAGAAGGTAACCCACCACGGGCGGAAAGTATCCAGTAAAGAGATTCTTGAAACCAATGGTGCGAGAATACGTGAGGAAGCTGATGGAGATCATCAGTGCTACAGCCACTTGTGCACGTTTCACTACGCCGCTAGAGGCGCGACGCTTCCGTGTGGTGGTTGGCTGCATACTTAGGAAACCTGTCCCGCCCGGTCAAAGCGCGCGCCTTCAGGCTTGGAAGGCAGCAGCGTCAGGATGAGCAGGATGATTCCACCTACGCCAGGAACCAGCGAGATGAAGTACCAAGGGCCTGGGCGGTTGGTATCGTGCAGACGGCGCCAGGTGATGGCCAAGTTAGGAACAATTAGTGCAAGGGTAATCAGAAGCAAAAGTGCCACGCCGAGGTAAATCCATACCGAGTCCGGGCTTTGGATTCCACCAGGGCCTCGGGTGTAGGTAGCCATGTCATCACCGTCAACGGTTCCGTACGGTACCTCCACCTGGTACTTATCGGCCCACGCGATGCCACGGGCTACACCAATCGTCATGAATATCGAGGGAATCAGGCTGACGATAAAGGTGAAGAGCGCTACGTACCAGTACTCACTGCGCGATGCTCGCCCGCTGAAGGTGGCGTACTTCTTGAAGTAACGCGAGATGGCCTGCCCGAATGAAGCCCCGTAGAGAGGCTGGTCCAAAGGCTGTGCCGATGAGGCTGGCTGTTGAACCTCTGGCGCGTTGTAGTCAGGGTTTTGCTGGGTCAAATCTTGTGGAGTTGAAGTCATGAGGTTGAAAATCCTTCTGCAGTAGTCGAAAAAAGTTGGACGGCCGAATTACTGTTCTTTGGTGTACCCAATTTTGGTCAGCGCATCAATGGTCTTCTGCAGGTCCACAAAGTCGGTGGCATTTTCGCCGGTGAAGTCCCCCTGAATGATGTCGAGTTCTTTGAGCTTGGCAAGATCTGCATCTTCGAACTTCACTTCGGTGTACTCGAGCGCTTTGTTGTCGTTTACTGCGTAGCGGTATTCAACTCCATCGACGCCATTGGTCTTTTGCTGGTAGTCGTAAATTGCGCCTTTGATAGCGTCAGGGGTGACGCCCATTTTTTTGAAATCGATGGCATTGGAGCCGTACTGTTCGATCAGGCGGTCACCTTTGGAAACAAGAACCATTTCCGACTTGACACCGTTTTGGTCAGTGACCATTTTGACAGCCTGCGTGCCGCAGCCAGTGAGCAGTGTGGTGCCCAAGAGCAATGCGGCGGTGCCGATGGCTAACTGACGTTTTTTCTTTGATGGGCGAGTGACGCTCATATGCTTTTTCCTTTGCTACGTACATGACGGTCCGACGGGCCACGAAGAATTGAGAAAATTCGGGATATTTGATTCGAACTCTCTGTCGACTTCGTAGACTTATCCACCCTAACCACGCTTATTACTGAATTTTCAAACTGATGAAGTTACAGGGGTTGGTTCGTTGCTTCGTTCTCCGTCTGTTGGCTGCCGCTGTTATCCGTCCTCAGGCATCGGTTTTGAGATCGGCAGGGCTGACGGTTTGCACTAGAGTGATGTGTCCTCCGGTATGCATATATCCACGACCCGGCGTCAGCGCCACAGGTGTTTTACCCGGCATATCGATGCCGAAAATTGATTGGTCCTTGTACGGATCAGGCTGCAGGAGAACACCGGTGCCATAGCTTCTGAGAACCTTCTGCCAGCTATAGAGGCTCCTCAGTTCTGCGCTACGACCAGCGCCAATAATGCAGACTCCTTCTGGGCCGCTCTTGAGCAAGTTCTCTATCGCAGACCCCTGATCATCTAGCTTTTCAACATCGTCAAGCAGCAAGAATCGAGGCCCCTCGCGGAACATCAAATCGTTGATAAGGCCACTGATATCGGCACCGGGTGCGCAGACTCTTTCAAGTCCAGCATCACTGAGCGGGGAGCGCTTGTCGCAGATAGCCCAGACAGTGGGAGCTGGTGCACCTTCGACCCGCGTTTGTTGCAGCATCTGTGACAGAGCAATCATCAACGTTGACTTGCCCGAGCGTGCGGGACCGGCGATCAACACGTGCTCCTGCGGGTATATCTCTAGGAACGCTGGAGACAAGTCACTTTCACGAATGCCCACCGGAATCTTCCAAGACTCGTCATCAAGCACCGGAATTGCGTTCAGCTCCGTCGAGGAGAGTTCACCCGGTAGATTACGGATCAATGCTGGCCTTGGTCCACGGTTGCCCCAATGCGAATCGACAAAAGCGACTGCTTCGGAAATATCTGAACCGACAGTGGCAATATGCATTTGCTGTAATTCATTAATGCTGACGCAACGCCCAGGTACGGGCGCAGGGATATTTCCTCGCTTGATACCTAACGCGCTGTATTCATGATGATCCGAGAGCTTGAATACCCATTTTTGAGTGGTAATAGCATTCATGGCAGTTGGGATTCTGGTATTGATCGAACTAGTCACCGCGAAGTGCAAGCCGAGGGCAGGGCCCTCGGCGTAGGCCCGCATGAACTGTTCCATCAAGGAACCAGCTGATCCGTACGCGTCGAACTCTTCGCGAAGGGCAACAAATCCGTCGACCAAGATGATGGTCTTCTTCCGTCGGTGCGGATCAGCTTTACGGGCAGAGAGCTCATTGCCCAGGTGGCGCAGGAAGCGTGCTTGACGTTCTTTGCTCCCTTGATCAGTCCCTACGTAGGCAAGGGTGTGGGGTAGGCGCGAGAGGGGGCGAAGCGATCCTGCTCCCAAATCCAACACCATTAGATCTAGATCGTCGGGGTCCGTGTTCAATGCGGCGTTCAGAGCTAAAGAGCATAACGTGGTGCTGGTGCCTGAGCCTGGGATGCCAACGAGCAGCAGGTTACCTTCTTTCAGATTCCAACCAGTTGAAATCTGACGTTGCAGCTTTGGTTCATCGCGTACGGCGATTTTCAGGACGTTGTTATTAAACCCGCCAGCGGTGTGGATGGCCTCGGGGTTGGCCCCGGGCAGAGTTTCAAACCCTTGAAGCTCCGCCTTTTGACCAAGCGCCTCTGGCCAAACAAAACGCGGTTTTTTTATCCCGAGGTCGTCATTGGCTTCATCGATTGCTTCAATGAGTAAGTCGAGGTCGCTGTCCTGGCTGAGCACGGCGTTGGTGTTCAGCGGTTTGGTTCCAGCTGCACCAAAGTTTCCTGGTTCCAACACGTGCAAGGTCGGTCCGCTACTGATGACGGCACGGCCGGTGACCAACGCAGTCTGTACTGCTGAGATATCGTCCTGCCCCAACTTTACGTAGCTTCGACCCATCTGCTTTCGGCTGATGCTGGCCGCAACTGGCACGCCAATAACGTTGTTGGAATCTTCGCGGGACTGTACGCGCAACGCAACACGCAAGTTGGTGTTTGCAAGAATATCTTCGGTCACTACACCAGCCGGACGCTGAGTTGCCAAGATCATGTGCACGCCAAGGGTTCGTCCCACGGCACCCACCGAAACAAGCGACTTGAGCACTTCAGGGAATTCTTTGGCAAGCATTGCAAATTCATCGACCACCAGCAGTAGTCGAGGCATTGGCTCAGCAGGATTGGTTTTGAGATAGGCATCAAGGTTGTCGATGTCCTCGCCAGCGGCAGCGAACTTTCGCTGGCGGCGCTCCATTTCGGCCTCCAACGATTCCAGCGCGCGGGTAGCTAGCTGCTCATCGAGGTTGGAGATAGTTCCGATGGTGTGGGGGAGGGCTTCACATGCAGCGAAGGCTGCGCCGCCCTTGAAGTCCACCAGGATGAAGTTGAGCTTGTCGGGAGCGTTACGCGCGGCTAGGCCAGCGACCATTGAACGCAGGAACTCACTCTTGCCTGAACCGGTGGTGCCACCTACCAGTCCATGCGGACCGTCTTTGACCAGGTCCAGCGACATGACGCCTGCTTCGCTGATGCCGATAGGCGTTTCAAAGCCTTTAGACGTTGCCCAGAGCTGTTTAATCTGGCTCCCGCTGATCTTCTGCAGGCCCAATAAGTCAGGAAGTTTGGAGAGGGAAGGCAAACCAGCGCCGGGCACAACAAGTTCCGGGTCATCAAAGCGAGCCAGAGATTGAGCTGCAATTTCAGCAGATATTTCACTCAAACCACTGATGGTGACGTGCTCAACGGACTGCTGCACATGTCGTTGGTCCACGGTAGCTTCTGCGTCTTCTCGTACGTGAATGACGGTATTACAAGCAGCGGGCAGGTAGTGCTCATCGGTGGCAATGACAATGCCGGAAATCTGATGCTTCCTAGATCCGGGAGCTTTGTAGCCAGTTTCAAAGGACCGCCCGTGCGCAAGTAGGGATCGCGCCGGTGCGTCACGACCTTCGGTTAATACTTCGGAGTCCACCACCATGAGGGTTAAACCGGGGACTTGGGCATCTGTGGCTTCTCGCAGATCTTTGAGTAGCGCTTTGCTTCGTTCACTTTGATCCGATAGCCATTGCTCATGCTCGCTACTGCCATGCCGGCGAGTATGAGGCAGCCACGAGGCAAAACCCCAACCATCTGCGCGACCGCGGTCGCAGAAGACAGCAATCCGAAGATCGGCGGGGCCCACATGGGTTGCAGCTTGGATCACGAGGCTACGCGCTAGGGCAAGCGCTCCTTCGCGTTCGCCAACGATACCCACGACGCCGGCGTTTGAGAGGTCGGCGATTACCGGTGCTGCCAGAAGTTTGTTGGCCTCATAGGTGTCTCGGATGTCCTTATCCATACGAGACACATTGGTTCCCGGAGCCAGTTCGGGTTTCCAGTTGCTCTGGCCGGTGCCGGCGTTCAGCGTCAGTACATCATCATCTTGGGCACGGCGTTGCCACAGGCGAGTAGTTGGGAACCGGCCGGTACGCAGAACGACGGAGGTATCCGGCACCCATTCGCGGATGCGTTCGGCCTCATCTTTAGAAGCTTCAGCCATCTGTTCCTTGAACTCGTCCAAGGCCTGGCTGAAGCGGGATTCTTCTTCGGCGAGGTTTTTCTTGTGGCGGCGCTTTTGCTCGAACCACATACCTATGGCCATTACCGGGCTCAACAACGCGAACATGGCGTACCGTGCGTTGCCCATCATCATGACCATCGCACCGGCCATCAACAATGGCGCAATGACGGTGATGTAACTGAACTTTGATGCCGGAACAACCACCTTGCGCTCTGGAGGTGTCAGTGGCGGATGGTCTGCAACAGTACCTGGCCGTGGTGGACGGTTAAAGGGCGCAGTCTGAGCGGAAGTGAGGTTGTGAAGGGAACCAGGCTTAGGAGCCTTTTGCTCCGCAAAATCAGGGCGAAGTAGGATGCTGACCCCGCCAAGGGTGACCGTGGCGGTTTGTGAGATCAATATTCCTTCATCGTCTGCAGGGACTTGTTCCCCATTAACGAAGGTTCCGTTGGTAGATTTTGAGTCGCGGATTCGCACCGCTAATCCAGAATCCGACTGGTCTTCAACTTCAAAGGAAGCGTGTTCCCATGACGCGCTTTCGGTATCAAGCTGAATATCTGCGTGAGGCGAACGGCCCAGAAGCAAGCGCCGATGTTCCGGAAGAGCAATCACTGCTCCGGTATTCAAACCGCCAGCGACGGCAGCAATCCAGCCGGAGAAACTCTGTTCAACGCTGCTGGGCTGATAGCTAATGAGGCTGCCCTCAAGCAACGTCAGGTCACTAAGTAGGGTGCTTGTTTCGGTGCGAACATCATCCACATAGACATCCCGACCCGAAGCGCTCTCATGTCCGACTTTGGACAAGAGGTCGCTCAAAGTCGTGGAATCGTCGGCTCCGTGAATGTCACGGATCATTCGCTGACCGTCAAGGTCGAACGCGATACGCATATGAATCAAGCCCTTCTTCAAAAGTGGACTGCAACGGTCATCAGCTCAAAGGCAACGGCGCGCTGTGAACGAACGGGAGTCCTACTGCGGCGCGGTGACAGCGAACCACTGGTTGGCGGATCCGTCCTTGGTGTTCATCGAGCGCAAACCTAAGTCTTGGTTGGTGAGGCGTAGCTCTTTTGTCTGGCCCGCGAAAGCTTCTTCCGAATCGAATTTCAAGGCATCCTGAGTCAGCCCGTCGTCGACTCCAAGTGAAAGTCCGTGCAGGTTTTTGGCGACCTTTTGCGGTTGTGTGTTTCGAGCGTCATCGATGGCCCGGACCATCGCGACTACTGCATCATGAGCTCGTGAATCAGCTAGCGGTGCAACTTCACCGAAGGGGCGGTCACCGGCCAAGCTCAAAGTATCCTCGTCGGTAGCCATCTGCTGCACCACTGTCAGATAGCTGTTCATCGCCTGGCCTGAAGCTCCTTTACTCAACGCAGCGTCGTCAAAGCTTTGGCTTCCTGCACTGGCAAGTTCGTTGGACAAGCTGGCGTTTTCAGCAATCATTGTCTTGGCGAAGACATGGCTAGTTGCTTGCGGAGTTAGCGCAATAGGCAAGCCGATTTTTGCTTTCTGCAGCTGGGCGACTAACTGAGCTTGGCGCTGTGCAGTGCCATTAACAACTACCGCATCAATGGGGAATTCACGGTCAGTTGAAGCCAATGACTGGATCGACTTGGCCACGGTACTTAGATCTTCGGAGGCACCAACTTCACGCACGACTCCAGCAGTCAGACCCTCTAACGGTTCTCCACCAGCATTGAGCAGAATTGGATTAGTTGCTGGCTGAACAATCTTGTTCAGTGTGGAAGCTACATCCTTATTACTCGCGCCAGTGCGGTACATGTCTGAGTACTGAGCTAGCGGACCGTTGTAATAAGGGAGAATAACTGGAAGTCCAGATTTTTGGGCTTCGTCTAGTGCTCCGGAAACGTGGTCGCCTGACGAAGCAATTACGATACCTGAGACATTTGATTTTTTCAGGTCTTCTACCGCGGCTCGTGCTCCGTCCACGGTGCCACGGTCATCGCGAGTTTCAACTGCGATACTGGTTCCGCCCAGTTCAAAACGCTTCGCCGCTACCAGTGCACCGTTGGCTGCATCTTTCCATTCAGAGCCTTCGGCATCACCATAGGTGACGACAAGTCCGATGGTCGAATCTTTCGGAACTCTTGATGCCTCTAACGCCATCGTGACAGGCGCGTCCGCGATCGGTTCCTTCTTCTGCGCTGGACGGAAAAGTGCACTACCGGCAACAACCAGGCCGATGACAACGAGGAATGCCGCAACAAGGATGATTTTAGTCTTGGGCGACTTTTGAGCGTTGGACTTCTTGTTCTCTTCGTCCATTAGGAATTACCTTCCAAGCGGAACGAGTACAGGGTATTGCTTTGGGCTCCCTGCGGAACTTCAATGCCAAATGCGGGCAGTTCGCTGCTGGCTTGCATTGAAGCTTTCACCTGAGCTTGGCGATGCAGGATTGAGGAAACATCCTCTTCTCGCAGGTTCGCATATTCCTCAGCAGTCTTGCTTGCCAATGCGAGCTGATAGTCAGCAGTTTCAGACAATGCAGCGCTGGTGCTCAATGAACCCAGCAGACCAGAGCCATTCACCTTGCGGTTACCCAGATCCAGGATCACCTTATTCAAGGAAGCAGTGAGCATTGCCTTGGCACCATTCATGTCCCTGGCTGACTGCCCGGACGACTGGGCAATTGCTTCTAGTGCCCCAGCGGTTTGGTCATCCATGCCGCGGCCTAAGGCGTCTGCTTGCTTCTGCAGATCTGCATGCTGCTGCTCAAGGTTTTTCTTTGCGCCATTTTCAACATTGTTAGATGTCGCCAAGAGTCCTGCGACAGAGTGGTCAAAGGCATTGATGACCTCTTCGCGGCTCAGGTTTCCCTGATTAGAAACGACGCGCACTTGATCATTGATGAGTTGGGATGCACTCTTCGAAGAATCAACTGCAGCTTGGGAGAAGGCATCACGGATCTGCGACTCGAGAGCTTTCTGTTGTAGCTCTAGCTGCGACAGGCTGTCTCCAAGCTTGGCATTCGTTTCCAGCGTTTTTGCGAACTCCTCATCCAAGTCAGCCAGTGCATTTTTGGCAGAAGATGAATCTGAGTCATCCTGCTTAGTTAACGCATCAAGCTGTCCGCTGAGCTGTTCAAGTTGCTTGGAAAGATCCTTGAGTTCTTCTCCGGCACCATCATTCTTCTTTGAGGTATCGGAGGCATCCAAAACGACAGCCCAGTCCTCAGCCTGATCGCTGAGCTGAACATCCATGGGTGCGTTTAAGTCCTGATCCTGATCGTCTTCAGGAATCTGTCCGACTGGTGGCTGTTCATCGTCCGATGGCCCCGATGGAGTGGGTTCATCTTCTGGAATGTTTGCGGTTGGAAGGGCTGAATCAGAAGGCTCCGGCGATTCAAAAGGCTTCGAGGGATTCGGTTCATCTTCGGGGATGTTTGCCGTTGGGAGGGCGGATTCCGAGGCCTCTGGCGACTGCGAAGGCTTTGACCTCACAAAGGCCGCAGGCTCAGCAATGTCGATCTCCTTTTCAGAAGGTGTTGCCGATGCTGAAGGGCTGGGGCTGGGGCTGGAGCTAGGCGCAGGGCTCTCGGATGGAGTCTTGCTTGGTTTCGCCTTATCGCTTGGAGCAGGGCTTTCCGAAGGAGTTGGGCTTTCGCTGTCCAACGGAACCTGTGTTGGGGTCAAAGGCGTGGGGTCTACGTCTTCTGAAGGGGTAGGTTCTTCGGAGTGCTCAGGCACCTGCGACTCAGAAGGACTTGCGGTAGCGCTCGGAATGACTGGTAGATCATCCAAGCAGTCGGCATTGTCCGTGAGGTGATCGAGAAGTTTCTTTGCCTCTTCTGGAGAGATTCCGTGTTCTTCGTCGGACTGCTCCACCAATGAACAAATCTCGTCAATCAGCTCCTGATTCTGTCCTTGCATGGAGGAGGTTTTTTTAGCTTCGCCGATACGTTCAATGTTCTTCTCAGCAAGAGCGTGCAGCGAATCTAGAGAGTCGGTCATCTGTGAAAGCTGTTCCCGCGAAGTGTCGACTGACTCTTTCAACTTTTCGAGATCTTCAGCTTTGATATTTCCACCGGCCTGCCCGTGCAAGCTGTCGAGGTCCTTCTGGGATTCTTCTAGAGACTTAACCAAGTCCTTATGAAGGCTCATGGTGTTGCCGATAAGTTCGGGCTGAAGATCAGCAATCAGTTTTTCCCCGTTGACAACCAAGCCAATTAGTTCTTCGGTAATCTTCATCGAAGATTCGCGGAACGCGCAGGTCATCGATGGGTCATCGCAGTTCTCCGCCGTTGGTTCAGCTGGGCCAATGGAATCCGCCAGAGCCTGAGATAGGGAATCGCGGCAGCCAGAGGTCGCCTTTGCGTATCCGTTGAGTTGAGAAGAGATTTGGCTCAAGCTGGAGTAGGCACTGTAGTTTCGGCCATTGCTTTGTACATTGGCACCGCAGCTGTCACCTTCCAACTGAGCGGAAGCTGGCGCTGCTGAGGTGTCGCCCAACATGGAGTCCATGGCGGAAACAACTTCCGAGAGTTGCTCGTTCGTTTCCTTGCTGGTTGTCTCAGTATTGGCGGCGAGGTCATCGCTAAGCTGCTCGACCTGCTTGTGAACACCTTCCATGGTCTTTGTCAGTGATTCACTGTTAGTTTTTAGGCTCTCCGCTGCGTCAACGCCGAGAGTGCCTGAAGTGGTATCTAGATTTTCTCGGACGTCGGTCATGGTCTTGCCTGCCCGTGCCAACACATCGTTGACGGACATAACGACGTCAATGGTGCGCTTTTGCATTTCAAGTTCGTCTGAACTGCTGCCCTGTGCGCCAGCGGTCAGAACACCAGCCGAGGATGGGTCAGTATTCAGGCCTGGTTGAACTGCGATATCAAAACTTGGCACGTCAAAGTTTTCAACGTCGGCTGAAAGGCGCAAGGTCGTCTGAGCTGGCGATACCGGGGGAGCCAAGAGAGTTGCCCATTGAACTACGGTAGTGGCGGACTGGCCACTTCCATCCTTGCTGGCTGAAGACTCATCACCCGTTGACGTCGAGATGATTCCGTTTGTTCCTGATTTGCCGTTGCTATCGGAGGGGTTCAACTGATCAACGCGAACTCCAGGGAGCTCTGCGGAAGCCATCACCGTTAATGGGGCACCAACCAGCGCTGGATCGGTTTTTGACTGGCCGGCTACGTCATAGGAAACGTCTTGGGACTTAACAGTAAGGTTCTGAACGTTCAACCCGATTTCAACTTTGCCGGTATAACCAGCAAGGTCTTCGAGATTTGTACCCGTGGATCCGTCTTCTGCGCGATAGGTCGTGCTGACGCGGATAGGTAGATCATCAACGAGATCCGAGCCCATCACTTTGTGGTCGCTAGACATCTGTCCGTCTTGGCCTACCGAGACGGAATCGCTCACGATCTGAGTAATTGACGCGTCGGGTGCTAGGGATACCTGCACACCTTGGGAAATGTTCACAGGGTCTTTGACCTTTGGAGGCGCTTGAGTGCACCCCGCGACGAGCCCAATAGCTGCAAGGGTTGCCGAACCAAGTAATAGCTGACGCTTCATTCTTCTCCCGATAGATAAACCAGAGTCAGTCTAATTGAACCAACGCTGTCGACCGAAATTTGCTTTGTTCATCCACAGGAAAGAGTTAACTTGTAGCTTCAAGTAAGTCGCACGTCGACAAAAGATTACCCGTAAGTTACGTGCGCGAAATCCCCTGTATCGCACGTAAACACTAGAGGGTGTCACTTGTGAGGCGAAAAAGCGACGCAACTCAAGGTGTTGGATGAATTGCGTGACTAGTTATGCTGCGCTAGATTGTAATCAGTCGACCAGTTGGTTGAATAAACACGGATTGCCACGCCTAGATGAACACAGTGTTAACTAGGCATGACCTTCCGAAACCTAGTTATTGAAACTTGTTAGGAGCTGAATTTCATGTCCCGCGTTCTATCAACCGAACAGGCCAAAACTGCCATCACGGCGTTGCAGAACATCATCACCGGTGGTTTTACCGATCAGATCGATGCTTTGGACTCACAGGGCCGTATCCTCTCTGATCCCAACGTCTGGGATGGCAATCTCGCTTCCCAGTTCCGTGCCGACACTTGGCCAGAAACCAAGGTCGCCTTGGACAAGGCTCGTGCTGAGCTTGAAGAGCTGAACCTGCAGCTTGGCAAGATCTCGGACGATATCTTCTCCGCTGGTGGAAACCAGTAATTTCTTTCGTCGGCATCGAAGCCACCGGCTGGTAACTAAGGCCGCCGGTGGCTTCGTTACGCTTAGCCACCTCATCTTGTGACGCGATAGTTCGCAGCAGCTGATTTCAAGGAGTACTACGATGCACGCAGCTGAAAATCTCACCTTTAATTTCGGTACTGCTGAAACAGTTGCGGGTAAATTCCGTTCAGCGGCACAAAGTGTGAGGGATCAGCAGTCCGGTAGGCAGTCCTTCGTCTCCACGGGTAGCCAGGATTTCAAAGGCGGCTTCGCCGATGGCTTCACCTTTAATGCGGAAACGGCATCAGCTGACGGTACTGAGCTTGCTACGCAACTTGATCAGGTGGCCGAAGCGGCCGAACATCTGGCGAGCCAAGCGAAGGAAGAAAACGAGCGACGACAAGTCGCTCGTGAATACTACGAACACAAAGATTCGTGGCAAGGCAAAGTTGAAGAGTTCTTCCACCTCGAGGGGCCCGCCCCGACAGGGCCTGAATCAAGCCCGGTGACGCCACCGAAACCCATCGAATCAAAGGGCATGGCACGTCAGAGTCCGCTGGAACTTGCCACCGCCTCCAATGGTGTTTCCTCCGGCAACCCAGAAAACCTTCGTTCCTACGCTAATGGTTCGGCAGGCCTCAACGAAGAGTTGTCCGGCCTTCCTGGAACACTGAGCTCACAGCTTTCCAACTTCGCCAGCCAATGCCAGTTCGGCTCTCTGAATGCCGACGGAGTCATCACCGCCTTCAATGACTGGATGACTGCAAATAAGAACGACGTTACCTGGGCACGTACCGTGGCCGATGCTTTCGAGGCAGCTGGCGGCGAAGGTAGCGTTGCCACCGTTTCTAACGCTTCGCTCTTCGCCGCGTTGAAGAACGCCGGGGTTAATGCCAGCCGCACTGACCTTAAAATTCCAGCCGCCCAAGTTAAGGGTGGCGAGACCACAACGGGTTATGCTTCAGACCCAATCAATACCGCCAACGGTAACTTCATCGAGCCAGAGCTCGATTTAGCTTTTGCCGGGTCTACCCAGTCATTGCGTATTGAACGCATGTACAACAGCATCTCGGAAACCAACGGTTCTTTCGGACCAGGTTGGGACAGCGTCCTAGACATCCGCCTGATATTGAACTCCGAGGGTGCTACCTGCGTCATGTCTGACGGGCGTGAACTATTCTTCCCTCGCCAAGGTGAAGGCTGGGGTCGTGCCAACGCTGCCAGCTACTGGCTAGCCAAGCACACCATCAACGGCGCGGAACGTCTTAATGTTTCCACCAATGAGGGAGCGCAGTGGGGATTCAACACTGCCGGCCTCTGGCTCTACAGCACTACGGGTGAAGGTACTCGTATCGACGTGGAACGCGATGAAAACACTCGCGTATCACGACTTGTTCACGAATTCGGTCGCTGGATCAGCATCGAACGCGTAGCTTCCGAAGATCCGCAGTCACCCGAGCAACGTGTAGCCAGAATGGTGTCCAGCGACGGCCGCGAAGCCTGCTATGAATACAACACCTCTGGCCAGCTCATCTCTGTGACCGCTACCGGTGCTGGTACTCGGCGCTATGAGTGGAATACTGCTGGCCTAATTTACAAGGTCATTGATGCCCATGGCGTTGTTGAAGCAGAGAACACCTATGACGAGAAAAACCGTGTCACCACTCAGGTCTCTGAGTTTGGTCGCACCACACGTTTCGTGTACCTCCCGGGGCTGGTCACTAGCGTCTCTGACGTGGACGGTTCACGTTCGAACACCTATGTTTCAGATCAGCAAGGCCGATTGATCAGCATTACCGATGGCAATGATCAAGAGCAACGCATGGCATATGACCATCACGGCAACTTGCTCAATTCTATTGAGCGTGACGGTGGCGTGACCCGTCATCTGTACGATGACCGTGGACGCCGAATCCGCACCAAAACTCGTGAGGGTGCAGAACTAACCTACGGTTACGATGACTTTGACCGTATTACCGCTGTGGTGGCTGGCAATGGGGGCACCACTGCGTTTGAATACGATGATCAGAACTTTGAATCTGATGCTGAAAGTGGTTCTGCTTTCGGGCCGACTCGTAACCCGTCGGTCATCGTTGATCCCATGGGCGGACGCTCCCAGATGACCTGGGACCACGGTAAGCTCACCCGAGTTGTTGACCCAACAGGTGTTATCGTCACTTTGGGTTATGACGAGTTTGGGGACCTGGCCACGGTTACCAACGCGTACGGCAACACTGCCACCTTTGAACGTGATGGCGCGGGACGACTCATTCGTGCCATCAGCCCGTCAGGGGCCGTGACCTCGTTTGATTACAACGCTGTGGGCAACCTGATTCGCCTCACCGATGCAGAAGGCGGAACCTGGCACTACGAATACGGCACCAATGCCCGGATCAGTGCCAGCATTGATCCGACCGGTGGCCGAACAGCCTACGAATACGATCCTGTCCATGGCCATTTGGTGTCCACGATTGATCCACTGGGCCGTGCCACCAAGCAGTCCTACGATGATCTCGGACATGTAGAAGCGATTACTCTCGCCAACGGCGCACAGTGGTCTTTCGAACATGACCTACTCTCACAGTTAACTTCAGTCACTGATCCGCTCGGTGGATTGTGGCGTAACGAGTACGGCGTGAATGGGGATTTGACGGCCACCGTAGATCCGACCGGTGTGCGGGAATCAGCCTCCAATGATCAGAAGTCTAAGACGCTGACTGTTTCGGATGCGTTCAGCAAAGAAACCATCAAATTTGACGAGTACGGACGTCCCGTCAAGTCCGTTGCTAGCGATGGTTCAGCAGAAGTTATGGTCTATGACCTAGCTGGCCGTGTTGTTGAATTCTTGGACGGTGAAGGACACCTGACCAAGTTCACTTATGACCTAGCTGGCCGCATGATTGAAGAGACCTCTCCGAGTGGTGCAGTGTCCCGGTATGAGCATGATGCTGCCGGACGTCCAAGCCTCATGACTGATCCTTCCGGGGCTCAAGTCCGTTTGGAGTACAACGAGAATTCTCTAGTCATCGCCCGTCACTTCAGTAGTGAAGATCCGCAAGCTGTAGATGGTTGGCTGAGCGAACGCACCCATTACGACAGGCTAGGCCGCGTGATTGCTCAGGGTGCTGCGCGCTTCCAGTACGACGCTTGCGGTCGTATCACCGCGTTGCAAGATCCGCTGCACGGTACACGACGTTTCCAATATGATGCTGCCGGTCAGCTCACGGCCGTCGCTAATGGTGTTGGTGGAGTCACGCAGTACGAGTATGACGTGACGGGTAACTTGGTGAAAACCATTGACCCTCTGGGTAACATAGCCACGCGAGAATACGATGCTGCAGGACGCCTGGTCGCGCAGGTTGATCCGCTAGGACGCAAAACCTCTGCCGGTTATGATGCTGCTGGTCGTTTGATCTGGCAGCGCACCGGTGATGAAACTGGTGTTGAGCAAGAGCTGCGCTGGACGTACGACAACGCAGGCAACCTGAAAACAGTAGGCACCCCAACTCGTGTTTTGGCTGAGTACGCGCGTGATGCTTCCCGCCGTTGCGTCACCATCACTGATCACACCAAAGACGAAAAGCTCCCTGTTGAGCATGTGTTGCGTTATGACGGTGTAGGGAATCTTCTCTCACATACCCGTGACGGTCAGGGCCCATCGTGGGTTTATGACAATGAGGGTCGGATCGTTTCGGTCACTGACCCGACCGGCATGAGTATCTCGTATGGTCATGACATTGTTGGTCGCGTGACGTTGGTGGAACATCCGGTCTTCGGTCAGATTGTTTACACCTATAACCACGAGGGAGAGCTGACTTCAGCTACTGCACAACCGAAGGATGCTTCGCATCCCTCGGTGACTCAGTCGTGGGAGTACGCCTACGGTGCTATTAGCCGCCATGAGGTCTCTGGCGATGGCCAGGATCCACTAGTCACCAATATTTCTCGTGATGATTTGGGACGTATCGCTGGTGTTCAAAGTTCTGATGGCGTCGAGGCGCGCTACGCCTTTGATGGGGCGCATCAGCTGGTTGGTGCGTATTCGTTGTCGGGTTCCGAGGGGGTGCAGTTTTCAGAGGAAGCCGTTGTAGTCACGGATTCTGTGGCCGGCGGGCCTGGAACTTTGGTGAGTTCTGAGTGGGTGTACGACACTGCCGGACGATTGATCCGTGAGACTGACGGCGGTACCACTACTGAGTATGTTTATGATGCTGCAAGCCAGTTACTCTCACGGACCACAACCAGTGCTGACGGATCTGAAGAAACTGCCGTCTACGTTTACGACGGCTTGGGCCGTCGCATCAGCGAACGTTCTGACTCGATGGAACGCGTCTTTGAGTGGGCTGAAACAGGTCGACTAGCAAACATCACCACGACAGCTTTGAATCCTGCGACGGGTGCACGTACAGGAGAGACCACAAAGCAGGAGTTGTGGGTTGATGCGCTGGGTGACCTCGCCCAAATTGATGGTACTGATTTGTGGTGGGACACCACTACAGCGACCCCTCAGCTTCTTGCGGTGGGTCAGTCGTCGGTGACTCACGCTCCGGCAGGTAACACGATTGTTGACGGACAGATATCTGTTTCTGGCTGGCGCAGTGAACACCCTTCACACCCTGCAACTCCGTGGTCGCAGCAAACCGTACCCGGCCGTGCGACAGTATCCGGAGCCGGAATGGGCACTGGTTTCGCTGGTATTCCTGGGTTGCCGGAGCATGTTCAGCTCACGGGTAATGGGCAGGTGAATGTTCAGGGTCTGGACTGGCTTGGTGCTCGTTTGTATGACCCGTCGACTCGTGGGTTCTTGAGTACTGATCCGTTGGAGCCGACGACTGGGGCTGGTTGGGCTTCGAATCCTTATTCTTATGCGGGTAATGATCCGGTACATCAGATTGACCCGCTGGGTTTGTCACCGGTGAGCGCTGACGGGCTCAAGTCGTATAACGAAGGCAAGCAGAGTCAGAACATCTGGAACCAGGTGAAATCCGGTGCGGCTTCTGTGGGCAACGCGATCAGCGACAGCTTCTTGGGGGATGCCTGGCGTGGAACCGGTAACTGGATCAAGAAGCATCCCTACATCGCTGGAACAGCTATGGTAGTTGCTGGTGCGGCCCTCATGTTCACCGGTTTTGGCGGACCAGCCGGTGTAGTGCTAATTGGTGCTGCTTCAGGCGCACTTACTTCAGGAGGAGCATCGCTTATTTCTCAACAGGCCACGACCGGAAAAATTGACGGTAACAAAGTCTGGGCAGACGCGGGGATTGGAGCTGCAGGCGGTGCCATCGCCGGTGGACTTGCCGGAGGATTGGTTAAGGGAGCCAAAGCGTCAGTTAGTGCGGTGGGGAATGGGTCAACACGGATAGTGGATAAAGTTGGCCAGAGGTTGTTGAGCAGTGGCACGTCACGTTCTGCGCTTTCTGCCGGTGGGGGTGGTGCGACAAGCAATGTCTTGAGCACACTTTCTGACGGCGAAAAACACAGTTGGGGGGATTACGTTGCCTCTGCGGGACTCGGCTTCGGGTTCGGGGCCGGGGGATCAGTTGGAATTGGTAAATTCTCTTCGGCTATGGGCAACTCTGTTACCCGTCGTATTAATAGCTTGAAACCGGTTGTTCGAATGCCAACTCATCGAGCTGATCAGTTGTTGCCAGGGGGGCGGGTCCCACTAACGCGGAGCAATACCCATAGGGCAGACGAGCTAAGGTTTAATTGGGGCGGATTTGCCACGGAACAACTATTTGATCGCTTCACTTCCTCGGGCGTAGCGGTTCTCAACACTAGAATGAGTGGAGAAGATTCCGCCACTGGCGCCATGAACTCAGCACTGCAGGGCTTCGCTAATGGCTCCGCCGGAGCCGTAATTGGTCGCCACTAACAAATGAAGAGACTGAACCAATGCCGTCTAACTATTCACGAGCTTTAAAATTGTTTGCGTCCGCCGGCACGCGATTGCGCACCTTTTGGGCGGCAAAAGGCTGGGTTGTAGCGTTGATCGTGTTACCGTTCTTGGCGCTTTGGGTCGGTTTGATCATTATGGGTCCTTGGCTCAACACGGTAGATCGCCAGGAATGGAAGTGCGAGGTGGTTTCTGCCGAACCTAAAGTTGGTGGCGCAGGCCTGCGCGGGGGAGCTTTGAACGCTTCTGTGGAGGTTCAAACTAAGAACTGCGGAGAGATCATTCTTGAAGGTAGGGCCGTCGATTTTGATAACAAGGAAACTGTGGCTGCTTCCTTAGAGCCTGGTAGTGAGTGGATCTTTGAAATTGGATGGTTTGCCAGAAACTATTCGATGAAAATTGAGAGGGTTTCGCCAAGCACGCAGTATTATCACCGTGCTGGCTGATTAGGGCTGGTCACGGTGGCCTGTATGTTCGAAGTGCTGTTTTCCAGTGAGGCGTTAGCCGTAGCCGTAACCTATGAGTGAATGGAGATTGCGGATGCGATCACTGGCCTCGAAGGTCTCGCGAATGGCTGCTTCGTTCTATTCCTGGTGGGTTGGCGTGTGGCAAGCAAAAGGTGTCACCATCTCCTTTACCCTTTTTGCATTGATGGCGCTTTCTGGTGGCATGTCCGTTGCCAGCCAAGAGCTCACCACTGGTTCAGTTGATTTGAAGACGGCAGCAAAGGGCGCTCTTGTCGGTGCCCTCTCTGGTGGGCTGGGGTGCCGGCTCCGGGGCTTTCATTGCAACAAAAACGGCTGGAAAGACATTGAACCTAGGCGCTAGGGCGACTATCGGTGCCGGCAGTGGCGCCGCTGAAGGTGCAACATCTAGCACTGTGGAACAACTGGATAAGAATGATGGCGACTTTAGTCTGAGTGAACTGGGCGGCACAACCCTTGCTGGTGCGCTGCCAGGTGGTATGACAGCGTATAAACCTAAATGATTAGGTAAAGACGTGACTAGAAATTTCACGGGCAAGCTATACCGATCGGGATACACGAAACAGGGCGAGACCCTGTTCCGAGCAGGAGACTCCAAAGGGTTTAGATACGGCGGGTACTGGTCCCATGACCGCCCGGTGGACGAGCTGACGATACGTCATAGCAAAGCAGTTCCGTATCATTGGCCGGGTGACAACGGAGAGCCACTGCCCCGTAATACTCTAGATATTGGTCTCGAAGGTCGCTGGGAGGCGGGAGCCGCAAAATATACCGGCTTGGTGGCGCCACAGAAGGATGCGAAGACAGGTGAACTATTTGAAGGCGGCGGTGGACAAGTACACATCCCTAGACTTTATGGACACCCTGAACGAAAAGAATGGCGCATCAATCAGAAAAAATTAGTCGAAATTAGCGAACCTTGGAACTTGGAATGAACTTAGATAAAAAGTCACATGAAGCCTTCGAGGTGGTTATTGATGTATTACTTGAGATCAATAAACCCGAGTGGTCGAGATCTTTGAAAGCATTAAAAAAGGGGATAGAAGGTACATCTGATTCTCTTGAGGTTCTGCGCCTAAAGAAGCAGGTGGGCGGACTTGTTCGCGCAGGATGGGGAGGTGTCGACGATATGTCCATTCCATACGACGAGGACAAGGATCAAGCTTTCTTCGCGTCAATTATAATTTTGAGAAAATTTTCGCGTACCAATTTCATTGATGCGGTGATCGCCCGAATTATTCGCGAAATGAAATCCTGACTTTACAAAAAGGCAATGGGAATAAGTGGATCGCAGGGTGTTTGCTAGACGTTTAGAGATGGGTCAATAACTATCTACTGAACGCATGCCTCAAGCGATGACTAACCTGGCGGGCACGCAAGGCGCTCATTGCACGTTAGAACACGTTAAGCTTCGAACTGTTGCCAACTACCGAGATAGTAAGTTTCTTCGCAAGAATGCGCTTGCGAGATTTTCTCTACCCGCGCTTCCAAAGGTAGTCGTGGAATAATCGTACCCGTGACCTCTAGAATTTCGGAACTGCTTGCTTCGCTCTATAAGCGAGTACGAACCTTCTGGATGGAGCAGGGTTGGATCGTAGTGCTGATCGGACTGCCGTTCATGCTTCCTTGGGACGCATTTATTGTCATGGGCCCATGGGTCAACATGTTGGATCGCCAAGACTGGAAATGCGAAGTGGTTTCTGCTGAACCAAGAGTTGGTGGCGCAGGCCTTCGAGGAGGATCATCCAACGCCTTCGTCGTGGTTCAAACGAAGAACTGCGGAGAGATCCTTGTAGACGGGAGTTCCGTCAGCTTTGACAATAACGAACTGGTCGCCGCTTCGTTCGATCCTGGTAGTAAGTGGATTTTTGAGGTGGGATGGTTTGCTCGGAACTACTCGATGAAAATTGAACGGGTTTTGCCGACTGTTGAGTACTATCACCGCATCAGTTGATCTGGATTGGTCGCACAGCGACCAATGCGTAGCTCTCTTTCGTTGATCGAATATGGGGGAGCTATGGCTTCGACACAAAAATGGTTAGCGTCAATATCGACGGTGCTAGGTTCGTAATTGAACAAACGATAGAGCAGGATGACTGAGCAATGAACGACGAGGATGCGCCAACGACGAAGAAGAAGCTCCAGTTAAATGGACCTGAATCTGAGAGAAACGGAATCCTTGTATCCAGAATCATGCTGGCATCCGCGATTATATCTTCAATTATTGGTGTCGCAGGAATGATACTTATTCCGTTTGACACTGTGCTCGAAAATGTAGGTCGACAAGGCGCTCACATCGGCCCATATGCATTTATCTTATTACCGATTGGTGCATTTATGATCTATAAACAGTTAAGAAAAGGGGTTATAGAGAACAGAGCGAAAAATGACGATGCGAAGACTTCGATCGCAATGCTGAACACGGGAACAGTGTTTGCTTGCTTGTTCGCTTCGCCATTCGTTCTAGGTCAACTTGCTTTCTTGCATGGCTTTGCAGTTGTTGCGGGTCTTTGGTGATTCGTTTTTGCGAACCAAAAGTCACAAATTGAATCTCGTCTGATTTTGCCGGGAACGAATTCGACGTGGACCTGGAGAGCTGTCAATCATACAGGGCGATATACCTGATAATTATCTGAGTAATATGCTCGTGCTTCCACCTTTGAATCGTCTCAGGTTTGTGCCATTTTCTTTTCAAAGAATGGGTAGCAAGCCCACACAGTACACCTCTGAAGTTGAGATCCGCGCAGTGGCCAACGCCTTGGAATGCTTTGACCGGTATAAGTCCGTCTACGCAACCTACGCAGACATGGCACTAAAGCTGAACGTCGGCAAAGAAACCTTGTGGTGATGCGTCATTCCAATGCACTTTGCTAGACCAGCCATTTTCTGTTTGGCGGGTGGGACCGTTCAGCATTGGCCGCGACTGGGTATGTGCACCTCGTAGATACCAAGCTGAAGAGGGGCAGAATCAGGGGCTCTAATCCACTGGACGGAAAGTATTCAGAGTTGCCGAGCGGCCAAATTTCATTGAAGCATTCCTCGAGTACCAATCGGCTCCAAAGATCCATTCGCTGCCAGGGTCAAAGGACGCAGCGAGCTCTTCAGGCGTGGCAAAGCGTTGGGGCAGTCGCTCGATTAGGACCCTGCCACAGTTGGTGGTGTGCACGATAACGTAGTGGTCACTGCTGTATCGGGAAGTTCTGTGGGTACGGTCATCCGAGGCTGGCGAGGCGTACTCGACTTTGCACCTAATATCTTGACGGTCCAAATTATTGAGAAAAAGATTCCCTACTAGATCACCCATGACGAGTATCAAGCACACAACACCAAGGCATGCGCCAACTACCTTAATCCCATGGCCTTTTGCTTCCCAGAATTTGGTCCACCACTTGTGCAGCGATCTGAGCATTTCTAGGACTTTTGTCTTCATGCTTTGCGTTGGCCACCAAATCAATTTTGAGATTGCTACTGCCAGTAAGCCTATCGGTTGGTTTCCATATCATCTGTTGAAAGCCATCAAGGGCCAGTCTGGCTCGACAGACAGTCAACCGAAACATCAGGTCAAGTCTCATTCAGAAGTATGAGGGCATTCTCATCCAGTTCTACTTTTGTCTTCATTCTGTTCACCTACAGTTCACTTAGAAGCGATCATCGCCTCACGCTTTTTGAAAGGGATAAGAATGTTGTCTTTCTGGACAGGACTAGCCTCAAACGTCATCGGCATTACCGTGCTGGTGTACTTCGTATACTTCCGCCGCCACTTCCGCCGAGACCTTGTACTCGCGTACATCGCGTTGAGCATGGGCATCTTTGCGGTCACCTTGCTACTTTCAGGCAGCGGGGCAGGCATGGGCCTAGGCCTAGGCCTCTTCGGCATCCTTTCAATCATTCGCCTGCGGTCTGACACCCTGACCCAGGAAGAAGTTGCCTACTACTTCATTTCGCTGGCTATCGGTTTGGTCAACGGACTACACCCAGACCCAGCCTGGCTTGCTCCGTCTGCCACCGTGGCTCTTGTACTGGTGATGTTTGTAGCTGATCACCCGAGCTTTGCCCCACGCACCGAACGCCAAACCGTCACCTTAGAAAACGCCTACCCGAAAAAGGCCGAACTACAGGCGGCGCTTGAGCAGCTATTAGATGCCAAGGTTTTGCGCACCGTAGTTATTGAGCTGGACATGGTTCGAGATCTGACCATTGTTGACGTCCGGTTCCGTACTAACGCTGGCGCCTTTGCGAAGACGGCGGACCATCCTGGAAATGCAGAGTCCTTCCCAGGAACTTACGAACTGGCCAAGGGGCAGACGCCGTCCTCGGCTTCCTCCGTACAGAACGGAGCCAAGCAGGAGACGTGGTCCTAATGACTGTGCTTGATAGTCGCAGCCACACAGCAAGGGCAACAACGGCCCGTGCTGCACTGGAAGAAGCCGTTGCCCACCGAGAACCAATCAGCTTGGACGAAGTGGTGTCCGAGGCTGCTTTGCAGACCCGTGTTGATAAGAAATTTTTACTCACCCCTGAGCAGTTCACCGCTTTGTCAGAGCATTTAGGTGAGAAGTTCAAGATCATGCAGATTGATGGTCTGCGTACCTTCCGGTACGACTCCGTGTATTTCGATACCGAGGACTTTGACCAGTATCGGGCTCACCGCCAAGGGCGGCGCAGGCGTTATAAGGTTCGTTCGCGAACCTACGCTGACACCGGACTGTCGATGTTTGAGATCAAGACCAAGGGCTTGCGCGGGGCAACGGTGAAACATCGGATCCAGCAGGATCTGGATCAGGCCGGAGCGCTGACCGAAGATAACCTGCAGTTCCTGGAATTCGTGCTGGAGAGCGAATACGGTCAGCAAGCCCCTGAACTGCAACCGGTGCTGGACAGTTCCTATACCCGGGCGACCTTCGTGAACCCGGTGGATTCTGAACGCCTGACCTGCGATGTCGAATTGGAATACGCCAATTCGGGTAGGAAGATCAACGGACCGGATTTGATCGTGGTTGAGACCAAATCTGCTGATGGACGTGGGGCTTCTGACCGTGCGCTTGCAGAGTTGGGCATTAGAGAAGTATCCATGTCCAAATACTGTATTGGTGTGGCTCTACTGAATCCGCATCTTCCGGCCAACCGGTGGAGCAGATTATTGCAGCAAAACTTTGTCCCGGATCCGACGCTGCTCTAGGCCGCGCACCGCTAGCTACTTTGAGGTGGCTAGCCGGTAGCCGAATCCGCGGACGGTCTCAAAGCGTGTTGAGCCGAGCTTATTGCGAAGGTACCGCACATAGACATCAACCACGTTGGAACCGGGATCAAAATCGTAGCCCCACACGCGGGAGAGCAACTGCTCACGGCTGAGCACCTGACCAGGGTTGCGTAAAAAGGCCTCGGCCAGGGCAAATTCGCGAGCAGAAAGATCCACTTCCGTTGAGTTCACGGTGACCCGTCGGCGCAGCAGATCCATGTGCAGATTTTCATGGGTCAGTGAAGAGACTTCAGGAGCATTGTCTTCGGTCCGCAAGCGTAAGCGGACCCGGGCCAGCAGCTCATCAAAGTGGAACGGCTTGGCCATATAGTCATCGGCACCATTTTGCAGTCCGGCGACAGTATCTTCGACACTTCCGCGCGCGGTAAGGATGATTACCGGAGTAGAGATCTGCGCTGCGCGCAGCCGTCGTAGGACCGAGAAGCCATCTTCATCCGGTAGACCTAAATCCAAGATGATCAACTCGTGCTCACCATCGAGCGCTTGAGTGAATCCCTCGTGCCCGGTCTCAGCGATGGAAGAGGTCAGCCCGGCGGCCCGTAGTCCCTTGGCCACAAAAGAACTGATGCGCGGTTCATCTTCAACGATCAATATTTGGCTCATGATTCCTTATTTCCGGTCGACAGTGGCAAATCAATATAGAACGTGGAACCCTTGTTTGGCTCCGAACTTACCCAGACTCGTCCACCGTGAGTTTCGGCGATGGCTTGCACAATATTTAGCCCCAAACCGGATCCGGAAGAGCGGGCAGAATTCTGTCCACGTCCGAAGCGTTCAAAGATTCGTTCCAGATCATCGGGGTGAATGCCAAGGCCAGCATCGGAGACCCACCAACGCAAGGTAGTTTCACCCTGCCCGTTGCGCAGGATCTCGTTGCCTAACGCAATACGGCTATCGTCCTTGGAGAATTTCACTGCGTTAGCGCATAACTGCAGCATGGCCTGGGTCAGGCGTATCGGGTCCAGCCTGACCGTGGCCTCGGTGCGGTAGTCGATACGCCACTGGCGTTGGCCCAACCCACGAGCCTTATCCAGAATGTCATCAAGAAGCTTGCCCACCTGGACCGGCTCAATCTGCAGGAAGTCCGTACGGTTGGATTTGGCCAAGGTCACCAGATCATTGATCAGCAACGACATTCGGCCCAGCTCATCCATGGCAATATCGCGGCTCTGTTTTACATCCTGTGGGTCCGCAGGATCCATGAGCTCTAGATGTCCATTGATGATGGTCACCGGGGTGCGAAGCTCATGTCCCACATCGTCCAGTAGCTGGCGTTGGGCTTTGAGCGCACCTTCAAGACGGTCAAGCATTTCATTAACGGTGACGGTCAAGTCCGCAAATTCGTCATTGCCGGAGACCTCAATGCGCTGGGAAACATCGGTTTCGGAGATCTGCTGAGCGGTTGTTTGCAATCTTCGAATCGGCTCCAGCATCCGGCCCACAAGCAACCAAGCGGCTAAAGCAGCAACAAGTATGACCGAAGCACCCACGGCACTGTAGATCATGAAATTCCGGTCATTGGCAATGGCTTCGGCCGAGTAGTCGTAGGCCAAAACAAAAGAACCGTATTCGTGGTCCGCCGGCAAGCTGACCGGAACAACAACCGCACGATAGGTGGCGATATCCGTTTTTACCGTACCCAGCCGGATGTGGTTGCTTTCTTGTACCTGGAAGGCCCATTCCAGGAATTCGGGGTCATCTTCCAACCGGGTGCCCACGATATCCGGTGCCGTCCAGCGAACCTCTTTACCAACGAGGGAGACCATTCCCTGTTTAGGCGAGGGCAGGGTGCGCTGCATGGCGATATAGAGCAGGTCTTCGGCGTGCTCAAAACGTTTCATGGTTCGCGGGTCCACGCCGGTTTCGGTCAGGACACCGAATTCTTTGACTGACCGGGAGAGTGATTCATCCAGACGTTCATTAAGTTCGTGGCGTTGCACGGCGAAGCTCGCCGCTCCGGCGGCCACAAGCGCCAAGCCGACCAAGAGCAACATGCCGGTGAGCACACGAGCGCGAATGGACCATCGGCGTTCGGGCGCTTTAGTCATCGTCATCTACGTCGTCGGCCTCATCGTCATCATCATCAGACTCGTAATCGTCATCATCGTCGTCGTCATCGTAGTTTTGGTTGCCTGATGGAGGCAAAGGTGTGACGGTTTTTTTAGGCGGAGCGGGAGTCACAGGTTTTGGTTTGGGCTTTGGCGTCGCGGTGGGCTTGGGCGAAGGTTTCTTGGTAGAGCTACTTGGCTTGGGGGTAGGGCTAGGCGTTGGTGTTGGTTTGGCCGTTTTGGACTCTGCTGGAGTGGACGAGGGGGTTGGTCCTCGGGGTGCATCGGTGGTGGGGGACGGCGAATCTTCCTTGAAGATAAACCCTTCGCCTAGATCCTGATCGGAGGGGCCACCTAGTGCACGGCTGATTCCAAATGCTCCTAGACAGATGAGCGCTACAACAGCGATTGAAGCCACGACGCGGCGCAATGTTTCCTTTCCCATGCCACTCATTGTTCCGGACGCAAATGAGATCTAGATGAGAGATGCCACGCGACGACGCTGAGGGCAGGATTAGCGTAGATGCTCAAAGATGATCACTGTTTGGGTTGAAGAAAACGCTCTGTTTGATCCCAGATGCGTAGCGACAAAAGTACGCAGATCATCGATGCTCCGGGTGGCTACTCGAACCAGTAGATCGGGGGAGCCACCTAGGACAAAGACTTCTTTAACTTCAGGCAGTTCTTGCAGGGACTTCGCCGAAGAAAGCAGCCGGTCCCGGGCGGCTGGAGAAACGAGTACAGAGATCATCGCATTGACCGTGACACCAAGGAGTTTTTCGTTGATCGCTGCGTGGTATCCGGTGATGATGCCAGCGGAGGATAAGGCTTTGACCCGGCCCAAGCAGGTAGAAGGAGCCACACCAACCTTGGCAGCGAGAATGTTGTTGGCAATCCGGGCGTCTTTGCTCAGTTCCGAGAGGATCGCTAGGTCGGTGGCATCAACGCGAACAGGATTCGGAACGGCATCACCTTGCACCGTCCAGAGGGAATTATCCACGGGTATCTCATCTCATTCTTTATCAAAGTTCGAATTTGGTCGCATGATCTCGTGTTTGATTCTACGATGTCTACAGCGTAGAGAACTGAAATCTTAGGAGCACAATGCCTGCCGAGCTGACCCGCCAATCTTTAGCCCAGCTGGATGAGGCGGATCCCTTAACCGCTTTTGGGGATCGTTTCATCTTGCCTGAGGACACCATCTATCTGGATGGAAACTCGTTGGGTGCCCTTCCCAAGGGGGCATCAGAACGAGCAGCCCAAGTGGTCAGCGAAGAATGGGGCCAGGGGCTGATCCGTTCGTGGAATACTGCTGGCTGGTTCGATTTGCCACTCAAATTAGGCGACAAGCTAGGCAGCCTACTTGGTGCAAAGCCAAATGAAACTGCCATCACGGATACGACTACGTTGAACCTGTTTAAGGCGTTGGCCTCAGCCTTGCGCACGCAAAAAGCTGACGCTCCTGAGCGCCGGGTGATTCTGACCGAACGAGATAATTTCCCCACCGATATCTACATCGCCGAAGGTCTGGCTGACCTGGTCAACTCGCTGTCGCAGGAGACTGGTGTCGCTTATGAAGTGAAGCTGATTGATGACGAGGCTTCACTGCGTGCCGCATTGGACGATACCGTGGTAGTAGTAGCGCTGTCGCACGTCAATTACCGCACCGGTGCCATGTGGAACATGGATGAAATCACTGCGGCGGTTCATGCTGCTGGTTCGCTGGTTATCTGGGATCTGGCCCATGCCGCCGGTGCGGTACCGGTAGATCTGAACGCAGCAGACGCTGACTACGCGGTGGGTTGCACCTACAAATACCTCAATGGTGGACCAGGCTCACCGGCCTTCATCTGGGTTAATGCCCGCCACCATGAACGTTTCTGGCAGCCACTGTCGGGTTGGTGGTCCCACAACAGGCCGTTCGAAATGTCCCAAAGCTACACCCCTGCCAATGACATCCGCCGATTCATGTGCGGTACCCAGCCAATGACCTCACTGGCCATGGTTGAAGTAGGGCTCGATATTGCCATAGAAGCAGATATGGCTCAGCTGCGTGCCAAGTCGCTGGAGCTCGTGGACCTGTTCATCAACCTAGTTGAGACGCGATGCGCTGGCTACGGACTGGAACTGGTGACCCCACGAGAGCATGCCGCACGTGGTAGCCACGTGAGCTTCCGCCACGAACACGGTTATGAAATCATTGCGGCGCTCATCGACCAAGGAGTGATCGGGGACTACCGCGAGCCTGAGGTCCTGCGCTTTGGCATTACCCCGCTGTACCTAACGCGCACCAATATTTGGGATGCCGTGGAGAAACTGCGTGAAATTCTGCACACCGACTCGTGGCAGCGCGAAGAGTACGCCGTACGAAATGCCGTGACCTAACCGGGAAAGCGGTAGCCACTACTTTGGGGGCTCTAGACTCTGGCCAGCAATGGCCAGAGTACGCTTATACGCAGCACGGTATGTTCTGATGCCGTGCTGTTTGTATGAGATTTGAAGGAGCATTGTTGGGCAAGCAGCCGGTACGCGCCACTGACGTCGGGTCGGGGCTGAAAAAATCACTGACCCCTGCGCAGATGTCCATGATCGCCCTGGGCAGTGCCATTGGCACCGGACTTTTTGCTGGCAGCAAGTTGGCCATCATGATGGCTGGCCCGTCGGTAATCCTCAGCTACGTGATCGGTGGTGTGGTTGCCTTGCTGGTCATGGGTGCGCTCGCCGAAATGACGGTCAAGCAGCCGGTGGCTGGATCCTTCGGCGTTTACGCTGAACGCTATCTGGGTCGATTTGCCGGATACCTGACCAAATATTTGTATTGGTCTGCACTGATCTTTGCGGTAGGCACCGAGGTTAGCGCGGTAGGCGAATATATGCAGTACTGGTTCCCACAGATTCCCGGACTGTGGTGGGTAGCCATTTTCTCCGCCGTGCTCCTAGCGGTGAACTTCTCCAGCGTGAAGATCTTCGGAACCACCGAATACTGGTTCTCGGCTATTAAGGTTTTTGCCGTCCTTGCCTTCATCATCATTGCCCTGTGGCTGGTCTTCCATAATTCTCAAGATCAGTTTGGGGTGCATAACTACAGCGCTGAAGGCGGATTCTTCGCCAACGGATTATTCGGCACCTGGAGCGCGGTGATTGTTGCGATCTTCTCATATATGGGAATTGAAGCCATCTCGATTGCCGCAGCCGAGGCTCACAATCCAAAGATTGCGGTGCGCAAATCCTTCAAGGTTTCCTTTCTCAGGCTCTTGCTGTTCTACGTATTCACCATGGCTCTGATCCTGGCGGTGGCACCAACCAGCGAACTGATTTCCGGTGGTTCACCCTTTGTCACGGTGATGTCCCAAGTTGGTATTCCCTTTGCTGATTCCGTGCTGAATTTTGTGTTGATCATTGCTGCGCTGTCGGCCATGAACGCACAGCTTTATGCCGCCACACGGATGTTGCATTCTCTAGCTGACTCGGGCCACGCGCCACGCATGGCTTTTCGGACTAACCGTTCCGGGGCGCCGATTCATGCGGTGTGGATGTCTGCCGGCGGCATTGGAGTCGCAGCTATTGTTTATGCGCTGGTTCCGGATGGAGGATTTGGCATCATGCTGTCCTTGGCCACCTTTGGTGCCTTGGCCACGTGGTTCATGATTCTGATAACCCATGTGTCCTTCCGTCGCAGAGTGAAGAAGGAGCAGGTGGTTTTGGAGTACAAATTGCCTGGATATCCAACTGCGTCCATCTTGGGTGCTCTGTTATTGGCGGCGCTGCTGGCGACTTCCTTCTTTGTTCCTCAGTTCAAGTACACCTTGATCTTCGGCGTGCCATTTGTTGTGGTGATGTCAGTCTTGTACTGGGTGGTCTTTGCTAGAAAGCCAAAGCAGGACACCCTCTAGATTTCGGTAATTCGAACTTCCAACGCCAGCTGTGAGTTGAGTTGGATTGGGCGCTGCACCGAGTGTAACTACCGTTGAATAACGGAGCTGGCACTAAGATCGTAGGGTGCCCGCTAGTTGGTAGGCGCAACGATTCTTCAAGGAGCGATAGTGGCCAAGTTGTATTTCCGCTACGGAGCAATGAATTCTGGCAAGTCCACGAGTTTGCTTCAGGCTGCTTTCAACTATGAAGAACGTGGCCAGCGCATCCTGCTGGCCAAACCGGGTGTTGATACCAAGGGTGAGAACTCCATCGTTTCGCGACTGGGGATCAAGCGCATCACGGACTTCACCATTGGGCCAGAGGATAACGTCCGGGAGCAGTTCGCAGCCCAAAGTTCAGGGGACGACCCAGATGCATTGCTCACCCATGTAGATGCTCCACCCGTGGCCTGCCTTTTGGTGGATGAAGCGCAGTTCTTGTCGAGCGAGCAGGTTGATGACTTGTTGCGTATCGCGGTGCTGGATAACGTACCGGTCTTGGCTTACGGCATTCGCACTGACTTCCGCACCCATGCATTCCCTGGGTCGGCACGCTTGATGGAGCTTGCCCACTCTTTGGAAGAGCTGAAGACCATTTGCCGTTGTGGACGCAAGGCCATGTTTAACACCCGACGGGTCGGCGAAGCTGTGGTCTTTGACGGGGATCAGGTAGCCATTGATGGCGAAGACGTTTGGTACGAATCGCTGTGCGCCTCGTGCTACCTCGAAGCCTCCGGCGGGAAACTCAGCTAACACTCGATGCGATGGGCTTCTTGCAAACTATGTAAGTGAAGAAGCTCCCTTTTGCCGCAGCAGAGTCCGGGAGCCCGCAACATTTACAAAGCCAGAGGCCGGTGCCAGTTGCGTTTCTTCAGAATTCAGTATAAAGCTATTTTCCCAGCGGTCAGCTAATCAATCCCGCAACAGCCCGTTGCAGTCCCCAGTCGAACCCATCCGCTAATGGTGCATCAACGTCCAATTGCACGAGGTTCTGTCGGAAGGCAACAGACCCCAGGATGTGGTTGAGCAGTAATTGTTGTCCGTGGCGGGCCTGCTCGGTGGAAAGCCCTGAAGATTCCAAAAGGTCACGCAACTGCAATACTGGCGCCAATTCGGTGACTTGCATCGCGGTGGCAACTTCGATGACTTCAGGGCTGTCTTGTATCGGCAATAACGCGAGATAAAGGCGGCGCGAGAGTTGAAGAATCGCATCTGCAGGAGCGCTAAAATCTTCAGCATTAACCGAGAGCTGCGGGGTATTAAGCAGCTTGGCAGCCACCTGAGCTAGCAGTTCCTGCTTGTTCTTCACATGCCAGTAGAGAGCCCCAACTTGAACATCCAGCTCTTTGGCCAAACGACGCATCGACAAGTCAGCTAACCCGAATTGCTGCAGGATAGTGACTGCGGTGTCCACCACCGTATTTTGGGTCAATGCCATAATTCCAAGTCTAGCCTCCGGAACCCTTTGACTCTGGAGGTTAGCTGTTGATGAGCTCTGGAAGTATGCCGGAAACTTGCTCGTGCTGCGTAGCTAGGCGCTGAATCAACATGCGGAGCTGGGTGGAGGCAGTCTGCGGATGTTCCGGGTGCCATTGCACGGCGGTCACTGGCGCTGACTCATGAATGACGGCTTCAATAATGTCATCGGTGGACATGGCAGCGATTTGCAGACCTGTGCCCAATTCGTGAATGGCTTGATGGTGCGTGCACTTGTGGCTGGTCTTGGAAGATAGATCTTCCTGAAGCTCAGTGCTGATCGAGTCCAGGCGGGTATCAACAAATGGATCGCTGCCGGTGCTGCGGTGAGCATCTGCGTTCTCCAGATGTTGAATCAAAGTGCCACCCAAAGCAACGTTTAATAACTGCAACCCTCGGCAGATTCCCAACAGTGGGGTCTTGGTAGTGATGGCATGCTGGATAGCTGCGATCTGGTTCCGATCCGCTGCAAGCTCATGATAACCACCGCCCGGGTAAGCAGAGCTGCGACCATACAGCGAAGGTTCAACATCTTCACCACCCATGATGATCACGGCGTCAGAAGCATCAACAATCTGCAGCATCTGCTCGACGCTCAGATCATTACAGGGCACTAAGGACGCATTGTGTCCGGCATCGATGATCTGACCTACAGTGTTTTCGTTGAGCTCATCAAGTTCCGTTTGGAATTGCGGGTTGTGGGGACGAGACTCACGAATGTGCAGGACCGAAAAATTCAAAGGTGCCAAGACTAGCTCCAACTATTGCGTTTAGGGCCAATGAAGCTGGCCCGTAAAGGTTGATACAACCCACGCTACAAGTTGCGGATTTCGCAGTGGAATCAGAGGTGTTTCCTACGCGTTTCCACAAGTTCATCTATAGCGACTGACTAATAAAGCCACGTCGGAGCCTAATAATTGCCATTCAGAATATCTTTGACGTGGCCTGCGACCAAAAAGAAGTCAGTAGATGACCACGCTTTTACAACGAATTCACACCCTTGATATTTGATCCGTGAAACGAAACATTGTGTTGCTTATTAGAAACGGATTCGAAAGCGAAGCGGAACCTGGCCTCGATAGTTTGAAGTTGCTCGCAAACACAAACTTCGAAAGGGGCGCCCATCATGGAAGCCGCTGACATGGCATGGCTCCTGGCGGCATTCGCCATGGTTCTGCTGATGTTCCCAGGACTGGCAATGCTTTACGGTGGCATGCTCAACGGACGCAATGTCCTGAACATGATGCTGATGGTGCTCAGTGCATTGGCGGTGACCGGCGTTGTTTACGTGGTTATCGGCCATGGGCTGGTTCTAGGTGATTCGCTTGGGGGCGCAGGAATCATCGGGAATCCTTTCGAATACACCTTCTTCTCTGACTTTATGACCGACGATGAGGCTGGCGGCACTTTCTGGGGTGCGTTCTACATTCTCTTTGCCGCCATCTCCGTAGCTCTGGTCGCTTCCGGCGCTGCCGGACGAATGAAGTTCGGCGCATGGTTGGTCTTCGTGGCCTTGTGGGTCATCTTGGTCTACTGCCCGCTAGGACACTGGGTCTTTGCGCTGGATAACCCAGAAACTGGGGCCGTCGGTGGATGGATGCGCAACAAGCTGGGCTTCCACGATTTTGCTGGTGGCACCGCGGTGCACATGAACGCTGGTGCCGCAGGTCTGGCCCTGGCTGTGGTTTTGGGCAAGCGCAAAATGAGCCCGGGACGACCACATAACTTGCCGCTCATGTTGATCGGCGTGGGTTTGATCGCTACTGGCTGGATGGGGTTCAACGGCGGCACCGCCGGCGGAGCGAACTTCATGGCTCAGTACGTCATTCTCACCACTTTGCTGGCCCTGTGTGGTGGCATGCTGGGGTTCATCGCGATTGAACGTGTTCGTGATGGGCATGCCACCATGCTGGGTTTGGGTACCGGCGCCATTGCCGGAATGGTCGGCATCACCCCGGTGGCCGACGCTGTGGGACCAATTGGTGCCATCATGGTGGGTTTCCTCGCCGCAGCAGCTGCCGCGTGGGCCATTACCTGGAAACGACGTCACCAGATTGATGACTCATTGGATGTCTTTGCGGTGCACGGCATTGCCGGTATCACCGGTTCGCTGTTTGCAACCTTCTTCGCTAACCCCAAAGCACCCGGAGAAATGGCAGGGATCTTCTTCGGCGGCCACTTCAGCGAGCTGGGCCACGAGCTTATCGCCATTGCTTCCACGTTGGTTTACAGCTTCGTCATGACCTTCGCCATCGCTTGGGTGATGAATAAGATTTCGCCAATCCGCGTCAGCGAGGCCGAAGAGGAAGCTGGTTTGGATAACTCCATCCATGCTGAATCCGCCTACGACAGCCGTCAGCTTTAGCCACCTGCAAAGAAAGGCTCTGCCATGAAACTTATCACCGCAGTGATCAAGCCCATCCGGCTTGAATCCATTTGTTCCGAATTGGAAAAGGCCGGCTTCTCCGGAGTGACCGCCACTGAAGTCCAAGGCCGTGGTGCCCAAGGTGGGCGCACCGAGTACTACCGAGGACAAGAATTCTCCGTGATGTTCCGGAACAAGATCCGCCTTGAATTACTGGTCTCAGATCCTGACCTTGAACGCGCGCTGGAGATTATCGTCAGCACCGCCAAAACCGGGCAGGACGGCGAAATCGGTGACGGAAAGGTCTGGGTCACCTCTTTGGAACAGATCATCCGCGTGCGTACCGGTGAAACCGGCGAAGCAGCCATCTAACTTTTGAACCTCTAGAAAATTCCAGCAAGGGAGCTCCCGAATGACTACTATCAACTTCCGCTACCTCAGCGAGCAGGACATGATCGCCGCAGGTGTCACCGATATCGCTCGTTGCACCGACGTGATGGAAGAAGCGTTGATCCTGCTTCGCAACGGGGACTACCGGATGGCCGGAGAAAACGGCAACTCGCACGGCGCCATGATCACCTTCCCGCAGAACCCAGTCCACGAAGGTATGCCAAGTGATGGCCCGGACCGCCGCTTCATGGCTATGCCGGCTTACCTCGGCGGACGTTTCGGAACTACCGGCGTGAAGTGGTACGGCTCAAACACTGAAAACCGTGCCAAGGGTCAGCCACGGTCCATTCACCTATTCACTCTGAACGACACCGATACCGGTGCGCCGATGGCCGTGATGAGCGCAAACCTGCTCAGCGCCTACCGCACCGGAGCGGTTCCGGGTGTGGGAGTGAAGCACCTGGCCAAGCAGGACGCCAAGGTCGCCGCCGTGGTTGGTCCCGGCGTGATTGCCAAGTCCGTCATTGACGCGACCCTGTCGCTGCGCCCGAGCATTCACACCGTGACCGTCAAGGGCCGCTCGGCTGCTGGCGTGGAGTCCTTCGCTCAGTACATCCGTGAAAACTTCCCTCAGGTGACCTCGATTGTGGCCGCTGAAACCATTGAAGAAGCCATCAAGGACGCGGACGTCATCATGGCGACCACCAGCACCGACATTAAGGGTTCTGATGCCTTCCCTTACTTCCCAACTGAGGCCATCAAGCCTGGCGCGCTGTTGCTGCTGCCTGCGGCTGCTCGTTTTGATGATGATTTCATCATCAATGATGCACGTCTGGTCCTCGACGCCCGTGGTCTGTATGACGCGTGGGCTGAGGAATATGGAACCCAGGCTTACCAGCTGCTGGGCATTCCAGGCACGCACTTCCACGATTTGATGCGTGAAGGCAAGCTGTCCGAATCCAAGCTGGAAGAAATCGCGGACGTTGCCACCGGCAAGATTCCAGCTCGCCGCAATGATGAGGAAATCATCCTCTACTCGGTGGGTGGCATGCCGATCGAAGACGTGGCCTGGGCTACCGATTTGTACCAGTCGGCCGAGGAGAAGAACATCGGCCAGGTACTGAATCTGTGGGAGACCCCGGTCCTCGCCTAAAGATTTAGGTCCAGTGACTTGGACCTTGAAAAACGTAGATCCCCGAAAAGCGGAGTGTGGCCGCTGTTCGGGGATCTGCCATATCCGGGACAGAATTTATCTGCCGTGGAAGGGATGCCGTGGTCGCTGCAGTTTGCCCGACGGACCCCGGCGGGTCGATCCGCCTCGCGTCCAGCTCGCCCAGTCTCGACGTCGAGTATCTAGGGGAGTTCTATTACCGGTGTGATGAACTCATACGTTTGGGAGGCAAAACACCTGCTCGCTTTCGTACTGCCGCCGGCCTAGCAAGACATGAATCTATCTCAACCCTGCGGTGCTATCGGTTTCCGAAGCTCTCAGAAGTTCTGCCTATTTTCCTCCGCGTTACACCGCTCCGTCCGCAGGGGAATCGCCCAACGTCGACTAGAGAGATAATGCGTAAAGGTCAGGCACCGGATTATCAATCGTTATGTTGCTTCGGTCTGAAAACGGTATTTGAAAGCGGTGCATAGGCATACCATCCAGTGCTTTCTCCCCGACGGGTAGCTTCCCTTGCACGCGATACTTCCTCTTCAAAATCTTTAACCTCAACGGCCAAGGAATCGAACACTGCGGCAGCTTCAGGGTTGAGGGCTGGTCCCCTCCCTTGAAATTTGCGTTTTGGTGAGCCTTCCAAGGACGTGACTAATTCGATTTCGAATTTATCGCCAAGTTCATCAGCCACACGTTGCGCTAATCGTTCACCCTCTGCAGCGAATCTGCGAGCCACACCTGCGGATTTCCACTCATAGTCATGGTTCAATCCGTCATAGTACGACTGTTCCCACTGCGAGAGTTCGTGTGTCAAAGTACCGGACAGCTTGGCAGTGTCGTACTCGATTGGTTCGTTAAACCAAAGCACCGTGTTTGCATAATCCGGAAACAGGCGCACCGTTGACGGCGCGGACTCCTGTGAAGAATTCATACCGCGATCATACCGACGCAGACCAGTAAGGCGCATCCTCATAATCGCCACCCCTTGGGGACGGTAAAGCGACGGAAAAGACTACCCGACAGATCCACTTCGCGTGCTATTGCTCCATTCCCGTAAGTCGAACGCTCTACGGGACAGTCGGCGCACTAATCAAGTGGATCGTGGCACGACCGATGCGTAGTGCCACGCAAGAACGGCGTTTCTATCGTTCGTACAGGCGTCCGGTATCCCGTACCCGTGTAACGTCACTCTGACTCAAGTTTGCGCGAACTCCTATTGCCCGGGCGGATGTGCCATGGGGTCTCCTGCAGGAATGGGAATCACTTAGTTCTGTATTCCCACACACCACGGAAAGCGGGAATACAGAGATCGGGGATTCCCAGTTGCTATTCCAGTAATTCGGACAGTTCTTCTCAGACCACGGCAATGGCCACCGGTGGCATCCACCCTCTGCGATTTTGAAGTCGGGTCCGGAATTTGCGCACGGCAGCTTGGCTTCGGGCAAAATCTGCCCGAATTCAGGTGAAGAGATCCAACCCCGGCTACTGAAGCAACGATGCTAAGGCGTCGGCCAAAGCTGCCGCGCCAAGTTCCGCGTCAGCGTCTTCTACATATTCTTCAGGGGAGTGGGAGATGCCGTTGGGGTTGCGAACAAAAATCATGGCACTCGGTACGTGTCCGGCGAGTACACCAGCATCATGCCCCGCACCGGTATCGAGTACCGGAGTGTTGGGCAGCGCCAGTCCAAGCTGCCCCGAAAGCTTTGCATCAAAACTTACCGTTGGACTCAATGATTCTTGGGAGAAATCGAGGGTGCAGCCCTCTTCAGCTGCAATAACCTGCGCCGACTCGTGAATCTCTTGGACAACACCGGCCGTAACCGCATCATCTGGATGGCGCACGTCCAGCCAGTAGTCCACCCGCGAGGCAATGACATTAGTTCCGCCAGGAACCGGTTGCAGCCGGCCCACTGTAGCTCGCGCGTTATCCCGTGTGCGGGCAATCTGCTGCACCGCGGCAATGCTGCGGGCTGCAGCCACCATCGGATCCTTGCGGTCAGACATCAGCGTGGTTCCTGCGTGGTTACCTTGTCCTCGCATGCTCAACTTCCAACGTCCGTGGCCGAGGATGGATCCGCCGATGGCCACCGGGTGATCCAGATCCGCCAGCCCGAGTCCCTGTTCCACATGCAACTCGACAAAGACACCAATCTGTCCCAAGAGGCGGCGGTCTGGGCCGATGAAACGTGGATCTAGCCCATTGCTGGATGCTATGTCGGCAAAACTATTGCCGTCAGGATCCCTCAGATTCAACGCCTTGTTTCGGTCAATGGCTCCGGTGAGCAGACGCGAGCCCAAGCAAGCCACACCAAAGCGGGAGCCTTCCTCTTCCGGGAACACCACGATGGCCATGGCACGGGTGCGCGCCAGATTCTTTACCTGCATCAGATCAAAGGCAATCAGCGCGCTGGCTACGCCAAGCGGCCCGTCAAAGGGTCCGCCACCCGGGACCGAGTCGAGGTGGCTGCCGGTGACAACTGCATTGGTGCGGATTCCTGTGGGCAGATCCCACCAGGCCCAGAGCGCGCCGTTTCCGTCTTCCTCAACGCTTAGCTGCCGTCTGGTGGCTTGTTCAATGAACCACGTGCGCAGGTCGATTTCAGCACTGGAATACACCGGGCGGGAATAGCCTCCGCGCAATGGGTCTTGCCCGGTGCCGGCGATGCCAGCCATGACCTCGGCGACCGTCGCAGTGGGAAGGTGTAGCGGGATGTTGAACAAGGGATTCTCCAAAATAGCTTGCTGCTGGGACTTCTAGACCATGGCTTTGGCGTGGGATGCGAGGCGGAAAAGCTCAGGGGTTTCCCGCACCCCGGTCGCCAAGTCCGCGGCAAGCTCGCCGAGCAGCGGGCCGAACTTGGCTCCATGCCCCGAGCAGGGCGAGAAGATGGTGATGCCGTCAACTTCATCCACGATGAAATCCTCAGTGGGGGTTGCGCTGAAAATGCAGGTGGTTTCGGCGTAGGGCGTTGGTTCCAGTCCGGGAAGGTACTTTTTGACGTACTCGATCACGCGTTCGCGGTTGGCTGGATCAATCTGGCCGTTTTGCTGGCTGGCAGTATCCAGCTGGCGTCCGGCCATATATTCGGCAACCTTTTGTCCGCGGAAGTTGGCGTCACGTCCGCCGGGCAGGCCATAGGACTTAAAAGCAGGGTCCTTGTGGATGTAGGTTGGCCATGCTTGGCGTGCTTCGGGATCCTGGTCGCGGTAAGGGAAGTGGAAGGCATTCTCTTGATATACAACCATCTTGGGAACGCTGCGTACAAAGCCTGATGGCAGAGGGAGATTTCCCAGCAATTCTGGCAACCAGCCGCCTGCGGCCACGATGATTTTGGATGCCAAGTAGGTGCGTCCATCTGCGGACGTGAGTTTGTATCCGTTAGTTGTTGCCTCGACGGAAGCGACTGGCCACTGGGTTTCCACCTGGGCGCCATAAGCCTTGGCTTGAGCCACCATTGCCTGAACCGAGCGTTCGGCGTCCAGCACTCCGGCACCTGGGTGCCAAAGGACTTCGGTATCAAAATTGATTCCGTTGAAACGGTTGCGGGCCTCGGCAGCGGAGAGCAATTCATGTTCCACCCCGGCGTTGGCGAGAATCCCGGCGAGCATACGTGGATTGCGCAGGGGTCCGTAGTCCGCTGAACCGCAGGGGTTGATCAGCTGGCTGCCGCTGGCCTCTTCGAGCTCATCCCAGGCTTTGCGCGCTTGAACAACAAGGTCCGTGTAGAGCTGGTTGGGGTAGCCATAACGGAAGATGCGTGCTGAGCCGTGCGAACTGGCATCGTCAGCGGCGGGCACTTTGCGCTCCAGCAGGGCAACTTCATGGCCTCGCTGAGCCAACCTCCATGCTGCCGAGGAGCCGGCGAGGCCTGCTCCGATGACAACGTATTCTGCAGAGGGCGACTGGGACGAGGTGCTCATGGCTTGCTCCTGATCTGGGCATCTTTGTTGTTATACCTCTAGTAACCCACGAATATTATTAGGGCGTCCAATACATTTTTCTTAGACATTATTAGTTTTTGTGCAAAAATTGAGTGCATGGAACTCCGCCACCTCCACTACTTCCTCGTTGTTGCAGAACATTTGCACTTTGGCCGCGCAGCCGAAGAACTTCGCATGTCTCAACCACCGCTGACCGTCGCGGTGAAAAAGCTGGAACAAGAGCTGGGCGTGCAGCTCTTTGACCGCACCACTCGCAGCGTGATTCTCACGCCCGCGGGGCGGATGTATCTGGACCGCATCAAACCGTTACTGGCGGATCTGGATAAAGCCAATCAAGAACTGACCGAGGCAGGACTGGGGCTGCGCGGACGGCTCAATGTCGGATTTGTCAGCTCTGCCAGTTATGCCACCATGCCTTCGGCGCTGCGCAGGTTCCGCGAACTGCGGCCCAATGTTGAGCTGGTGCTGCACCCGCTCACTACCGACGAGCAGATTGAAAAGCTGCTAGAAAATAGTCTTGATCTCGGAATTCTGCGTGACCCAACAAGAGTGCCCGGCGTCGAATTGCAGGAGATCCATTCGGAGCCACTGGTGGTGGCGCTTCCGGCGGGCCATCGTTTGGGTGCCAATGAGCAGATCAAGGCAGAGGATCTCGCCGATGAAGACTTTGTCCTTTTCCCCTACAAGTACATGAGTGGTTTCCACTCGCTGGTGCATTCATTATTCGATGGTCGTACGCCGCCTCGAATTGTCGAGCGAGCCATTCATCAGGAGACCATTCTTGGGCTGGTCGCTGCCGGGCTGGGAGTCTCAATCCTGCCTGCATCGGTGTCGCGCTTCCAGATGCCTGAAGTCTCGTTCCACCCGTTGGTCGGTGAGCCAAAGACGCGGCTCTATGCGGGTACGGGTACTCCGAATCCTGCGGCCCAGGCTTTTCAGAAGTGCTTGCTTGAGGCTGACCGCGAAGGCTGAGTAAGTACGTGGCGCGAATGGGGTGGGCTACGAGTTTTCGATAGCGTGCTGAATATGTCTGGTCTTGAATCTGAACCATCGGTGGAGAATCCTCCTGCTTTTTCACGTTTTCTGCCCGGAGGCATCCCACTCACGGGGGCATTTGCCAGGTTTGGCGGAAAGCTCTATGAATGTGGGTCAGCAAAGCTGCCATCTGGTGAGTATGACCATGGCATGCTCGTGCTCTCCTCCATCGAGGAACGGCCCGGGCCGGAGTGGCAACTAACCTGGCGGTCTCAACTTGGTCCGCTTGCCGGATTTACTGAGTGGAGCAGAGTCGTTCATCGGAGTCAGGCCGAAGAGACATTCTGGTGCCGCAATTACCTAGTGTGGCAAGGTATAGGATTCTCAGGGTCGACCAACGTTCATGAAGAAAAGTATGTCGGGATGTTTTGGGAGCACTCGCGCAACATTCCCGAAGAGAAACTTCGCACCCTCAAGAAATACGAGCGCCTTGATGCCGTCGAGTGGTTCGCGCTAGTGCCACTCGACGACCTTGAGACGCTTAAGATTTATCGCGAGCAGTGGCCCGAGAGTCCGAAAAAACCGAAGAAATCTTTTTGGAGATTATTCCGATAGCCGGATATCCACTAGGCGATAGTTCCTTCAAGTTGGCAACTAGACCGATCGACACAAATTGGGTGTGCTCCATTGCCCTAGAACCTAAGCACCAAAGAGATTGCGATTCAGGAATTCGTTGCGGAATTTGCCCGCAGAATCCAAGCGCTGAGCCAACTCGATAAAGTCATTGAACTTCGGGTACAGCTTCTGCAGATCGGTTGACGTTGCTGCAAAGAGCTTGCCCCAATGCGGACGAGCCGCAAAAGGCGCGAGAGCTGATTCGACGTGCGGCAGGATTGTCTCCACTTCCTGCTGCTGCGGCTTCCACGTAAAGTGCAGGGCAATACCGTCGCGGCCGTAGTTGCCGCTGAGCCACAACTCATCGGCGGCAATGGTCCGCACCTCAGCCACCAGCAATAACGGGGTGATCACCGAGGACAGCTCGCGCATCGCGGTAATGGCTTGAACAGCGTATTCACGCGGAACCAAATATTCGGTCTGCAACTCATCACCGGCACTGGGCATGAAGTCCATGCGGAAATGGGAGAGCCGATCGGACCAAGGCCCGGCCACCCCGAGCTGTTCGCTGCAGATCGCGCCATCGGCTCCGGGCAATGGGTGCATCGGAGCGATCGCCGCCAGACCGCCAAATTTTCCCTGATCAATATCATCGAGAAGGGCATCACCAACACGACGCTTGAGCCATGTTTGGCCCACCAAGTCCCCGCTCCAATCGGTGAACAGGCTGACGCTGTAGGCGGAAGCCTGGATTCCATCAAAGTTGTCCAGAACTTTGTCCCAGGACAGCTGCTCATACACGGTCTGTTGCACATCAAAGCTCGGAACGATATCCAAGGTCAGATGAGTGATCACGCCTAGCGCACCAAGGGACACTACATAGCCGTTGAATTCCGGATCGTTTCGATTGACCGAGAGCTGCGAGCCATCGGCCAGTACGAGCTCGACTGCGCTGACTGCGGTTGCCAGGTTGCCGTGGGCTTCGCCCGAGCCATGGGTGCCAGTGGATACCGCGCCGGCCACCGAAATATGCGGCAGGGAAGCCAGATTGTGTAGCGCAAAACCGGCGGCGTGCAGCGCATCGGCCAGCGCGCCATAGGTGATTCCGCCACTGACGCGCACGTTCATGGCCTGCGCATCGATATCAATGACTTGGGGCATCTTGGCCAGTGAGATCATGGTTTCGCTGGTATCGGCAATGTCATTAAATGAATGGCGGGAACCGAGCACGCGCACCTTGCTGGCGGCGCGAACCTGTTCCTGCAGTTGCTCAATGCTGGTGGGGTACAGCAGTTCGCTGGCCCGGTACTCAAGGTTTCCAGCCCAGTTGAGTTCCTTGGTCTCTAGCTCCACGGCAGATCCTTACTTCTCTAGCCACTGGCTGGAAACCAGCGAACGGTAGCGTTCCAAAACATGCGGTGTTGCTTCTGTCGCAGGGACTTCGGTGGAGTCCTGGGTCCACTGCGGGAATGCTCCGGCCAGCACACCGGCAGCTTGCCGTGCCGCGCCATCAGCCACATACTCGCCAGGGGCCGGAATGATAATCGGCAGGCCCAGCACCTGGGCGGCAATCTGTTGGACCGCACCGGACTGCGCCCCGCCGCCCACCAAGATGATGCGCTGGGCTTGAACCCCTTGGGCCTCAAGCGCGCGCAGCCCATCGGCTAGCGAGCAGATGATTGCTTCCACCGCGCTGCGAGCCAAGTTGGGCGCAGTGTAATTCGCACGGGTGATTCCGTGCAGCGAACCCGTGGCATCTGGCAGGTTCGGGGTGCGCTCGCCGTCGAAGTAAGGGAGCAGGGTCAGGCCATTGGAGCCCGGGTTGGCTGACAGGGCGAGGTCATTGAGCTCTGTCAGGCTCACCTGCAACAGGTTGGCGGTGGCATCAAAAATTCGGGTGGCGTTTAGCGTGCACACCAGTGGGAGGTAGTTTCCGGTGGCATCGGCAAACCCGGCCACCAGCCCGCTGGTGTCTGCAGATGGGGCATCGGCAACCGCGAAGACCGTGCCGGAAGTGCCCAGGGACATCACTACATCACCAACGGTGGCGCCAACCCCCAGTCCGGCGGCGGCGTTATCACCCGCGCCGGGACCGATCAGCGCGCCGGTGGCGGTGCGGCCGATGGATTCCAGCGGTCCCGCCACCGCAGGCAAAATCGGGGCGTGCCCCAGATGCTGCTCCAAGGCTTTGAGGTCATAGGATTTTTCGGCAGCCCGGTAGTACCCGGTGCCCGAGGCATCGGAGCGGTCGGTGCCTAGAGCGGCCAAGCCTTCGACACCGCTGCCCGGGCCATAACCGGCCAGACGCCAGGACAGCCAGTCGTGGGGCAGACAGACCGCGGCGACCTTGGCCGCGTTGTCCGGTTCATGGTCCTTGAGCCAACGTAGTTTGGCCAGGGTGATCGAGGAGACCGGAAGGGTGCCGGTACGCTGCGCCCAGTAGGCGGCGCCAGCCTCGCTGTCACCGTCGCCGGCCTCGGTGATGATGTCGCGGGCCGCCTGCGCGCTGCGGGTATCGTTCCACAGCAGCGCAGGGCGGATCACCGCACCGGTGGCATCCAGCACGACCATGCCATGCTGTTGCCCGCCCACCGAGATCGCAGCCACATCGTCCAGGCCGCCGGCCTGGGCGATCGCTTCTTGCAGGGCGGCGAACCAGAACTCCGGGTCCACTTCGGTGCCATCCGGGTGGCTGGCGCGTCCGGAGCGGATCAACGCTCCGGTGTCAGCGTCGCGGATGACAACCTTGCAGGACTGGGTGGAGGAGTCGATGCCGGCTACAAGCGTCATTGAGTGTGGCTGCTTTCTACGGTGGGTTCTGGCGGGGTTTAGCGCGAGCCGAGCAGGTGCTCGATGGCCAGCTGGTTCAGGCGGATGAAGGCGAAGTTGCGCTGCGCGGCAGCATCGGCGTCAAAGCCTGCGAAGCTCGCCGAATCGCTCATCAGATCCGCTGCGCTTTCTCCGGCGTTCAGGGTGGTTTCGCCCAGTTCGAAGACACCCGAGGTCTTCATGGCTTCCTGTACTTCTGGATCCGCGCGGAAGGCCAGGGCGCGTTCCTTGAGCAGCAGGTACATGGACATATTGGCCTTGGCTGAGTCCCACACGCCGTCGTAGCCGTCGGTGCGCGATGGCTTGTAGTCGAAGTGGCGTGGGCCGGTGTACTTTGGCCCGCCGTTGGGGAAGCCGTTCTCCAGCAGGTCAACGGTGAAGAATGCGCTGGTCAGATCGCCGTGGCCGAAGACCAGGTCCTGGTCGTATTTGATGCCGCGCTGGCCGTTGAGGTCAATGTGGAACAGCTTTTCGGCCCACAGCGCCTGGGCGATGCCGTGGGTGAAGTTCAGGCCAGCCATCTGCTCGTGGCCGGTTTCCGGGTTCAGGCCGACGATGTCGCCGTGTTCCAACTGCTCGATGAACGCCAGGCCGTGGCCGACGGTTGGCAGAAAGATGTCGCCGCGTGGTTCGTTCGGCTTTGGCTCCAGTGCGATGCGCAGGTTGTAGCCCTTGTCCTTGATGTAGCCAGCTGCCGTGTCCACGCCTTCGCGCATGCGGTTCAGTGCTGCGGCCAAGTCCTTGGAGCCGTCGTATTCGCTGCCTTCGCGCCCGCCCCACATGACGAAGGTTTCGGCGCCCATCTCGGCGGCAAGATCGATGTTATGCAGGACCTTGGCCAGTGCGAAACGGCGGATCGAGCGGTCGTTGGAGGTGAAGCCGCCGTCCTTGAATACCGGGTGGCTGAACAGGTTGGTGGTCACCATCGGGACCTTCAAGCCGGTTTCTTCCAGGGCTGCGCGGAAGTCAGACAGGATCTTTTCGCGTTCAGCCTCGGTGGCGTCAAAAGGAATCAAGTCATTGTCGTGGAAGGTGATGCCGTAGGCGCCGAATTCAGCGAGCTTGTGCACGGCTTCTACCGGGTCCAGGTTCTTGCGGGTGGCGACACCGAATGGGTCGGCGCCGGTCCATCCAACAGTCCAGAGGCCAAAGGTGAAGTGGTCTTCAGGGGTCGGGGTAACGCTCATCGTGATACATCCTTGGATCGGGAGGGTTGGCTTTCACCATTTAGTTTATGTCCTGAACTATATGGTCGCTCATGCGCTAGAGTCAATAGCGAGCAATGAACGATTCACCCAAAAAATTCCCAAGGAGAAGGCATGCGCCAGCCAGCGACTACCGCCCGAGCCGCAACATCTTCGGCCCCGGGCACCGTCGGTGATGTGCGCAAAGCCAACCTGGCCAGAGTTCTGGCGGTGATTGCGGCGGCAGGGGAAGACCAGCGGTTATCGCGCGCCGATATCGCGCAACTCAGCCAGCTCACCAAGGCCTCGGTCTCCAGCCTGGTCACCGACCTTCTGGGCGCCGGCCTGGTTATTGAAATTGGCGTGCACCGCGACGGGGAACGCGGCCGCCCCTCGGTAGGACTAGTGCTGAACTCCGCGCGCTGTGTCATGGGCATGGAAATCAACGTTGACTACATCGCCGCCGGACTGGTGGACCTCAGCGGCAAACTGCTGGCTCACGAGGTCCTACCCCGTGCCAACCACAGCTCAACAGCAAGCGAAGTGCTCGCTGCGCTGGGGGAGTTGAGCCAGAGGCTCCAAGCTGCTGCCCAGGCCCAGGGTCTGATGATCCTCGGCGGAGGATTAGCCGTTCCCGGTTTGGTCAACGAGGAACATTTCACCGTCCTGCAGGCACCAAACCTTGGGTGGGTTCAGCAGGAACTGGACGTGGCAACATTGCTGCCTGAACCCAAAACCCGCTTCCGGCTCTTTAACGAAGCCAACGCCTCAGCACTGGCCCAACAGCAATTGATGGACGCGCAAGAGGACAACTTCCTCTTCGTTTCCGGGGAAGTGGGCATTGGTGGCGGATTGATCATCGACGCTGAACTCTTTGTCGGGCCTCAGGGCCACGCCGGCGAACTCGGCCATGTGGTGATCGCACCCGATGGCAAAACCTGCAGCTGCGGCGGACGCGGTTGTTTGGAGACCATTGCCGGGCAGGAAGCCATTCTGGCCGCGGCCAACCTCGGCGCTGGCGCCGACAGCGCGCCGCGCCAAGAGCGAATCAGCCAGCTCTACCAAGCGCTGGAGGCTGGCGAAGAGCCAGCGTTGAGCGCGGTATCCGAGGCCGGAAAATCCTTGGGGATCGCGGTGGCCTCGGCCCTGCGACTCTACAACGTTTCCACCGTCGTCTTTGGTGGTCACTTCGCCGCACTAGAACAATGGATGCGTCCTGCAATGGAAGCTAGCCTCCAAGTGCACGCGCCGAGCATCGCCGGTCAAGCGCGGTTGCTGTGCTCGACGTTGGGCCAAACAGGTGCGCTGGTTGGAGCCGCGCGCAGCGTGGTGGGGGACTTATTGGAAGCTCCTTACCAGCTGGTGGATTAGGGAGTGCCGACGGGCTGCTGAAGTTCGGTCACCCAATCTGCTTGGTCTTCGGATACAGCGCGCACGTAGACTTCGCGGCACGGGCCGGTCGGCACCAAACCTCGGGTCAAGACTTCCTCATGAACGGCCTGCCAGCTTTCATGAATAGTGTCCATTGAGCCAAGGTGCACTCCGCAAATTGCTTCAGGCACGGCGGGAAGCTCGATGATCTCGACACCGGCCAGGCTCTGGGCGCTAGTGGCATACCCGGCAATGACCTCTACGCCATCCTCGGTACCGTTGTACTGCGCAACGGGTGTGGCAAGGCTTTGGCCCTGAATGGACTGCGCGATCTTGTCGAAGAGTGGGCCGATGCGGCCGGCGATTTCAGGTTGCTCGGCCACGGTGAAGCGGCCGGCCGCCAAACGCACTGCGGGCAATGGCTTGTGAATGATTTCAATGCGTGACATGAGCTTCTCCTTGGAGATCAGTTGTAGACGTCGTTGCACTTCACGTAGGCGCTGCATGGCTAGCTGGTGTTCAGTCTCTATTTGCGCCTGACGAATGAGCAAAAGTTCGGAGATCTTTCCAGCAGTTGCTCCCTGAGCCAGACTTAAAGAGATCTCTTCGAGCCCAAATCCCAAATCGCGCAGAGCAACAATCTGATGCAAGCGCTGTAGCTGGGACGGATCATAGGAACGATAACCGCTGAACGGGTCCACATGGGCAGGGGTGAGCAGACCGGACGTATCCCAATGCCGCAACATGCGGTGGGTGACCTGACCAATCTGCGCAAACATCCCGATGGATAACATTCTTCAGTTCTCCGCCCTCACACTGTGTCAGAGTCAAGTCTGCGCGAGAATGTCATTGATATCCATGTTTAAGCTCGACTTAGTGACGTGTACTCAGTCGCACATCGTTGAAACCCGAGGAAGCCAACTTGGTATGGCAAATGAAAACTTCGGAGAAGTGAGGTTTGCATCATTAAGGCGCATAGATCGTACTGCGATGACGATTCATGCTGTGTGTTTCTGCTGACGGGTTACTACGTGACACAAGGATCGCTTGGGGCTCTTGGCTTCGAACTGGATGGAATGTTTGCCGAGGTCATGACGTTGCTAGCAGCGTCACATAGCGTTGCTGTGGATAATTAGTTTCATCAAAAGCCCTACAAAGAGCCTTGAAAATCGCGTGAAGATTCAGCAAAGGTATCAAGAACTCGATATCAAAGAGTTCCGTGGGTAAAAAGTAAGCATCTACCCGATCAGCCAGATGCTTACTTTTGATGAAAATCTATCTAGAGCCAGCCTGGTGAAATTACCAGTTGCATGCCTTAGCAGCGTTTCCCTTGATGACACTGGTAGCTATCCCCTTGCGCCAACCAGGCCAGCTTTTACGCTTACTTTCTAAGTCGATATTTATCGTTCCTGCAAGCCCCACAACATGACAGTTCCATTGTTGCGCCATCGTAGCTTTTGCCATGGAACGAGGATGATGTTGACGTAGATCGTCTAGACCCATTTTGTAAACGTAGCTTGGGTTGAAAGGTTGGTACCAACGCGCGAGCGCAGTAACTGTCAACCTGATCTCCCATCCACCGTTTTTCCATCGTTCCCACTTGACCTGTTTGATAATCCCTTTTGAGTAGGCAGGATCCGCAACTACTGGATACGTGAGATTCTCAACAGAATGATGGTCAACGACTTGAACTATGGCGTTTCCTTCAATCTCGTAGCGCGTATGAACTTCTAATCCGTTAGCATCCTTAGCCCAAGGAGGAGCAAACCCGCCTATCAGGTCTCCATTTTTAGATTCAATCAGTACACCACCCTCTACTTCGCGCATTGTGGCATCATCGGGAAGGTCTAAGTGGTATTCAAAACGCTCAGTAGATCTTGGATCGTTGATGACAGTAGCGATTTGAACGTCGCCGCTATCTTTGACAGATGTGACGGTGGAGAAGTCTGCGCCTTCATTCGAAATCACACCAGGGGCTAGGGCCATAGCTGATGCTTGATTTTCAGAGGGGCGAAGGATTTCGATGCTCTCTGAACCAGTGCCAATTCTTATGGGCTTCCCAGGCTCTCTTGGAACAACGATTGCAGTTTCAGCGACATGAAGATCAAACACGTTGGAGGCTTTAGAAGCTGCAATGTCTGCGGAGGTTCCTAAAACGTCATGTGAAGTGTCATCTGAAACAGCAGCGAGGTTTTCAAGTGCCGCGGTGGTGCTTTTAGAAACTGGCTCTTGGGGCTGTGCGAAGACGACGGTTGGCGCGCAGACAAGCGCGCCAACTATAGATCAGGGCGAAAAATTTAGCACGGATATTTTGGGACAAAGCATCTCCGAGAACGGAATGGAAGGTGGACCGGATAGATGGTATGAATTAACATATGAAAGCACAGGATAAGAAGTTTTTCATCATTTCATTGATAATCATCATACTAGTAGTTATAGGTATATTCTTATTTATTACATCCGGCGTTCTGGCTAATTTCCTTGACCCTGACCCTGAGGCGGGGCTGGTCATAAGCAAAATATCTGAACTCTAAACCGCTAACCTCGAAGTTTCGTGGCGGTCCACTGCTGAATACGGGTAGCGTGAAATCTCGGTACATCGTAGAAACTGAAACTCATAGCTTCGAAGACAGCGGATCTCATTACTATGTATGTCCTGTCTCGTCACTTTGTGGACACACGAACTGACGAATCTTCAAGTCGCTACGCTTAAATCTTTGGAAGCGGTAGCTGCTAGTTATAGTCTTCGAGAGTGAAGACCGCTCAAAACTCATTGCGCTATGTGAACCTAGTCCGAATGCTCTGGGCGCTTATCACTCTAAGTGCCATCGTAGCCACCTATGTGGACACCGCGTCACGAGGACCGGTATTGCCGATGAACTTCTTTGGGTACTTCACTATCCAGTCGAATCTTGTGGTCGTGGTGGTCGGACTTATTGCCGGGGGAATAGGCCTAGCCAAGGGTGCTTCGGTACCTCGCTGGGTTGTGGGCCTGCGTGCTTTAGCAAGTGTGTGCATGGTGGTGGTCGGTCTGATTTACCTCACCTTGTTGGCACCCTTAGGTGCTGCGGGCGGGGTGCCGCTGCCCTGGGCGAATTGGGTGATGCATATTATCGGTCCACTGGTGGTCATTGCCGATTGGCTCTTGGCGCGGGACCGTAGATTTTTGTCCTACGCGGTAGTGCCACTGTTACTGGTGTACCCGTTGCTCTGGACCGGGGTAGTTCTAGTTCGTGGAGCCACCGATGGCTGGGTTCCCTACCCATTCCTGAGCCCAGAGCAGGGCTACGCAACGGTTGCCTTGTATGTCTTTTGCATTGCTGTGCTCTTCGCTGGAATCGCGTTTCTTGTGCTCGCCTATGGACGTCGCGGGCGACACCGTGACGTACAACTCGAGATTCACTAATCGTTTCGGTAAACTTTGGTCGTAAGAGCCCCTAACTCTTGCAGCGAACCTTCGGGTTTTAGTGAGCAGGACAGGGGCATATTTTTTGCCCGGCACCGTGCCGGGACGGCGTGAAGCACGCCGCAACCGCTGCTTTATGCAAGGGGGAGGATCCCATGCCAGCAATCGTGATCGTCGGAGCACAGTGGGGCGACGAAGGTAAAGGTAAGGCCACCGATCTACTCGGTGGACTGGTCGACTACGTAGTGAAGCCCAATGGTGGTAACAACGCAGGGCACACCGTGGTCGTTGGTGGCGAGAAGTACGAGCTTAAGCTCCTTCCAGCCGGCATCCTTTCGCCGAATGCCACTCCGATTATCGGCAACGGCTGCGTGGTGAATCTTGAGGCCCTCTTCGAAGAAATTGATGGTCTTGAATCCCGTGGCGCCGATACCTCGAAGCTACGCGTTTCAGCTAACGCGCACCTGGTGGCTCCGTACCACCAGACCATGGATAAGGTCACCGAACGCTTCCTGGGCAAGCGTGCCATCGGCACCACCGGACGCGGCATCGGCCCGGCCTACATGGATAAGGTCGGACGCCTCGGCATCCGCGTGCAGGACGTCTTTGACGAGTCGATCCTGCGCCAGAAGGTTGAAGGCGCACTGCGCCAGAAGAACGAACTACTGGTTAAGATCTACAACCGCCGCAGCGTTGAGGTTGAGGAAATTGTTTCGTACTTCCTCTCCTACGCTGAGCGTCTGCGCCCGCTGGTTATCGACTCGACCTACGAGTTGAACAAGGCACTAGATGAGGACAAGGTTGTTCTGATGGAAGGCGGCCAGGCTACGTTCTTGGACGTGGACCACGGAACCTACCCATTCGTGACCTCATCGAACCCAACTGCCGGTGGCGCATCGGTTGGTTCAGGTATTGGCCCAACCCGCATCACCCGTTCCATTGGCATTATCAAGGCGTACACCACCCGTGTGGGTGCCGGTCCTTTCCCAACTGAGTTGTTTGATGAAATGGGTGTCTACCTGCAGAAGACCGGTGGTGAGTTCGGTGTGAACACTGGCCGCCCACGTCGTTGCGGTTGGTATGACGCAGTTTTGGCTCGCCACGCTTCGCGCGTGAACGGCTTTACCGACTACTTCGTGACCAAGCTGGATGTGCTTAGCAACATTGAGCAGATCCCAGTGTGTGTTGCTTATGACGTAGACGGCGTGCGCCACGATGAGATGCCAATGACGCAGACCGATTTCCACCACGCGAAGCCGATCTTTGAGTACTTCCCGGGCTGGACCGAGGATATCTCGGGCGCCAAGACCATGGAAGATCTTCCGGAGAACGCCCGGAACTACATTCTGGCTCTGGAAAAGATCTCCGGTACCCGGATCTCTGCTATTGGCGTGGGTCCGGACCGTGACCAGACCATCGTGCGTCATGATCTGATCCAGGACTAGTTCCTAGATATTAGGGAGCTATCGCAGTTCATTCATTGAATGAACTGCGATAGCTCCTTTTTCGTGCGCTCGACTCCTTTGACGACGATGGTGGTTTATCCACAAGATTCTTTGCGCTCTTCAAACGCTTACTATCAAGGCATAGAATATAAGTGCCTAAGGATGAGTGATGAGTACAGCGCCACTAGAAGAACGTAAGGTCGAAGATCTTGCCCACGCTCTTGGTCTCCCAACCGGGGAGATGGACCTCCGGGTCTTGCGTGACGCCCTTCCGAAGATTCGTGTGCTTGTAAATCAGGAAATCAAAGCACAAGAACCAAAGACCAAAAGACGTTTAGCGATCGACGAACGTTTCGGAACCTTTTATGGCACGGAACGAGTCATGACGGAGCTAGCTGTTCGAACACCCCAGCAGTTAAGCGATAGGATTCGTCGTCATACGCTCTTGCGGGTCAAATTAGAAGACGGGAAAGTCAATGCCTATCCGGCCTTCCAATTTAAGAACCATGAAGTAGTTCCCGGCGTAAAAAAGGTTCTGCAGGTACTTCTGCCCGTTGCGGCGACCAATTGGAGCGTCGCGCGATGGATGACACTGTCCATGCCACAGTTGCAGGGTATGCGTCCCATTGATGTCTTGCGCGGTGAAGCCGAAACTGAGATTTCAGCTGATCTGGTATTCGAGGAGGCTCTGAGCACCAGGCGGGACTGGACTCGATGAGCCGGGCCCGAGCCCACCGAGTCTCCGCGGTAGTTTTGTCTGCTCAGGAAGTTGGCGAACTTACAGTTCGGAAGCTACCTCGGGGCACGCACATTTTTCGTTGTCATTCTAGGTACGCACGTCAACGATCTGGCGATCTCGTGAAACTAGGCGCATGGTTCTTCTCTAGTTCAAACGGTCGGTTTGACTTAGAAGCACCACGCGGCACTTTGAACGTTGCCCAGGCGATGGTGGGTGCGGTCTGCGAATCATTAGGTGTGCTCACACTGGATTCGCAGATCTCGGAGCAAGAAGTCCTCGCACGAAGATTGGTTCCCTTGGCTCTAAAAGAACGGGTAGATCTGGTGGACTTTACCGATCGTAAAGCGGCACAAGCTGCGAAGATTCTTGCTGGCGAAATGACGGGTGCTGCCAAGAACTATGCAGAATTTCAATCCCTTGCAAAGTCGGTTGACGCGGTTGGTAGGGGAGGTATCTGTTCGTTCTTGCGCTTTAGCAGTCCGGAAAGAGGCCGGGGATATTTCATCTTTGGCGATTCTGGTCCACGGCTATGGGAAACAGGCGAAGAGATTTCAATTGTTCCCGTGCTCAATTCTTTAGGTTACGAGATCATCAATGACGAACTTATGCCAGTGTCGGACGTGGATTTTAGGGCTTAGCTACGTGTACGAAGCTGTCTGAACAAGCAAAGATTTCGCACCGTTTCGCAGGAAGTCCTACGATTGAGTGGCGTCTGGTTGTCGTGACGAGCAGGCGCAACCAGCGTGTAGATGGACCAAGAAAGAACTCGAATGTCAGAACAGATCACTGTCAGTGCCGTCATTATCAGAAACGATGCGGGACAGGTTCTGACAGTTCGCAAACGAGGTACAACTTCGTTCATGTTCCCCGGTGGCAAGCCAGAGCTAGGGGAGTCGCCCATCGACGCGGCGGTGCGAGAAGTGAGTGAAGAGCTGGGAGCCAGTTTGGACCCAGCATTGCTGAGTATCATCGGCACCTTCACGGCCCCGGCGGCCAATGAAGCGGGGCATAACGTTCAAGCCACTGTATTTGAGCATCCTTTGGTACCGATTGGTGAACCACTGGCTGAAATCGAGCAGTTGCGGTGGATCGACCCTTCGGCGGAAGTAGATGAGCTCGCCCCTTTGCTCAAGGACGTAGTCTTCCCAGCTTTGCTCGCTGGGTCACGAAAGATTCAGAGCTTGGCAGTTTTCACCGGCTCAGCTTTAGGTAAGTCACCTATTTATGAGCAAACGGCCGAAAACTTCGCACGTACAGTTGCCGGCTCGGGCCGGGCCATCGTCTATGGCGGTGGACGCGTGGGCCTGATGGGAACGATCGCTGATGCGGCGCGAGCGGCCGGCGGAGAAGTTTTCGGAGTTATGCCGCAGGTTCTGGTTGATGGCGAACTGGCGCACCCAGGACTAACAAGCCTAGAAGTTGTTCCAGACATGCATGCACGAAAGCACCGCATGTCGGAACTGGCTGATGGCTTTGTCGCACTGCCCGGTGGTGCCGGAACGTTGGAAGAGCTCTTTGAAGTGTGGACCTGGCAACAGCTTGGCATCCATGCGAAACCAGTAGCGCTGTTGAATGTCGACGGATTCTGGCAGCCGTTGCTGAAGATGCTGGATCACATGACTAATCAGGGTTTCCTCGCCCCGCAGTTCCGCGACTCACTGGTCGTCGCCAGCGAACCGAATGCGCTTTTGGATGCTCTATCCTCGTGGAAAGCCCCGGCGGCCAAATGGGGCGCAAGTTCCAAGAACTAGAGCACGAAGAACAAAACGAGCCTTGTGCTCAGCGGTTTGCATCGCTGAGCACAAGGCTCGAATTTATTTGCCCGACCGGGTATTTCTAACGGACTAAAGCGTAGGTTCCTGCACGCCAGCAGCCACCGGAGCATCTTGCACCTTGCCGGCAACGCGCAGATTCCAGTGCTCAATGACCTGGCGGTCAGTGGACTTGGTGACCAGCGAAACGACGATGAACGCTACTGCTGAAGCAATCAAACCGTAGTAGATTGGCTCGTTGGCATAGACGCCGTCGAACTTGTTCTCGGCCTGAATCTCCAAGATGATCATTGTGCCCAGGGTGACTATGGAACCGGCAGCCATGGACGCGGTAGCGCCAACACCGTTGCCGCGCTTCCAGAGCAGGCCACCAATGATGGCTACCAAGAGGCCACCAACCAAGATGTCGTAGGCGATGGTCAGTGCTGCAACCACGTCGTCTACCAGAATTGCCAACGTCACCGTGACTACACCTAGAGCCATCACCCAGATTCGGTTAGCGCGTACGTCGTGCTCAGGGTTCTCATTCGAGTTGACCTGAATCTGCTTGCCGAACCAGCTGGCCACAAACGGAGTGACGTCGGTACGAGCCACGGTTGCGGCAGCGATCAATGCACCGGAAGCGGTAGACATCATGGCGGCCACGGCTGCAGCCATCACTAGGCCACCGACAGCTACGGGAAGTAGCTGCGTGGCAACTTCCGCGTAGACGACGTCCTTATTATCCGCAGCACCGGCGATATTTGGCAGGGCTACCTTGGCGGCCATACCAATCAGTGCGCCAGCGGCGCCGTAGAAGATGCAGTAGATGCCTGCGGTCATTCCGCCCCAGCGTGCAACCTTCGGAGTCTTGGCGGTGAAAACGCGCTGCCAGATGTCCTGGCCGATGAGCAGACCCAAGGTGTAGACAACAAAGTAGGTGATGATCGACTGCAGGCCGATGCCGGTGAAGCTGAAGAACTCTGCATCAACACGTTCGCGGATGCCGTCTAGGCCGCCTGCTGCGTTCAAGGAGAACGGAAGCATCAAAGCGAAGATGCCAATGGTCTTGATGACAAACTGCACTTGGTCGGCCAGCGTAATTGACCACATGCCGCCAATGGTCGAGTAGACCACCACGATGGCGCCGCCGATGGCGATAGCCACCCACTTTTCCCAGCCGAAGAGCACCACGAAGATGGTGGCGTAAGCGCTGGTGGAGGTAGCGCAGAGCATCAGCGTGTAGGCCAGCATGACAATGCCGGAACTGTTAGTTGCTGCGGCACTGCCGTAACGCAGGCTGAGCATCTGCGAGACGGTAAAGACCTTGAGCTTCTGCAGGGTTGGTGCAAAGCACAAAGAAAGCAGGACTACGCCGGCACCGATTGCCACGACGAGCCACATGCCTGAGATGCCCCATTTGTATCCCAGACCAACACCGCCCACGGTGGAGGCGCCGCCGAGCACGACTGCGGCCATGGTCCCGGTGTAGAGCAGTGGACCAAGACGCCGTCCGGCGACGAGATAATCACTGCTGTTTTTGGTGCGGGACTTGCCCCACCATCCGAAGGCGAGCATTGCGGCAAGATAAACCGCGACAATGGCCCCATTGATGAATTCCATGGACTACCCCGATGCGAGTGAGTGAAGAATGCTTACTGGAAGTAAACATTTATTGCTCAATAGGCTACTTGTGTGACCTGCGACCAGTCAACGCTAAACGGCTTTATGTCTGTGAACTGGACCGCTTGGGGGTGTGATTAACCTTACTGTCTCTGTTGACGAAAAATTATAGACAATTTGTACAGAAATATGCATGAAGGCAAGCATCGTGTCATACTCGCGTAGTATTGCGCATTCACGGTGCACAGTTGCTGGTTCTTTAGTACTGTTTCTCGACGACGCAACGTTGCTTCACCGGCTTTAACGCCATCTTTTTCGTTGCGTCAGAAGATTTCTCGCAACCAGAAAGACGCCTAAAGATGAGTGAAAATGCTCAAGGTCTGACAAAGAAGTCAGCCGGACATGTCATTGTCGATACACTTGCCGCGCACGGCGTTGAACGAGCCTACGTAGTCCCGGGCGAAAGCTACTTGGACGTCCTTGATGGCCTGCACAACTCACCCATTGAGACTGTCGTATGTCGCCACGAAGGCGGAGCCACGTACATGGCGGAAGCCGAAGGAAAAATGCATCAGCGCCCCGGCATCGCTATGGTGACCCGCGGGCCCGGTGCGGCTAACGCGCACGTTGGTTTGCACACCGCTTGGCAGGATTCCACCCCACTGGTTCTCTTTGTCGGGCTGATTCCTTTTGAACACCGCGAAAAGGAAGCCTTCCAAGAATTTGATCCGAAAGCCTGGTTTGGCACCGGTGCCAAGCGTGTAATGATTTTGGATCACGCAGAACGCGCCAGCGAAGTGGTCGCAGAAGCGATGTTTGCGGCCATGTCTGGACGTCCAGGCCCCGTGGTTGTTGGCCTTCCAGAAGACGTGATCCGCAATGAAATTTCGGCTGAGCTACACCCAGTAATCCCTGTGGCCACTGGCGGCATGACAGTGACGGACTGGAAAGCGCTGAATACCGCACTGCAAGAAGCAGACAAGCCACTGTTTATTTTTGGTGGCAACGATTGGTCGGCGAAGGGCGCTGCCGATTTCACTCGATGGCTAGAAGAGCATGACCTGCCCGCTGCAGCCGAATGGCGTTGTGAAGGTACCGTACCATTCAACTCACCTTCCTATGTCGGGCCCATTGGTTACGGACGTCCTAAGCCGACCTACAACCTACTAGAAGAAACCGATCTTTTGATCTTCGTGGGCACCGTTCCGGGGGACGTGATCACCGACGGGTTTAACATCCGCCAAAATTGGGAAAAGAAAAACTTCCTCGTCACCATCGACCCATCGCTACGTGGGCGCTCCGGCCCCGTTTCGCATCAGATCGTGGCTAAGCCTGATGTATTTGTCCGCGACTTGTTGCTGATGGATCTGCCGGTCAAAGATTCATGGAAAGAGTGGACTGCGCGGATGCGAAGTGAGCAGGAAAAGTTTGCTGAACTGCCATCGGCTGTCCCAGCTGATGGACCAGCAAAAATGGCGACGCTGATGTCCAACCTAGTCTCCGGACTTCCTTCGGATGCCATGGTCACCTTTGGTGCCGGTGAGCACACCAACTGGGCGCACCGTTACTTCCCGACCAATGGGTATGCCTCGATGCTCTCAGCTCGAAACGGTTCCATGGGTTACTCGATTCCATCGGCTGTGGCAGCATCGCTGAACTACCCGGGGCGCCGCGTAGTTACGGTTGCCGGTGACGGTGAGTTCCTCATGAACGGACAAGAGCTGGCCACCGCCACGCAGTACGGGGCAACTCCGTTGGTGATCATCATGGACAACCAGCAGTACGGAACCATCCGTACCCACCAGGAACACCAGTACCCGGACCGTGTTTCGGGCACGCAGCTGAAAAATCCTGATTTCGCTTTGATGGCGCAGTCTTTTGGCGGTTTCGGAGTCCGGGTTGAGCAGGACTCTGAAGTCCCAGCAGCAGTGGAAGCGGCTGTGAAGGCTATCGACGAGGACAAGACCTTTGCGCTGATCCACCTGATCGTAGAACAAGGTGTCAAGGCGTACTAAGCAAGACAGTACTATGGTCGGGCCGAGTCGAACTGGTTCCGCAGCGAAGCTCAAAGCACACAGATAATTCCAGCGGGTACCGTTTATGCGGTACCCGCTGGATGCCTTAAGTGGCACAGTAATTAGATGAAGTTTGCCAGCAAGAACTTGCAATAGCGGAACATAGAGACCTGAATGATCCTCTGATTGATAGCCTCATGCGCCGTTGAAACCCTGACGCGTATCGATATCGTGGTCCAATAGATCCCGGCGATACGGCAGCTTTGCAATTGCTCGGCCAGGTTAGTGCGGCGCTACTTGGCAACGTTGCCCCCACAGTGGCCCCAGCATCAGAGCCAGAAAAGCCGCAGCGCACCGAACAACCTGACTTTGATTGGGATGCAGTAAGACCTTGATGGCTCGCGCGGTGGCTGGTGAGCACCTCAGTTAAATTTGAGGGCTTCGCCCTGTCCCGCCCGAATCTTGGGAGGGTTGTATTTCATCGGATTGCATTTGGTGCTCGGATTCATTGCTTTCGCCGCGGCGCTTTGCTCAATTGCAAATATCACAATCCATCTGTGCTTTCTGTCTTGGCATGCTCGCCTTGAAGAAATAAGATGAATTGCTACCGAACTACGTGAAGCAAACCCCCGACCACGAGGTGGATAAACAGATGGCGATGATGAGCGAAGAGCTCATTGAGCAGTGGGCTGATGCAACTGCTGAAATCTACAATGAGTCCTTGACCGGCATCAATCTGAGCCGTCTGCCCGAGGCAGTGGCTCAGTACGTGGACCTATTCGCACGCAGTGAGAATCTGACGTTTAACGAAAGCTCCAACCCAACAGACTACTTTGAACATCATCCGTTCACGGCGGTGAGCGCAGTGCTCAACAGCCCCGAAGCCCTTGAGGTTTTGGACGATGATGCGCAGGACGCGCTGGATGCGATGTCTGACTTTACCGAAGCCTGGTATCACTTCGACCTTGAGCAGGAACCGGAGTTGGGTATTTCCGAGGCAGACGTTGACGAAGACTGGTAAACACCAGTAATTACGTACGCCGGCATCACGCAGAATCTGCATGATGCCGGCTTTGTCATATCCAAAGCCCTGATTGCTATTCCCAAAGAGCGCCGAGAGTGCAACGATGCGTGTATGAGCCAGTTCAGTGTTTTTGAGAGCACCGTTCTCATTCATCTTCCGGTGCACCGAGTCTGGGAATTGCTGACCGATTGGGCAGCTGCTCCCTTGTGGATCCATGGAATTGGTTCCATGCATTCCGATGATCCAGAACTAAAGGTTGGCACCAGCCTGGTCTATCGGGTCGCCGGCCATGAACGGGTTTATCACGTCCATGAACTCATCGAAAACCGATTACTGATTCTGCATACTTCAGAAAACCCAGATGGACTGTCCTATCGGTACGACTTGAAGGACGACGCAGGGTACACCGAAGTGGTGTTGCAGGTGGCAATCATTAATCCTGATCTAAGCGTTGAACAATGTGAAGAACTTGCCACGAACGTTCGCGAAAGCGAGGGGGACAAGTTGGATCAATTGCGCCTCTACGCCGAGCAAGCTCCGTAGGCCTTTGGCTTTAAGTAGAGCTGTTAGCGTTGCACCCCAGCATGAGGTGCAAAGGAATAGGCAACAGAGTTTTGCAGTTTGCCGTCCAACAACTGATCTACGGTAACCGGGGTATAGCCCTGAGCCTTTAGCCTTGAGATCAATTCTGGAACGGCTTTCACGGTAGTGGCGTGCACGTCATGCATGAGGATGATTGATCCGGGCTGGACATTATCCATGGCGATGCTCATTGTCTGTTGTGGATCATGATGTCGACCGTCACGAGTATTGATATCCCACAGCACCAGCGGCAGCGGGATCAACTTGTCAATGGCAGGATTGTGGCGTCCCATCGGTGGTCTGAAGACTGACGGTTTGTCTCCGGTTATCTTCTCGATAGCTGTGCTGGTCCAAGCAACTTTTTGCTTGATTTGTTTATCGCTCAGCGTGGTGAGATCTGAATGGTCCCATGTGTGGTTGCCCAGCTGATGCCCCGCGTTGGCCATACGTTGTACTGTCTTTGGATACTTCTGAACTTGCCTACCGATCAAGAAAAACGTGGCTGGAGTATCAGATTTATCCAATTCATCAAGCAGGCTATTGGTGGACCGTCCCGGACCATCATCAAAAGTTAGTGCCACGCATTTATCCACGGCGCAATCGACTGGCTGACGTTGGTATTGCTCTGAAGCCTGCGGTGGTGCCGGGGCATCGGGCGGAGAAGTGCAGGCAGAAACTGAGCACACCAAAGCCAGTAGCGTGAGATACCGCAGAGGCAAGACAAAAAATCGTCGGCGCATCCTTCTAGTTTTGTAGCTGAGCACTGGTTTGGTGCAGAACGCCACAGTGAATGAGTCGAAAATTTCGCTGCTTTTTAGCAAACGTTGGGCACGGCCGTACGGCCGTGCCCAGGGTGAAATACGGAAACTACCGGAGCTCACCTTCGGCCACCGACGCTGGCTCATCAATCAGTGGATGCTCCACTTCGTCGCGAGCAAATTTTCCGGCCCACCACGCGATGGCGCCAAATACTGGTGACGCAAGGCCGGCAATGATGAAGATCGACTGCAGGCTCAGAACGTGGGTCAGCGGCCCCGCGACCGCCATGGATAGCGGCATCAAGGCAAGTGAAACGAAAAAGTCCAGACTGGAGATTCGTCCCAACAAGTGACTGGGCACCCTGCGTTGTAGCAATGTTCCCCAAATGACCATGCCCACGGCATCGGTGATGCCGAATGCCAGCAGGATGGCACAGAGCATCCAAGCTTGTTCAACATAGCCCACCAGAGCTAAAGGCAAAGTACCAAGGCACCAGCAAGCAGTCATGAGGCTCAAGTAGCGACGCGGGAATTTTGCCGAGGCAATCAGTAGTGAACCTACCGCGGAGCCGACGCCGAAGAAGGCGAGCGCAAAACTAAAGAGTTTTGCATCGCCATGCAGGTGATCACTGACGATAAACGGCAACAGCACTTCGAAGGGGCCGATAAAGGTGAATACGGAGATCACCGAAAACAGCAAGGTCCATAGCAGCCAGCGGGTGCGTACCGTATAGCCAACGCCCTCACGCAGTTGGCGGATGATCCCAGGCTTCGCCTGGCCTGCTTCCAGTGCTATCGCGTTGTAGGCGTCCTTTTTCGGAATCCTGCGCAGCATCATCAAAGCGAGCAAATGCACCAGCGCGACACCGATGATGGCGTGAGCTGGCGACAAAGCGGCCACCATGAAACCGGCGGTCATTGGGCCCAGAGCGGTATGCACCACGGGGCGGATGGTTCCTTCGAGGCCGTTGGCAGCCAGGAGCTGGTCTGCTGGCAACATCTTGGGCAACAACGCGGAGTAGGCCGGGTAGAAAAATGCTGAACCGGCACCCACAAAAAGCCCGCCAGCATCAGGTGCCACAATTCCAACGCACCGCTGATGGCGAGCACCGCGGTGAGGGTCATCAATACGAAGGAAAAGCTCTCCACCAGCACAACAATGCGCCGGCAGGAATGCCGGTCCGCCATGATGCCGCCAAAGAGGACAAAGCACAGCAGACCTACGGCGTTGACAGTGGCGACCATGGACAGTTCCACCGGCCCGCCGTCTAAGCGGCGCACCTGATAGACCATGGCCACGGTCCACATGCCAGCGGCAAAGGTAGATAAAACAAGGGCGCTGGCCAGCAAGGCATAGTCGCGGATGGCGAAGGGCTTGATGAGGCGCAGTGCGGAGGTTTTGAGCGCGCTCATTGGTACTCCTGCGTTAGTGCGTAAGTCTCATCATCCGCTAAGTGATTGAATTTTGTCAATCGGTATTTTGGGCATAAAAACGGGGAACAGGCCATGGCCTGTTCCCCGGATCTATTCAGCTGAAATTACTCAGCGTCGTGGTCGGTCTCCAAGATGGTGACCAGCTGATCAAGAGCAGCTTCTGCGCCTTCGCCTTCGGCACGCAGCACAACGCTGGTTCCGTGCTCGGCACCAAGGCCCATCAGCGAAAGGATGCTTGAAGCGTCCATTGCCTCATCTGCTGGTTCGCCTTCCAGAGCGATGGTGACCTCTACTGGAAGTTCTGCTGCAGCTTCAGCAAAAATAGCTGCTGGGCGTGCGTGCAGGCCGACGCGGCTGCCGATGATTGCGGTACGTTCTGCCATGATGGCTCCTTCAGGATCAGTTGAAAGGTTGTTTAGGATAAATTCTAGTGGCCTACAGGCCGAAGCGGTCCAGTTCGCTCAGCTCGGCGCGTACTGCGCTACGAGCCAACTCGGCAGACGGTGCATCCAGAGCCAACTTGGCCAGGCGCTGCGCCTTGGCAAAGTCCACGGTACGCAATACGGCCGAAACTGGAGCCAAAGCGCGCTTGTTCATGGACAGGGTGGTGACACCCAAACCAACCAGTACTACCGCCAAGGCAGGATCCGCAGCAGCTTCACCACACACGCCCACTGACTTGTCACCGGCGCTGTGTGCACCTGCGGTAGTTGCAGCAACCATATGCAGCACTGCTGGCTGCCAAGGATCGTTCAGATCCGCAAGGGTGCCTAGCTGACGGTCTGCAGCCATGGTGTACTGAGTCAGGTCATTGGTGCCAATGGAAACAAAGTCACAACGCTGCAGGATCTGGCCCGCCAGCACTGCAGCTGAGGGGACCTCAATCATGGTGCCGGCGATGGCCAAGCCAGTGGCCTTCGCCATGGTGGCGAAGTCTTGCGCTTCAGCTGGAGTGGAGATCATCGGAGCCATCACCCAAACATCAGCCTCATGCTCGCTGGCAGCTTGGGCAATAGCCTTCAGCTGACGCTCGAGCACACCTGGGCTGGTCAAGTCGGTGCGGTAGCCGCGCACACCCAGTGCCGGGTTTGGCTCACTGGAATCGGTCAAGAATGGCAATGGCTTATCCGCTCCTGCATCCAGGGTGCGAACCACTACCTTCTTGTGTGGAAAGGCAGCAAAGACTGCACCATAGGCAGAAACCTGCTCTTCATGGGTAGGCTCTTTTTCCTTGCCCAAGAAGCAGAACTCGGTGCGCAACAGGCCAACACCTTCGGCACCTGCGCTCGCAGCTAGCTGTGCGTCGCCGCCGCTACCCACGTTGGAGAGCAACGGAACACGGTAACCATCGGCGAGTTCTCCGGTGCCGGAGAAATCTGGCAGTACCTCGCGGTTAGCGTAGGTGGTGGCCAGGTGTTCTTCGGCTTCGGTCGGATCGGTGACTACCTGTCCATCGATGCCATCAACAAATACAAAGTCGCCGTCAGCCAGCTCAATGGTTTCCGGTGCGGCAACAATGGCCGGCAGACCCAGCGAGCGGGCAATAATCGCGGTGTGCGACTGAGGCCCACCATCGGAGGTGACCAAAGCCAGCACCTTGGCTGGATCCAAAGTTGCGGTGTCAGCAGGTGCCAAATCCACGGCAGCAAGGATAAATGGTTCATTCGAGTCCGGGATGCCTGGGGCAGGCACTCCGCGCAGTTCGGCAACAATGCGGGCGCGAACGTCCAACACGTCGCCAGCACGTTCGGCCATGTAGCCGCCCAGCGCGGTCAGCTGGGTGGCTACCGCGTCGGCAGCTTCCCAGATGGCCGACTCGGCGCACGTTCCACCAGCAACCAGCTTGGTCGCCGACTTGATCAGCGAGCGGTCGCTAGCCATCAACGCGGTGGCCTTCAGCACGGCCTGAGCGTCCCCGGTAGCCAGTGTTGCGCGCTCCTTGAGCCCGGTTGCAACCGCCTTGGAGGCATCAGCCAGGCGCTGAGTTTCTTCTTCAGCGCTGACACCCTGAGGCAGTGGTGCACCGTCGGCCGGTGCGAGGATTGGTTCAGGCATGCGACGTACGCGTCCAATGACGCGTCCGGCGCTGACGCCTACTCCAGTGTATTTCTTGCTCATGCTGCGACCTTTGCCGGCTCAGCGGCTCCAACTGGAGCCTTACGTACGTACTTCTTCAAAACTATAACCAGTACTGCTGAGATTACCGTACCGATCAAGGTAGCCAACAGGAATAGTGGCCAGGTGTTGTTCATAGCAAAGAAGACGAAGATGCCGCCGTGTGGTGCCTGGCTGATGACGTTGAAGCTCATGATCAGCGAACCGGTCACGCCAGCACCAACCATGGAAGCTGGGATCACGCGCAGCGGGTCAGCGGCGGCGAAAGGGATGGCGCCTTCGGAGATGAACGCGGCACCCAGCAGCCAGGCGGCCTTGCCGTTTTCGCGCTCTGCCTCGGTGAACAGCTTGGCGCTGACGGTGGTGGCCAGGGCCAAGGCCAGTGGTGGAACCATGCCGGCGGCCATCACAGCAGCCATGATCATCATTGGTGCAGGGTTATCTGCCAGTGAAGCGGTGCCCAGACCGGCTACTGCGAAGGAGTAGGCCACCTTGTTCACTGGCCCGCCAAGATCTACGGCCATCATCAGACCAAGAATCAGACCAAGCACTGCTGCAGCGGTACCGGACATGCCCGAGAGCCAGCTATTCAAAGCTTCGGTCAGCTTAGCGATAGGGCCACCAAGGAACAGGAACATCAGACCCGAGGCAATAATCGAACCCAACAGTGGGGTGATCACTACCGGCATCAAACCGCGCATCCAGCGTGGCACGTTCCAGGAGCCGATCCAGCGGCAGGCCAGACCTGCGATCAAACCACCGACGATACCGCCGATGAAGCCTGCGCCCATGAAGCCTGCCACCGCACCTGCGGTGAAGCCTGGGGCGATACCCGGACGGTCAGCGTAGGCGTACGCAATGTAGCCGGCTAGCGCGGGGACCAGGAAGCCCATGGAGAGGCTACCGATCTTGAACGCCACTGCACCGATGTAGGACATGAAGCCAGCATCAGGCAGGTTGAACAGGGTGTTCTCGGTCAGGTACTTGTCTGCAACGCCGGTGATGTCGTAACCGCCGAACAGGAAGCCCAAGGCGATCAGCAAACCGCCACCGGCGACAAAAGGAATCATGTAGGAGACACCGGTCAGCAGCGCACGCTTCAGGCCAGCGCCGAAGGACTCATTGTCCTTGTTCTCTTCGGTGCTGGTGGCAGCACCGGCAGGAACACGGCGGGCCGATGGATCCTCGGAAGCAGCAATGGCGTCGTTGATCAGCTTTTCTGGCTCATCAATACCGCGCTTGACTGGAACCTGGATCACTGGCTTGCCAGCGAAGCGTGAACGGTCACGCACGTCAACGTCCACCGCAAAGATTACCGCGTCAGCGGCGGCAATGACGGCTGGATCTAGTGGGGTGGAACCCGAGGAACCCTGGGTTTCTACGGCGAAGTCCACGCCCATTTCCTCGGCGGTCTGTGCCAAGGAATCGGCGGCCATGTAGGTGTGCGCAATACCGGTAGGACAAGCGGTCACAGCAACGATGGACTTCTTCTTTGGTGCATCACTAGCTACGGCAGCCGCTGGTGCAGCCGGCGCAGCAGCAGCTGGAGCTGGGGCATCTGAGGTCACAGCGCGAACCAGGTCCACAATTTCAGCTGGGCTGGTTGCTTCACGCAAGGAGGCGGTGAAGGACTTCTTCACCAGTGCGCGAGCGAGCTTGGACAGCAACTTCAGGTGCGCCTGGTCGGCGCCATCTGGGGCAGCAATGAAGAACACCAGGTCAGCTTCGCCGTCCTTGGCACCGAAGTTGACCTTCGGGTTCAGCCGGGCCATGGCCAAGGTTGGCTCGGTCACCGCGGCGGAGCGGCAGTGCGGAATAGCGATGCCGCCGGGAACACCGGTAGCGGTTTTGGCTTCGCGAGCCTTACCGTCGGCAGCCAGCGAGGCTGCGTCGGTGGCGCGGCCCTGGTTGGCAACCAGCAACGCCAGCTGATCGATGACTTCCGTGGTGCTACTGCCGAGGTCGGCATCGAGCAACACGAGCTCTTCTGTGATTAGTTCACTCATGACTCGGTTCCTTGGGTTGAAAAAAGTTCGTTGACACTGACCGCGTCAACGGTGAGATCTGCTTGGGTGGGGATGCTGGACCCGGGCAACTGTGTGGCAGCAGCCCCGTAGGCCACTGCGTTTTTCAGTCGATCCGGGGCGCTGGCCCCGGCAACATCTGCCAATAGGTAGCCGGCCAGCGAGGAATCGCCGGCTCCGACGGTACTGCGTGGGGTGATCGGGGTATGCGATCCGTACCATACTCCCTGCTTGGTCACCAGCAGTGCACCCTTGGAGCCTAGGGTGGCCAAAACTGCGCCGATCCCCTTCTCCAGTAGTTTGGTGGCGCACTCGGTAGCTAGTTGCGTGGAGCCTTCCAGCGCTTCTTCATCGCAGTCGCCCACTAATTCAGCCAGCTCTTCAGCGTTGGGCTTGATTAGATCCGGGATGTGCTGCTCAGAGTGCGCAAAAAGTTCGATCAGCGGAGCACCGGAGGTATCCACTGCGATCTTCGGGCACTTTTCACCCAGTGAGGCGCGAAGCTGTGCGGTGAGCTGTGCGTAGAAGTCGGCGGGGACTCCCGGCGGCAGCGAACCGGCCAAGACCAGCCACTGTGCACCGGCTGCGGCGTCGGCCACCAACTGGCTGAGTGCCTCAAGTTGTGCGGCGTCCAGTGTCGGGCCCGGCTCGTTGATCTTGGTGGTGGTGCCATCAGGATCGGTCAGGGTGATATTGGTGCGCAGTGGTTCGTCGATAGACAAGCTACGGTGCGCCAGCTGATCAAGAGCCAGTGCGGTGATCAATGGATCGGTGCTCGCCCCGGGCAACACGGCCAGGGTCTGAACTCCGGCTGCGGCAATGGCGCGCGAAACGTTAACACCTTTACCAGCGGCTTGCACGTGGCTTGCCTTGGCGCGCTGCACGGACCCGTGGGACAGTGGCTCACCAAGTTCAATGGTCTTATCCAGTGCCGGGTTGACGGTCAGGGTCACAATCATGCGATCACCACTTCTACGTCAGCAGCGTCCAAGGTGGCGGCGAGTTCATCGCCGGGCTGCTGGTCAGTGACCAGAGTGTCGATGGAATCCAGGCCGGCAAAGCAGACCAGGGTTTCCTGATCAAACTTGGAGCTGTCGGCCAAGAGAACCACGCGGCGGGCACTGGCTACCAAGGCACGCTTGACGGCTGCTTCCAGTGGATCTGGGGTGCTCAGCCCGAAGCTGGCGTGCAGACCGTTGGTGCCAACAAAGGCGATGTCTGCGCGGTGACGGGAGTATTCTTCGACGGTCTGTGCTCCGGAGGTGGCACCGGTGAGTCCACGTACGCGGCCACCGATCAGTTCCAGGATGACACTTGGGCTCTGGACCAGTACCGAGGCGATGGGCAAAGCGTGGGTGATGACCACCAGTCCGGCGCTTGCGTTGGTGCGCAGCATGCGTTCGGCGAGGAATTCGGTGGTCGTTCCGGCATCAATGATGACCGAGGCATCCGAGACTGGCAGCAGGCTCAAGGCGCGCTGCGCAATCCGGGATTTGGCGTCTGCGTGAATTGCGGTGCGCACTAGGTGGCTTTCTTCGCGAGTGCTGGCTTCAGTGATGGTCACTGCTCCGCCGTGGACACGGCGTAAGAAGTTCTCTGATTCCAGTTGGGCTAGGTCGCGGCGCACCGTTTCCCGGGTGATATCAAAGCGTTCGGCGAGCTGAGCGACGGAGACTTTTCCGTCCTTCTCAAGCTGCTCGACGATCAGCCGGTGTCGTTCTTCGGCGAACATTTATTGCCTCCGCAATTCTTCATGACATGCACCACATGAATCTGTGTTTCCATGACTTTATGCCCGAATGAGTGGGAACGTCAAGTGAACTGTGAGGGAAAATTAACCATTCGGACATCTGAAGGTGGTTATAGTTGGCATTTTGCCGAGTGGGGAGCCAGTTGCCCGAAAAAATCGGTCTTAAAACTTTGATCTGCACGGGTCTTGGTGGGCACGTTTACCTCGTGAGTTCTAGAACCTAGGACCAGAAAAATCTGGGTATGCTGAACCGCAATAGACAGCTAACGCCGCTGGCGGGCAACCAAAAGGTTGCCCGCCAGCGGCGTTAGCTGATCAGGACTGTTTACGCGAGAACCTGACGCTTCGAAGAAATTACACCGGTATTAAAGCCGGCCAAGCGCAGTCCGCCATGGAAACGCGCGTGCTCAATCTTCACGCAGCGATCCATTACTACGTTCATGCCGGCCGCTTCGGCCCGGCGGGCCACGTCTTCATGCCATGAACCTAACTGGAGCCACAGGGTCTTTGCGCCAACGGCCAATGCCTCATCTAAAACTGACGGCATGTCATCGTGCTTGCGGAAGACCTCCACCAGATCTGGAGTCTCTGGCAGATCTGCCAGCGACTTGTAGACCGGCTGGCCCAGGATCTCATCGAGTACCGGGTTGATGAAGTACACCTTGTACTTAGACGAAGAAAGTAAATAGGTCGCCACGAAGTAGCTGGCCCGTGAAGGCTTATTGGATGCGCCAACAATGGCAACGGTCTTGGTATCGCGCAGGATGGTCAGGCGCTGCGCAGCTCCCGGACCTTCCCAGGTGCGTTCGGTGGTGCTCATTAGTTAGCTCCCTTCGGTGCTGCGTTAATGGTGCAAGCCGCACCATCATAGGTCGGTTCTGCAAAATCATCGGCGGAAGAAGCGACTGCTTCTTGCGAAGCGGTTAATGCCTGATCCAGATCCCAGAGGATGTCTTCAACATCTTCTAGGCCCACCGATAAACGGATCAGATCTTCAGGAACGCCGGCCGCATTCAATTGCTCTGGGCTCAACTGCTGGTGCGTGGTGGAGGCAGGGTGCAGCACCAAGGTGCGGGCATCGCCGATATTGGCAAGGTGGCTTGCCAGCTGCAAGGCCTCGATGAACTTGGTGCCGGCTTTGCGTCCGCCTTTCACGCCGAAGCTGAACACTGAACCCACTCCCATGGGCAACAGTTCCTTGGCGTGAGCAAACTGCGGGTGGGATTCCAGACCGGCGTAGTTCACGTAGGTAACGCGGGGATCTGCTTCGAGCCAAGCAGCAACCTGCTTGGCGTTGGCCAAGTGGTTGTCCATGCGCTGTGGCAAAGTTTCTAGGCCCTGCAAAAGCTGGAAAGCTGACTGGGCCGGCAGTGCCGGGCCGAAGTCGCGCAGCTGCTCGCTGCGCAGTTTGGTCAGGAACCCGTATTCACCGAAGTTGGCCCACCAGGAAACATTGCCGTAGCTGGCCACCGGTTCGGTCATGGCAGGGAACTTGCCGTTGCCCCAGTCGAACTTTCCGGACTCAATAACAACGCCACCCAGGGTGGTGCCGTGGCCGCCAATGAACTTGGTTGCCGAATGGATGACAATATCGGCACCGTGCTCAAGGGGACGCAGGATGTATGGGGGAGTAAGCGTGGAATCAACTACCAGTGGGATTTGGTGGCGGTGTGCCACTTCGGCCAAGCCCTTCACATCGGCAATGTCACCGGATGGGTTGGCTATCACCTCGGTATATACGGCCTTGGTGTTCTCCTGGATCGCGGCGTCAAAGTCGGCTGGATCATTGGAATCAATGAAGGTGGTGTTAATGCCAAATCGACGCAAGGAAACATCCAGCTGGGTGATGGTGCCACCGTAGAGCTTGGAGGAAGCGACAATGTGGTCGCCAGCTTGGGCGAGAGCTGCGAAGGTGACAAATTCGGCAGCCATGCCAGAACCGGTAGCTACTGCGCCGATGCCACCTTCCAAGGAGGCCATGCGTTCTTCAAAGGCCGCGACGGTTGGGTTGCCAATACGTGAGTAGGTAGTGCCGTACTTCTGCAGCGCAAAAAGGTTCGCTGCATCGTCGGTGTCTTTAAAGACAAATGAAGTGCTTTGGTAAATGGGTACTGCTCGGGCGCCGTGCTCGGCGTCGGGGGTGCCACCGGCGTGCAATGCGCGGGTGCGGAATCCAAATTTATGATCTGCCATGATGGCTTACGACTCCTTGTCGATTGGGTTTTCGCGTTTCACCGCTCAGCGGTGGTGCGATCGAGGCAGGAATCCCGGAATCAATGTCGCTTCTTGTTGTGATTAAACAAGAAAAGCGGCTGCATCGTTTCTGGCGGTAGCACCGTAACCACCGGATGTGGCAGGTTGCTGCGGCTTCATCGAACCAGATCTCTCAGCCGCTCGGGATGGTGTAATAATCTTCGCAACATGACCGATCGTGACCTAACTATGAGTCGTAACGTTGCGTATTAGACGTAATATCGGAGATTCTTCGATATCTATGCACCCCGGTACGCTTGAGTCATGGATACTGCGTTGGCGTTGATCAGACACGGACTGACAGACTGGAATCTCGCGGGACGCCTCCAAGGCCGTACCGACATTCCGCTGAACGACATCGGACGCGAACAAGCCCGCGAAGTTGGACGTGAACTTCAAGGCGCCGGATGGTCACTTTTCCTTGCCTCCCCGTTGGGGCGTGCGCAGGAAACTGCTGCCCTCATTGCCCAGGAAGCGGGAGCGGAAGTAGGCCCACCCGTCCCCGAGTTGATTGAACGTAGCTTCGGGCCTTTAGAAGGCCGGATTTTGGCTGAGGTCAGCGACGAAGAATCGGCAGCTGCTCAGCCTGAGCTGGAACCAATTGAGCAGATCCTACGCCGTGCCATTCCAGCTTTGCTTCACTTAACGGTCAAGTACGCCGGACAGAAGATTGCGGTGGTTAGCCACGGAGCGACAATGCGCGTGATTCGTGATGCGCTGACCGGGACCAAGGCACCTTACGGAGTAGAAAACGGTGAACTGATCCACATTGATCTGGACCGGCTCCAGGCCTTGGCCCGCGAACTTGATCTGGTCACTCTCTAAAGTTGAAAAGTTTTTCCTTTTACCTGCTCACACTTTTGCCGCACACAACGTTTACATGGTGAAAGCCCTAAAAGGTGCCAATTCTCAGGAGAGCCATGCAAGTGCCGTTTGAGCGGATAGTCCAAGATTATGGACTGAACGTATTACGTGTTTGCCGTGCCTTGTTGGACGAACACCGTGCCCAGGACGCATGGTCTGAGACATTTTTATCTGCACTGAGTGCCTATCCAAAACTTCCTGAAGAAGCCAACGTTCTAGCGTGGCTGGTGCGTATCGCAAGAAATAAGGCTATTGACGAGCTGCGCAAGAACAAGCCAGAAATTCTTGATGACCTTCAATCCTGGGAACAGGTTGATGAGGGACAGCAACCCGAAGCGCAGCTAGAGAATCTAGTGCTGTGGCAAGAAGTCGGACGGTTGCCGCACAAGCAACGCTTGGTTGTCGCCTACAGGTACTTGGGAGGACTGGACTATGCGCAAATCGCAGACATTCTTTCTGGAACGGAAGCGGCAGCGCGTCGGGCAGGTGCTGATGGGATCAAAAATCTTCGACGAATGCTCGAGGATGACACACTGTGGCAGGAGCAGTCATGACTGATGCAACATCTACTTCCCAAGCGACCAACGAAGAAGCTGCGCTTTTGGGACAGCTCGGCGGACAACTGATGATTAAGGCCCGTGCTAAAGACTTGATTGATGTGTCCTACCGCGTGGTTGATTCTCCGGTGGGTTCACTGCTTTTGGCCAGCACCCCGGCGGGACTGGTTCGGGTGGCTTTTGAATCTGAAGATCACGATAAAATACTGTCTTTGCTCGCTACGAAACTTAGTCCACGAATCCTCAAAGATGCCTCGCGTTTAGATGCGGTGGCCCGGCAGCTTGATGAATACTTTGCTGGTGCCCGGCACAGTTTTGATGTGCCTTTGGACTTGAAGCTCTCAACAACTTTCCGCCGCCAAGTGCAGGAAGAACTGGCTGCGATTGATTACGGACAAACCTGGAGCTATTCGCAGATGGCTGAGCGGATTGGTAATCCCAAGGCCGTTCGTGCGGTGGGTTCGGCCTGCGCGACCAACCCGATCCCCATCGTTTTACCCTGCCACCGAGTGCTGCGCACCGACGGTTCGCTGGGCGGCTATCTGGGTGGATTGGATGCAAAGACGCAGCTGCTGAAGCTAGAGAATCCTGCGTTTGGAAGTTCAGCGCAGCGATTGTTCTAGGTTCAGAAACCTGCCTACTGATTTTCTCGAATGCCACTGAGCGATTCACGCAGTTCTGCGACGGTTTGTTCAGGAAGTTCAAGAAGCGGAACCATTGCCGCTGCCTGAAGTAAGAGATGCTCCCAACCGTCGGTATATTCAAGGCCTTGTGCGATCGCGGCCTTGATGGTTCCGGTGGTGTGCTCAGCGTAAACAAAATCGTAAACGTAACTCCCCGGGGAGAGGGTTGTGGTTCCCCACGCGGCGCCGTCCTCTGGGTACTGCCCGATGGGTGTGGCATTGATGATCAGTGAAGCTTTGGTAGCAACCTGCGAAGCCGCAGACCAGTCGACGACGGTTCCGGAAATTCCCATGCGGGTTGCAAGATCTAATAGCTGCTGAGCCACTTCGATGTCTTGATCGGTGATGGTTACCTCGGTGATGTGCTCCTTGAGGGCAATCAGGGCTGCGCGTGCCGCGCCGCCTGCACCGAGGAGTAGTACGTGTTGATGGGTTTTGGTGGCTAGCTTTTCTTCCACCGCGCTGATGTCGGTGTTGTAGGCATCAAGCTGACCGTTGTTGCGGATCAGTAGGTTCGCAGCCCCGCTGAGGGCGACCTGTTCAGTGCATGTATCGGCGGCGCTGGCAGCCCATTGTTTATGGGGCATGGTCACATTGGCTGCTATGACCGTGGGATCCAAAAGACCATCACGCGTAGGCTGCATTTCACTTCCAGTAGGAACATCCCACGGTTGATAGTTCCAACCGTTTCCCAAGGCTTCGAACACTGGGTTCCAAAGATTTGGAGACATTGTGGTCGAGGCGTGAGAACCAATGATAAAAAGTTGCGTGGTCTTCTCTGGGCGGTTCATAGTTTCCTTTCGGCGTAAACGAGTGCAGCGGTCAATTGATTGCTTCATATGCCTTGTGACACGCCTCACCTTGCTGTACTTTATTCATTGTCGCATATCGCACGATAGTGCGCATACCGCACAAAAGGTTTAGTGCATGAGCGAAACATCCCCGCCGTCGTGGAAGGACAACCCATGAGTAAGACCATCACCAATACGGGAGTCAGCATTGACTCCGAACAAGAACGCAAGTTGAAACGGGCTAAAAAGGCTGCGCTCGCTGGTTTTCTTGGCGGCGCATTGGAGTACTACGACTTCTTTATCTATGCGACGGCTGCATCTTTGGTCTTTTCAAAGATTTTCTTCCCTACTGGAGATGCGACCATTGCGATGCTTGCTTCCTTCGCGACTTTTGGTGTCGCCTATATTGCCCGCCCCTTTGGTGCGGTGTTCTTCGGGCACCTTGGCGACAAGCTTGGACGTAAAGCCACTTTGGTGATGACTCTGGTGCTGATGGGCTCAGCCACCTTCCTTATTGGTGTCCTGCCCGATTTCCGTACGGCGGGATACTGGGCCCCAGCACTGTTGGTGGTCTTGCGACTGATGCAGGGTCTATCGGCCGGCGCTGAGACCGCAGGTGCTTCTGCACTATCTACGGAAGAGGCTCCGGAAGGGCGAAGAGGATTCTTCGCAAGCTTTGCCATGAGCGGGATTTCTTTTGGCATCGTCCTAGCTTCGCTGGCGTTCCTGCCGGTGGCAGCAATGGACGAGTCGGCACGCTTGGCGTGGGGTTGGCGTATCCCGTTCTGGCTTTCGCTTCTGGTCTTGCTGGCTGCTTACCTAGTTCGCCGTTCCTTGGATGAGCCAGAAATCTTTGAAGAAAAGCAGGAAAGCGACGGACTGGTCAAGCTTCCGTTTACCAATATGATCTCCACTCACCCTGCTCAGTTCTTCCAAGTCGCCTTGATGTCCTTCCAGGTGGTCACCAATACCTTCATGCAGTCATTCGGTCTGGCCTATGCGGTCTCCGTGGGAGTCTCGGCATCCACAATGTTGTGGGTGAGTATCGCTGGAAATATCATCGCTATCGCCAGCCAGCCATTCTTTGCTCGACTCTCGGATTCCTTTGGGCGAAAGAAGGTCTTTGTTTCAGGTGTAGTGGGATCCGGGGTCATGATCTTTGTGTACTTCATGACGATTTCCACGGGAAATCTGGCGATGATCTTTGTTTCTAGCATGATGATTACCGCTGGTACCTACGCTGCTTCAAACTCGGTGTACCCGGCCTGGTTCTCGGAGCTGTTCAATGTCAAGGTGCGCTATTCAGGAATGGCTATCGGATTGCAGGTCGGCATCCTTTGCGCAGGCTTTACCCCGATGCTCGCCACTGCATTGGTTGGCGGGGTCTCCGCGAACTGGGGTCCCGCAGCGTGGATCGTTGCCGGTTCATCAGTTCTGGCAGTCATCGGTGCGCTGTGGGCGCGCGAAACTAACAAGACCGAACTGCGGGAGCTAGGAAACCCTGTTCCGTAAGCGCGCTGTTTCAGGTCTACCTGCTTAAACGGCTGCGGCCGCCACCTTCCGAATGATTCGGAAAGTGGCGGCCACAGTTATGTGCCTAGGACCGCTTACTTACGCAGTTCGAAGCGATCTGCATCCATGAGCTTGGCCCACGCTGCAGCGAAGTCCTTGACGAACTTGGTCTTGGCATCATCCGAAGCGTAAACCTCGGCCAGTGCGCGCAGCTCAGAGTTCGAGCCGAAGACTAGGTCTACGCGGCTGCCGACCCAGCGGCCGTCAGTGGTTGCGTAGGTCTTCTCTTCTGCATCTGGGGTCCACTCAAGGCCCAGTTCCAGCAGGTTAGCGAAGAAGTCGTTGGTCAGTGCACCTGGGGTCTCGGTGAACACGCCGGTGTTCGAGCCATCCCAGTTGTTGCCCAGTACGCGCAGGCCACCAAGCAGTACAGCGGTTTCCGGTGCGGTCAGACCCAGCAGGTTAGCGCGATCCAACAGCAGGTACTCGGAAGGCAGGTTCAAGAAGCCTGAGTCGTAGTTACGGAAACCGTCAGCTACTGGCTCCAGCCATGCGAACTGCTCAACGTCGGTCTGCTCTTGGGTTGCGTCAACACGGCCCGGGGTGAATGGAACCTCGATCTGCTGACCGCCAGCTGCAGCGCCCAACTCAACACCTACGTTGCCGGCAAGAACCACAACGTCAGCGAACGAAGCCTTGACCAACGAAGTGGCGTTGAAGCTCTCAACGATTTCTTCCAGCTTTGCGATGACGATCTTAAGCTGCTCTGGCTGGTTTACGCTCCAGGAAACCTGTGGTTCCAGACGGATGCGGCCACCGTTGGCGCCGCCACGCTTGTCCGAGGAGCGGAAAGTTGCCGCTGCCTTCCATGCGGTGGAAACCAGCTGCTGAACGCTCAGACCGGAGTTCTTGATCAGTTCCTTCAGCGAAGAGATCTCTGCAGCGCCTAGGGTGGTTACTGGTGCAGCTGGCAGTGGATCCTGCCAGAGCAGGTCTTCTGCTGGAACCTCTGGACCGAAGTAGCGGGATTTCGGGCCCATGTCGCGGTGGGTCAGCTTGAACCAAGCACGGGCAAAGGCGTCAGCGAACTTTTCCTGGTTGTCCTTGAACTCGCGGGAGATCAATTCGTAAGCAGGATCTACGCGCAGTGCCAGGTCGCTGGTGAGCATGCGTGGTTCTCGGCGAGCTGCAGCGTTGTGAGCCATAGGAACCAAGTCGGCACCGCCACCATCCTTTGGACGCCACTGCTGTGCGCCGGCCTCAGAGTGGAACAGTTCCCACTCGTAAGCGAAGAGGATGTGGAAGAACTCGTTATCCCAACGGGTTGGGTGGTAGGTCCAGGTAACTTCCAGACCGGAACCGATGGTGTCATCGCCACTGCCGGTACCGAAGTCAGACTTCCAGCCCAAGCCCTGCATTTCCAATGGGGAAGCTTCTGGGTCGCCACTCTTGTGCGACTCTGCGCTGGCACCGTGGGTCTTACCGAAGGTGTGGCCACCGGCAATCAGGGCGACAGTCTCTTCATCATCCATGCCCATGCGGCGGAAGGTTTCGCGAATATCAGCTGCGGAGGCCAGTGGGTCTGCAACGCCATCTGGACCCTCGGGGTTGACGTAGATCAGACCCATCTGGACTGCAGCCAGTGGGGCCTCAAGGTTGCGGGCGCCGGTGTAGCGTTCGCTATCCAGCCATACCTTTTCTGGACCCCAGTAAACGTCATCGTCTGATTCCCAAACGTCCTTGCGGCCGCCGGCGAAGCCGAAGGTCTTGAAGCCCATATCTTCCAGAGCCACGTTACCGGCAAGGATCATCAGGTCGGCCCAAGAGATTGACTGGCCGTACTTCTTCTTTACTGGCCACAGCAGACGGCGAGCCTTATCCAGGTTCACGTTATCTGGCCAGGAGTTCAGTGGAGCGAAGCGCTGCTGGCCTGCGGAGCCGCCGCCACGTCCATCGTGTGAACGGTAGGTGCCGGCGGAGTGCCAAGCCATACGGATCAAGAATGGACCGTAGTGACCGAAGTCAGCTGGCCACCAGTCGTAAGACTTGGTCATTAGCTCAGCTAGGTCAGCCTTGACCGCTGCCAGATCCAAAGCTTCAAAAGCCTTGATGTAATCGAAGTCTGCATCCAGAGGGTTAGTAGCCTCCTGATTTTTTGCAAGGATCTTTAGATTTAGCTTATTTGGCCACCACTCGGTGTTGGCGTTGCCCTGGGTCGGGTGTACTCGACCAGTGTTGCCTACAACCGGGCACTGACCTGCTGTTGTCTCAGACATATGCTTTTCCTTCCGGATTTCTTGGGTTTAGGGATCGATGCGCATCGCGCGAGAAGTAACGCTCGATGACAAAGCGTAAGGGCCTTGCGGTTACTCGTTGATCAGCTCAGCCTGGCATTCGGGGCAGGTGCCCCAGTAGATGACTTCGGCTTCGTCAATTTTGAAGCCGTGATCATCCGAGGCGTGTAGACATGGCGCTCCGCCGACGGCGCAGTCGACGTCTGCGAGTTTTCCGCACCGGCGACAAACCACATGATGATGGTTATCGCCAACGCGGGTTTCGTAGCGCGCAATATGTCCTTGTGGCTGAATCTGACGGATAACACCCAAGCTAGTGAAGAGTTTGAGTGAATCGTAGACCGCTTGGTGTGACACTGCGGGGTGCTCGCGGTGGACCGCCGAAATAATTGTTTCGGTGTCACCATGAGGGTTTGCTGCAACTGCTGCGAGGACAGCAACGCGCGGTTGCGTCACTCGCATGGATGCCGCTTTGAGCACTTGCTCAATCCCGTCCTGTGATGTCATATCTTCAGCATGCCTGCTTATTTTGAACGAGTCAAGATAAGTCGCAATGTATTTCAGGTTGCGTCACAAAGACCTGCTGGGTAATCGCCACTTCACTGGCTGGTTAGTGAATATTCCGAATGGAGAATATGTTCTGCTGGATCTGAATCAGGGCCCAGCGTATGCAGATGAGGCAATTCTTGCTCCACACAATTGCAAATTGCTCCAGAATCTCAGGGCTAGAATTCGGGTCCTGGAAGTCAGAAATAGGTGTGGCTCTCACGGGGAATTGCGCTCACGAGAGGGAGCTCACAGGTTTGCAATCCCTTAGGCATACTGCGCGAAAAACGGGCCATCTTGGGTCAAGAACCGCGAAAAATCAGCACTCTGGTTTGACCAATGGGTGTCGTTCGACCATGCTTAAAAAGGACTATTTACGATTTATTGTGACAATCCGAGAAGAAATAGCGTCGGGTCACCGGAGAAATTGCCCGGTCATTCCCGCAGGGTCGCTGTACCAATCAGCGCCCGCTGACGCTAGATTTGGAATCAGTAAATCTACACCGATAAGCAATTCGCAATCAAGCACACTGCACGCCAACCACTTCCCGCGGGAACGGTTGTTTGTCGGGCTCCGGCCGGATTTCATCCGCAGAGCCTCACCAGTGAAGGAAGAACGCAATGAAGCAGACGGATCAATCTTTTGAAGACCTCGTCGGCGAGCTGCATTCGGCTCGACAACGACGACCAAAGAAATATTCGGTTTCAGGAACCGACTATTGGGTATTTGGTATCGCCGGCGCCTTAGCGCTGGCATTTATTGTGTGGGGTTTTGTGACCCCTGAGGGCCTAGGCAAAGCCTCAGATGTAGCCCTTGACTGGGTCATCACCAACACCGGTTGGCTGTTTGTTATTGCAGCCTCGGTCTTTGCACTCTTTGTCATTGTGGTCGCCGCGAAAAACTTCGGGCGCATCCCACTAGGCAAGGACGACGAAAAACCACACTTCAGCACTGTTTCATGGATCTCCATGATGTTTGCTACCGGTATGGGTATCGGCCTGGTCTTTTACGGCGTAGGAGAACCACTGTTCTTCTACATGTCGCCTCCACCAGGAACTGTTGAAGGTTCCACGGACGCAGCATTAAGCACCGCCATGGGTACCACGCTGTTCCACTGGACGCTGTTCCCATGGGCAATGTACGCCATCGTTGGTTTGGGTATGGCCTACGGTAGTTTCCGTTTGGGACGCCCACAGCTATTCTCAGCGATGTTCACCTCGATCTTCGGTGAGCGCATCATCCACGGCTGGGGCGGACGAACCATTAACATCTTGGCTATTATCGCCACCCTGTTCGGTTCGGCCTGTTCCCTGGGCCTGGGCGCACTGCAGATCGGCGGCGGTATCCAGTCCGCTGGAATCATGGAGAAGGTTGGCTCCGGTGTACTGGTAGTCATCATCGCTATCCTTACCGCACTGTTTGTTGCCTCGGCCGTTTCCGGCATTGAGCGTGGCATTCAGTGGCTGTCGAACATCAACATGGTTCTGGCAGTGATCTTGGCACTGATCGTATTCATCGGTGGACCAACCCTATTCATCCTGAACGTTATTCCTAACGCAGTAGGTGCCTTCATTGGTGACCTGCCGCAGATGGCATCACGCACGGCTGCCTCGGGTGACAGCACCATGTCTAGCTGGCTGTCCTCCTGGACCGTCTTCTACTGGGCTTGGTGGATCTCATGGAGCCCATTCGTAGGCTTGTTCATCGCGCGCATCTCGCGCGGTCGCACCATCCGTCAGTTTGTCACCGGCGTTCTTCTGGTTCCATCAGCCGTAACGCTGATCTGGTTCTCGATCTTCGGCGGCGGCGCCATTGGTTTGCAGGAACGTGCAGAGCGTGCAGGTAACACCGGCGACATGCTGACCAAGATGGCGGACGGAGCTCCGGACATCAACTTCGACCTGGTCCTCTTCGACCTGCTCGATAAGCTTCCGGTCTCCGGTTGGGTCGCAACGATCCTCATGATCGTCACGGTCTTGCTGATTGCCATCTTCTTTGTCACCGGCGCTGACTCGGCATCCATCGTGATGGGTGCACTGAGCGAACGTGGTGCAGAGGAACCAAGCAAGAAGGCAGTGATCTTCTGGGGTGTGGCTACCGGTGCTGTGGCAGCAGTGATGTTGCTAGCCGGTGGTGATCATCCGGCCGAGGCACTGAATGGTCTGAAGAACATCACCATCGTTTCGGCACTGCCGTTTGTGATCGTGATGCTGCTACTGTGCGTTGCACTGTGGAAGGACCTGAGCCGAGATCCGCTGATCTTGCGCGGCAAGGTGGCACGTACCGTGCTGGAGCAATCGGTGACCCAGGGCGTGGACCGGCATGAAGGTAGCCAGTTCAGCTTGATGACCACCGAAATCCCTATCGTTCAGCCGGCACAACAGCCTGGTGAATCAACCGGGGAAGCAACACAGGTATTTGTTACTGAAGCTGATGAGAAACCATTGGATCAGTCCAAGGACTCGTAGCTAGAAGCTCGTAGCTAAACAGTAAACAAGCCTCGTCTGGCAATTGCCAGACGAGGCTTGTTTACGTTAA
>Ga0308166_1000220_pt1 | contig 100352 bp, 101 predicted proteins | sample PhyCR2_2_FD_202137 | JGI IMG/M metagenome (GOLD analysis project Ga0308166, IMG submission 202137) | Phyllosphere microbial communities from UC Gill Tract Community Farm, Albany, California, United States - DLSLCC.R2 | ecosystem: Host-associated > Plants > Phyllosphere > Unclassified | place...
ATCAAGGCGTGATGGCGATCCCGAAGGCTGCCAGCGTTACGCATGTGAAGGAGAACGCTGCCGCGCTTGAGGTAAACCTGAGCGAAGATGAGCTGAACCAGCTCAATCGTGCCTTTCCGGCACCGGGGCACAAAACGCCGCTGGATGTGGTGTAGGGAAAACTGCCCTCTCTGGGTGAGAGGGCATAGCGTTTTTAATGATTAACGCTTGCTGACGCGAATGGTTTGCGCCAGGCGGGATGGTTTCTCTGCAGTCGTTTTCTGCGGAACGGTCACGCAGGCAGACTCCACGCACACGAAGGTCTTATAACCGTCGTCCGGCATGTCGGTCATGCTGACAGAGAGCGCAGGACCTGGGTTCCAGCCCACCACGTTGCTGTGATGGTGATGGATCACGTCGATAGTGCGATTCAGCGCGCCATCGTGGATCACGCTGCACGCTTCCGGGTTCAGATAAACACGATCGGTACGGTCCGGGAAGGTCTGCACGCCGTCGGCCAGCACATCTTCCTGCGCGTTATTTACCTTATCGATAAAGCGATCGCCAAGCCCGCTAACCTTCACCGCGCTAATGTCTCCCACGTTAAAGTAGGTATGCAGGGCAGAAGTGGTTTCAAACTCGCCGTGGGCTTCCAGCTCAATCTCACAGGTCTGGCAGAGTTTAAAGCGGGCAAAGAGGGTGAAATCGTGCGGCCAGTATTGACGGGTTGCGTCGCTGCTTTGCAGTTCAAAGGTCAGCACCACGCCGTTCTCATCTTCATTATGGGCTGTCAGCGTCCATGGCAGGATGCGGGCAATACCATGAGCGGGTAGCCCCTGCTGCTGCGCCGGGCCAAACCACGGCCAGCACACCGGAACGCCACCGCGTAGCGCCACACCGTTTTTGAACGGCGTGTTGTCGCTTAGCCACAGCACGTCCTCTTCGCCTGCCGGTTTAAACGACAGCAGATGCGCGCCCTGCAGGGCAAAAGAGGCTTTCACCTGCGGATGATCGATGACAATAAGCTCCAGCTCGTCCAGCTGGCGGCGGGAAATCACCGGGGTAATGTTTTCGACTACCGGAAGAGCAAAAATTTTATTAATCATATTCGTTTCTCAATCCTCTGTCTTAAGCCAAAAAAAAGAGCGACCGAAGTCGCTCTTAAGTTGAGGGTCACATCTTATTTGGAGATGTGAGCAATCAGGTCCAGTACTTTGTTAGAGTAGCCGGTTTCGTTGTCGTACCAGGAGACCAGTTTAACGAAGTTATCGTTCAGTGCGATACCTGCTTTGGCATCGAACACGGAAGTGCAAATTTCGCCGTTGAAGTCGGTGGAAACAACGTCGTCTTCGGTGTAACCCAGAACGCCTTTCATGTCGCCTTCAGAAGCGGCTTTAATAGCTTTCTTGATCTCTTCGTAAGACGCTGCTTTTTCCAGACGTACGGTCAGGTCAACAACGGATACGTTAGGAGTTGGAACGCGGAACGCCATACCGGTCAGTTTGCCGTTCAGTTCTGGCAGTACTTTACCTACTGCTTTAGCAGCACCGGTAGAGGACGGGATGATGTTCTGGGACGCGCCACGGCCGCCGCGCCAGTCTTTGTGAGACGGGCCATCAACGGTTTTCTGAGTAGCGGTAGTCGCGTGAACGGTAGTCATCAGGCCTTCGATGATGCCGAAGTTGTCGTTGATAACTTTCGCCAGCGGTGCCAGGCAGTTGGTGGTGCAGGATGCGTTAGAAACGATGTCCTGACCTTCATATTTGTCGAAGTTAGCGCCTTTAACAAACATCGGGGTGTTGTCTTTAGACGGACCGGTCAGAACTACTTTTTTCGCGCCAGCAGTGATGTGCTTACGAGCAGTTTCGTCGGTCAGGAAGATACCGGTAGCTTCAGCAACAACGTCAACGCCGATTTCGTCCCATTTCAGGTTAGCCGGGTCTTTTTCAGCGGTAACACGGATGGTTTTGCCGTTAACAACCAGATGGCCGTCTTTGACTTCAACGGTGCCGTTGAAACGACCGTGAGTTGAGTCATACTTCAGCATGTACGCCATGTAGTCAGCGTCTAACAGATCGTTGATGCCAACGATTTCGATGTCAGAACGTTCCTGAGCAGCACGGAAAACAATGCGACCGATACGGCCAAAACCGTTGATACCTACTTTGATAGTCATATATTCCACCAGCTATTTGTTAGTGAATAAAAGGTTGGCTGTAAAATTACAAAAACCTTACGCAGCGTCAAGCGGAATCGTGTCAATCATTGCGACAAATCAATCCTGTGCATAACCTTTGCGCGGCGATGTCGTCTCACTATTCCAATCAGCTACAACCCGTATGGGGCCGCCGGCGTGGATTTTAAAGGGCATGCAGGATAAAAACGTGAAATAGATCACAATTCCTCCGCTACATTTTCGCACCGCCTAAGTTTAGAACAAAAGTCAGGACGCCACTGTTAATGTTTTGTTAGAATCAGACAAAAGATGTAAATGAACCTATAGCGAGAAGCAAGCATATGGCTAACGAATCCTCTCAGGATGACCTGAAAAAAAGCCTTACTGAAATGCAGTTTTATGTGACGCAAAATCACGGTACAGAGCCGCCGTTTAGCGGTAAGCTGTTGCATAACAAGCGCGAAGGCGTTTATCACTGCCTGGTGTGCGATGCTGCGCTGTTCAACTCCCAGAGCAAATATGACTCCGGCTGCGGCTGGCCGAGCTTCTACGAGCCGGTAAGTGAAAATGCGATCCGTTATCTCAACGACTACTCACATGGCATGCAGCGAATTGAGATCCGCTGTGGCAATTGTGACGCCCATTTAGGCCATGTTTTCCCTGATGGCCCGAAGCCGACGGGAGAGCGTTTCTGCGTCAATTCCGCCTCTCTGAGCTTCAACGATGAGGCCGATGGCGAGCAGATCAAGGGCTAGAGAATCGATTCAGCAAATTATTCCACCAGAGCAGGTGAACGATGGAAATTAATGAGCTTGTTGCCAGCATGACGCCTGAGGTGTATCAGCGTTTGGCGACCGCAGTGGAGACCGGAAAATGGCCCGATGGTGTGGCGCTGACCCCGGAACAAAAAGAGAACAGCATGCAGCTGGTGATGCTCTGGCAGGCGCGTCACAACACCGATGCGCAGCATATGACCATCGATACCAACGGTCAGATGGTGATGAAGAGTAAACAGCAGCTGAAAGAGGAGTTTGGCATCACGCCCAAACCGATCGCGACATTTAAGTAGTGGGTTGATGATCGCCCGGTGGCGCTTTGCTTACCGGGCCTACAAAATCACATTATGCCAATGCAGTAGCAGGAACGTAGGCCGGGCAAACGTAGTGCCGCCCGGCGATGTGTCCGTCTGCACATCCTATGCGTGCGTCTCTACCCAATCCGCCAGCGTATAGAGCGTCGCGCCCTCTGACGCCATGTCCATAAACGCCTGGGCGCTATCCTGCTTACCGATATTGACTCCCCGGCAGCCGTCGGTAATCAGGTTGACCTGATAGCCCAGCTGCAGTGCATCCAGCACGGTAAACTTCACGCAGTAGTCCGTCGCCAGACCCAGCACGATAAGCTCGGTAATGCCGCGCATGCGTAGCCAGGCGTCCAGGCCGGTTTTCTGCTTATGGCCGTTGTCGAAAAAAGCGCTGTAGCTGTCGATGACCCGGTTTTCACCTTTATGAAAGATCTCATCAATGGCTTTTTGCTGAAGCAGAGGATGCAGTTCAGCCCCTTCGCTTCCCTGTACGCAGTGATCCGGCCAGAACGTTTGCGGCAGGTTATCCAGCGTTCCCTGAGTATAGGGCTCTACGCCGTGCTGGCTGGCGAAGCTGCCGTGATCGGCCGGATGCCAGTCCTGACTGGCTACCACCGCCTCGCCACGGGCTTTACACCAGTCGATCAGCGTGTTAGCCACGTCTACTACGCTATCGCCCTCCGGCACCGCCAGCGCCCCACCGGCGCAAAAATCGTTCTGTATATCCACCAGCAAAAGTGCTCGTTGCGTCATCACAGGCTCCTTATTCGTCGGGGGTTAGCTCACCGCGCAGGTTCTGGGCCATCGCCTGACGAATGGCGTCGGCATCCAGATCCTGGCTCAACAGCCAGTGTAGCTTAGTCAAGGTCGCCTCAACCGTCATGTCCGCGCCGCCAATGACCCCCGCATGCGCCAGAGCGTTGCCAGTGGCGTAGCCGCCCATATTGACCTTGCCGGACATGCACTGGGTAAGATTCACCACCACAATCCCGCGCGCGCTGGCTGCCTCCAGCTCCCGGAGAAACTCGCCGTTCTGCGGCGCGTTGCCTACACCGTAGGAGCGCAGGATCAGCGCCTTTACCGGCTGGCGCAGGAAGTTGCGCACCACGTCGGCAGAAATCCCTGGATAGATCGTGACCACGCCAATGGGCTGCGGGGTGATACGGTGAACAATCAGCTCGCCATTGCAGCCCGGCGCGCCAGGGTTGCCGAGGCGGCGAATGTGGATGCCCGCCTCCAGCAGCGGCTGTAGGTTAGGGGAGTCGAAGGCGTTAAAGCCGTCCGCGTGGGCTTTCGTGGTACGGTTGCCACGAAACAGACGGTTGTTGAAGAACAGCGTCACTTCGTTAATCGGGAAGTTCGCCGCCACGTAAAGGGCATTGAGCAGGTTAATCTGCCCGTCGGAACGCAGCTCAGCGAGGGGGATTTGTGACCCTGTCACAATTACCGGCTTGCCAAGATTCTCCAGCATGAACGACAGCGCCGAGGCGGTGAAGGCCATGGTGTCGGTGCCATGAAGAATAACAAAGCCGTCGTAGCGATCGTAGTTAGCCTTGATATCGTCTGCAATATGCTGCCAGTCTTCCGGGGTCATATCCGACGAGTCCATCAGCGGATCGTATTCATGGATAGTAAAATCCGGCATCTCCGGGCGATGGAACTCGGGCATCAGCGCCAGCTGGCGTTGCAGATGACCAGAGACCGGAATGTAGCCCTGCTCTGAGCGCTGCATACCAATGGTCCCGCCGGTGTAGGCGACGTAAATTGATTTTTTTTGCATGGTTGTCAGTTCTTGTACCGCAAAGAAAATCCCCCCGATGACGGGGGGAGATGGGTTATTTAATGTTGGCGCAGGTCAGGCAAAACGCGTAGCGGCTTTGCGGATCGTTAAATACCGCCAGCTTGTCGGTCTCAGCTTTTACCGTATCTGCCGCCGCGGCCAGCGGGGCAGGCAGATAGGCCTGCAAGGCCTGCGGCAGCATGGCGCGGATCTCACCGGAGAAACCGTCCATCAGACGGGCCAGGAAGGTCGGCTCATCCTGGTAGTACTCGATGTGCCACTGCTTCAGCTTCGCCAGCTCGGCGGCTTTCGCCACGGCATCGTCAAAGTCACCCAGCGCATCCACCAGACCGTTGTTTTTCGCATCCTCGCCGGTCCAGACGTGCCCCTGAGCAATCTTATCTACCTGCTCCGGCGTTGACTTACGCGCCTGGGCGACCAGAGAGATAAAGCGCTGGTAGCCGTTCTCGATGCTCAGCTGCATCAGCTGCTGCACCTGCGGCGGCAGGGCTTTAGTGACCGAGACATCCGCCAGCGGGGAGGTCGCCACGCCGTCGGTGTGGACGCCCAGCTCATCAAGGCTCTTCTCAACGGTGTTGATCACCCCGAAGATACCGATGGATCCGGTAAGGGTGCTGGGGTTAGCCACGATGTAGTTGGCCGGGGTAGAGATCCAGTAGCCGCCCGATGCGGCCATACCGCCCATGGAGACCACCACCGGTTTGCCCGCCGCTTTCGCTGCGGCCAGTTCGGCGCGGATCACTTCCGAGGCGCTGACGCTGCCGCCAGGGCTGTTAACCCGCAGCACGATGGCTTTAACATTAGGATCGATGCGGGCGTCGCGGATCTGCGCGGCGGTGGTGTCACCGCCGACGTTGCCCGCCGTCTCTTCACCGTCCATGATGGCGCCGTTGGCAAAGATCACCGCAACGCTGCTGCCCACCTCGCTCGGTTTCTTCAGCGGATAGTCATACATGCTGATGGCGCGATAGTTTTTATCCACATCGCTCCAGCCAAACTGTTTGACCAGCACTTTTTCGGCATCGGCGCTGCTGCCCAGCGTATCCACCAGCTTGTTGTCCAGCGCGTATTTGGCGGTATCGCCGCCAACTTTGCTCAGGCCATCCAGCACGCCCTGCGCGCCAGGGAAGACCTGCTGCGGGGTGATTTGACGGTTAGCGGCAATCGTGCCGAGATAGTTCTGCCACAGCTCGCCAATCCAGCGGCTGTCTGCTTCCCGCGCGGCAGGGGACATATCGTCACGGATAAACGGCTCAACGGCGGACTTATAGGTGCCGACGCGGAAAACGTGAGTCGAGACCTTCAGCTTGTCGAGCAGAGACTTGTAGTAGAGACCGTTGGTAGCAAAGCCATGCAGATCCACCACGCCCTGCGGTGAGAGCCACACCTTATTGGCAAAGCTGGCCAGATAGTACTGTCCTTGGCTGTAGTTATCCCCGACGGCGTAGACCGGCTTACCGCTGTCGCGGAACGCCTTCAGCGCTTTGCCAATGTACTGCATTGAGGGCTGGTCGGCCCCGGCAAAGTTTTTCAGATCGAGGACGATGCCGGTAATATTGCGGTCGGCCTGCGCCTGGCGGATGGTCTCCACGATATCAAACAGAGAGTTCTCCTGCAGGCGGTCTGAGCTCGCGCCAAACAGCTGGCGACCCAGCGCGCTGAGCTTGCTGCTGCTGGAGGGTTTGTCCACCACCACGCCGGTGATATCCATCAGCAATGCTCCCCGGCTGGTATGCTCGGCCGGGCCGGAGCTCAGCTGCATCCAGATGCCGACGCCTACCAGAATCAACAAGATGAAAAAAATGTTGAACACCAGTTCGCGCACAAAATTGAGCGCTCGCCACGTCCATTTAAAGAATCCGGCAATAATCCGCCAAAGGGTTCGCATGTCTTCTCCCTAACCTGTTTAACAACCACCGCACCCCGTGCGGGAATGTGCGGTTATCCTAATTACCCAACGGCCTCTTGTCAGCAGGAATCACCGTCGACGCTGTAACAAAGTTCCCGCGCATGTTAATTTTATGCCCAAATTTGATGACAGGAGTTAACTAATGGACGCACTTGAACTGCTCGTTAACCGTCGTAGCGCCTCCCGACTGGCTGAACCTGCACCGGCAGGCGAGATTCTGGAAAACATTTTGCGTGCCGGCATGCGTGCGCCGGACCACGGCACGTTGCAGCCGTGGCGCTTTTTCATCGTAGAGGGGGAAGGGCGCGAGCGCTTTAGCCAGCTGCTGACCCGGGCGGCCACCGAGGCCGGACAGGATGAGAAAGGTATCGACAAGGCCCGCAGCGCGCCGTTTCGTGCTCCGCTCATCATTGCGGTGGTTGCGCACTGTGAAGCACATCCGAAAGTGCCGCGCTGGGAGCAACTGCTCTCCGCAGGTTGCGCGGTGATGGCGATGCAGATGGCGGCACAGGCGCAGGGCTTTAACGGCATCTGGCGCAGTGGGCCGTTGACCGACAGCCCGGTAGTGCGCGAAGCGCTGGCGTGCCGCGAGCAGGATCAGATCGTGGGCTTCCTCTATCTTGGCACGCCGCAGCTGAAAGCCGCTACCACGGTGAGTATCCCGGACACATCCCCTTTCGTCCGCTATTTCTAAGCGCTACCATAGCGCTATTAATGAATCAGGAACCGTATTGACAGGAGATGTCCATGAGCGAGCAGGCTATTCGTTTAACACAGTACAGCCACGGGGCAGGCTGCGGATGCAAAATTTCGCCAAAGGTGCTGGAGACCATTCTGCACAGCGAGCAGGCGAAATTTGTCGATCCTAACCTGCTGGTAGGCAATGAGACGCGGGATGACGCGGCGGTGTACGATCTCGGCAACGGGACCTGCGTCATCAGCACCACCGACTTCTTTATGCCGATCGTGGATAATCCCTTCGACTTTGGCCGCATCGCCGCCACCAATGCCATCAGTGATATCTATGCCATGGGCGGCAAGCCGATCATGGCAATCGCGATCCTCGGCTGGCCGATCGCCACGCTGCCGCCGGAGATCGCCCGGGAGGTAATCGAGGGCGGACGCTTTGCCTGCCAGCAGGCGGGGATTGCGCTGGCCGGGGGCCACTCCATTGACGCCCCGGAGCCGATTTTTGGCCTGGCGGTCACCGGCGTTGTGCCGACCGCGCGGGTGAAGAAAAATAGCACCGCCGAGGCCGGGTGCAAACTGTTCCTGACCAAACCGCTGGGGATCGGCGTTCTGACCACCGCTGAGAAAAAATCGCTGCTGCAACCGGAGCACCAGGGGCTGGCGCGGGACGTCATGTGCCAGATGAATATCGCTGGCGCAGCCTTTGCGAACATCCCAGGGGTGAAAGCCATGACCGACGTCACCGGCTTTGGCCTGCTTGGTCATCTGAGCGAAGTGTGCCAGGGGGCAGGCGTGCAGGCGCTGGTCCGCTATGAGGCGGTGCCCAAGCTGCCCGGCGTAGAAGAGTACATTGCTAAGGGCGCGGTACCGGGCGGCACGCAGCGCAACTTTGCCAGCTACGGCCACCTGATGGGCACGATGCCGCAGGCATGGCGGGATCTGCTCTGCGATCCGCAAACCTCCGGCGGCCTGCTGCTGGCGGTTTCACCGGAGGCGGAGGAGGAGGTGAAAGCCACCGCCGCCGAGTTTGATATCTCCCTGAGCGCCATCGGCGAGCTGGTGACGGCCCGTGCAGGTCGCCCAATGATTGAGATTATTTAAGCAATGCGGTTGTTTATTGCCGAAAAACCCAGCCTGGGCCGTGCCATTGCCGACGTGCTGCCAAAGCCGCACCGCAAGGGCGACGGCTATATCGAGTGTGGCAACGGTCAGGTGGTGACCTGGTGCATCGGTCACCTGCTTGAGCAGGCGCAGCCGGATGTCTATGACAGCCGCTACGCCCGCTGGAGCCTGGCGGATCTGCCTATCGTGCCGGATAAGTGGCAGCTGCAGCCGCGCGCCTCGGTCACCAAGCAGATCAACGTGATCAAGCGTCTGCTTGGCGAAGCCAGCGAGATTATCCACGCCGGTGACCCGGATCGCGAGGGTCAGCTGCTGGTGGATGAGGTGCTCGACTACCTCCAGCTCCCGGCGGAGAAGCGTCAGCGTGTCCAGCGCTGTTTGATTAACGATCTCAACCCGCAGGCGGTAGAGCGGGCGATTGGTCGCCTGCGCGCCAACAGCGAATTTATTCCGCTCTGCGTCTCGGCGCTGGCGCGGGCAAGGGCCGACTGGCTTTACGGCATCAATATGACCCGCGCATGGACGCTGCTGGGGCGCAACGCAGGCTACCAGGGGGTGCTCTCGGTTGGGCGCGTCCAGACCCCAGTGCTGGGGCTGGTGGTGCGCCGCGATGAAGAGATTGAGAACTTTGTCGCCAAAGATTTCTTTGAGGTGAAGGCGCATATCGTCACGCCGAAAGAGGAGCGCTTTACCGCGCTCTGGCAGCCGAGCGAGGCCTGCGAGCCTCATCAGGATGAAGAGGGGCGCTTGCTCAACCGGACGCTGGCGGAGCACGTGGTCAAACGCATCTCCGGCCAGCCCGCACACGTCACGCGCTATAACGACAAGCAGGAGTCGGAGCCTGCGCCGCTGCCGTTCTCGCTCTCCTCACTGCAGATTGAGGCGGCGAAGCGTTTCGGGCTAAGCGCGCAGAACGTGCTGGATATCTGCCAAAAGCTTTATGAAACCCACAAGCTGATCACCTATCCGCGCTCCGACAGCCGCTATCTGCCGGAGGAGCACTTCGCCGGACGCCATTCCGTGATGAAGGCCATTGGCGTCCATGCCCCGGATCTACTCCCGCAACCGGTGGTGGATACGGATCGGCGTAACCGCTGCTGGGACGATAAAAAGGTCGATGCCCACCATGCGATTATCCCTACGGCGCGCAGCAGCACGGTAAACCTGCACGACAATGAGGCAAAGGTCTATGGCCTGATTGCCCGCCAGTATCTGATGCAGTTCTGCCCGGACGCGGTATTCCGCAAGTGCGAGATCGAGCTGGATATCGTCAACGGTAGGTTCCTGGCGAAGGCGCGTTTTCTGGCCCAGGCCGGGTGGCGAACCCTGCTCGGCAACAAAGAGCGTGATGAAGAGAACGACGGCACGCCGCTGCCGGTGGTGGCGAAGGGCGATGAGCTGCTGTGTGAAAAAGGTGAGGTGGTTGAGCGTCAGACCCAGCCCCCACGGCCCTTTACCGATGCCACGCTGCTTTCGGCGATGACCGGGATCGCGCGCTTCGTGCAGGATAAGGATCTGAAGAAGATCCTGCGCGCCACCGATGGCCTGGGAACGGAAGCAACCCGCGCCGGAATTATTGAGCTGCTCTTTAAGCGCGGTTTTCTGCATAAGAAGGGGCGGAGCATTCTCTCTACCGATGCGGGACGAGCGCTGATCCACTCCCTGCCGGAGATGGCCGCCAGGCCCGACATGACCGCCCATTGGGAGTCGGTTCTGACGCAGATCAGCGAGAAGCAGTGCCGCTACCAGGACTTTATGCAGCCGCTGGTGGGCACGCTCTATCAGCTGATCGACCAGGCGCGCAGCACGCCGGTTCGCCAGTTTAAAGGGATCGTTGCGCCGGGCGGCGGTGCGAAGAAATCGTTTAAAAAGAAGAAGAGTTCGGCCTAAAATCTGCGTAAAGCCCGGTGGCGCTGCGCTTACCGGGCCTACAACGGCGCGCACCGTAGGCCGGGTAAGGCGCAGCCGCCACCCGGCGTAGCCGTAGAATTAAATTACCCCTTGGCCGATCATCGCGTCGGCCACTTTTACAAACCCGGCAATGTTTGCCCCACGCACGTAGTGGGTCTGTTTGCCTTCCCCACCGTACTCCACGCAGGCGTTGTGGATATCCAGCATGATATGGTGCAGGCGGGCATCAACTTTCTCCGCCTTCCAGCCCAGACGCGCGGCATTCTGCGCCATCTCCAGACCGGAGGTGGCGACCCCGCCCGCGTTAGCGGCTTTACCCGGCGCAAAGAGCACGCCCGCCTCAAGGAACAGATCGGTGGCGTCGATGGTGGTAGGCATATTTGCCCCTTCCGCCACCGCCTTCACACCGTTGGCGATCAGTTGGCGCGCCGCATCCTCGTCCAGCTCGTTCTGGGTCGCGCACGGCAGAGCGATATCCACCGGCACGGACCACGGCTGCTTGCCTTCCAGCCAGACCAGACCGAACTCGCGGGCGTAGTCGGCCAGGCGGCCATCGCGGCTGGCTTTGATCTCGCACAGGCGCGCCAGTTTCTCTGCCGTAAAGCCAGCTTCATCGACCACGGTGCCGCCGGAGTCGGAGCCGGTCACCACGCGGGCACCAAACTCCATCGCTTTTTCGATAGCGTATTGTGCAACGTTGCCAGATCCAGAGACCGCCACGCGCATCCCTTCGAAGCTCAGGCCGTGACGCTTGAGCATAGCTTCGGTGAAGTACACCAGACCGTAGCCGGTCGCCTCAGGCCGGATCAGGCTGCCACCGAATGAGAGCCCTTTGCCAGTAAAGACGCAGGCGCTGCTGTTGGAGAGCTTTTTCATCATCCCCGCCATAAAGCCCACTTCACGACCGCCAACGCCGATGTCGCCCGCAGGAACGTCGGTATCCGGCCCCAGGTGACGGTATAGCTCGGTCATCAGCGCCTGGCAGAAACGCATCACTTCGCCTTCGCTTTTGCCTTTGGGATCGAAATCGCTGCCGCCTTTGCCACCGCCCATCGGCAGGGTGGTGAGGGCGTTTTTAAAAGTCTGTTCAAAACCGAGGAACTTGAGGATCGACAGGTTCACCGAGGGGTGGAAGCGCATACCGCCCTTAAACGGGCCGATCGCCGAGTTGAACTGTACGCGCCATGCGCGGTTGACCTGCACCTGATTCTTATCATCTACCCACACGACGCGGAACTGGATCACGCGCTCTGGCTCTACCAGGCGTTCAAGCAGCGACATGTGACGATAGCGCGGGTTTGCCTCAAGGAAAGGCCAGAGGGTAGTCATCACCTCGCGGACGGCCTGAGCAAACTCGCTTTGATGCGGGTCGCGGCGTTGGACATGGGTTAGAAATGATTCCAGAGAGCGTGCCTGATCCATAGAGATAAGTTCCTCTTATAATAAATTATGGTTGTTGTGTGAGCGTTTTAGCATCGTTTTCGACTATACCACCCGCACCGCTTTGCCAGGCAAGCGAAAAGTTAATCCCCTCAGGGAAATTTATAAGCGGGCCTGAGTCATAACTAAAAACGATGGGCAGATAAATTAAAGGAACCGGCACGGTTTACCGTTATAGTGATAATCAGCACAAAAAAGGAAATTCGTCGATGAACCGTTACGTGATTGCTCTGCTTGGACTTTTATCCGCCGGTGCACAGGCCGACCGCATCCGCCCCGACGTGGAGGTAAACGTGCCGCCGGAGGTGTTTAGCACGAGCGGGCAGCGCCCGCAGCCCTGTAATCTGTGCTGTATTTATGAAGATCGGAACTATTCGGAAGGGGCAGTGGTTAAGGCGGAGGGCGTCCTGCTGCAGTGTCAGCGCGACGAGCGCACGCTGAGCACCAATCCACTGGTATGGCGGCGAGTGCGCGAGTAGGTGTAGCGACCCGTAGGCCGGGTAAGGCGTAGCCGCCACCCGGCGTTACCGTTGTCTAACTCAGAGCGTAAAGTTGGCCCAGACCGGCGCATGGTCGGAGGGCTTCTCCATGCTACGGATATCGTAATCGATGCCAGTCTCCTGGCAGCGGCTGGCCAGCGACTGGCTGGCCAGCAGTAGATCGATACGCAGCCCACGGTTGTCATCGAACCCTTTTGAACGGTAGTCGAACCAGGAGTAGCGATCCTGGGTTTCAGGGTTGGCGTGGCGGAAGGTATCCACCAGCCCCCACCCCAGCAGACGACCCAGCCACTCACGCTCTTCCGGCAGGAAGGAGCATTTGCCGCCACGCAGCCAGCGCTTGCGGCTCTCTTCGCCAATGCCGATATCGAGATCCGTTGGGCTAATATTCATATCGCCCATGATCAGCACCGGGCTGTCCTTCTGCAGCTCGTTGTCCAGATAGCTCTGCAGGTCCGCATAAAACTTCTCTTTGGCCGGGAATTTTGTCGGATGGTCGCGGCTCTCGCCCTGCGGGAAGTAGCCGTTGATCACCGTGATATTGCCGAGGGCAGAGGGGATCTCCGCCATGATGATCCGGCGCTGCGCTTCGCCGTCGTCACCGGGGAAGCCACGACGCACCGAGACAGGGGTCTCTTTGGTAAGCAGTGCCACGCCGTAATGCCCTTTCTGGCCATGATAAAAGACGTTGTAGCCCAGCTTTGCGACCTCTTCGAGCGGGAACATATCGTCGTGAACCTTTGTCTCCTGCAGGCCAATCACGTCCGGCTGGTGTTTCTCTACGATTGCCGCCAGCTGATGGGGGCGCGCACGCAGCCCGTTGATATTAAAAGAAACAAATTTCATATTTTCTGCCACATAGCAATAAGTAAGCCCAGATGTTAACAGAAAAATCGCAGCGTATCCGCCCTGGATTTGTCATGCCCATCACGCCCTAAAAAAGGGCAGTCCGCACCGCATTAGGGCGTGAAACGGCGGTAAGTTTCGCTTGCGATCACACTTCCAGAATTAAATTTTATACCTGCATAAATCCGCTGCTCTCAGACACCGCCATCGGCCTTCTTAATAATATTATTCACTTTTTATGCAATTTATCTGCATAGCGCTCTGTTGTAACACGTTGATATTTCGTCACCGCTCCGACGTTATGCATTTTTATCGCTGGCTGGCACGATGCGTGCAATCTACATTCACAGGGCCGATGTTCACAATAATTAACATATTAACAACGTTTCATTTACCTGATGAGGTGGCTATGTCTTTGCCCGTTACGCGTGAGAGTTTTGATGAGTGGATGCTGCCGGTGTATGCGCCTGCGCCTTTTATTCCCGTCCGTGGGGAGGGTTCCCGACTGTGGGATCAGCAGGGAAAAGAGTATGTCGATTTTGCTGGCGGCATTGCCGTTAACGCGCTGGGCCATGCCCATCCGGGGCTGTGTCGCGCCCTGAGCGAGCAGGCGGCTCGGTTCTGGCATACCGGCAACGGCTATACCAACGAGCCAGCGCTGCGGCTGGCAAAACGGCTTATCGACGCTACCTTTGCCGACCGGGTCTTCTTCTGTAACTCCGGCGCGGAGGCCAACGAGGCGGCGCTCAAGCTGGCGCGTAAATACGCGCACGATCGCCATGGTGCGAAGAAGAGCGGCATCGTCGCCTTTAAAAATGCCTTCCATGGCCGGACGCTCTTTACCGTTAGCGCCGGAGGCCAGCCTGCCTACTCACAGGACTTCGCCCCGCTGCCGCCGGATATCCACCACGCGGCGTTCAACGACATCGCCTCCGCTCAGGCATTAATTAACGATGATACCTGCGCCGTACTCGTTGAACCCATTCAGGGCGAAGGTGGCGTTGTACCTGCGAAAGCAGAATTTTTACAGGCGCTGCGTGCGCTGTGCGACCGCCATAACGCGCTGCTGATCTTCGATGAGGTGCAGACGGGTGTAGGACGTACTGGCGAGCTGTATGCCTATATGCACTATGGGGTTACGCCTGACGTGCTTACCACGGCCAAAGCCCTCGGGGGTGGTTTTCCAATTGGCGCGATGCTGACGCGGGACGAGTACGCCAGCGTGATGACCGTCGGCACGCACGGAACTACCTACGGCGGCAATCCGCTGGCTGCTGCCGTAGCGGGAGAGCTGCTGGATAACGTCAACAACAAAGCCTTCCTGGACGGCGTGAAACAGCGTCAGCAGGCATTCGTCGAGCAGCTCGAGGCTATAAATGCTCGCCTGGCGCTGTTCAAAGAGATCCGCGGCATCGGCCTGCTTATTGGCTGCGAGCTGGATCCCGCCTGGGCCGGCAAAGCCAAGCAAATCGCCCAGCTTGCCGCCGAAGAGGGCGCGATGGTGCTGATTGCCGGAGGCAACGTCGTGCGCTTCGCCCCGGCGCTGAATATCAGCGAGGAGGAGATCCGCACTGGCATGGAACGCTTCTCCCGCGCCTGTGAACGATTTCTTGCGGGGTACGCAACATGATGGTGATCCGTCCGATTGAGCATAGCGATCTGCCTGCCCTCATGCAGCTGGCGGGAAAAACCGGCGGCGGGCTAACCTCGCTGCCTGCTGACGAGGCCACGCTGGCAGCGCGTATTACTCGGGCGCGACAGACCTGGCTGGGTGAGCTGCCGAAAAGCGATCAGGGCTATCTGTTTGTGCTGGAAGATACCGACAGCGGCACGGTGGCTGGGGTCTGCGCCATTGAGGTCGCCGTCGGCCTTAACGATCCCTGGTACAACTACCGCGTCGGGACCCTGGTACATGCTTCCAAAGAGCTTAACGTCTACAACGCGCTGCCTACGCTGTTCTTAAGCAACGACCATACCGGCAGCAGCGAACTGTGCACGCTGTTTCTCGATCCCGAGTGGCGGAAGGAGGGCAACGGCTACCTGCTCTCTAAATCGCGCTTTATGTTCATGGCCGCATTTCGCGACCGCTTCAACGACAAGGTGGTGGCGGAGATGCGCGGCGTGATCAGCGAGGATGGCTACTCGCCTTTTTGGGACAGCCTGGGCAAGACCTTCTTCTCCATGTCCTTTAGCCGCGCCGATCGCCTGTGCGGTATCGGACAGAAGGCGTTTATTGCCGAGCTGATGCCCAAGCATCCCATCTATACCCAGTTCCTGTCGCCGGAAGCGCAGGCGGTGATTGGGGAGGTGCATCCGCAAACCGCCCCGGCGCGTGCCGTGCTGGAGAAAGAGGGTTTTCGTTATCGCAACTATATCGATATTTTCGACGGCGGACCGACGCTGGAGTGTGACATTGACCGGGTGCGCGCTATTCGCAAAAGCCACCTGGTGGAGGTGGCCGAAGGGCAGCCCGCGCCAGGGGAGTGGCCGCTCTGTATGGTGGCTAACGAGCAGTATCAGCAGTTTCGCGTCATGCTGGTGAGCGCTAATCCTGATACCGAGCGGCTGGTGCTGAGTGCCGCCCAGATGGACGTACTTAAATGCCAGCCGGGCGACAGGGTTCGTCTGGTGCGCCTTTGCGCCGAGGAGAAAAGTGTATGAGCTTATGGATTAACGGTGACTGGGTGACCGGTCAGGGCGCTCGACGTGAAAAACACGATCCGGTGAATGGCGATCGGCTCTGGCAAGGGAACGATGCCAATGCCGGGCAGGTTACCCAGGCATGCCGGGCCGCCCGCGCTGCCTTTCCCGGTTGGGCGTCGCAGCCTTTTGCTGCCCGTCAGGCCGTGGTGGAAAAATTTGCCGCGCTGCTGGAGGAGAATAAAGGCGCGCTGACGGAAGTCATCGCCCGGGAGACGGGCAAGCCGCGCTGGGAGGCGGCGACAGAAGTGGGGGCCATGATTAACAAGGCTGCCATCTCCGTAAAGGCCTGGCACGTGCGAACCGGCGAGCAGCAGACGGCAATGGCGGACGGCGCGGCAACGCTGCGCCATCGCCCCCACGGCGTGCTGGCAGTCTTTGGACCCTATAACTTCCCGGGCCATCTCCCAAACGGCCATATCATTCCCGCCCTGTTGGCGGGCAATACGCTGGTTTTTAAGCCCAGCGAGCTAACGCCCCATAGCGGCGAAGCAGTGGTCAAGCTCTGGGAGCAGGCAGGCCTTCCCGCTGGCGTGCTCAACCTGGTGCAGGGGGGGCGTGAAACCGGGCAGGCCCTGAGCGGCCTGCCGGATCTTGACGGCCTGCTCTTTACCGGCAGCGCAAGCACCGGCTACCAGCTGCATCGCCAGCTGGCGGGACAGCCAGAGAAGATCCTCGCCCTTGAGATGGGGGGAAACAATCCCCTGATCGTCGATGACATAGCGGATCGCGATGCCGCCGTGCATCTGACCATCCAGTCGGCATTTATCACCGCTGGCCAGCGCTGTACCTGCGCCCGTCGCCTGCTGTTGAAGCGCGGCGCGGAGGGTGACGCCTTTCTTGCCCGCCTGGTCGAGGTAGCGGGCCGTATCGCGCCCGGTAGCTGGAACGCCGAGCCGCAGCCGTTTATGGGCGGGCTGATCTCGGAGCAGGCCGCCGATCAGGTTTACAAGGCCTGGCAGGATCACGAGGCGCGCGGTGGCAGGACGCTGCTGGCACCGAAGCGACTCAAGGCCGGCACGTCGCTGCTCACTCCGGGCATTATCGAACTTACCGGCGTCGCGGACGTGCCGGACGAGGAGGTCTTTGGCCCGCTACTGGGCATCTGGCGCTACGATAGCTGGGAAGAGGCGGTTACGCTGGCCAATGCCACCCGCTACGGACTGGCCTGCGGCTTGGTCTCGGCGGATCGCGAAAAATTTGACGCGCTGCTGCTGGCGGCGCGGGCCGGGATCGTTAACTGGAATAAGCCGCTCACCGGCGCGGCAAGCACCGCACCCTTTGGTGGCATCGGGGCATCGGGGAATCATCGCCCCAGCGCCTGGTACGCCGCCGACTACTGTGCGTGGCCGATGGCGAGCCTGGAGTCCCCCAGCTTGACCCTGCCAGAGACGCTCAGTCCAGGGCTGCAGTTTACGCCGGGGGAGGGAGCATGAAGGCGCATGAGGTAAACTTTGACGGCCTGGTGGGGCTGACCCACCACTATGCCGGGCTTTCGTTTGGTAACGAGGCGTCGACAAAGCACCGAAATCAGGTGTCCAACCCGAAGCTGGCGGCGAAGCAGGGCCTGCTGAAGATGAAGGCCCTGAGCGACGCGGGCTTTCCTCAGGCGGTGATCCCTCCCCAGGAGCGACCCAACGTCGCGGTGCTGCGCCAGCTGGGATTCAGCGGCAGTGATGAACAGGTGGTAGCGAAAGCGGCAGCGCAGACGCCGGAGCTGCTTTCGGCGGCCAGCTCGGCATCCTCTATGTGGGTCGCCAACGCGGCGACGGTCTGCCCCTCCGCCGACGCCATGGACAACAGGGTGCATCTTACCGTCGCTAACCTGAACAACAAGTTCCACCGTGCAAGCGAAGCACCGACCACCGAGGCGCTGCTGCGGGCTATTTTCCGCGACGAGGAACGTTTCGCCGTGCATCCGGCGCTGCCGCAGGTAGCACGCTTTGGCGACGAGGGGGCGGCAAACCATAACCGTCTCGGCGGCGAATATGGTGAACCGGGTCTTCAGCTCTTTATTTACGGTCGTGAGGAGCATGGTCACGCCGCACCCGAGCGCTATCCTGCGCGTCAGACCCTCGAGGCGAGTCAGGCGGTGGCGCGCCTTAATCAGGTTAATCCGGATCGGGTGATGTTCGCCCAGCAAAACCCCACGGTCATTGACGAGGGGGTGTTTCACAACGATGTGATTGCGGTAAGCAACCGTCAGGTGCTGTTCTGCCACGAACGGGCTTTTGTTAAGCAGTGTGGACTGATGAGCCATCTGGCGGAGCGGGTGCCGGGATTTCAGGCCATTCAGGTGCCGGAGGAGGCAGTATCGGTGAAGGATGCTGTGGCGACCTATCTGTTCAACAGCCAGCTCCTGAGCCGGGAGGATGGGTCAATGGTGCTGGTCGTGCCCCAGGAGTCACAGCAGCATGCAGGCGTCTGGCGCTATCTCAACGGCCTGCTGGCAGAGGATAATCCGATCCACGAGCTAAAGGTGTTCGATCTGCGTGAAAGCATGGCTAACGGCGGTGGTCCGGCTTGCCTGCGCCTGCGCGTGGTACTAACGGAGGCGGAGCGGCAGGCGGTTAACCCCGCAGTGATGATGAATGACACGCTTTTTAATCAACTAAATGGCTGGGTAGATCGCTACTATCGCGATCGTCTGACTCAGGCTGACCTTGCCGATCCGCTGCTGCTGCGTGAGGGCAGGGAAGCGTTAGACCAGCTCTCTCAGCTGCTAAGCCTTGGCTCAGTCTACGCTTTTCAGCGTTAAGGGGGATGCAATGCATGATTTTCTCGCTTTGACGTTGGCTGGGACGCAGCCTGATAAAACGAAAGGTGACACTGTCACCTTTAGCTGGCGCTGGCACGGTGAGGGGCTGCTGGAACTCACGCCGCATCAGCCCGTGGATCGCGCTATGGTGCTCTCAGTGGGCATTCATGGGAATGAAACCGCGCCGGTAGAGATCGTTGATGATCTGCTGGCCGCGTTGTTCACGGGATCGCTGTCGCTGCGCTGGCGCATGCTGGTGATATTAGGCAACCCCGAGGCGCTGCGAACGAACCGGCGCTATCTGCATGTCGATCTTAACCGCCTGTTTGGCCAGCGTTGGCAGAATTATCCCCCCAGCCTTGAGACCGAACGAGCTGAGCAGCTTGAGCAGGCCGTGGAACGTTTTTTTACTGATAGCAGGACAGAGACGCGCTGGCATCTCGATCTGCATACCGCGATCCGCGGTTCTCACCATCCGCGCTTCGGCGTTTTACCCGCCCGTACAACACCGTGGGACGAAGCATTTCTGCACTGGCTGGAAGGGGCGGGGCTGGAGGCGCTGGTCTTTCACCAGTCGCCGGGCGGCACCTTTACCCACTTCAGCTGCGAGCGCTTTAACGCCCTGGCCTGCACGCTGGAGTTAGGCAAAGCGCTTCCCTTTGGTGAGAACGATCTGAGCCAGTTCGCGGTAACCCGCGATGCGTTGGCAGCGCTGCTCAGCGAAACGCCCTGGACGAGCCCGCATGCGCCGGTGCTGCGCTATCGGGTTGCCCAGCAGATTACGCGCCTCGGGGAGCGTTTCCGTCTCTGCATGCCTGCCCAGACGATCAACTTCACGCCGTTTAGCGCCGGTACGCTGCTGGCAGAAGAGGGCGAGACGCGCTACGTGGTGCAACACGAGACGGAATATGTCTTATTTCCGAACCCAAACGTCGCACCTGGCCTGCGGGCAGGTTTAATGCTGGTGCGGATGGCGCAGAGAGAATGAAAATAGAAAGGCAGCCTAAGATATTATTGCAGACTATTCTTACAAAACTGCTTTATTAATAATCGATGGAGGAGTATGCTCCTCCATATTCCCTTCAAAATCATCTGCTTGAATATTTCTGCTACACCTCTCCATCTTTTTTCCATATTGTCTTCACAATTGCGCAGAAAATGTTTTTTATACTTTCACTGTTTTACCGTTGCACTGATTAATTGACGAAAAAGGTCGTAAAGTTAATCTCGTCAACACGGCAACGTGCCGTAAGTAAGAATAACTGAAAGAAGGATGAAGACTATGCGTAAATTAACCGCTCTGTTTGTTGCCTCTACCCTGGCGTTCGGCGCTGCTAACCTGGCTCACGCTGCCGAAACCACTGCCGCAGCGGACAACGGCGCAGCCATGCACCATAAAGGCAAAATGGGTCCGCATCACGATATGATGTTTAAAGACCTTAACCTGACCGATGCGCAGAAACAGCAGATCCGTGAGATCATGAAGAGCCAGCGTGACCAGATGAAGCGTCCTTCTCTGGATGAGCGCCGCGCTGCTCATAGCATCATCGCCAGCGACACCTTCGACAAGGCGAAAGCTGAAGCACAGATTGACAAAATGGCCGAGCAGAACAAAGCCCGTATGCTGGCGCATATGGAAACCCAGAACAAAATCTATAACATCCTGACGCCAGAGCAGAAAAAGCAGTTTAATGCCAATTTTGAGAAGCGTCTGACAGAACGTAAAGCGCCAGAAGGTAAAATGCCTGAGTCTGCTGAGTAACTCAGCACACTTTCTCAAGACCGCCGGTCTTGTTCACAACCCCCATCGGGCTGTGGACAGGCCCGGCGGTTTTTTCTTTGTTCCCCTCTTTGTTAGCCGTTAACGAAACGGTATGCTCATTCAGAACAGCAATCGATAACAAAAAAGCGTGGCGGCCTTGACCGTTGCGCGGACGCGCGTGCGCGTCATTGAGGGTGATAATGGAATACTTTGATATTCGTAAAATGCCGGTCAACCTGTGGCGTAATGGTGCAGGCGAGACCCGTGAAATTTGCTGCTTCCCGGCTGCAACCCGTGATTTTGACTGGCGCGCCAGTATTGCCTCTCTGGCCAGCAACGGCGGTTTTCCCCAGTTTACCGGCGTAGATCGGGTGATCACCCTGATTGAAGGGGGAGAGGTGACGCTCGACGGTGGCAGCGCCTTTAACCATACGCTTAAGCGTCTTCAGCCCTTTGCCTTTGCTGGCGAGCAGTCGGTAAAGGCCCAGCTTTCCGACGGTCAGATGTCGATGGATTTTAATATCATGACCCGCCGGGATCGCTGTCAGGCGAAAGTGCGCGTTGCCGATCGCACCTTTACAACCTTTGCCTCACGGGGTGGGGTGGTTTTTGTTTTAAGCGGGGCGTGGCAGCTGGGCGATAAGCTGCTGACTGCCGATCAGGGGGCCTGGTGGCAGGAGGGGCATCACACGCTGCGGCTGTTGAAGTCTGAGGGACAGCTGCTGTTTAGCGAAATCACCTGGCTGCCGGGCCACTAAACCTTAACAGTTTGCCTGCCGTTGACGCTACGGCAGGCGGGCAGAGATTATTCTGTGGGCCAGGGCAGCTCGGTAATATCGTGCAGGCCGGTAATCAGCGGCTTGCAGAGGATCTTATAGCCATCCTGATCGAAGCTTGCCTGCGGCCGCGGCAGGCTGGCCGCCTCGTCAAGGGAGTCTACCGAACCCAGCCATAGCCAGTTATGGATGATATGGTACTGGGTCATCTCTCCGCTGCTCTCTTTCAGCGCAACCGGACCGCGCCACGGCCAGCACACCAGCCGCGTGCGCTCAAGCGCGTTAATCAGACGCTGGTTGTGCGCCTCTACGCTCTCTTTACCGCAGCACGCTCCCGCACAGCGGTTGAGGGCTGAGCGGAAACAGCCTCGGCCTCGGGTCAGCGACTCCAGCCCCAGCAGGCCGTAGCAGAGCTTTTGCTCATCGGCGATATTCTGCAGCGTTTGCAACGCCGCCCGGCGGTTAGCGAAGAGACCGTACAGCCCCGGCTGTGCTGAGAAGTCGACCTCACGAGCATAGACAACCTGCGGTTTTTCCCCCGCCAGTAGCAGAGAGCAGAGCTGGCGATTGCGCCGCAGTCGTTTGTTGAACAGCGGCTGCTGCTCTTTAATCAGCTGCGCTTCCAGCAGTAGCGCACCAATTTCACCGGCGGTGCGCACCCAGGTAATGCGCCGCGACTGGCGCAGCATGGCGGCCTCATCGGCAGTGCGCAGATGAGAGAGCACGCGGCTGCGAATATTGATGCTCTTACCGATATAGAGCGGCATCGCTTCGCTTTCGCCATGGAAAAAATAGACGCCGGGATGCTTAGGTAACGCTTCAAGCCACGGTCGTAAATGTTCGGGATACTCGTAGATAGCCGCCGCCTCAAAATCCAGACGTGGGGCAGATTGACGCCTTGCCACAGATAAACTCCTGATACTGGTTACTTATCCAGTGTAGCAGGCAATGACTGGTGAAAAAAGAGGCGGCTTGCACCGCCTGAGGAATTTATTTTTTCCAGAAGTCGTCAAAAACTGTGATCGGCGGACGGCGCTTGTGCTCGGTTTTCAGGTACCAGCCTTCGATAATGCGGGCGGTGCCTTCGTCCAGCGTTTTGCCTTCCAGATAATCATCAATGTTTTCATAGGTAACGCCCAGCGCGGCTTCATCGGGCAGGGAGGGACGATCGTCTTCCAGATCGGCCGTCGGCGCTTTTTTGTAGAGATGCTCCGGGCAGCCCAGATGTGCCAGCAGCTGTTTACCCTGGCGTTTGTTCAGACGGAACAGCGGGTTGATATCCGTACCGCCATCGCCGTACTTGGTGAAGAAGCCTGTTAACGCCTCTGCAGCATGGTCGGTACCAATGACAACGCCACCTGTCATGCCAGCAATGCTGTACTGGGCCTTCATACGCTCGCGCGCTTTTTCATTGCCGCGAACAAAATCGCTCAGCTCAATGCCCGCCTCACGCAGGGCCTGCTCGCTAGCCAGCACGGCGGATTTGATGTTAACGGTCAGGACACGATCCGGCTTAATAAAGTTGATCGCGTCCTGGCAATCCTGCTCGTCAAACTGCACGCCATAGGGCAGACGCACGGCAATAAACTGCAATGCTTCGTTGCCCGTCTCCTGGCGCAGTTCACTGATGGCCAGCTGGCTCAGCTTACCGGCAAGGGTCGAATCCTGACCACCGCTAATGCCCAGCACCAGGGTTTTTAAAAACGGGTGCGCTTTCAGATAGGCTTTGAGAAAATCTATGCTGCGGCGAACTTCTTCTTCCGCATTTACCGTTGGCTTGACGCCAAGCGCTTCAATAATTTCTTGTTGCAGAGTCATTCATCATCCTCCGTTAGTGGCCTACCGGGCCAGTGGCAATATCGCTCTCTAATAAAGCTAACCCGTTGGCACTGAAACGACAAGGCTATCGCCATTGAGTGCCGTAATTTGCGTCGGTTTAGTACCTTATAACAGTTTTATTAGAATTTTCCGAAAGTTATGTCATCCCATCCGATGGGTTGAAAAAAGTTATTTTATATTCCAGGCTTAGATAACGCGCTGATACAACAGCGGATAACAAGAGGAAGGATTATGAATATGAAACTCGCAGGAATTATGGGTGCAGCAGCAGTTATGGCAATGCTGGCAGGGTGTACTGCTTACGATCGTACTAAAGATCAGGTCACCACGCCGGTAGTAAAAGATGTTAAAAAAGGCATGAGCCGTGCGCAGGTTATGCAGGTCGCTGGTAAGCCGTCCTCAGAAGTGACCATGATCCACGCTCGTGGTACCTGCCAGACCTATATCCTGGGTCAGCGCGATGGTAAAACCGAAACCTACTTTGTGGCGCTGGATGACACCGGCCACGTTATGAATTCAGGTTATCAGACCTGTGCGGAGTACGATACCGACCCGCAGGCTCCGAAAAAGTAATGCTATTTTAGCCTGAGCAAGAAAAAACCGGCGTAAGCGCCGGTTTTTTTATGCTGCGACCTTTATCAGGCCGGGATAGCGCTAATTTTGCTGCTCCGGGACCAGACGCGATGTCCGGCCAACTCGGTCAGGAAATCATCGATAAAGGAGCCAGCTGCGTCATCCGCTTCGACAATGCCCGCTTCCCCTTGCGCATCGACCTTCAGCGTCTGTTTGAACAGTCGTGCATCGCCCGCCAGGGCAATCACCTTCAGGTGCTTATAGGCCTCCAACAGGTAGTAGGCGGCATCACCGTTGTTCAGCAGAGCACTTACATCACCGCCGGGAACGATAACTGCATCTACCGTTACCGAGGGCGATCCGGCAAAGGTGCCCGCTACCGACAGGCTTGAACCATCGTCAGCCATCACTTCCCCCATCCGCGAATAGAGCAGTTTGGCGTGTACGCCTTTTGCCTTAAGACCCTGTAAAATAGTGAGCAGTTCGCTGGCAACGACCTTATCGTTAAGCAGGATAGCGACTACGCGGCCCTTAACGCTGGCGTCCGGCTGGGCGTAGAGGCTAAGCGACGGATCGCTTGCTATGCCGTTGACCTCTTTTGGTGGCGTAGCGTTAATCTGCTCGTCCGTCAGGGTAATGCCAAGGTTTTTCGCCACCGCCTGTGCCAGTGTGGTATCAATGCAGGTCAGCTGATCGACAACCCGCTCGCGAATGTACTCGCGCACCACTTTGCTCAGCTCGAAGCTAAAGGCATCAATAATGTGCTGCTGCTCGTGCGGAGTCTGGCTTTGCCAAAACAGGCGCGGGTGGGCATAGTACTCGCCAAACGACGGGCTACGCTCGCGGATCTTATTGCCCTCTATCCGCTCCTGATAAGACTCAAAGCCGCCGCGTTTCGGGCCGGGAGGTGTTTCCCGCGGCCAGTTATCGTTGATTGAGTTCGGCTCGTAGTTCGCCGGGTTGGTGTCGATATCCATGCGGTGCATGCCGTCGCGCTGGAAGTTATGGTACGGACAGGTTGGGCGGTTAATAGGGATTTCATGGAAGTTTGGCCCGCCAAGGCGGCCGATCTGCGTATCGGTATAGGAGAAGAGACGCCCCTGCAGCAGCGGATCGTTAGTAAAATCCAGGCCAGGGACGATATGGCCCGGATGAAACGCCGCCTGTTCGTTTTCGGCAAAGAAGTTATCTGGGTTGCGATTGAGCACCATTTTACCTACCCGCTGTACGGGCACCAGCGCCTCGGGGATCAGCTTGGTAGGGTCGAGCAGGTCAAAATCAAACTTAAACTCGTCCTCTTCCGGAATCAGCTGTAGTCCAAGTTCGTACTCGGGAAAATCGCCTGCTTCAATGGCCTCCCACAGATCGCGGCGATGAAAATCCGGGTCGCGGCCGGTGAGCTTCTGCGACTCATCCCACACCAGTGAGGCTTTCCCCGCCACCGGCTTCCAGTGAAAGCGGACAAAGGTTCCTTTGCCTTCGGCGTTAACCAGGCGGAAGGTGTGGATGCCGAAGCCCTCCATGGTACGGTAGCTGCGGGGAATACCGCGATCGGACATGGCCCACATCACGTTGTGCAGCGTCTCTGGCTGTAACGAGACGTAGTCCCAGAAGGTGTCATGGGCACTCTGACCCTGCGGAATGGCCCAGTGGGGCTCCGGCTTTACCGCATGGACGAAGTCTGGAAACTTGTGCGCATCCTGAATAAAAAATATCGGCGTGTTGTTGCCAACCAGATCGAAGATCCCCTCTTCGGTATAGAATTTGGTGGCGAAGCCGCGAATGTCACGCACGGTATCCGCCGAGCCCGCGCCCCCCTGCACCGTAGAGAAGCGGACAAAGACCGGGGTGATCTTTTCGGGATCGCTAAGGAAATCTGCTTTGGTAATATCCCTCAGGCTCTTGTAGGGCTGAAAGTAGCCGTGCGCTGCCGAGCCGCGGGCGTGGACGATACGCTCCGGAATGCGCTCGTGGTCAAAATGGGTAATTTTCTCCCGCAGAATAAAATCCTCCAGCAGCGTCGGGCCGCGATTGCCCGCGCGCAAGGAGTTTTGATCGTCGCTAATGCGTACTCCCTGGTTGGTGGTCAGGGGAAAACCGTCGCTACCTTTACGGAAGGTCTCCAGCGCGGTGAGCTTCTCGTTATGCGTGTCGGGGGCCTTAAGGCTGCCGGGGGCGGTTGGCTGCTCACCTGGCGGGGTAGGACGAGGATCTGCGAGGTGGGAGTTATCTTCGGGAGCCAGGGAATCAAGACCAGGTTTGGATTCGCTGGGGTCGTGTACCGGGGACTGATGGCCGTGTGGGTTTTTCTCATTATGCGACATTGTGCTCATCTCCTGTTTTCATTGCCGAAAAGGCGGTCGATGTAACGTCAAAACCCTTATAACTATAGAGCAACACCGTGTTTTTACCGTGAAATCGGCTATCATAGTGGCTGCCCGTATCTGCAATTTGCTTTAGTGAACTCTCGCTTATGAAACCGTTTCGTCAAAATAATCGTCCTGTTATCAGCTACGTACCCCGCGTGGAGCCTGCGCCACCCGATCATGCCAACAAGGTAGAGGGGTTTCGTGATGTCTGGCTACTGCGCGGTAAGTACGTGGCGTTCGTGCTGATGGGGGAGCATTTTCGTCGTTCGCCGACGTTTAGTATGCCGGAGGCGGCCCAGCGTTGGGCAGAGCAGATGCGTCAGGAGGGGGAGATTGACGAGGCGTAGCGTTGGCCTTGAGAGAGAAAAGCCCGGCAGCGAAGGCCGCCGGGTGTATGAGGTTTAGCGATGCGCCAGTTCGGCACTCTCTTCGCTGTTTAACACCTCTTTATCGGTCTGCTTCAGCCACTGGCTGGTGAGCGTCCCGGCGGTCATTGACCCGCTAACGTTCAGCGCGGTACGACCCATATCGATCAGCGGCTCAACGGAGATCAGCAGCGCCACCAGGGTCACCGGCAGACCCATCGCAGGCAGGACGATCAGCGCGGCAAAGGTAGCACCGCCGCCCACGCCTGCTACGCCCGCCGAACTGATGGTAACCATGCCCACCAGCGTCGCGATCCACAGCGGATCCAGCGGGTTAATGCCCACCGTTGGGGCAACCATCACCGCCAGCATGGCTGGGTAGAGACCGGCACAGCCGTTCTGACCGATAGTGGCACCGAAGGAGGCTGAGAAGCTGGCGATAGACTCCGGCACGCCCAGGCGACGGGTCTGCGCTTCCACGTTCAGCGGAATGGAGGCGGCGCTGGAGCGGCTGGTGAAGGCAAAGGTCAGCACCGGCCAGACTTTACGGAAGTATTTCAGTGGGCTCACGCCGTTCACCGCCAGCAGGATCGCGTGTACAACGAACATGATCCCCAGCCCCAGGTAGGAGGCGACCACAAAGCTGCCGAGCTTGATAATGTCTTGCAGGTTGGAGCCTGCCACGACTTTGGTCATCAGCGCCAGCACGCCGTACGGCGTCAGCTGCATTACCAGGCGTACCAGCTTCATCACCCAGCTCTGCAGGGTATCGATGGCGGTCAGCACGCGCTGGCCCTTCGGCGCATCGTCCTTCAGCAGCTTCAGTGCCGCCACGCCAAGGAAGGCGGCAAAAATCACTACGCTGATGATGGAGGTCGGGTTAGCCCCGGTCAGATCGGCAAACGGATTTTTCGGAACGAAGGAGAGCAGCAGCTGTGGCACGCTCAGATCGGCGACCTTGCCCGCGTAGTTGCTCTGAATGGCGTTCAGACGCGCGGTCTCAGCCGTACCCTGTACCAGCCCTTCGGCGGTGAGGCCAAACAGGTTCGTTACCAGCACACCGACCAGCGCCGCGATCAGCGTGGTAAACAGCAGCGTACCGATGGTTAATACGCTGATTTTACCCAGCTGTGAGGCGTTATGCAGACGTGCCACCGCGCTGAGAATAGAGGCAAATACCAGCGGCATCACGATCATCTGCAGCAGCTGGACATAGCCGTTACCGACCACGTTAAACCACTGGATAGAATCTTTCAGTACCTGGCTCTCTGCACCATAGATCGCTTGCAACACCAAACCAAACACCACGCCGATCGCCAGACCGACCAGCACTTTCTTCGCCAGACTCCACTGCTTGTGGCGCGTCTGCGCCAGCACAAATAGCAATGCTACGAACACCACGATGTTCGCAATTAAAGGGAAATTCATTTCAGATCTCCTGAACGGTTTTTTATCAGGCGGCACGTGCATGCCGCCCTGTTGCCGCCAAGGTTAGCAGAAGTGTGATTTAGGTCTTATATCCAAATGGAATGGGTTATAAGGAAATGGTTGAATTCGTCTGGTTAATGACCGGATTGCTGATCTATAAAGCGAGTGAACTCACCTTGCACACTATTGATAACCTGTGAAGACCAGCGCACGGCGCTGTTATCGGGTACGCTCTGCGGCATCCAGACGGCATAGGTAAACAGCACCATACAGAGCACGCGCTCAAGCTGGTTACCGCGCTGCGGCCGAAGAATAGGCAGGCGGAAGCGCCAGCGGCAGGGCCAGAGCAGCGGTACGCCGGCGGGGGTCAGCATATCGGCCAAAATATGGCTCAGGTAGCCCAGCACCATGCCCTGCAAAACATCGGCAGGAATAAACCAGCTATCAGGCACCTTGAGATAGAAAAGCGTCACGGCAATAAACACCGCCAGCAAACTATGCGTAAAGCCGCGGTGGCCAAAGGCCCGGGCGATCGGTTTCGAGATCCACTTCAGGCGCTGACCGAGAAACGATTTCGGATGATCGATATCCGGGAGCAGGCAGGTGACAATGGCTGAGGGTATGACATGCCACCAGTCCCCTTGCGCAAGCACAGGGGTAAGCTCGGCGTTTTTGGCAAACACCGCGCAGGCAATGGAAAAAAGGAGGTGTCCTTCCGCCGTCATGATCATACTCACTCAACTGTCGAAGTATACAGTATAGGGTTTTTGTACAGTAGGCGGAAGAGGTGACGGTGTAACACTTTGTCACCGTTTTATATTTTTTTTTTTCTCAGGGCGGCAAAATGCGCGTTATCCGCGCAAATCGTGCTCCGTCAGCTGAGCTAGCGACTCAAGCTTGATGTTTGCCAACGCATAGCGCGGATCGTGGCGGTTCTCCTCCGCAGGCACGACGATGGCGCGCATACGAGCCGCTTTTGCCGCAATCATCCCGTTGACCGAGTCCTCCAGCGCTACACAGGAGAGAGGATCGACACCGAGCTTCGCCGCACAGTCGAGGTAGACCTGCGGATGGGGTTTACTGTAGGGAAGCGCCTGAGCCGACGCCAGGGCATCAAAATAGTCGCTTAGCTCGAAAAGCGACAGCACTTTCTCCAGCATATAGAGCGGCGAGGCCGACGCCAGGCCAACTTTTAATCCTTTCGCTTTACAGAGCGCCAGCGCCTCACGCACGCCGGGCAGCAGCGGACGTTGCTCATCGACCAGTGAGATAGCGCGCTGGATGATCCTGTCTGTCACCTCCTGTTTCCCCGGCCCGCTCCAGGGCTGCATGGCGTACCAGAGATCGACCACCATATCGATACGCAGGCCCAACGTATCAGGCATCTCATGGCGGCGGGTAACATCGACGCCCAGACTGGATATCACCTCCAGCTCGGCCCGGTCCCAAAGCGGCTCGGAGTCGATAAGCAAGCCATCCATATCAAAAATAGCGGCGAGGATCTGACGCGGGGTTGACATAACAACCTCTCCTTATGAGTGGAATAAATAGACAAATGAACGTTCATTATGGCTGTTGCACGAGGATAACGCTTTTAAAGGCGGGCGAAAATCCCGTTCAGAAGGTAGACTTAACCCGCAAATAGAACGTCTTAAACAAGGGGAATTCATGACGTATCAACAAGCTGGACGCATTGCCGTGCTCAAGCGCGTTCTGGGATGGGTGATTTTTATCCCGGCGGTGGTTTCCACCCTGATTTCCGTATTCAAATTTATGTACGATCACAGCGAGAAGCAGCCGGGGATCAACGCCGTGATGCTGGATTTCGCCCATGTCATGATTGAGATGATGCGTTTCAACACGCCGTTTCTCAATGTATTCTGGTACAACTCGCCGACGCCGGATTTTCACCACAAGCTGAATATCGGCTTCTGGATTATCTACGTCCTGATTTTTGTCGGCCTGGCGCTACAGGCCTCCGGGGCGCGCATGAGTCGCCAGACCCGCTTCCTGCGTGAAGGGGTTGAAGATCAGCTTATCCTTGAGAAGGCGAAAGGAGCAGACGGGTTAAGCCGCGAACAGATTGAGTCGCGTATCGTTGTGCCGCGCCATACCATCTTTCTGCAAATCTTCCCGCTGTACGTGCTGCCGGTAATTGTCATTGTTGCTGGCTACTTCTTCTTTACCCTGCTCGGGTTTATGTAGTCGGATCGCTAATGCTGGCCGCGCCGATTACGCGGCCAGGATCCTGTCCAGCGCCTGCTGGGCCGTCACCAGATGCTGCCCGCCAAAGAGGATCGCCCGATTAAACAGGGTGTAGAGCTGGTAGATGGGCTGACGCTCGAGGAAATCGTTCGGCAGGGGCAGCACAGACTGATAGCCGTCATAGATCTGTGGCGGCTGCTCCGGATGCAGCGGCAGCATCGCCAGATCGCACTCTCTGTCCCCCCAGTAGCAGGCTGGGTCAAAAATATAGGGGCCGTTGGGGCCCAGCGCACAGTTATTTGACCACAGGTCGCCGTGCAGCAGAGAGGGCTGCGGCTGGTGGGTGGCAAGGCGCTGCTGAATATGTTCGACGATGGCGTCGATATTGCCAAAGGCGAGACCTTTCTCTGCCGCCAGCTCAAGCTGCCAGCCGATGCGTTGCTCGGCGAAAAAAGTTGACCAGCGGCGCTGCCAGGCATTTGGCTGCGGCGTGGTAGAGAGGTCGTTGTCGAAGTCGAGGCCGAACTGCGGCTGCTCGCTCCACTGGTGCAGGCGGGCCAACTGCTGGCCGAGCAAAAAGGCGTTGTGCGCGTCCAACGGTCGGGCAGGGAGGTAGGCCATGATCAGAAAGCTGTAGTCGCGATCGCTGCCTACCGCCGCCACCTCCGGGACGCTGACCGTATGGCTGCGCGCCAGAAGCTCTAGCTGATCCGCTTCGGCGGTGAAGATGGGCAGCATCTCGCGCGCATCACACTTCACAAACAGATCGCGACCACCGAAGCGAATGTGCCATGCGGCATGGATCTCTCCACCCGGCAGTTCATTACGCAGCTCAATTTCACCTTCACCAAGCTGCTCGTTTAACAGACGATTCACCGCTTGCCACATGCTCTCTCTCCCCTGCAATCTGCCAGATTAAAGGTTAGCGCGCTAACGCAGCATAAAATACGATTTCGCGCACAGCCTGAAAGCCAGGTGAGCGCGATCGCACTTATTGCTGCTGCGTCTTCAGCCAGTTCTCCCAGGTCATAACCTCAATCTCAGGTCGTTGATCGATGGCGCTTTCCGCCAGCGCTAACGCCTGCTTCTTAATGTCCTCTTCACTCAACGGACTGACCAGGCCAAACGTATTGGTTCCCAGTTCATGAACCTTGCCCTCGTCATCGCTCAGGGTCAGGAGATACCCGGCAAGCGTGAAGGTGTTATTAAGCTCGTTGATTTCAGTCAAACTGTGCTCGTGAAACTTTACCGTTATTACGTAGCGAGTGATATCCCCACTGGCCATAGCTCACCTCATTGTTATCGCACCATTTTTCAGGATAGACGATTATCATTTCTGGCAAAGATAATCATATATTTTTTGTGTGTCTTCTTGTGCGCAGAGGCGCGTACCGTGGTTGATGGTGGCGGCGCTGCCAGCGGCAACCCCGAAGCGCACCATATCCTCCAGCGAAGCGTTGTCTGCCAGCTTCAGCGTCATCGCACCGACCATACTGTCACCTGCGCCCACCGTACTCTGGCTCTTAACCGGGGGAGGAACCACCTGCACACACTGCTGCTCATCTACGCCCAGCGCGCCCTGCGGACCGAGGGAGACCACGACACGTTTTGCCTTGCCGCTGCTGACCAGCTCCTGGGCGGCCTTGCGGACGTCGTCAGGCTGAATGAGGTCCCGGTTGACCAGCGCGGCCAGCTCTTTCTGGTTCGGCTTCACCAGCTCGATACCGCCAATCTCCAGCGCCGCGGCCAGCGCGTCACCGGAGCTGTCAATGATGCAGCGAATGCCGTTGTTCTGCGCAGCTTTAATCAGCTGGCTCATCTTCTCTACCGGGACGCCCGGCGGCAGGCTGCCACTGATCACCAGCAGCGACCCTTTCTCTATAGTCAGCACCTGCTCTTCAAGCTGGCGGAACTCATCATCACTTAGCGCAGCGCCGGGCATGACAAAGCGGTACTGCTCGCCGCTGGACTCAACGTGCACATGAAGGTTCTGCCGTGTCCAGTCTTGAGTGGCAACCTGGACCGTGGTGACCCTTTCATCGGCCAGCAGGGTGGCGAGATGTTCCCCCGTCGCGCCGCCTGCGGGAAAGATGGCCGTGGCGCGTCCGCCGAGATGTACGATGGCGCGCGCCACATTAATACCGCCGCCGCCGGGTTCAAAAACCGGCGCGGTGCAGCGTAGCTTGCCTTCGGGATAGATCTGGGGAGTCAGCGTCGCGCTATCCAGCGACGGGGCCAGGGTCAGAGTATAGACTGCTGTCATTTTCATCTCCTTTCGCGTGGTTGCCCTAAGCCTGGCACTGAATCGTGGGAAGGGAAAGTAAATAACAGCATGATTTTCCGAATAAATACGCATCAAGGTCAAAGAAAAGCATTATACGTTTATTGGGGGTTTGAGAGCGCTCTTATTCAAAAAACGAAAGAAGAATACATTGCTATGTTATTTGAGCCTTTTTATAATTTGTTACCTTTCTTCAGATTGCTAAACATTGATCCTGAAGGAAGTTTCCAGGACCGTAGGTCCTCTTTTTTTGCTGTACGGACTCTTTATAAATGAAGCTTTTGAAGACAGTACCCGCTGTTGTTATCCTGGCGGGAGGCGTGCTTGCGTCAATCAATGCTGCCGCAGATGATACCGTTTTTACTGTCATGGACGATCCCTCCTCAGCACAGAAGCCCTTCGAAGGTAATGTGAATGCAGGCTACCTGAACCAATCAGGTAATACGAAAAGTTCCTCCCTGACCGCTGACTCAACGCTGACCTGGTACGGCAATACGACCGCATGGTCGCTCTGGGGAAACGCCAGCAATACCTCCTCTAACGATGAGCGCTCTTCAGAAAAGTATGCAGTGGGCGGTCGTGCGCGTTATAACGTGACCGATGCTGACTATCTTTTTGGCCAGGCGAGCTGGCTTACCGACCGCTACAACGGCTATCGCCAGCGTGATATTCTCACCGCCGGTTACGGTCGCCAGTTCCTGAATGGCCCGGTGCACAGCCTGCGTTTTGAATTCGGTCCGGGTGTGCGCTATGACGAGTACACCGACGGCGACAGCGAAACCCAGCCGCTGGGCTATGCTTCCGGCGCCTATACCTGGCAGTTCACCGATAGCGCCAAATTTACCCAGGGCGTATCGGTATTTGGTGCAGACGATACAACGTTAAACTCCGAGACCGCGCTCAACGTGGCGATCAACGAGCACTTTGGGCTGAAGGTAGCCTACAACGTGACGTGGAACTCTGAGCCACCGGCGTCCGCGCCGGAGCACACCGATCGCCGCACCGTCGTTTCGCTGGGCTATAAAATGTAATTGATTTTGGGCCGGTTATTCCGGCCCGCTTCAAGATTAACACTTCGTGCTAATAAACCCTGCAACACCGTTTTATTTCCCCGAGAAAAGCGTTTCTCCTTTTTCTCTCCTTAATTTCATCTTCCGCAACACATTCAATTTATTTGACACTTTTTGATAAATAAACTGACTAGGCAAAAGTGTGATCTAGATCTACACTTTACGCATAGGCAAAAACAAGCCTTTGCAGTCATGTATTAATTCAAATAGAGAAGAAACATCATGAAAACAATCAAAACACTCGCTGCCGCCACGGTGCTTTCCGCACTCTCTTTTGGCGCTTTCGCGGCTCAGTCAAGCTATAACACTGCCAGTCAAACCACCTACCCAAGCGCTACGTTCAGCGTCACGGATACTGAGGCCGGCTCGAATATTCAGCCTGGTTCGCAAAATACCGGACGCTCTACGGATGATGCTTTCAATGCCAGGACCCTTGTTGCCGGTGAGTGGTATTAATGCTGTTAGCGTTTAATCTATCCCGCTATTTCACCTCCAGACATCTGTCTGATTAAGAAAAAAACCGGAGCATGCTGTCCCGGTTTTTTTTATTTCTGTCACGTTATGTAAACTTTGCTAATTAGCATGTTTATCCACGTAATAATGAAAGTAGATTTTCAGGTGCCTGTTTTGCTATTTTCAACACCGCATTTTGGCTCTCCTGCAAAATTTGCGCTTTAATCATTTTGCTGGTTTCCAGTGCATAATCAGCATCCTGGATACGGCTCTGGGCAGATTGCGTCGCCACCTTCTGCTGCGCCAATACCGACTTGCTGGATTCAAAGCGGTTGATTGCCGCGCCATACTGCGAGCGATAAGCGTCTACTTTAGCCAGCGCATTGTCGAGTTTACCCATTGACGAGCGAGCTGACTGGACGGTATCCAGCCGGGCGTCATTGATACCGAGCGTTTTGGTATCTGCAGGGGTAGGCTCCAGCGTTGTTGACCTGATTTCATCGCCAAAGTTGGCACTGGTAACCACCTGATAAGGGATACTCTTTTTCGGCGGCGAAGCAGGCTGGGCGGTCGGCGCTTCCAGATTTCCCCAGGTCAGCTTGCTGGTGAACGAACCGTTGCCTACCACGACGACGATCAAATCTTCACTCACATTGTCGATAGTGACCCGTTCCAGCAGGTTTGTACCGTTGTTACCGTCATTAAAGCCGCCGGTACTGCTGTCCTCATAGCGATCGCCATCGCCGCTATAGGTGATGTTCATACCGTTATAGCTTAGGGAGTCGCTGCCGTTAATATCCCATGCCGCGCCGCCCTCAATCAGCAGAGAGTCATCGTAGGTGGCACCGCTCTGGAAGCCATTGGCCTGGGTGAGCAGGCGCGTATTTGCGCTGGCGTTATCGTTGATGCTGTTACTTACCCAGGTATAGTCCGGATCGCTGCCGTTAATGGGCGTGCCTGCCAGATGTTTACCATCGCGAGTAAAGAGCTGAATATCATCATCCGCGCCAAGGGAGTTAATGGTAATGGCGATATTGGTCGAACCGGCCGGAATATAGGCCAGCGGAACGACGCCCGAGGTGAAGGAGTAATCCTTATTCGCCACCGGGAACTTGGTATTTACTGGCGCAACGTTACCCAGCAGCGCTGGCGGCAGCTCAGGGTTTTCCGTCGCCAGCGGATAGAGGCCAAAAATCTCGGTGCCTTCAGAGATACTGTCGATCCCGGCGAGAATGCTGGCAAATTCGTTTTGGATACTGGCGCGATCGCTCTCTGAGAGTGAGTCGTTGATCGACTGAATAGCCAGACCTTTGGCCCGAATGAGCATGGAGCTTATCGAACCGAGACTGCTTTCTGCGGTTTGCGCGAGACTGATGGCGTCATCAAGCCCACGGGAAACCACGGTGTCAGCGTTTATGTTTGCGCCCATCCGGTTGGCAATAGCAAGACCTGCGGCATCATCCTTTGCACCATTAATCCGCAGTCCGGACGCGAGCCGTTCGATCGATTGCTGAAGGATCGAAGCGGTTCCTGGCCGGGCTTTCAGACTGAGGCCTGCAATACCGTTATGATTTATCGATTGCATGTGTCGTGTCGCGATGCTGTTTGCCCAATGTAGGCTATATCATCGGCAAAATTTGGCTTAACTTTACACCGATACGGCCAATGAAAAGCGGTAGCACCGGGATGCAGCCGTCTAAAAATCGGTATAGTACGCCGGATCGCTTGACGTTTGCAGGGTTTTTCTATGTGCTATGCCTTTAAATTCAGCAACAAACAGAGAGAGAGCACCATGGGTAATCAGGCAAAAGAGAGCGAGCTGTATGATGAGATGTGCCGCGTGGTGGGTAAGGTTGTGCTGGAGATGCGCGATTTAGGTCAGGAGCCGAAGCATATTGTTATTGCCGGTGTGCTGCGTACGGCCCTGGCTAACCAGCGAATTAAACGTAGCGAGCTGACGCGTCAGGCAATGGAGACGGTCATTAACGCGCTTGTTCCTGAGAGTAAAGCCTGAACAGCAAAAGGCCTCTTACGAAGCCTTTATCTAACCTGTCACTTTATTCATCAACCTGGCTGCGGGGATGCACATCGATGCAGTAAGTCGTTCCCCACAGGTTGCACATATTGCACCATGAGGAAGCTTTTTTTCAGCGTTGTACATTGAAAACCGAAACCTAAAACCATTGCAGACGGGACACTGAAATTTGAGGTTTGGAATAACCCCTCCGGTCCGTTAAGTGGAAACACTACCCTAGCATGTCTATTTACGTACCAGGGATATATCGTCCGATAAATAGCGTGCTTTTTCGTCAATCTTTCTCTACGCCAGGCGTAATGCATGTAGCGGCCTTATTAATTTTATTGCTAAGGCTTTTCCTTATTTAATTTTACACAATTATGACAACTCGCCGGGTTGCTGCTGAAATAGATAAACAGCGGGTAGAGCAAATTGAGTGCAACGCCAGCCTTTTAACTCACTGATTAGACGTGTAGTATCAGGGGTGAGCTTATCAACAGCCGAGTAGGGTGCAGCGTGTTTTCTGTACAAGTTTGTCAGAGTGAAGACGAAAACCTGCTTTAAGTTGTTGATAATAATTTGAAAATAGTTTTGTATGTGACCTTTCGTGTAAGTAATTTCCGGCGTTTCGTTCAATTCACCTCTGTTTCTCCTTGTTTCACCTAATCCACGCCCTGTCTGGCATTTCGCATTTTACCCGTTTCAATTTGGTTCACTTAGAGCCTGTTCGTGCCGTAGAATCTGTGTACCAAATCGTGTACCAAAAACGGCTATGGACGCAGGGAAAAGCAATGCCTCTCAACGACACAAAGCTTCGCCGGATCGACGGCAAAAATTATGACGGCCCATCAGAGCTACCAGACGGGGGCGGACTTTCAGCACGTATTAGCCCCAAGGGCTTAATCACCTTCCAGTACCGCTACAGATTCGGGGGTAAGCCTGCGCGTCTCAAGCTTGGTACTTATGGCAAGATGTCGATAAAAGAAGCGCGCGAGGCTATGGAGCAGTGTAAAAAATGGCTCGAAGAAGGAAAAGATCCGGCCATACAGAGGAAGGTTATTAAAGACCAAATAGCACAGTCACCCAGTATAACCACCCTCGTAAACGAATGGCTGGAAACCCCTGCAGTTAAAGAGCTGGTTAAATTCAAGTACTGGAAGCGCATGCTTGAGCTGCACGTAACGGATAAATACGGAAAGCTAATTGCTGAAGAAATGGATCCTACTCACTGGGAAAAAATTTTTTTGGAGATCACAAAGTCAGGCTCCCCAGTTCAGGCCGGGAATGTGCTGGTAAAGATGAAGCAGGTCATACGTTACGCTTTACGCCGTAGGCGCATAACATCCAATGCGCTGATGTTGTTAGAGCTCAACGACATTGGAAAGCGACCCGAGAATGGTGAGCGTTTCCTTAATGACGACGAGATAGGCGCATGCTGGAACGCTATAGAAAAGACAAAAATGACCTGGCAAAACCAAATATTTTTCCGCCTGGTGATGCTAACTGGATGCAGAGGAGTAGAGCTGAGGTTAGCAAAAAAGACGGATTTCAACCTGAAAGCCAGAGAGTGGGTGATCCCAAAAGAAAACTCTAAGACGCGCAAGCGATTCGTTCGCGGTATTTCCCACATGGCAGCTGAATACCTTAAGCAGGTTTTCGATTTATACCCCGAGTTATCTATCGTATTCCCTCCGGCAACTCTTCATGAGGACAGGCCTATGCGGCCCAGCACTCTGATCTCAATGGCCGAGCAAGTAGAAGATTTAATGGGCGGCGAGCACTGGTCTATGCATGACTTGCGAAGAACCTGCAAAACGAAGATGGCAGAGCTTGGGGTTGCGCCCCATGTATCTGAAAAAATACTGGGGCACAAACTTACCGGGATGCTGGCTATCTATGACCAGTATGACTACATCCCTGAGCAACAAGAGGCGGCAGAACTGTGGGCGCAAAAAATTCAGGATTGCGCTTCTGGAAGTAAGCCTTTCTCTTTGCAAAATTGAATCACCTCAACGTAACGGAATAGAGCTCCTCCTTTCGGTGGGTGGAGCTCTTTAACCTCGGTGGGGAAAGGCGTTCCGGCCTGTTCCCATTCTTTACGTTTGCGGTAGAAGGTAGTGCGGGAAATGCCTCCCAGCATCTCCTGAACACTTTCCCTGTTAACTAATACTGGCTGGATCATCATTGTCGTCTGCATTATATCGCCCTCAAAATTCTCGGCCTGCCAAACGGCGTACCCGCCGCGCACCGGTGATCGCCGTGGCCACATAGCTGGCGCTGCGGTTTTGGACTTCGACCTTTACCTTCATTCCGTCCACCAGCACCGTGTATTCGCTACTGGTGGCCCGGCTGGCGTAATCGCCGAACCGTTCAACATGACGGGCCAGCGCGGCATCGCACGCCCGGCGGGCCAGGAGCGAATCTTTCCTGCTTCGGTTAATCAGTCTCATTCGGCACACTCCGGATCAAACACGTCCCAGCAGTTCCGTTCGATGTTCGCCAGCAGGCGGCAGTCTTCGACCTCGACCAACGGGCGGCCGGTCAGCTCTGCGATTTGCTGGTTATTGTGCGTCTGCAGTAGGCGCAGCTCCTCAACGCTCCAGCGGGTTTGTTTATCGCTCATCTCGTTACAGGGAGGGCTACCCCTCCCGCCTCCCTTATCAGCTCACGTATTCCGGCTTCATATCCGCCAGGGTGATTACGTACTTATCGTGCAGCTCGTCGCCAAGGTGGCGCTTAGCTGCCGCCAGTGCCTGCTCTGCTTTGGTGAACAGCTCAGCAGCATCCTGTTCTCCGGGCTGGGGCAGGGAGTTGATCGCCGCCTCGACCGCATTACGGTGCTTCACCAGGTGGTAACGACGTGTCGCCTTATTCTTCAGTTCGGTGAACAGAGTGGTTCCAAGCGCGGCTTTCGCATCGTTGATTTCATTGCCAACGGCGGCGGCGGCATCCAGCGTTTCAGAGGACTCAATGCGATCCCGGAAATCATCGGCCAGAGCATCAATGTTGGCGGCCGATTCCTGTGCGCTGTGAGTGGTTGTTACGCTGTCACTTTTGATTTCAGCCAGGCTGACGCGCTGGGCTGGTGCTGGGTTGATCTCCTTTTCGGTGCGTGGTTCAACTTCATCCGGGCTGTAGACGCCGAGGATGACCTCAGGGCAGTACAGGCGCGCCCAGTACTTCACCGCGAGATAAGCAATCTGCTGTTTGGGCGCTGTTTTCCACAGCGGCGAGTTCCGGGTGGTGATGTCGGCCAGGTATATGTTCTCACCCCAGGTGATATCTGTTTCGCCGCGCAGGACAGCGCCAACCCGGACAAACAGGCCCAGCTCATCGCGGCCATCTTTCTTGCCGGCGATCTTTTCCCAGTCGCCACCGTATTTGTAATGGAAGCGGCCCACGATGGCGCTGGAGCTGGAGATAACCGCATTGACCAGCTGCGCTTCGTAACCCAGCACGCCGTTGACCAGGTGCGTTTTCTGCGCGACGGCGTACGGGTTCATGCCCCACTGCATGGCCTGCATGACGATCGCCATGCAGTCGGCAGGTTTCCCCGCCAGATGCTTTGGTACGGTCACGGCTGACTTTGCCATCAGCTCAGCAAAAGCGGTCAGCTGGCCGAGCGCCTGCACGTTGAATACTGCATTGCTGGCAGAAATGGTGTTCGGTGCCTGCTGTTCTGCTGTGATGATGTTCGTATTTTCCATCGTCATTCCCCTTATGCCTGAGTACGCAGCGCTTCAAGGCGGCGCTGGTCGAAGTCGTTCAGTTCGTCGGTGTAGTCTTCGGTGATCGGGGCTGGCCACTCGCCAGTGTCGAACGCGTTAGCGATGCGGTTCATGGTCTGGCGATACTCCAGCATGCCCAGCTCAATCAGTTCCTCGCTGGCCTCGACGATGGCGATCCAGTGGTAACCCTCGTCTTTGTTGACGAAAATCCAGAAGAACTGGTCCAGCGCCGCGGTGCTCATGTACATGGCCGCGCTGAGGTGATAATCGCGGTCGATGATTTCCCGGTGCAGACGGGCGCGCAGGCCGGACTGCTTAACGTTCCACATGCTGATAGTTTTCAGGTCAGCGCCGATACGCACCGCATCGATGTCAATTTCCACATCCGGGCGTACGCGGATTTCGAGGCCTGTCTCTTCGTCAATGCCGAAATAGCTGGTCTCTACGGCGCGGTTCGGGTGCGTCAGCAGCATGCCAGCGGTCGGGTGCGCCAGCAGCGCTTTCTGGATGGCCAGCGCGGTTTCCAGTTGCTGACGGGTCACCAGCACCTTGCCTTCCGGGTTTTCGCGCCAGGCGTCGAGCAGCTCGTCGGCGAACACGGCCTCCGGGCGAACCGCCTTGAGCGCCTGAATCAGATCCGTTTTGGTACCAGACACCTTCAGCGGTGCCGGTTTCTGGGCTTCCTGCGCAACCAGGTCAGGATTAATGATCGCCAGCTGCTCGAGGAGCGCGTCACGGCTTCCGGTGGTCTTCGCCGGGGTTAGAAGGGTGGCGTTGTACTCTTTGATGCAGGCCTTCATAGCTGCAGCGGTCTGCTTTTTGTCGGCCTCAATGCGCTGGAACTCCTCCGGCAGCGCCATATAACTCTCTGCGGTTTCGTCTACTGCGGCGCCCAGCGGCAGTGGCGCGGGCAGGGTGGTGTTATGGGCCTCCAGCAGTGCTTTGATATCATCAGCGCTCAGCTGCGGCGGCAGGGTGGCGTTGTACTCCTCGATACTGGCGCGGATCGTTGCAGTCGTGGTGAGCACGCCTTCCGGCATTTCCGGCTCGATGCTGAACTCGGCGGCCAGCGTCTCCGGCTGCAGCGCCAGTGCATGCACCAGGTTGCCCATGTCCAGGACTTTGGAACGTTCGCGCGCTATGGTCTTAGTGACGTGGCGCGCTTCGAAATACATCTGGGAGACGCGGGCGTCTTTCACCATGGTGCTGCTGATGCCATTCGCGGCGTGATATACGTCGTTCGGCAGACCTTCATAACGGCCCGGTTCGAAGTATGCTGGCCATTGCGGCGCGGCGGCTTCTGGCTCGGGAATATCCACTACTGGTTCGATTACTGGCGTTTCTGGTTCGGTTTTAGGTAATTCCGGCTCATTCTGTAATAGGGCAGCGACTTCCTGCTCCAAATCGGCAGCGACTTTGCGTGCAATCTCCGGCGCTCTGGCTTCCAAAATCTCCGCCGCGCTTAAACCGCCTGCTTGCGCAGCAGCTGCATCAACGCCTTCGACCGCTGGTAACGCAGCACCAGCTTCGACTTTGCTCGGGTCAGTCTCTTCCATCTGCACATGTACGACGCTCTCCGCTTCCTGTTTTGCGACTTCATTTGAGGGGGTATTGATGACCGGGTTTGTTTTTTCACCCAGCAGGCCATCGATGGAGAACACGCCGCTGCCCAGGCTCTTAACTTCGATCTGTGCCGCTTCAGCTGGCGTAGCAACAGGTGTGATCAGCATCGATTCAACGGCCTGCCAGCGCGCTTCGCTGTCGTCGTTCCCTGTATCAGGGATGAACGCCACTTCTTTGCCGTTCTGCGCGATGTAGCTAATTAGCTTTGGAGTCTCGTTATGGATGCCTTCAGGCGCATTGCGGATCAGGACGAAAATGGCAGCACGGGAAAAGTCCAGAATGCCCGGCGTCTTGCGCAGCTGAGTGCTCCAGGAGCTCCAGGGCTCTTCTTTGTTGGCGATGATTTCTTTCGCACGGCGCAGCACGCCACCCGGGATCTCGTAAATGTTGTAATCCATAGGCAGCAGAACGGCCGCGATTTCAATATCAAGAGTGTCGAGGGTGTGTTTCAGATCCGGATTGCGATCGGTAGGGTTCCCGCCGCCAGCATTGGCACCAGTGTCAGTGCGCTGGATAGTTGTCTTGCCTGCCTTTTTAAGCCACTTAGCAGTGACACCATCACGGTCAATTTTTTTGCCCGGGGCAGTGATAGATGAATTGCTGTTATGTGCCTCGATCCATTCTTTGAAGAATGACACCAGTTGCGCCAGCTGCGGAGCTGGGCCGTCGACTGACCAGATAGACTGGGTGGCTGCAAAAAGTTCTGCCAGGGTTTCAGGGAAAACATGCTGTAGCTGGCGAACCTGCTCATTGCGGCATGCCAGCAGCACGTTCTGCGGGTAGGAGGCATCCATGTCCAGGCTGATACGGGTGATCTCGGCTGACTGTTCGGCGCTCAGCTCGTTGAACAGGCCGAATAACCAGGTTCCCAGCACACGCTGATTGTATGAATAGTTCTGATGACCAGACGCGGCATCATCAGCGGTTTCAGGGTCTTCCATCAGAGCTTGTTGGCTCTCGATCCATGACTGAACGACATGGTTTCGCCCCTCCTCTGTGGCAGTGGTGTACGCGCAGGTAAACTGACGCACCAGATCTGCAGTCATGTTGTCCTGAGAGCCTTCTGGCCACACCTGTCGGATTGCGCGGATCACCCCTGCCGTTACGCCGCCAGTAATATTTACTACCCCCGGATCAGTTAGCGCGGCAACGACAATACTTAAGGTTTCGCTGCTATCAGCCAGAACCGCCTCTTTGACCTCGCTCAGTTGCTGGCGGTCAATGTGCTGCTGGTCAAACAACCACGCGGCAGCAATCTGCTGAGGTAAGGAGAGCTCACGAATAGAAGTCCACCCGTCATCCTTGCCGGAATCATTTTCATCCTCCAGGTCTGCGGATCCTGCTGATTCGGCTGGCATGCTGGTGGCGATGTTTTCAGGGGCGGGCAGTTTGCCGCTGAGCCAGTCTTCAACAAGCTGGGCGCGGTCGCTGACTTCAGCCCCTACCCAGTCTTTAACGAAGTGGGCGATGCGTTCGGCTTCGTGATTCTCTTCCTGAGGGAACACCGCCTTAACCGCTTTAATCAGCTTCCATTCAACATGGGCAGAAAGCTCCTGTATTTCCGGAGTGTCCGCGATGGCCTGACGCAATGCCTGGACAAAGCAATCGTCATCATTGCCTTCCATTTCGCCGATCTCGATATGCTGCTCCAGTGTAATTTGGTCCAGCTCCTTATCATGAATAAGGTGAGCAATGAGGCGCTGGATAAGACGCAGGCGAGGCAGCGGGCGGAGATCCGCGTCGGCGGCTGGCTGGGTAGGCTGGGTTTCCACGTTTACTACCGGCGCAGCAGCTCCGCCAGCTCCACCCAGGACCGGACTCCATGAGCGACCATCTTCACCCAGGGTGTAGCGGTTGCACCAGGTATCATCCAGCACGCCTTCTTCCGGCAGATCGTCAGCGACATGCCAGTCGGTGCGCTGCGGCAGCTGATAGTCAGCGCCACGGCCAACAGTGATATCAGCATCGTCGAGAATGTTGAGGATCTCGCGTTCTGCGCGAGAATCGGATTTGGCAGATAACCAGCAGAAGAGATTTTTTTTCTCTGATTTGGCTTTAGCTTTAATCACAAACGCATAGGTGTTCATTGCGTCTAAGCTCCTTTGGGTTGTAAGATCCCCGGCGCTGTATAAGCCGCCTGACTTTGGTGGTTGTAATTTCCGGTGTGCTTTGGTCGGCCTACACCGGAGGGAGAGCCCGCTTCGGCGGGTTTTTTCGTTACAGGGTCACGGCTGGTTGCTCGCCGTTACGGACAATGCGCTCCACTTCGAAACACTCACCCGCAACATGCTGCTCAACAGCTGCCGCTTCACACTGGCGCTGGTCTTCATACACACCCAGTACCACATCCTGAAAATCGCCGTTGGTCATGCCCACGGTCAGCACTAATGCGAATAGCGTGTTCATCAGTGCGTCCCCGCCGGTACCAGATGCGGCTCAATATTGCGGGCGGCATACGGGCGGCGAATGTGGCGCAGGTTGCCCTGCGGTTCATGCCAGTACATGCCTTCGATATGATTAAACGAGACGAGCCAGGCTGCGCCGGTGCGCTGGTTGCGCATTGGAACTGCCTTCCCGCTGTTTGGTACTGCCTGATTGGTAGTTGCCATCTCATCCTCCCGGTCTTTCCCGGCGTCAGAACGTTTGTTTAACCTGACAACGCTGCGCTTGTTGTCGTTGAGGTAATATTGCAACATAAAGTTTCGCATGTAAAGCGAAAGAAAGTAAAACTTTCGGTAGGGGGCAAAAAAAATGGCACCGTCGAAGGCACCATGTGATTTTAGTTTTAAGTTATTTTTTGTTTAGAGCATTTATTGTTTAGAGCTGTTGATGATGTCGAAAACATCACTCTTAAGAAGTTCTATCTCATGAAGGACAGTTTTAGTATGGAGGATAAGGCGCAATTTCTCTGCCTCAGGCAGCTGGTTGAAGAGCGTTAACAGCGCCTGTTCCTTTTCATCTAGCTTCACAGTTGATGGCACTAAATCCGAATCTTCTCTGTCCTGGTCAGGATCCATGAAAAACCAGTGCTCTGGTTTTCCTGTTACTGCTGATAACCGTTTCAACCTATCACCACTGGCAACGTTCTTACCCTTAGCCCAGTTTTGAACAGCAGTATGCGAAAGCATGACCTTTTTGGCGAGATCGCTCTTCGACCAGCCGTTTTCCGTCATAACTTCTTGAATTCTTTTAGCAAAGATTGGAAATGGATTCTCATTCATATGTGCATTTTACAACCTATAGTTTCGCTTAGCATCAAAACAATATCTTTCGTTATGTTGAAACAATAACTTTCATCAGGTATGCTTCGATTCATTCACTGAAGGAGACCACATGAACAAAGAGACGCAAGAAAAAATAAGCAAAGCCGCATCGCGGGCTCATATCGCCAAGCACTTTGGGATCAGCGGCCAGGCTGTCGGCAAATGGATCTATGCAAATGGAGTACCGCAAAAGCGAATTATTCCGCTTTGCCAGCTTCTCGACTGGCAAGTGACTCCGCATGAAATTGATCCACTGGCATACCCCAATCCCACCGATGGTTTACCACAACGGGAGCTTTAACAATGCAAACACTTACATATCAGCAGAGTAACCCGTTTTTGCAGACAGCGATGATAAATCGCTCTCAAAGCGCTGATGGCCTACCCGACCACAGTGAGATCCGCGACGCTGTCCGCGCCTGGGCAGCGGCAGCAGGGCAGGACGCTGTAGCCGCTCACATCGTGGATCAGTGGCGCAGCTGCGGCGGTGAGGGTGTTGAATTTCCGGCAGATATCAGCCGCGCCCGACAGAAGTTGTTCCGCTGGCTCGATAACCGTTTCGATACCGAAGACTGCCGGGAGCGGGTTCGCCAGCTGACACCCGCCATTCTGGCCGTATTGCCGCTGGAGCATCGCGGCGCGCTGGTGGGCGGTGACTGCAAATTAACCCGTCTGGCTCACGCCGAGAAGGAGGTTGCTGAAGCAAAGCGCGCTGTTCTGCTGGACGCACCCAGGCATCAGAAGCTGAAGGAGATGAGCGAGGGTATAGCCGCGCTTTTCAGGCTTGAGCCTGAGCTGGCCGGACCGCTTATGGCGATGGTAACGACGATGCTGGGGGGAGTATGACAGAGCTTAAAAAGGTGAAAGCCGCGGTGCTAGAACACCAACGGCTTTCGGGTGCAAATACTAGGGGTAATTGCGGAGAACAGTATGTCAAATACCGCTGAAATATACAAATTTCCTGCGCCAGAACCGGCGCAACAGGAGAGTCGCATGGCTGATCTGGATAAGGGCTATCTGCGTTTAGCCAATCAGATCCAGGACGCCTTATGTATCGTCGAGTTATCGGGTCGTGAGTTCCGGGTGCTGAACGCTATCGTTCGTCTGACGTATGGCTGGTCGAAAAAATCCGACCGTATCGCCAACAGCCTCATCGCAGACAAAACGACGCTCAAGGTGAAGCATGTCTCTGAAGCAGTGCTGAACCTCGCCTACCGGAACATTATTATCCTGCGCCGGATCGGGCAAACCAGATACATCGGGATTAACACCAGTCTGGATAAGTGGGCTTATACCAAGCCAAATTGCATGAAGTGCCCGGCGGATTTTCCGCGTGCTGAAGCTGGCACATGGGTGATTTCCATCCCTGAAAACAGGGAGGACCATCCCCAAAATCAGGGAGCAGCATCCCTGAAAACAGGGACAGCTATCCCTGAAAACGGGGATAGTAAAAATACCCCTCAAACCATCCCTGAAAACGGGGATGGTTATCCCCGAAAACAGGGAAAGGTATCCCCGAAAACAGGGAACACCAAAGACATTCTTTCAAAGACAAATATAAAAGATCTAACCCCCTATAGTCCCCCAGGGGGGAATGGGAAGTTTGATCCGCTCAGCATCCCTGTTCCTGAGTGGCTGAATACGGCCACGTGGAATGAGTGGGTCGCATATCGCCGCCAGTCTGGTAAGCCCATCAAAACCGAGCTGACCGTCACTAAGGCTTTCAGCCTGCTGAAGCAGTGTCTGGACGAGGGACACGATCCGGTGAATGTGATCAACGCCAGCATCGCCAACGGGTACCAGGGTTTGTTCAAGCCAAAATTCAGTCTCAGTGGTCGCAAGGCTGGTCGGGATGTGAATCAAATTTCTCAGCCAGGTAGTGACATTCCAGACGGGTTCAGGGGGTAAGCGTGAAAAATATTATTGGCACTGGCAGCGCCCTTGAGCGCCTGAAAAAAATTATTCCGGCTAACGTGCAGCCGAAATTCAGTAACGTCCAGGAGTGGCAGGTATGGCAGGAGTCCGAGGGCCGGAAGCGCTCCGAGGAAATCGACCGGATGAATCAGCGCGCACGCTCAGAGAAGATTTTTGGCAGAGCTGGCATACAGGCCCTGCACCGCAGCTGCTCGTTTGCAAACTACGAAGTGTCAGGCGCTGAACAGCGTCAGGCATACAGCATGGCGAAAAGCTATGCGCAAAACTTTGGCGGCAGCGGGTTCGCAAGCTTCGTGTTCAGCGGCGCGCCGGGTACCGGAAAGAATCATCTGGCAGCGGCAATCGGTAACCATCTGCTTGCTGCTGGCCACTCCGTTCTGGTTGTGACCATACCTGACCTGATGCTCCGGGTCCGCGAGTGCTATGACGACGGCCAGTCTGAAGCTTCGTTGCTTAACGACCTCTGCAACGTCGATCTCCTGATACTGGACGAAGTCGGTATTCAGCGTGGCTCCAGCGGCGAGAAGGTGATCATCAACCAGGTAATCGACCGCCGTCTATCATCCATGCGGCCAGTTGGCATCCTGACCAACCTGAACCACGGCGAGCTCGTTACCACCCTGGGCGCACGTGTTATGGACCGCCTGCAGATGGACGGTGGTATCTGGGTCAATTTTGGCTGGGCGAGTTATCGCAAAAACGTCAGCCATCTGCGCATCGCGAAGTGAGGTGACCATGTGCAATCGCTTAAAACCGAAGCAAAAGGCCATCGTTGATTTCATCGAGACAAACGGCCCGGCAACACCCCGCCAGATTCGGAGGCTGCTCGGCTGCGACATCCGCGAGGCCTACGACCGGCTCAAGCGCCTGGGTATGGCCGGGATCGTCAAAAATATCGGCAAACCGAAGCATCCGGAATACCAGCTGGTGCAGCGCTGGCAGGAAAAGATCACACGAACCAGACCAGCACCTGCAGCGCCAGCAGCGAAAGCAAAGCCGCTGGCGAAAGCAGTGACACCAGCACCATCAGGGCCGTCCATTGCGGACGTTTGCCGCCAGAACTGGCAGGGCTACAAAATTCATAAAATTTTTGGCGCAGGAGGTAGAGCGTGAAAACCAATAACAAAATTACGCATGAGCAGCTTTTACATGCGCTGAATTACGATCCAGAGACTGGTTTGTTTACCTGGAGAATTTTACGCGGCCGGAATCAAATCAAAATAGGGGATGTGGCCGGAAACCGTCTCAATACCGGTTACGTCGTTATTTGTTATGAATATCAGGATTACCTGGCACATCGCCTTGCATGGTTGTACATGACCGGAGAATGGCCAAAGCATCATATTGACCATATAAACCAGGTCAGGAACGACAATCGTTTCATAAATTTGCGAGAGTCTACAGCATCCCAAAACCTTGCGAACGTCGCACGCAATCCAAGAAATACTTCTGGGTTTAAGGGCGTAGCGTTAGATGCTAATGGCACCTGGCGGGGATACGTAACTCGCAATTATAAACAGCATTGCAAAGCCGGATTTAAAACCCCGGAAGAAGCGGCAGCATGGGTGAAAATGAAGCGTGTCGCATTACATGGTGAATTTGCATCGGATGAGCGGAGTGCACGGGCATGAGTGAAGCACTGAACAACAAAGAGCTGGTGGCCGCAGGCCATCAATTTGCACGGCTGATGTCCAGCGACATGCCGCTAATCGATATCGCGAAAATGATGTCTCGCCTGGCCGAGCGGCTGGATTGCACCACGGCTGCGCTGTGTGAGACGGCCAAACAGCGTGATGCGCTGACGGCGGACAACGTGGCCCGTGCCGAAATTATCGGGCAGCTGGTCTGGCAGTACAGCGCCAGCGGCATTAAGCCGGTGCAAAAATCGCTGAACCCGGCCTCTGCGCTGCTGTTTGACGCACTGGAGGTATTGCGGCAGCCAGCGACTAAAGAGGCGGTTACCGAGCTGAAAGCGCAGGGCGTGGATGCGCTGGCAAAACGCCTTGACGGTCTGGTTGCTGTTTCAGTAACGCAAGGCTTTATTCAGCAATTTGCCCAGCAGTTGCGCGAAGGGGAGGTCTAATATGGCAATAGCTAAGACGCACCGGGAACGTGCAATTATCATTACCCGGATCATCGAGCTGGTGAGAGAGCATGGGCGCATCACGACGAAAGACATCGTTTCGATGTTCGGTCTGCATCAAGGAACAGCACAAAAGTACATGCACATAGCAATAAAGCACGGAAACTTGATCCGTTACGGTCGGTATGGTGTTTTTTGTGACTTGCGAGCGATCATTGATTTTGACCATAAACGTTATGTACATCGTAAGGATGATACATGAGAAGACTCATAGAACATGTGACAAGTATCATGACAAATATGAATCGCTAAAGAATAACCATTTAAGCGTCATCCTGGTATGTGATTGGTAATGTGCATGTTATTCTGCTTCACAACTTTTTTAGCGTCACCATCACGTACTATGGCCGCATACTAGATTTTTTGGGACTTTAATTATGAGCTCGCAACCCTTTGATTTTTTAACAGAAAAAGAGACAGCGATTCTGCAAAAATATCAAGCGTGCAAAGCCATGGCTAAAAATCATGCAAGTGCCTACAAGACTGACCAAGAGCGGTTGATTTATGCACGATCTTACTGTTTACATGTTGTAAATGCTTATTGGCAAGCTCTGAGCCGGAGGCACAAAAGCGCTATTCGCATCAGACCAGTACCGAGCACTGTTGAGTTCAGTCCACTTTCTGAAGAGATGAAAGAGTTGGCTTCAGCGGCAGGTGCAATAATTGCTCGTTTCCCTTCAGAGGATGCAGGCTATTTAATCGGATCGATATACACTGTGATGCTGCCAGTTGCATTTAGATCTGAAATGGGTGCTTATTATACTCCCCCACCCCTCGTATCAAGGCTACTTGATTTATCAGAAAAAGCTGGAGTTGATTTTTCTAAAGCCAGTGTTATCGACCCTGCCTGTGGTGGTGGTGCATTTCTTGCTCCAGTAGCATTGAGAATGCTTAGCAAGGAAAAAGGTAGTTCGCCAGAATGGATTTTCCGGCGGCTGGTAAAAAGGCTCAAAGGCATTGAAATTGACCCATTTGCTGCTTGGATGAGTGCAGTGCTGCTCGAATCAGTTTTAATGAAACTATGCATTAAAGCTAAGAGAAGATTGCCTGCGGATATAATTATCGTCGGAGATGCACTGAAACAGGAACATGTAGGCTCCTTCGATTTAGTAGTGGGTAACCCTCCCTATGGAAGGGTTACCCTTGATTCAGAAATGAGAAAGAAATTTTCTCGTTCTTTATTCGGCCATGCAAATCTCTATGGTTTGTTTACTGATTTAGCAACTAGATTTGCACGACAAAGCACAGGGGTTGTTGCATTTCTCACGCCAACGTCGTTTTTAGGGGGCCAGTACTTTACTGCACTAAGAACGCTGCTTACTGAAATAATGACACCTGTTTCGTTTGATTTCATTGCTGATCGAGATGGGGTTTTTGATGATGTCTTGCAGGAAACAATGCTTACTGTGTTTAAAGCAGGCCAACATAAGGCACTGTCTGGTGTCTCTCTACTCATTCCAAAGGGGCTAAATAAGGCAAAAGTAGAGAAAATTGGCAGCGTATCTATTGAAAGAGGTGGTAAAACTTGGTTATTACCACGTGGGAAGGAAGACTTAAGGTTCCTGAATACTTTAAAAAATATGCCTATGAGATTGGCTGACTTGGGATACTCTGTTTCAACTGGACAGTTGGTCTGGAATCGACTTAAAGATCAGTTGCGAACAACTAAAAACGCCATTTCTTATCCACTGATCTGGGCAGAATCCATTACGCCATCAGGGTTTAGCTTTAGCGCAGTTCGTAAAAACCATGTTCCATATGTTGAGGTTCGAAAGAAGCAAGAATATCTCATAACTTCGTCAGAATGTGTTTTAGTGCAGAGAACAACTTCGAAAGAGCAGGATAAGCGGATACTGGCGGCTCTTTTGCCACAGAGTTTTATAGATGAATCAGGTGGAGTTGTTGTTGAAAACCACATTAATATTGTGCATTCAAGCCCTCTATTAACTGACATTGGTCCAGAAGTTATCGCAGCGCTGCTAAATTCGCGTGTAGTTGATCGGGCCTTCAGATGTATTAGTGGAAGCGTAGCTGTTTCTGCTTTTGAGCTTAATTCAATCCCTCTGCCTACTCCTGAGCAACTCATGGTTATAAAAACAATGCTGACTTCCGGTATTGGAAAGAATGTTATCGAAAAAAAGATCGCCAGCTTTTATGGAGTCATTTCAAAATGAGCTTACCCACAGTTCCAGCATTAAGCATTATTTATGAACGATTGCCAAAAATTTTCCCTAAAGGCACAGAAAACCGAAATTATCTTACTAGAGAAATGGCAGGAAAAACAATTTTTGTCATGTTTTATGCTGGAGCTATTGAGGGTCAAGAACGATGGATAAGACCTAATCAAGTCGTCAATATGGGTGATTCTCAAGCAGCGCTTACTAATGAAGATGAAAGACTTCAATGGGTGGCTTATTCATTAAAGAAAAAAAGATCCCAACCCGCTGATGCTTGGTACGCAGAGAATACTCGTGAACCAATTCGTGATGAAACCATTAAAAATGGTCTTATTCCATGCCGCGCTGTTCTTCAACGCGAAGGAATCGCGACTACTTCTTCTGCACCTCGGTACTGTCTAAATAAGGTTTTTGCAAATCTTTTTGATGTAAATTTAACAGGAGAAGATTTGGAAATAGCTATAGATAACTGGCAGAAAAACTACTTGAATAAAGCGGCTTTATCTAGGATCAGATTATTGAAATCTGGTGCTGCGATTGCATCTGATGCAGTAGCAGTAACTTTTCCTAACGGCGAAATGCGGATGCTTGCACCGGGACCATCGAGTGTAATAGCAAAAGCTGTTATAGAAAGTTTTGCTGTAAGATTTTTAAAGGCACCCGCAGTTCTTTGGTTGTCAGAGTCTGGTAATAAAGTCGTAGCAAGAGATGAAGTTTTGGCCAGCGAGTTAGGCTTAGTCATCGAACCTTCAAAAGCATTACCAGATATCATTCTCGTAGATTTGGGTGATGACGAGTTTGGCACGGATATGCTCGTTGTGTTTATAGAAGTTGTCGCTACAGACGGACCTATTAACAGAGAACGTAAAATCACGTTAACTCGATTAGCTATAGAGGCTGGTTTTAGTGAGAAGAATCTTGCGTTCCTCACTGCTTTTTCTGATAGAAGCGTCTCGCAATTTAGGAAGGCTATTTCAGAACTTGCTTGGGGATCATATGCATGGTTTGCTTCAGAACCGGAGCATTTGATTGAGTTGCGGGATAACTTACCTTTGAAGTTATCTTCAACTTAATCAATGACATATGCAATATTAGCAAACCCGCTTTGGCGAGCTTTCTTTATCATTAGCCAGATGCGGGAATGCGATACCATCGCCGTTCGCTGAGGCGCTGGTGCGCGCAAACCTGCCGGAGATGTGTTCGATGAAAGAGCAGGCGGCCTAAAGATTGTAATGCCCTAAAAGGATTGATATGTTCTGTGAAAAATCCTTTCAAGGGCAGGTAATGTTCGCAAAATTCATGCACTTTTCGAATCGACACAGATGGAAATTTTATCTGCTGTGGACCATCCCGACGTTTTTTCTCTGGACATGGCTTGGGTACGAGGAATGGAAGCTGGATCCAGACGCACCTGGCGGAATATACATTTTTCTGGGTTGGGTGTTCTGGTTCTTTCTTCATTTTTGCATGGTCATTGCTCTGGCTGTTTGTCTCGCATTCTGGCGCTGCTGGCAGGCACGGAGGCTGAGAAAGAGCGAAACGTAAAATCAAACATTGGATAAAGAGATCAAACAAAAAATAAGGACAAAATTTGTGAAAAAGCTGACGGTGTTTTTAGGCATTTTAGCTTTAGCAGGGTGCGCAAAAAGCGAAGTGCCAGTTCAGTGCAAAGGGTATTTAACTTTCATTCCTGTGCCCAATAATGAAAATGCCCAACCAAAAATAGCAAGTATTGATCTGGACAGACTGCGGCATAACGCGAACGGTAGCTGGGATTTTCACCGTATTAATGGAAAAGGAATGACCTCGCAAGCAGCCTGGCGGAGACCAAGTGAGTTCGAGCGCATTGAGTGTGTTAGCGGGCCGTCGGAGCAACTCAGATCGCTAAAGACACGAACAGGCCAATCGCCAACGATACCCTGAACAGCCTTGAGGCCTCCGACATGCCCTCTTGTAGGTTTCAACAAAGTATAAGCCACACTCGTTGTGGCATTTTCATTCAATAACTTAGGTTATAGGCTCTGAGGTTGCCAGCGAGCTTTTAGTACCCTTAACAAGTTGATCATTCCCACCATAGAGTGTACTGTTTATTTATACAGTATTAGATGCGTGATTGAAGCACTCCTGTAAAATTTTTATTTTTCTTCCGGCGAACCTATTAGGAAATTTGCGCGGTTTGATATGTTGGTTCAATGAAGAGGATTTCTCCCCGCCGGGAGAAGGCATTTGTGGATAGCTAAGAAGGGGGTTGATGTGGCGGAGGTGTGTTCTGATGGGGGTAAGAATTTATATCATGTGATGCGGTCCGATGGGACAACGGTATGTTCGTTTCATCTCAGGGCCGGGGATCGCGTACTACTCTCCAGCAATGGCTCAGAGGTTGGCCATAAACATCTCCTTGCGGACGAGCGCGTTACATCGCGAGAAGTGCTCATCGAGATCGTGAGAGAGCTGTCAGCCTGTAATTGACCTTTTTAGTGTCTGAATAGCATAATGGTTATACCGGCCTGAACAACCGGTAACCTGACCACGATGCGCCACGGAGAACACCATGGCGCAGCAATTACAACTTATCAAGCATTCCTCCAATATCCTGATCCCCGCCACGCCGGAGACCAGCGATTTTCTGCATTCAAAATGCAAGCTCGGCGCTGTGCTGGTGGCCGACTTTAAACAGGTCCGCAACCCGGCCTTCCACCGAAAATTTTTCGCATTGCTGAATCTCGGCTTCGAATACTGGGAGCCTACCGGCGGGGCAATCTCTTCCAACGAGCGCAGGCTGGTAACCGGCTATGCAAAATTCCTGTCCACGTTCGGAGGTAGCGAAGGCGCGCTGCTGGACGCCATTGAGCAGTATTTGGTGCGCATCGCTGATAAGCGCGCCGGTAGTATCAGCCTCTGCAAATCGTTTGATGCCTACCGCGCCTGGGTGATCGTGGAAGCTGGCCATTACGACGCCATCCAGCTGCCTGATGGTACCCTCCGCAAGCACCCCAGAAGCATTGCATTCGCCAGCATGGACGAGCTTGAGTTCCAGCAGCTCTATCGCGCAGCGCTCGACGTGCTGTGGCGCTGGATCCTCTCACGCGCATTTCGCAGCCAGGCGGAGGCCGAGAACGCCGCCGCACAGCTGCTGAGCTTCTAGGGGTGATGGCGATGAACAGAACCTACCGCAGCAGAAAATGGTTAGCCGCCGTCACCCAGATCGAACAGTGCGTACTATGTGGCGCGTGGGGCACTCAGGTGGCTCACCGGAACGAAGGGAAGGGTATAGGCCTGAAAACCGACGACTGCGCCAGCGCCGCGCTCTGCGTTTGCTGCCATGACAGTATCGACAACGGCAACAAGCTGACGCGCGACGAACGCCGCCAGATGATGGATCGCGCCATTGTACTGACCCTGATCCAGATTGTTCGCCGTGGGCTGGTGGTACCCGCATGACAATCTACGACATCACGCCGATTGGCAAACCCCGCATGACGCAGCGCGATCGCTGGCACAAGCGCCCGGCGACTGCTGCTTACTGGGCCTATAAAACGCAGGTGCGGTTGCTGGGCGTCGCGCTGCCGGAATCTGGTTATCACGTCACGTTTGTAATCCCCATGCCGAAAAGCTGGAGCCAAAAGAAGCGCGCGCAGCACAACGGGCAGCCGCACCAGCAGAAACCTGACAAGGACAACCTTGAGAAGGCGCTGCTGGATGCGATCTTCGATGATGACAGCCGGATATGGGATGGCCGGGTTACGAAGATCTGGGGTGAAAAAGGGCAAATTATTATCAAAACACAGGAAGGGGCAGAGGCATGATTCACGCGGCAGAAGTTGGCAAAGCAGGGGAGCATGCGCGCCTGCGTACGCTGGAGAGCGTCTGGATCCAGGGCAAACTGCGGATGTGGGGCCGCTGGTCTTATATCGGCGGCGGTAGTGCCGGGAATATGTTTAATCAGCTACTGACCAGCACAACGGTGAGCAAAAGCGCGATCAATGAAGCCCTGCGGCGAATGAAGAAGGCCGGAATATCTAAGCCGGAGCTGGAAGAGTTCCTCCATGAAATGCTCAACGGCAAAAACAAAAGCAGCCTGGCGTTTTGCTCCGACGATGAGGGGTTAAAAATTGATGGGGTGATCAGTGCTGTGCTGGTCAGCCAGGGCTATGAAGGCCTGCTAGGTATTGTGGCGCAGCGCTACCGCTGGCGAAAGAGCAAACGGCAGATGGCCGAGGAGTTGCAGGAACAGCACCCGGACTGGAGCTATATGACGTGCCGTCGCAGAATTGATATGTGGCTAAGTCTGGCGGAATCGATGCTTTACAGGCCAATGTGTGACACGTTCGGCACAAATAGTGAAAGATTTTACTTGCAAAGTGAGCCATCTGGTGATTGAATTGTGATAGGCTCGGGACGTTAAAGCGAACTGAGCAGCAGAAAATATAACAAGCCCGCCACCGAGCGGGTTTTTTTATGTCCCGCACCACGCCCGGCGCATTTCAACCATTGAGCCTTTCAGAGGTGAGCCTTTGGTTATTTTGCTATTTAATTAGAAGTATCTATTCCCCACTTTAAAGCTGATTCATAAAGCATAATTTCTTCTACCGAAGCACTGCTTTCATAGATAGCCACATACTTATTTGTGAGAAATTTGATAAGCAATTCTTTGCTTATTTCTTGCTCCGGGTCTGACTGGAAGATGTCAATGACAGCTCTCCCGATAATCCAGTCTTCATCATTCATGCCAATTCCAGTGTGAGAAAAAGGCATCATGACCCTATTCCTACTGTATTGACAGGATTATCACGAAATAAGTCTCTGTGTTCCTTTGAAAATCAGAAGAGCAGGCGTGAATTCTTATGCCTGAAACCCTTTTTACTACTCCCAGCACCCCGACCCATCGGAGGTGAGAGATATGTCCCATATGAGCAAACTCGTAACCGGTGTCGCGCTCGGCACGTCCGGCGGCACAATCCTGAACGGTGTTCTGACAAAGCTAAGCCCTGATGAATGGAGCGCCGTCGGTGTACTGGCTGGTATCGCGGGCATCATCATAACCGGGCTCATTAACTGGTACTTCAAACGCAAGGTCGCTAACGCGCAGGTAAAAGCCCTGGAGAAGTACGGTCCCGCAGTCAAAGTCGGAGATGATTAAATGCCAATGACCAGCCGCCTGCGTAACAAACTCATCGCCGCCGCAGGTGGTGGTGCAATGCTGATCGCTTCCCTGTTCCTCGGCGGGCAGGATGGCGTCGAAGGGCGCAAGTACGAAGCCTATAAAGACGTTGCCGGGGTATGGACTGTCTGCGATGGCCATACGGGCCGGGATATCGTGAGAGGGAAGATCTACACCGATCGCGAGTGTGACAATCTGCTGTGGAAGGACCTGCAGCCAGCCAAGAAGACCGTTGATAGTCTGGTCAAAGCCCCGTTAAACGAGTATCAGCGTGCTGCGCTCTACAGCTTCGTCTTTAACGTTGGCTCTGACGCGTTCTCGAAGTCCACTCTGCTGCGCAAGCTCAACCGTGGCGATCATGAGGGAGCGTGCGAAGAGATGCGCCGCTGGGTTTACGCTGGTGGTATGCGCTGGAAAGGGTTGCAGAACCGGCGCGAGATGGAGCGCTCGATGTGCCTGGCGGAGAGCAAACATGACCTTTAGCCTTCGAACAGTTCTGCTCATCGCTCTCGTGGCCATGCTGCTTGGTATTGGCTATGGAGAGTTACGTTACCGGAATGGCTGGTACGCGCATGCCGACCACATTAACGCCCTGGCCGCCGATAAGCGCGCCAAAGCAGAAAAGGCTATTCAGCCTGTCGAGCAGAAAGCCGCCCAGGCCAGCGAAGAGAGCAAAATTATCTACCGAACCATAACCCGCGACGTGGTGAAATATGTCCAGGATCCGAATCGTACCGTTTGTGTTTTTGATGATGAGTCTGTCCGGCTGCGGCAACGCGCTATCGACGCTGCCAACTCCATCAGCGGATTTGATGCGGGACCCGTGCAAGGCGAGTGATGCCGGGAAGGACAGCGACGCAGATCTGCAGGCGGACATTGAGTCGGCAGAATGCCTGCGCCAGCTACGGCTCAATACTTATCGCTGGCAGGCATGGTACAAAGCGATCAGAGACTATACTTAACCATAAGCTCTGTGAGTATTCACAGTCGAAGCTTGCATAGCCCGCTTACCTGACTGCAGGGCGAAATGTCTAGGTGGCTCCTGCATTTTGCTGTTACTAAGCACAGATAAGCTAAATAAAAGGTCACGCTCAGGCGTGGCCTTTTCTTATCTGCTTCATCAGGTAATGCGACATCCTTCAAAAAAATACTGTCCTGCATTATCCGCCACTAAAGATAGGGCCTATCCTGACTGCAGCATATTGAAGCGGAGGGGATATGAAACAGCCGTTGGATTTGAACAAAGTAGCGGTATGGCAACTTACGTTCCGGTTTTCTAATGCAACTGTCCCGGACGGTACGGGCATCCACTTTGTGCGCGGGATAGAGAACGAACCGACGCGCCAGCTGTATGACCGGATCTTTGATGAAGTGGATGCAGAGCTGCGTGCTGAGTACGTTGATTATCACTTCGAGGGCTGCGACATCAGACCCGCGATAATGAAAGAATACTGACCGCCTACGGGCGGTTTTTTATTACTGAATATATGCCTGTATAGAGAGTAAATTTAAATAACCTTTCTTTGAGAAGATAACAATCGACATTAGAAACATACATATAATTAATCTTCTCTGAATCTTCTTTTCGACTCTTGTTCACTGATGTACTCAAAAGGCAGCAACTTTTCTGGTTTGCTCTCCAAAAACCAGCCCTGACTGCTGCGCTTAAGAACTGAGCCATTTGCAAAGCAAATATTACTCACACTGCGAATTAATGCGAATTTACCGTTATTAAAAGCGACCCGGTGAATGCAAATCGGATGTGAAGATTCTCCCTGAAAACGGCTCTCAACAATGCCACATGTGAGCATTACGTCGGTAATATTTTTCATGATTGCCTTCTATCTCAAAGTGTTCTGGTTACTAAAATTTTGTTTGAAGGAAGAGCGGCTTATCCTCCAATGCATTTACATTCAGATGGTAAGAAATCCAGACCGCAATACGGGCATTCAAGAGATAAGTCTTTACGCATTTTTCCTGCTTTCTGGTCTGCGATCTGAGAGCACCTGGGACAGGTAACATGTACGGGCGCTCTTTGAGCTTTCTAAGTCCGCTGGTGTACGACACGGTATGCTACTCCAAACTTTTAGACAGGAAGGTAAAAGCTACCAACAACTTATAGCTACATGAGGGGGTTAAAATCTCACAAGAAGGTTTTCAGGGTGCTTACCGTTCCTCGGGAAGAAAGAAGTGCCCACATTTCGGGCATATACAGGTAATGTTCTTACGGATTTTGCTGCTTTTTTGCTCCATTGCGTAAGAGCAGTGTGGACAGTTAACTTTAACTGGCTTATCCATGTACATTTTTAGGTCATCGAAAATAGTCATAAAATTTACTCTATAAATGTGTGGGTAATCATTGTATCCCTCCTGATTTTTATTTGCTCACTTATTGTTCAGTTATGCTTTTCGTAAGGTGAAACGGTCTATACGAAGTTTCGCACTTCCGAAAGGCGCTCAAACATGTGGGTGAGAAAACCTTTCTTTAATGCTTAATTAGCAAGCCAATGGCATCAGCTGGTAGGCATCGTAATGGCTTTAACCACAGGAAAAGAACCATGGCTAAACCGGACTGGGGCGAGCTTCAGCAGCGGTTCCTGTCCGAACATGCCGGCACCGGCGTTTCCCCCAAAGACTGGTGTGAAGCGCAGGGACTGAACTATGCCACTGCCCGCCGTCATATCAAAAAGCCCGCTGCGCAAAAATCTGCGCAAAAAAAAGTGCGCAGTGCGCAGAAGGAAAAGAGCGTAGAGGTGCTGGTAGATAGCGAGCTTACCGCCCAGCAAAAGCGCTTCGTTGCTGAATATCTCATAGACCAGAACGCCACGGCAGCCGCCTCAAGGGCAGGTTACAGCGATGCAAGTTATGGTCGTCAACTCCTCACGATTCCTCACGTTGCGCAGGCTATTGCGCAGCAGCAAAAGGCATCCCTGATGCGAACGATCGCCAGTGCTGATGAGGTGCTGGCGCAGATGTGGCAGCTCGCTACGTTCGATGCGAATGAACTATCTCAGTATCGCCGTGGTGCCTGCCGCTACTGTCATGGCTTTGCCCACAACTATCAGTGGCGCGACGTTGTTGAGTTTGAAGAAGAGACAGCGAAGGTGGAGGGCAGGGAGGGGGCAAAGCTTCCTAAGGATACCGGTGGCTATGGCTATGACCACAACCGGGAACCCAACCCGGGATGCCCGCGCTGTAACGGTGACGGCATCGGCCAGCCGTATTTCGCTGATACCCGTAAGCTGCCGCCCGTCTCCCGTCTGGCTTACTCCGGCATTAAGGTCGGTAAAAACGGCGTTGAGATCACCGCCATCAGTCGGGAGCGAATGTATGAAGCCGTGATGAAGCGGCTTGGCCTTGCGGACAGCGAGTTCGCGCAGCAGCTGCAGAAGATCGAAATCGAGCGCCGCCAGCTTGAGGTGGAAAAACTCCGCAAAGAGCTGGCGGCCGATCCCGAAGACGAAGTACCGCTGCCCGTGGCAATCAACATTAACGTCGCGGATGCTCGCGTAAGGAAAGACGATGAAGGGGATATCGCCGACCCTTAACGTGCCGCAGGCGCAGTTTCTGGCGATGCCGCATAAATTCAAAGCCTACGTGGCGGGGTTCGGTTCCGGTAAAACGTGGGTGGGCTGCGGAGGCATCTGCAAGGGGATGTGGGAACATCCCAAAATCAACCAGGGCTACTTCGCGCCGACCTATCCGCAGATCCGCGACATCTTCTACCCGACAGTGGAAGAGGTGGCGTTCGACTGGGGCCTCAAGGTCCAGATCAACGAGAGCAACAAAGAGGTCCATTTCTACGCCGGGCGGCAGTACCGGGGAACCACTATCTGCCGCTCGATGGAGAAGCCAGCCACCATTGTCGGCTTTAAAATCGGTAATGCGCTGGTGGATGAGCTGGACGTGATGCCCGCGCTCAAAGCGCAGCAGGCATGGCGGAAAATCATTGCCCGTATGCGCTATAAGGTGGATGGCCTGCGCAACGGCATTGACGTCACCACCACGCCGGAAGGGTATAAGTTCGTTTACCAGCAGTTCGTCAAGGCGGTGCGCGATAAGCCGGAGCTGGCGGCTCTGTATGGGCTGGTGCAGGCCTCCACATTCGATAACGAAGCGAACCTTCCGGATGACTATATTCCGTCGCTGCTGGCGAGCTATCCGCCGGAGCTGATTAAAGCCTACCTGCGCGGGCATTTCACCAACCTGACCAGCGGCACCATTTATCACCAGTTTGATCGTAAGCTGAACAACTGTACCGACGAAGAGCAGCCGGGCGAGCCGCTGTTTATCGGCATGGACTTTAACGTCGGCAAGATGGCCGCCATCGTTCATGTAAAGCGTGAAGGGTTGCCGCGCGCGGTGCGGGAGCTTGTGAAGGTCTATGACACTCCGGCGATGATCAAACGCATTCAGGAAGAGTTCTGGCGCTATGAGGGCGGCCGCTACGTTGCCAGCCGCCAGATTTACATCTACCCGGATGCTTCCGGCGACAGCCGTAAATCCAATTGCGCCAGCCTGACCGATATTGCTCAGCTCAAAGAGGCGGGGTTCAGCGTCATGGTTAACGCTTCCAATCCGCCGGTGAAGGATCGTATCAACTCAATGAATGCCATGTTCTGCAATGCGCTGGGCGAACGGCGTTACCTGGTCAATGTCCAGCGCTGCCCGGTCTATACGGAAAGCCTTGAGCAGCAGGTATGGGATAAAAACGGCGAGCCGGATAAAAAGGCGGATAACGACCACCCCAACGATGGTGGAGGGTATTTCATCGTGAAAGATTACCCCATCGTTAAACCAGCATACTCAATCACCATGGATACCACCTTCTGATATGGCTAATAACGACATCACCTGGGTTCGTCCTGAACACCGGGCGGCCAGTGCTGCCTGGAAGAAAATCAGGGACTTTTGCAAAGGGGCAGAGGCGGTAAAAGAACCGGGCAATAACTACCTGCCTTTGCTCGACCCTACAGACAAAAGCATGCGCAACCGCAAGCGCAACGAAGACTACCTGCTGCGGGCGGTCTACTACGCGATCACGGGCAATACCAAGATTGGCCTCCTTGGGCTGGCCTTCCGAAAGGATCCGACCTTTTCCGCGCCGGAGAAACTTAGCTATCTGCTGAAGAACGCCGACGGCGCTGGCACCAGCATTTACCAGCAGTCGCAGCTGGTGACCGAGAACGTGCTGGAGGTGGCCCGCGACGGGCTTTATGTCGATTATGCTGAGGGCAGCGGCCAGGCCATCATCCTGCGTTATCTGGCCGAGAACATTATCAACTGGCGTACGAAGCGCATTAACGGACGCGATCAGCTGGTGCTGGTGGTGCTGCGGGAATGCGTGGAGAAGGAAGATGGTTTCGCTTTCAAGGATGAGGTCCAGTATCGCGAACTGGCGCTCGAAGGGGGCCGGTTCATCTGTCGTGTGTGGCGTCGCAGCGGGGATGCGGGTTCGGGCACGTTCGCAGTCAACAGCGAATACCAGCCAAAGCCCAAAGGCAAAGACAGCTGGGACGAAATCCCGTTCACCTTCGTCGGCGCGCAGAACAACGATCCGACTATCGATGATTCACCACTCGCCGCGCTGGTGGAGATAAACCATGGTCACTTCCGGAACAGCGCCGATTACGAAGACAGCGTGTGGTTCTGCGGCCAGGTACAGCCCTACATGACGGGACTTGATGAGGGATGGCGCGATCATCTGGAAAAGAAGGGGGTTAAAATCGGCTCCCGTTCGCCGCTGCTGCTGCCCAGAGAGGGCAACTTTGGTTATGCCCAGGCGCAACCCAACATGCTGGCGAAAGAGGCTATGGACAGTAAGCGCGACTACATGGTGCAGCTGGGAGCCCGGCTCATCGAGCAGAACGCGGCGGTGAAAACCGCAACGCAGTCCAGCAGCGAGCAGGCATCGTCCACTTCTGTACTGGGGATCTGCGTCTCGAACGTATCGGAGGCCTATTCACTGGCCATCAGCTGGTGCGCGAAATATCTGGGCGTCGGCGAGCAGCAGGCAGCCTACGCAATTAATCAGGAGTTCATCGCGAAGGTCGCCGAGTCCGGCATGGTTACCGCCATTGTGAACGCCTGGCAGTCCGGTGCAATCCGCGACACTGATATGGTTCGTGCGCTGCAGAAGCTTGACCTTATCGACCCGGCAGCCAGCCCTGACGACGTCATTGACGAGCTGCACAACCCTAATCCCACCCTGATCGGCGGTAACAATGGCAACGGTAAATGACCAGCTTCGTGACGAAGCCATAGCTCACACCGTCTGGATTAGCCGTTACAGCACAGGTGTGGCAAACCGCATGGTTAAGCTGCTGAATGACGGCGACGCCGAGCTTACCGCACGGCTGCTGGTGGCGATGGACAGCCTGCCCACCAGCCAGTTTACCGTGGCCCGTCTTGAAAGTTTGCTTGGCAGCGTACGTGAGCTTAACCAGCAGGCCATCGCGGGCATGCAGACCAGCCTGGCTGATGAGCTTCTGCAGTTCGCCGGGCACGAAGCAGGCTATCAGCTGAGCCTGTTTGATAAGCTTCTGCCGCAGCGGGTGAAAGAGCGGTACCCGCTGCAGGGCATCACGCCTGAGCAGCTTTACGCGGCGGCCATGGCCCAGCCCTTTCAGGGACGTCTGTTGAGCGAATGGGCCGATAACCTTGAAGCCGACCGCATGGCTCGCGTTGTTAATGCAGTGCGCCGCGGCTACCTGCTGGGTGATACCACGGAGACCATTGCCCGGCAGGTTCGCGGGATCGCCAGCAAAGGCTATAAGGACGGCGCGCTGCAGCTCAGCCGGACCAATGCCGCCAGTATTAGCAAAACGGCTGTGAATCACCTGGCAGCCATGGCGCGGACTAATTTTGCAGAAGCCAACGGCGATGTCCTGAAAGGTAAACAGTGGCTCTCCACGCTGGACAACAAAACCACGCCGACGTGCATCATCCGTGATCGCCTGCGTTACACCCTGGACAACAAACCTGTCGGTCACAAGGTTCCGTATCTGCAGGGGCCGGGGAAAATCCATTTCTGCTGTCGTTCCACGGAGACGCTGATTACTAAATCATGGCGTGAGCTCGGGATCGACAGTGACGAGCTGGATGAAGGTACTCGCGCCAGCATGGACGGGCAGGTGCCAGCGGATACCACCTATCTTGACTGGCTGGCCCGGCAGTCGCCGCCGCGACAGGATGAGATCCTCGGGCCGGAGCGGGCCGTGCTTTACCGCGCCGGTGAGCTGAAGCTCGGGGCGATGTTCACGGACAAAGGCGAATGGATAAGCCTGGCCCGCCTTAAAGCGCTCAGTTGACCCCAACACCTTTTCACTCATGGCTGCCTCCGGGCGGCCTTTTTTATTGGGCGAGGCCCATAACATCCCAAGGGGAAACCATGTTAATCCGAAATATGCTCCTGAAATACTACGCACCTGAAGACGATGGCCAGGGCGGCGGAGGCGGCGGTACCGAAATCACGCCAGAAATTCAGAAGCTGATTGATGATCAGGTCGCAGTTCAGGTAACCGGCCTGAAAACCAAAAACTCCGAGCTGCTGGGCACGATCAAGCAGCAGAAAGATAACCTGTCCCGCTATGAAGGCATCGACCCTGATGCCGTGCGCGGCATCCTGCAGCGTTTTTCCGACGACGAAGAGGCAAAGCTTATCGCCGCCGGGAAAATTGATGAGGTGCTGGATAAACGCACCGAGCGCCTGCGCGCTGATGTCGATAAGCAGATCAAAGCGGCCAATGAACGCGCGGAAAAGGCCGAAGCCTTCTCCGGCAAGTTCCGGGATCGTGTACTCGGTGATGCCATCCGGGCGGCAGCGTCAAAAGCTGGCGCGCTGGCGGAAGCATCCGATGACCTGATCCTGCGTGCCAGAGGTACATTCCAGCTCAACGACGAAGGCGAGGCCGTAGCAGTTGATGTGAATGGCGACGTTCTGTTCGGTAAGGACGGCAAAACCCCACTAAGCCCGCTTGAATGGGCGGAGTCACTCAAGGAGACGGCACCGCACCTGTTCCCGCGTGCAGAAGGTACCGGCGCGGGCGGACACAAGCCAGGCGGTGGTGGCAGCCATAAACGTTCAGAGATGAGCGCCAGTGAAAAGGCGGACTATATCCGCAAGCATGGCCAGCAGGCCTTCCTCAAACTCCCGAAATAAGAGACTTACTCAATGGCTACAACTGTTAATAACGATCTGGTCATTTATGACGATCTGGCGCAGACCGCTTTCCTCGAGCGCCGCCAGGATAACCTTGAGGTGTTCAACACATCTTCCAATGGTGCGATTCTGCTGGATAACGAGCTGATTGAAGGCGACTTCCGCAAGCGTGCTTTCTACAAGGTAGGTGGCTCCATCGAGTCGCGTGATGTGAACTCCACCGTCAAGGTAAATGGTAAAAAAATCGGTGCAGGCGAAGCGGTGTCTGTTAAGGCACCGTGGAAATACGGTCCGTACGAAACCACTGAAGAGGCATTCAAACGCCGTGGACGTACGGTTGACGAGTTCTCTGAAGTGATCGGCGTTGATGTGGCTGATGCCACCCTGGAAGGCTATGTGAAATATGGCCTGAAGGCGTTAACGGCGGCGATCGGGGCGAACGCTGAAATGGTGGTGACCGCCGACATCGAAACCGACGGAAAGAAAACCCTGACGCGCGGTCTGCGCAAATACGGCGACAAATTCAACCGCGTGGTGCTGTTCGTCATGCACTCCGCTACCTACTTCGACATCGTGGACGAGGCGATCGCCAGCAAGATTTACGAAGAAGCGGGCGTGGTGGTGTACGGCGGCCAGCCGGGCACCCTGGGTAAGCCGGTGCTGGTGACCGATACCATGGATGCCGCCGCCATTCTGGGGCTGGTGGCCGGTGCGGTGACCGTGACCGAATCGCAGGCGCCGGGCTTCCGCTCCTACGACATCAATGACCAGGAAAACCTCGCGGTTGGCTACCGTGCGGAGGGTACGGTGAATGTTGAACTGCTGGGCTACAGCTGGGATACGGCCAAAGGTGAGAACCCGGATCTGACCGCCATCGGCACGGCCGGTAACTGGAAGAAGCATTTCACCAGCAACAAGTCCACTGCAGGTGTGCTGATCAAGCTGGGAACCGCCCCGGGGGAGTAACACTGTCAGCGGATAAAACCTCCGCCACTGCTGACAGTACCGATGCGGTTACCTTTTCCCTGAAATATACCCGTAACGGCGCGGGCGTGTCCGGAGCAGCTGTCGCCTGGTCGTCTACTGGCGGAACGCTGAGCACTGAGGGATCGCAGACTGGCTCTGCCGGTGGCGCCACGGTGAAACTCACTTCTGATACCGCCGGAACGTTCACCGTGACGGGAATGGTCGATGGTGGGGCGCAAACCAGTGAAGAAATAACTTTCACTGCTCCTGCCGGAGAGTAACTGACGGGGCGCAAGCCCCGTTTCTTTGGGTGCAACGATGATCATTACCGATACCACTTCACCAGCCATGAACAGCTACGCGGACGAGGCGGATTTGAGAGCCTTCGCAGAACTACGCGATATCACGCTGCCGGAAAAGATCGCGCCGTTGCTCATCAAAGCAATGGATTACCTGGAGGGGCTGGACTGGGCAGGCTGGCGGAACAAACCGAATCAGGCGCTGGCGTGGCCGCGCGCTGGAATCATCCTTGACGGATACGAGCTGCCTGCCGGTGAGGTACCGCGTCAGGTTGTTACCGCGCAGTGCATGCTGGCGGTTGAGGCGATGGATGGCGAGCTGCTGGGCAGTATGCGTGAGGCGGCCGTGAAGTCCGAGCGCGTGGAGGGTGCCGTAACCACGACGTATGCCGTCGCTGACGGTGGGGTGTTCAGACCGTCATACCCGGCGGTGATAGCTTTGCTTGGCGAGCTGGCTGGTGGTCGTGGCTATGCAGTAAATACATTTGCGGAGCGTGCATAACATGCCTGATTTAACGATCGTACCATTCAAGCCAAAGCCTGAATCCGGTACCGATAATGCTGAAGTGATCCGACTGCTCACCGACGCCCTGGAACATGCCCGTAAAGGCTCATGCCATAGCGTAGCGCTGCTGCTTATCGACGGCGACGGTAACGCGCTGGATTGCTGGCACAACGGCGGCCGGCCTTATGTCCTCGTCGGGGCACTGGAGTCGCTGAAGCTGGATTTCATCAACGCCAACATTGAGCGCCGTTAATATGCCTGTTAACTACACCCGCATGAAAGCCACCAGCACGCGTCTGCTTACTGAGAACGGCGCGGCTTACCCGGTAAAGCGCAAGGGATCGGTAAAGGTCACCGGCGGCGTTGAGCATCGCGAACCGGATAAGACCTTCACTGCCATCGGCGTGCGGACTGAGTATAAACCCGGCGAAATTGACGGTACGGTCATCATAAACGGCGACACGCGCATTGTGTTTACCGCTGATACCGAGCTGCGCACCGGTGACATGGTGGATGTGGACGGCAAGTGGTACCGCATTGAGAAGCCTAACCCGGTTAAGCCTGGCAAACTGCTGCTGTGCTTCCGCGCTCAGCTGAGGGCATAGCATGTCAGATAGCCAGGCGTTTATGGTGTCCATTAATGCGTTCGTTAGCCAGGCAAAGGAGCGACAGGAGGAAGTGGTGCGCGTGGTCGGCATCAAAATCCTGGCGCGGCTGGTGCAGATGTCGCCTGTCGGCAATCCAGAGCTGTGGGCAGTCAACCAGACGGCGGCAGCCTATAACGCGGCGGTCTCCGAGCACAACAGCCAACTGCGGCAGAATCCGGACAACCTGACTAAAGCAGGGCGGCTGCGGCCGGGTCGTAAGGTTAACGACAGCATGGACCTGAAGGCACCGCCGGGCTATACGGGCGGGCGTTTTCGCGGCAACTGGCAGGTGTCGTTTGACCGGCGGGCAACGGGCGAGACAGGGCGCATTGATAAGGCTGGCCACGAGACGATCGCCGCAGGTAACCTGGTGCTGGAGCAGTTCAAAGTCGGTACCACGGCGGTCTATTTCTGCAACAACGTCCCGTATGCCTACCCGCTGGAGATGGGGCATTCGAGTCAGGCGCCTGGCGGCATGGTGCGCATCACCGCCGCCGAGTTCCAGCGGTACTTCAGCGAGGCAGTCAGCGAGGTTAAAAATGATACCGGACATCACAACGGCGCTTGAGTCGATGCTGGGTCTGTGGGCTGACGGCGAGGGCGTGCCGGTGGCGTGGGATAACATTCAGTTCGACCCGCCAGGCGACGGACTGTATCTGATCTCCCATGATATGCCTGCGCAGCCGTACAGCATCGATATAGCGGGTGGCTGCCGGGTCTACCCCGGCGTGTATCAGGTCACTGTCGTCGCGCCAGCGGGTGGCGGCAAATCACAGGCCAGAGCGCTGGCCCGCCGCGTCGCGGGCTTGTTCCCGGAGAACCAGGAGATCCCCGGCGACGGCTTTACCGCCTGGGTGACATCACCGCCCGCCATCTACCCCGGCATACCGGACGGCGTGTCCTATTCCATCCCCGTCAGCATCAACTACCGGGCTGATATCTCAGCCTGATCATCCCCACCGGCTCTGCCGGTTTTATATTTCTACATGGAGAATCCCTATGGGCTTCGCATTACCTAATGGCGCCACGGTATTCGTCGGCTCGAAACTCGCCACGCCTGTGGCGGTGACGGGCGTCAGCAATGCCGCAGGCGCCGTCTTTACCGTCGCAAACGGCCACGGCCTCGCTGTGGGCGATGTGGTGCTGGTTTCCAGTGGCTGGGCTCTTATTGACAGCCTGGTGGCCCGCGTCACGGCGCAGACGACCACCAGCGTGACGATCGGGGTGATTAACAGCACCGATACCAACTTCTTCCCGGCTGGCTCCGGCATCGGTTCACTGAGTAAAGTAGCCGAATGGACTGAAATCCCGCAAATCACTGAGGTTGCTCAGTCTGGCGGCGACCAGCAGTACACGCAGATCCAGTTCCTCGCCGATGACCGCCAGCGCAACCTGGCGACCTACAAGGCTGCCAAGTCTCAGAATATTACGATGGCGCATGACTCTACTTTGCCGATTTACAGCGTGCTGTCAGCTGCCGATCGTTCCGGCGATACGCTGCCGCTGCGCATGTACGTGCCGAAAGCAAAGGAAATGCGCTACTGGTCGGCAAAGGCATCGTTCGATCCTATGCCGACAACCTCTGTAAACAACGTCGAAACGGTGCAGCCAGCTTTTGCCATTCAGTCGCGTGACATGACGTTTTACAAAGACGCCGCCCCGCAGGCGGCAGCGTAATCAAGTCCGTTAACTGGCCCGTCAGCGGGCCTTTCTTTTTGCCGAGGAATACATGGCCACTAAATTTCAGCTGCAACCAAAACCCACGTTTAAAGTCGACGTTAAGATCCCGCGTGCCGGTGACGATGACGGGGTAATTACCTTCACCTTCCGCCACAAGCCGATAAAGGAGCTGGCCGCGCTTGAGACGATGGAAGGCAAAACCGCCGTTGATTTTCTGGTGGAGATCACCGAGGGCTGGGCACTGCCTGACGCGTTCAGCCAGGAAAATCTTGAAGTGCTGCTGGACAACTACCCGGGCGCGATGAAAGCGATCGTCAGGACCTATTACAGCGAACTGACGGGTAACCGCGAAAAAAACTGATAGCGGTTGCCTCGGCGTTTTATACGCCTGAACCCTCCACCGAAGACCTGGCCGCATTCGGCCTGAGCGCTGACGACTACACCGAAGAAGAGCAGACCGTTGAGGTATGGCCGGATGTCTGGCCTGCTTTCGCCGTCTTCCAGTCAATGGGCACCCAGTGGCGTACAGGCATGGGCGGCATCACCGGGCTGGATTACAACGTGCTGCCCTGGCTGATGAAGCTGAACGGGGTGGAGGATGAGGCAACCGCGTTAACAGACATCCGCGTGATGGAAAGCGCGGCGCTGAAAATTGTCCATCAGGGGGCGTAATGTCTGATATTGCAACGATTTCGCTCCGGGTGAATACCGCCGAGCTGGAGCGCGGGAATAAGGCGCTGGACGATTTCCAGCAAACGGCCGGCGGCGCGGCAAACAAGGCCGATGATCTGAACTCGGTATTTCGCGCGGGTGCATCCGATCAGAAAAAGAATACCCAGAGCCTGAAAGAGCAGCAGCAGGAGCTGCAGAATCTGCTCAACAAAATCAGTCCTGTTAACCGCGCAATGAACGAACTGGAGACGCTGCAGGCGTCGCTGGCGGGCTTTCGCGGCAAGGGACTATTGGGGGATGAGGATTTCGGGCGGTTCAGCGCAGTGCTGGATACCACCCGTAATAAACTTTTTCAGGTTATGGAGGCCGAGACCGCTGAAGGACAGGAGCGTCTGAAGCTGGCTCAGGAGACTGAGCGCGCCAGCGCGGCGCAGAACACTTTCCTGAAAAGCCTGGCCGAACAGGCGGCAACCTTTAGGGCGTCGAAATCAGACGCCCTGGAGTACAAAGCGGCGCTGATGGGTATGTCTGAGGAAGCCGCTCCGCTTATCCAGCAGATCCGGCAGCGTGAGCTGACCATTGCCAGCGAAGCCGAGCAGAACAGGCTGGCTGCGCAGGAGCTGCGTGAAAAACAGGCCGCTGAACGACAGGCGGCTGCCGAGGCGTCGCGCCTACAGTCGCAGAACGACAACTTCGTTGAGTCGCTGCGCAACCAGGCGCTGGCCGTTGGCAAAACCCGTGCCGAGCTGCTGGAGCTCAAAGCGGCGCAGATGGGGCTGCAGCAGGAGACTGCGCCGTATATTGCTGTACTGAAGGAGCAGGAAGCCGCGACAATTCGGGACGCCGCGAACAAGAGGATTGCAGCCCAGCAGTCACGGATGCTCAAGCAGACTATTGCCGAGCTGGAAGCAGCAGAGCGGGCTGAAGCCGCCGAGGCACAGCGAGCGCAAGCTATCCGCGATTCGTTCACTCGAGCACTGGAAGAGCAGACTGTGGCGATCGGAAAAACCCGGACCGAACTGCTGGAAATGAAGGCCGCACAACTGGGTGTGTCACAACAGGCAGCTCCGTTTATCGCGAAACTGCGCGAGCAGGAAATTATGATGAATGGCGGGCGGGTCAGCGCGGGACAGTATCATCAGGCCCTGCGTCAGCTTCCGTCGCAAATCACTGATGTCGTAACCTCGCTCGCATCGGGTATGCCCGTCTGGCTGGTGGCTATCCAGCAGGGCGGGCAGATTAAAGACTCGTTCGGCGGCATTGGCAACACCCTCCGCGCACTGGGCGCGCTGATTACCCCGGCAAATGTTGCTCTTGGCCTTCTGAGTGGCGCGGCTGTAGCTGTCGCCATTGCGGTTTATAAGGGGCAGGGATTTCTCAGTGAATTCAATAAAGCGCTGGTGCTGACCGGAAGCCGTGCCGGTCAGACGGCCAACGGTCTGCTGGCCATGTCTGAGGCAATCAGCAAATCCGGCTCGGCGTCGTTTACCTCTGCGGTGGACTCGGTCACAGCACTGGCTAAAGCCGGGGCTAATCTGGGAGAAAACTACCAGAGTGTTGCGACTTCAATCGCCAGCCTGAACAAGACCACCGGTACCAGCGTGGATGAGCTCGCCAGCGCATTCGGGAAAATCACCAGCGATCCGGAAAGCGGCCTGAAGGCTATGGCCGAACAGTATGGCAATGTCTCGGCTGCCCAGCTGACCTACGTCCACTCGCTTCAGGAAGCCGGGAAATATACCGAAGCGCTGAACTATGCAAACAGTTTGGCGGCAAACGGCTTCCATGAGATGGCATCTAGCATTCAGCAGAATATGGGGTACCTCGAGCGGGCCGCTAATTCTGTCGGCAGCGCGTTTTCATGGATGTGGAACAAGCTGCTTGATATCGGTAAGCAGGACTCCCTGCAGCAGCAACTGGCCGATGCAACCAGCCGTCTGTATGACCTCGACAAAGCCCTTAAATCGGGCCTGCGCGGGCAGCAGCGGGTTGGTGCCCAGTATGCCTATGACGAGGCGAAAAAGGCTGTCGATTCGCTGACGCAACAGCTTCACGCTGAGCAGCGAAAATCCGAGGAGCAGCAAAAGCAGACTAACCTGCAGCGAACCTCGATCCTTAACCAGCAGCATTTCCAGTCACTGTCAGATGCCGGATTAACCAAAGAGCAGCAGCGAACGGCGGAATACAAACGTCTGAACGACTATATTGCGCAGCGGAAAAGCCTTAATCAGTCACTGAGCAAAGAAGAAATTGCGCAGATCAAAAAAGGGATTGAAGAGCGATATAAAGACCCCAAAACGCCTAAAGCCAAAGGGGTGACAGTTGCCGCCGGCGATCGCGCCGAAGATTCTGCCCAGGCCGAACTGCTGGCCCTGCAGGCACAGCTGAAAACGCTGCAGGATCACCGCTCGGTCAATGACACCATCAGCCAGCAGCGTAAGGACCTGTATGCCACACAGTCAAAGTTCGCCGTTCTGGAAGAGGCAGCCCGCACCCGGCAGATGTCGAAGCAGGAGCAATCCCTGCTGGCCAGTAAAAATCAGGTGCTGGCGCTGGCGCGCCAGAAGGCCCTGCTGGGTGACCAGATCACCGCACAGGAGCAGCTGAACAAGCGCATGGACACGGCCAGCAAATATGTCACGCAGATGGCAGAAAAGCGGGCCGGGCTTGAATCAGGCGCAACGATGAGCGACAGGCTGGCAAGCAGTCAGACGGCGCTCTCTCAACTGCGCAGTGGCTGGATTAATGCTGGCGGCAGCCTTGAGGATGAGGGGTACCAGAAGGAGCTCAAAGCTGCTAACGACTACTACGAAGCGGAGGATAAGCTTCGCGGTGACTGGCGGGCTGGCTTTAAGAAAGGCTGGTCCGAATACCTGGATTCGGAGACAAACGTCTATGCCTCCATGCAGAGCGTGGCGCAGTCAGCGTTGGGCGGCATCTCCGACATGATGACTAACCTCGTGACCACCGGCACAGCCAGCTTCAAAAGCTTTGCCGCATCGATGATGAAGATGATCGCAGATGTCATCAACAGACTGCTGGTGGCCTATGCCGTACAGTCCGCCCTGGGGTGGGTAACCGGCAGTGTCAGCGGGGGTGGTGGAAGCACTCCCTCCGGATCATATACGGCAGCCGCTGCGAATGTTGGCTTTGATGGCGGGGGTTATACCGGTCCCGGCGGTAAATATGAGCCTGCAGGTATCGTCCATAAAGATGAGTTTGTTTTCACCAAAGAGGCCACAGCTGCAATAGGCGTGGACAACCTCTATGCCATGATGCGCAGTGCTCAGGGTTACGCCAGCGGTGGGGTTGTCGGTCGGGCCCCCATGTTCGGCCTGGGCAATAACGCAGGCGCGGCCAGTACGGCACCAGTGATACAAACCACCGTACACGTCGATGCTAATGGCAATGCTTCAGCGCAATCAGAAGGCTCTGGCGATGCAATGGGCAGGGCGCTGGCGGCGGAGATGCAGAATGCAGCCACCCAGATAGTGCAGAAGCACCTGAAGAACGGCGGACTGATTTATAACTTCGTCAAAGGCCGGTAGCCCACTCAGATGGGCTTTTTTTATGGAGTAAACATGGCAGTTGAAACCTACCGATGGCCTGTGCAGCTGGGCGGCGGTGCTATTGAGTACGAACAGGCGATCCGCTCTGCTCAGTTTGGCGACGGTTATGAGCAGGTCGCTGATAACGGCATTAACTCCACAGCCATACAGGTCCCGATGAAATATGTCGGCAAGGACTCTGAGGCTAATGAGATCCGCGCCTTCCTGCTTGCCCACACAGTCAAGGCGTTCATTATCACCCCGCCGGGAGAGGAGAAGGGCCTTTATCGCGTCGTGGCTAATTCAGTGCGTAAGAATCTCATCAGCAGCAACGTTGCGGAACTGACGTTCACTATCAGGCGTGCATATGGAGTATTCGCATAATGGCTCTGGTCGATCAGGCAGCAAAACTGGCACCCGGTGGCAGGGTGCGATTAATCAAGGTGGATGCGTCAGAATTTAGTGGCGGGATCCACCGCTTCCATTACAGTCCGTTCCCGCATACCCCTGAAGAAATTGATGCGGCGAACGGAGACGAAGACAAACTCGGGCCAAAACCCATTATCTGGGATGGTGAGGCCTATGAGTTCTGGCCGTTCCAAATGTCAGGCCTTGAGCTTTCAACAGACCAGGCGGCAGAGCCTGATCTCAGCGTGTCGAACCTCGACGGCCATATAACGGCGCTGTGTCTGCAGTTCCGGGATATGGTCAACGCGAAGGTGAGCATTATCGACACCTATGCCGTCTATCTCGATGCCGTGAACTTTCCAGGCGGTGTTAACCCGACCGCTGACCCCACAGTGTTCTCTCTGCAGACCTTCTGGCTTGATACCAAAACCGCTGAGCATGACGAAACAGTGGCGTGGGCTATGAGCAGTCCGGCGGACCTGCAGGGGCTGGTTATACCCACCCGGCAGATCACCTCGCTGTGCGAATGGGCGATGCGCGGCCAGTACCGAAGCGGCGATGGCTGTACCTACAACGGCACGGCGTATTTTGACGCCAAACGCAATCCTGTTGCTGACCCGGCGCTGGATTCGTGCGGCGGCTGCCTGAGCGACTGCCGCAAGCGGTTTGGTGCGGGACTGGCTGAACCCAATACCGCAATCCTCGATTTCGGTGGCTACCCCAGCACGGTTCTGATTTCCCGATAAGGTTTCCCCATGAACAAAACGATAATGGTAGCCATCCGGTCGCATGCACTGGAGGAGGCGCCACGCGAGTGCTGTGGCTTCGTTATTCAGGCGGGCCGCCGCCAGCGCTACGTCCCGGTAACGAACAGCCACGAAGACCCGACAGAGCATTTCCGCATCGATGGTGAGCACTGGGCGAATGCCGAAGATACCGGCACGATTATCCGCGTCATTCATTCGCACCCGGGCGACGGCGCGCGGCCTATCCCGTCCGATCTTGATCGCCAGCAGTGCAACAACTCCGGTGTTGTGTGGGGCATCTATGCGCCTGACAGCGACGAGTACGCCGAAATAACGCCCGAAGCGATACCGCTGATTGGTCGCCCGTTTATTCTGGGTTCCCATGACTGCTGGGGCCTGATAATGGACTGGCACGCCACGCAGGGCGTTACGCTCAGTGACTTCCGCGTGGATTACCCCTGGTGGGAAAGCCAGTACCCGGACAACCTCTATTTCGACCACTGGGAGAAAGAGGGGTTCGTTGAGTGTGACCCAATACCCGGGTGCATGGTCATCATGCAAGTGCAGGCTGATAAGTGGAATCATGCCGGGATCATTACCGAAGACGGCGCTCTGCTGCACCACCTGTACGGCCAGCCGTCATGCGTCACGCCTTACACGCGTGGTTATTTCAAAGATCGGACGATGATATGCGTTCGCCATAAAAACTTACCGAAGGAGATAAAACCGTGGCGCGTTTAACCACTATCCGCCTGTATGGCGCTCTCGGCGCGCGGTTTGGCCGCGTTCACCGTCTGGCAGTCCAGACCTCAGCCGAAGCGGTGAAAGCTCTGTGCGTCAACTTTGATGGATTTGAAAGCTATCTCATGAACGCGAAAAAAAATGGCATGGTCTTCGCCGTGTTTCGGGGTAAGCGCAACATCGGGGTAGAGGACTACCAGAACCTTGGCGGCAATAACGATATCCGCATTGCACCGATAATGGAGGGCGCTAAAAAGGCCGGGGTGTTCCAGACCATCCTTGGTGCAGTTATGGTTGTGGCTGGAGCTGTGGCTCTTTTTGGATTCGGCCAAGCGTGGGGGACCACTTTAATGATATCTGGTGGGACAGCGATGGCTGGAGGGGTTTATCAGATGCTCTCTCCTCAACCCAAAGGCTTGCAAGGGCGAGATGATCCTGATAATAGACCTTCGTATGCCTTTGGCGGTGCAGTCAACACCATCGCAATGGGTAACCCAATTCCAGTCCTTTACGGTGAACGTGAGATTGGTGGTGCGATTATCAGCGCTGGTATCGTAGCTGAAGATATTTAATACATGCCCATATTTGTAATGGCTGACCCCAGGATCTGAGGGTGATAGGATTAGCTTGTTTTTTCAAATTGAGAATATGGAAATGAAAAAAATACTTCTGGCAATGGTAGTTTTAGGATTGACGGGGTGTGCTACCAAACCTGTTACTAATGAACAAGCAAAGGATGTTCCAGCCTCACAGATCATTGATAAGACGATGCTTTCTAAAAAGGAGAATACAGGGGCAGTTATTATCAAACGTGACTCTGGGTTTATGGGTAGCGCTTGCCTGACAAGGGTTTATATTGACGGCAAAGAAATTGCTGATTTGGACACCTCCGAAAAGGTCACTATCTATCCATTGGTAGGGGATCATATTTTCAGTGCATGGCCAAAAGGGTTATGTGGTGGTGGCATGAGTGAACAGTCGGGGAAGGTAAATACGGATAAGCCATTAATGTACCGTGTTGGTTACGGCACAAACGGAGATTTCGGCATTTACCCTACTGCATTTTAAATTCTCTAAACCTCTTTGAGCCCGCGTAATGCGGGTTTTTTTATTACCTAAAAATCATAACCCGCTTCGGCGGGTTTTTTTATGGACGCAATATGGCAACGATCACTGGTGCGAAGGGTGGCAAACAAAAGCAGCACACGCCTGTAGAACAGCCTGACAGCGCCCAGTCGATGGCGCGTTGTCGCATGCTGCTGGCGCTGGGTGAGGGAGAGTTCGCTGGTGGCCTAGACGCCACACGCATTTACCTGGACGGTACGCCGCTGGGCAATGCTGATGGGAGCATGAATTTCGAAAATGTGTCCTGGGACTTTCGCCCGGGTACCCAGATGCAGGATCCTATCCCCGGCTTCCCGGCGGTGGAGAACGAAACCACCATTGGCGTATCACTGACGAACGCCACGCCCTGGACACGCGCATTAAGCAATACCCAGATTGACGCCGTGCTGGTCCGGATCGGCATTAACGGTCTGCAGCAGCAGGAAAACGACGGCGATATTGTCGGTACCTCTGTTACGTATCATATCGATGTGGCCACGGATGGTGGCTCTTATGAAACGGTCATGACCAAGACGGTGACCGAAAAACTCAGCTCCCTTTACGAGCTCACGCACCGCATTAATCTGCCTAAGGCCAGCACGGGCTGGCAGATCCGCGTCGTGCGCGATACCGCCGACAGTACCAGCCAGCTGCTGCAGAATAAGACGCAGGTGCAGGCCATTACCGAGGTGATTGATGCCCGTCTGCGTTATCCACATACTGCGCTACTGTACGTCTCCTTTAACGCAAAGTCGTTCAACAGCATTCCGAAAATCTCCAGCAGGCCAAAAGGCCGTATTATTCGCATTCCCTCAAACTACGATCCGATAGCGCGGACCTATAGCGGCACATGGGATGGCACGTTTAAGTGGAGCTGGTCGAATAACCCGGCATGGATCTGGTTTGATGTCCTGACCGAGCCGCGCTTTGCGCTGGGGCGACGCGTCACGCCGGATATGCTGGATAAATGGGAGCTTTACCGCATCGCTCAACGCTGCGATCAGCTGGTTCCGGACGGCAAAGGGGGCAGCGGCACAGAGCCGCGCTTCATGTTCGACGTCTACATCCAGTCGCAGGCCGATGCATGGCAGGTGATCAAGGATATCGCTGCCGGCTTCAATGGCATGACGTTCTGGGGCAATAACATGTTCAATGTTGTCTCTGATATGCCGGTCGATACCTCGAAGCTGCAGATCCTCACCCGCGCCTCGGTGGTGGATAAACCCACATACTCCAGCGGCAGCGAGAAGAATCGTTATTCCAGCGCACTGATTAATTTCAGCGACCCGGATAACCACTATCAGGACCGCACCACGGCAGTGATGTTCCCTGACCTGGTGAAGCAGTTCAAGTTTAAGCAGACGCAGATAACGGCTATCGGCTGTACCCGTGAGAGCGAGGCGCAGCGGCGCGGTGGCTGGGCGGTCTATTCCAACTACCTTGACCGCATCATTACCGTCCAGACGGGACTGGACGGCGTTGCCTTTATGCCCGGGACCGTGTTCGCCTTTGCAGATGAACGCGTTTCTGGCCGGGTATACGGCGGGCGCATAACAGATTATGACGCATCCATCCGGGCGATTACCACTGACCGGGGCACCAGCGCAGTACCCGGCGATACACTGATGACCCGTACCCAGGGCGGTACCGTGGAGAGCCGCATCATCCAGGCGGTAAACGGCAGCCAGCTTATTGTGTCCACCCCTTTCATCGGGGCGCCAGCGCCGGATGCGGTCTTTGTCATCGATGCAGGGCAGTTGCGCCTGCAATATTTTCGGGTGACTAACCTCAGGTACAACGACGAGGAAAACACCTTTACCATTACCGGCGCTGAGTACAACACCTCGAAATATGATGCCGTGGATAATAATGCGCGGCTGGATGTGCCGCCGATCAGCCTTATCCCCACCGGGCTGGTGGCGCAACCGGGTAACGTCACGATCTCTGGCTATGATACCGTTCGCCAGGGGCAGCGCGTGGCCACACTGGTGGCAACATGGGACGCGCCGCTGGATAAAAACGGCAAACCTCAGGCCGATGTGGTTGCCTACCAGACGCAGTGGAAACGCGGGGACAACGAGTGGATTAACACTCCGGAAACAGGGCTGAGAAGCATTGAGGTACCGGGCATATTCGCAGGCGATTACCTGGTGCGCGTCCGGGCGATCAACTCCGGCGGCGCATCCAGCCTGTGGGCCACTTCGACCCTTACTCACCTCACCGGACGCACTGGTGATGTGCCGAAACCCGTCGGGCTGGCCGCCACGGATAATGTCGTTTTCGGCATCAACATCACCTGGGCATTTCCGGCAGACAGCGGCGACACGCTGAGCACCGAAATCCAGTACAGCGTGACCGCTGACGGCGAAAAGCCTGTGCTGCTCGCCGCAGTGCCTTATCCGCAGCAGCTTTACCAGCAGATGGGACTCAGGGCCGGGCAGGAGTTCTGGTACCGGGCACGGCTGGTGGATCGTATCGGTAATCAGTCCGGCTGGACCGACCTGGTGCGCGGGCAGGCGAGCATCGACGTCTCTGACATCACTGACGCCATTCTTGAGCAGATCAAAGACACGACTGTTTTCCAGGACCTGATCGAGAACGCCGTAGAGACAAGCCAGACCGTTGCGGACATGGCCGCATCGATAGCCGAAAATGCCGATCAGCTGGCGGCGGCCGTCGGCGCAAACCGGGAAACCGCCGAGGGCGTTATCCAGAATGCGCTGGCTATCTCCGAAGTTGTGTTCCGCCAGTCTGCCCAGCAGGGGGCAAACACCGCGCAGTTTGAGCAGCTGCGCGAAGTGATAGCCACCGAGACGGAGGCCCGGGTTACCGACGTTACCCGCCTTGAGGCGTCAACGGAGGAGAACGCAGCGGGCATTACCGAAGTGCGCCAGGCGATCGCTACCGAGGAAGAGGCGCGGGCAACGGCAGTTAACCAGCTGACGGCAGCCACGAAAACCGCGTCTGATAAAGCTGATGCGGCAGCGGATGCGGCTGGCGCTGCTACTGAGCAGGTGGAGCAAAACACGGCAGCGATCACCGAGCTGGATCAGGTGGTCACGACGCTGGACAGCGCTACGGCCTCCCGGTTCGATGAACTGGAGGGCCAGACATCGGAGGCCAGCGGCGGCGTGCAGAATACGGCGATCGCCCTGATTCAGAATACGCTGGCGCAGGTCAGCGCCAGGCGAACCCTGACAGCGGTGAATGCCGCAAACAGCGCCCAGATTGACCGGATCGATACGGTTGCAGCCAGTGACCGTGAGGCCTCGGCACAATCGCTGCTGCAGATGTCCTCCCGGGTTGATGGCGCAGTCGCCTCGATCAACAGCGTCAGCCAGACGGTAGCTGATTACCGGCAGTCCACGGCATCACAGATCACCTCCCTTACAGCCACAATTGGGGGCGTGAGTTCGGCGGTGACGACAAACGCCCAGGCGGTTGCAAACCTCAACGGCGGCCTGAACGCGATGTACAGCATCAAGGTGGGCGCAGATGTTAACGGGGTGCAATATGCCGCCGGGATGGGTCTGGGCGTCGAGAACACACCTGCAGGTATGCAGAGCCAGGTTGTTTTCCTTGCCGACCGGTTCGCGGTGATGAGCTATGCAGGCAGCACGGTAACGCTGCCGTTTGTCATTCAAAACGGGCAGACCTTTATCCGCGATACCTTCATTCAGGACGGCACAATCACCAACGCCAAAATCGGCGCATACATCCAGTCGTCGAACTATGTTGTCGGCACGCTGGGATGGAGGATTGATAAAAACGGGACTATCGAGATAAACGGCGGGGTAGCGGGCCATGGCAGGCTGGTTATTACCAATAACCGCATCATTTCGTATGACCAGTACGGACGCGTGGCTGCGGTTATGGGGCAGAGACTGTAATGCAGACATTTATCGCTGGAACCAGCTTTGATGCCATCAACTCGATGGCTGTTAACTACGTAATGGATGTTCTGGATATTTCCGGCACGGGCAGCAAAAGCTATCCTGCGGGATGCACCTATCAGGCGTCGTTAATTATCGAGTCGGTGGTGCAGGTAATGCCTACAACTAATCCGTATCAGATTAACATTTCAGGGAATACGGTTTCGTGGAACGTTGCCACGCCGATCCGGCTGGTCGTGCTGGCTACGCCAAATACTGGTACCGACAGCAGCTATTTTGGGCACTCACTGTACTCATATGATGCTTATGGGAACAAGACAGTAAAATTAGCGCCGGATTTTGTGCCGTTCTGTCTGGTCAACGTAATTGACGTTCCTCCGGGTAGCCAGAACATTCAGTCTTTAGTCCCGCTTGGTCAGAAGATCGTGACATTTATCCGGGCCCGCGACGGCGATGCAAGGATGCCGACCTCCTTTTACCAGCAGTACAATGCGGGGGGCAATTACGGATTCTCGTTCGTGCAGACGGGCGGCATGACGCAAACGGGCTGCCGGATGTATATCTTCTCAAACTACCTGGTCAACATCCCTACGCATGGCTTTTTCGTTTACCGGGACGGCGCTATGGTATGGCACAGCAACTGCCTGCCGCTGAACATGCAACTTTTGGCGGGGGATGCAACGTCGGGATCCCCAATGGCAGTTACTCCCGGCATCACCTCCGGGATTTATATTCCCCAGGACCCATCGAACCCACAGTACGGTGGCTACCTGAATATGAACTGTTCCAGCGCGGGTATTTCTAATGGCGTCTGGAAAGCATCCTCAGCGGTGGTCTATTCCAGTAGGATTATTTCGTCCAGTGAGGCCGCTTCGTTTAAGCCGTGGGCTATCAGCGGCAGAGTGGGGCTCATCGACTGCAGCATCTACGATCAGTATTACCCGTACGCGCTCGGGCTGATTTAGCCCGCCTGAAAAATCTTTCATTCCTCACAGAACCCGCCGCGCGCGGGTTTTTTTATGTCCGGAGAAAACATGATTTACACCACTGGCACGATCGCCGGCAGCGGCAACACGCTCACCGGTACCGGGACTAATTTCGCAGCAGCGGGCAGCCTGATCCGCAACGGCTGCACCGTCATTGTTTTGACCAGCCCGCCGCAGGCATTCCAGATTACCGGCGTGACCAGCGCCACGCAACTGGCGGTGACGCCTGCTGTAAATCCGGCAATCCCGGCGGGGACCCGCTATGCGATTCTGCTCAGTGACAGCAAAAGCCTCGATGGCTTCGCGCTCGACCTCGCTGAGACGTTTGGCATGTATCAGGCATACATGAGCGGGTTCGGCGATGTTATGACCGGTTCCGGGAGCGTGACGATAACTATTAACGGTGTGGCTGTCACCGTGCCTGCGCAAAAATCGCTTGTTCAGAAGGGGGCTAATGGGGCAGCACCTGTTGAATCCGGTGGTACGGGGGCGACGACAGCTGCGCAGGGGCTGAAGAACCTGGGAGGCCTGCCGCTGGCGGGCGCGTCGGCGTTAACCTCCCGCTACCGCTTCGATGCCGGTCCCACAGGTGCGGGCATTACCTACGACTCGGTCCCGTTCGCAGGATATGCTGGGGTTCATCAATACTGGAACACTGCTCCTATAGCATTTAACGCGGATGTTAAAAACGATGGTACATTCGCACCATGCCTGAACCACCGATATTTCTACGCCGGAGTGTCAGCCGGAACATTCTACACCGGGATGTATATTACTCGGGGCGGGCAATTTTATCAGATCGGCCACACCGCCGAAGATGGAACTCATACCGCAAGCTGGCAATTTAACCGGGCCGGGAATGCGGTTGCAAACAGTGGTTCATGGGTTAGTGCTTCGGACGAACGCATCAAGGATAAGATTACCCGGATCGAGGACCCTCTCGACAAGATGCTTGCGCTAAAGGGTTGTACGTGGGTGCGTAAAGATACCGGGAGCTTCGGCATCGGCTTTATCGCGCAGGATGTAGAGAGGATCTTCCCCGACGCTGTAACCATCAGCGGGATGCCCCTTACAATGGCCGACGGTAGTGAAATTAAAGACGTGCGTTGCCCGGACACACCTGGTGTGGCCGCTGCGCTGCACCATGAGGCCATTCTGGCCCTGATGGATGAAAATGAGGCAATCAGAGAGGACAATAAAAAAATTCATGAAGAGCTGGATGCCCTGAAATTACTGGTTCAGCAACTAACTGGCTCGGCTGAAGAGCAAAATCGATAGGCCGCACCGTATTGCGGTTTATATCTTGCTGGCTCGAGAAATATGTCAGGCTTACTGATCGTGCGGGCTAACTGAACATACGTGAGAACCCATCACGCACGTAAGATAGTTGACTAAGCCCTGCATGAGCAGGGCCAACGACAGCTATGAGCGAAAAGCGGACATACACAATAACATCCGCCTTTCATTCGCTATTTTTCCTTTTTAACCAGAAGGTATGACCTGATGAAAAAAAATCTGTCAATATTCATTATCTGAACGAATAATGGCGCAAATATCCAGCATCAGATTATGTGCTGCCTGGCTATTGCCTCCAGGCTGAAAGAAGCCGTGAATGACGCCGAGATAGCGTTGTACCGTGCACTTTACTCCTTGCTGTGCCATTCGAACAAACCATAACCCCCTGACTCTCCCGCACAATTCAAGGGGCATGAAATGAATCCCGGCAACCATTACCCCTCTGGTTGTACTGGTCAGGTTTTCAATCCCTTTGACATCAAACCATTTTTTGACTCTTGCATCGCTCCAGAACCAGGCCATACTAGTCTCCATCAGCCCCCCAAAAGAAACAAATTTTTATTGTTCATCTGGCTTCGGGCAAGCGGGGTCATCTCCGGAAAACAGAGTTCGAGATTTTTATCGCAATTCCTTCCCGGGGACTCAGAAATGGTCTGGCTATTTTTATAAGACCAAAACCCAGAATATGTAAAACCAAGTAAGGAAGTTGAACGATAAGACACAGTAGGCCTAAAATAAACTAGGCAAGCCATTTCCCGTGACAGAGTAAATTATGAGTAAAGAGTTTTTACATAAATTTAATTAGCACTAACGAGGGTTCTAATGCATAAGAAAGATAATGAGAGAATTCGGATTTGGCGCTACGCACCGGCTTGGTTAGTTTGAATCTGAATAAGTTTAAAAAATAACCATCAATTAATGGTTAAAGGTATGGTGAACCACGAAATAATTACAAAAACTAAAATTCCTGCCACTGTAAAAACCATGAGATTATCATTGATATTCAATAAATTGTCTCCTGGACTCATCATCCTCAAGGTACTCAAAAGAGAAGAGGCGAATTTGGGTAAAGTTATAAAACCATTGACAATCGTTTCGTTGAATAATTTCGCCAGGTTTGAAACATATCCCCGATGCTTCCCGAACGACCGCATATTTGCCATTACTAAATCTAACCCTGTGAATACAGAAAGGTTGACCTGCCTGCCCGTGACAGCTGTTCGAAAGAATATACCCTTCAATAGAAAAAGATTTTTTACTTTTCATCATTTTGCCCTCTACAACTGCTGTATAAAGAAAATGTTGTCATTTCCCGATATTGTTACGTTACGGGTTTGATCAGCACTGACATACCAGCATTCTGATGTCTTGAGTAACGGCCTACTGGCAGGGCATACCAGAACCGCATTTTCACTGCTTTCTGAACATGCCGGGCAGGCAACACCTAAATTGCCTGATTTATGATACAATGCCCTTCCGTGAGAAATTTATGATGAAATCAGAAGATACCCTTGACTGGTACCCGGCACAGCTACCACCAGTGAAAATTATCCTTGGTGAGGCCGTGTTGACTGTAGGTAAACAGGGCCGGCCGATTAATACCCGAACCTTGCTTGAATACCTTCAGGTTATGCAAGGTAAGCAAAAAAGGCGGGATGACAAAATCGCCATGCAGACTGCAATTGATGTTCTCCGCGATAACCAGCGCATTAACGGCAGACGTTAATGCGCATCCCGAATCAGTGTCCGTTCTGAACGATCTCAACCGTATGGTTTTGCCCATCATCCCGCAGCGGTACTCTGTCATCAGGGAGGAGAACGCCATCCAGCGTAACGCAATATTCTGCATCGCCGCGTGAGACACTAATCTGATAATGGCTTTCGCCATATTGATAGGTCATAGAAAAAGACGGCCACGTATCTGGTAACCGGGCATGAACAGTAAAGTCAGCACCGTAGCGTTTTATTCCCAGTAACTCCTCAGTAAGTAAACGCCAGGCCCAGCCTGCAGAACCGGTATACCAGCTCCATCCTGCACGTCCGGTATGAGGAGCGACGCTGTAGACATCAGCACTCATGACATAAGGCTCAGCTTTATAAATCCCAACCGAGTCCGCATCTAGGGTATGATTTATCGGGTTGAGCATTGACCAGAGCTGCCAGGCGCGTTCGGCATTCCCCATTCGGGCAAATGCCATTACTGCCCAGATGGCACCATGTGTATACTGCCCTCCGTTCTCCCGCACACCGGGCAGATACCCCTGAATGTAACCCGGATTTGGACCGTGACCATCGAAAGGAGGCGTTAACAGTTTTATCAGTCCCCCCTCGTTATCCACAAGGTGCTTATCCAGCGCCTGCATGGCTTTTGCGCACCGCTCCGGGCTTGCGGCCCCGGATAATACAGACCAGCTCTGTGCAATCGCATCAATCCGGCAGTCCTGTGAGGCTTTTGATCCTAGGGAAGTACCATCGTCAAAATAGCCGCGCCGGTACCATTCACCATCCCAGGCGTGAGCTTCGAGATTGCTTTGCAGGCGCAGAGCCTGTGAACGGCACATCGAGGCGATACCGTCATCCTGCCTGCGCTCCGCCAGCGCTGCAAAGCGCTGCAAAATGTCGTACAGGAAGAAGCCCAGCCAGACGCTTTCACCTTTGCCCTCGATACCCACCCGGTTCATCCCGTCATTCCAGTCACCGGCCCCCATCAGCGGCAGACCATGCTCCCCGAACCGCAGTCCATGGCGAATAGCTTTGATGCAGTGTAACCAGAGTGTCTCTTCGGTGCCGCTGATGACCGGCGTGTCATAGACAGACTCTTCACCAGGTTGAAGCGGGCGTCCCTCCAGATAAGGAATGCGTATTTCCAGTGCATCCACATCTCCCGTCGTTTCAATATAGTGGCAAACGGCAAGCGGCAGCCACAGGTAGTCATCGGAACAGCGGGTACGCACACCGTTGCCGTGTGGCGGGTGCCACCAGTGCTGCACATCACCCTCGATAAACTGCCGGGATGCACAGAGTATTATCTGTTCACGCATCCGGTTCGAATCAGCATGGCTCAGTGCCAGTGAATCCTGCAGCTGATCGCGAAAACCAAATGCACCGCCAGACTGATAGTAACCACTGCGGGCCATAAGGCGACAGGCTATTGTCTGATACAACAGCCAGCCATTGACCAGTAAATTTACGGACGTGTCGGGGGTGTTTACCACAATTTTATCGAGCACATTGTGCCAGTGGTTGTGAACCCGGTTCAGCTCCTGGCGGACCGTATCCTCGTTCATGTAACGGGCCAGCGTCTCCTGAGCACAAACCTCATTCTCTTCTGCGCCGAGGATAAAAATAAACGTCCTCTGATCCCCATCAATTAATGTAACCGTCGATTGTACCGCCCCGCAGGGATCCAGACCGGCTCCCGTCTTACCTGAAAGCGTGCGCAGTTTCATGGCAGACGGGGCGTGCAGAGAGCCATTACGGCCAATAAACTCCCGGCGGTCACCCGTCAGCGAACAGTCATTACCGCTGACGGCAAAAAATGCAGTACGCTCGCCACCATTATCACCATAAAAGTTGTTCGCCAGCACCCGGCAGCCGCCAGGCGTTTTGGCCGCATGTGTCACAATGTGAGGGGCTGAGCGAGTACGGGATCCTCCGAGCGTCCACTCCACATAGCCAGTGACGGAGAGTTTACGTGTCCGTCCCGAAGAATTACTGAGCGTCAGAAGTGCCAGTTTAACCGGTGCCGCTTCAGCAACCAGGACCGTCAGCTCGCTGTCTATACCACTCTCACGATGGGCAAAAACGCTGTAACCAAAACCATGGCGGGTCAGGTAATCACCGTGTCCGCGAACAGGCAAAACCGTCGGTGACCAGTACTCACCGCTCTCTTCATCGCGCAGATAAAATGCCTCGCCGCTGCGATCGCTCACCGGATCGTTCTCCCACGGTGTCAACCGATATTCATGTGCATTCTCATACCAGGTGTAGGCCTGTCCCGCCTCTGAAATCACACTGCCAAAACGGGAATTTGCCAGTACGTTTGACCAGGGGGCCGGTGTCGGCGCATTTTCCCGCAGGACAACCTGATACTCCCGACCATCCTGAGAAAATCCACCGTAGCCATTAAAATGGCACAACTGACTGGTATCGGGGCTCCAGTCCGTATGTTGATTATGCTCCCGTACAGCACGCGGAATGAATGCTCTTACCGGCGTCAGGGTATGAATACGCTGGTTAAGCTGCTCATTAATGCCACCTGCGCGGTCGTCAAGATAAAGACAGGCCACGCTCATCAAAAGCAACTTATCTTCAGTGGAGAGATGCTCGCCATTACGGACAAAAAGCCCGCCCGTTTTGTCCAGCAGGCTGGCTTCAGACCCGGCATAAATTAAATCCATAATCTGCTTTTGTAATCCCTGCTGGTAGCCGCCGGGGCTGTTGTTCAGGATAACCAAATCCACATTCAGCCCTTTCTGTCTCCAGTAACGGTGTGCCTGGATCAGCGTGGTCACTGAGGTGATACTTTCCTCACTGGTTATACTAAGCAGCACTATCGGCAGATCGCCCGAAATGGCCCAGCCCCACAGACCGGACTGACCACGCCGGTTGCGGCCGATCGCCTGGCTTTCGGCGCGCAGCGCCTGGACAGGGTAAAGCACAGCGCTGGCGAGACGATTGAACAACGTGGCGTCATCTTCACTGGCGTTCATCTGGCGTAATACCACTAGACTGTGAGACCAGGCCAGTTCAAAGACGCGATCGGCGATAGGATAGTCGCGATACTTTTCCAGCAACGCCAGGCTCTGCTGGCGGGTCTCGCTGATGCCGTAAATGATATCAATCGTGATCGACTGCCCCGGCTGCAGAATGATGGCGTGGCGTATTGCCAGTATCGGATCCAGCACTGACCCCGACGTGTTGCTGAGCGCCCCTCCCGCCTCTATTGCCTGGGCATCCGCAGGGTTTCTGCCACGACCAAGAAATTTTGCCCTGTCCGTTTCAAACGAGACGTTATGTCGTTTATCGCCATGCACCACCATCATGTGAAACAGGCAGGGACTCGGTTCATCCGGGGATCGTGGCCGGCGGTGGCAAAGAATAGCGTCACGCTCAGGATCCAGCTCAGTCTGAATAAACAGATTGCTGAATGCCGGATGTGCCAGATCGCTGGCGTCAGGTGCCAGTACCACTTCGGCATAGGTTGTCAGTTCCAGAGAGCGGGGCTGGCGACCACGATGAACCAGTGTGAGACGTCGCAATTCAATATCATCCTCCGGGGAGATGACAACCTGAGTTTTGACACTGAGTCCCCCGAAGGTGCGTCTGAATTCAGCACCCGCATCGGTGAATATGACTTCCTCGTCGTGTCCGCTGGCGTAGCCTGTCGGTTGCCAGGTATTGCTCCACACATTCCCCGTCTGTATATCGCGGATATAACAGAAGGCTCCCCAGTTATCGCGGGTGGTATCACTGCGCCAGCGCGTAAGCGCAATATCATTCCAGCGACTGTAACCTCCACCACCAGCTGTCAACATCAGATGATAATGGCTATTGGACAGCAGCTGAATATCCGGGGCCGGTGTCTCCATCCCATTAAAAATTCGGGGTTCATAGCGAACGGGTTTGACCCTGCCTTCATGAGATTCAAAATGACGGCGGGGGCTGTAGAGATCGACCGCATCCGGCACGCGCTCCTGTAACAGCAGACCCGCTGAGCGAAACACCGTACTGGACATGAATCGCTCAGTCATGGGGGCGTCAAGCAGCACATGAGCCAGTGCCTGAAAAGCCATACCCTGGTGATGTGCCATCCATGACTGTACCACCACATAGAGCTGACCGGTCGCGAGGCGTGAAGGGGTATAGTCCAGCGCTTCATAAAAACCGTATTCGCCCTGTGCACCATTTTTTTGCAGCCTGAACAGGTTCTCACAGGCTCTTTGGGGGGAGACCATCAGCGCCAGCAGTGTGGCGTAAGGGGCGACAACCAGGTCATCGGCAAGCCCCCTGCGCAGACCGAGACCCGGCACGCCAAATGCCTGATACTGATAATTATGCTGAACATCAAAAGCATGATAACCAGACTCTGAAACACCCCACGGTACTCCGCGTTCTTTCCCCCAGTGGATCTGGCGCATAACCGCCGACTGACTCATTTCATCGAGCAGGCTGCCGGGCCAGGTGGGCATCACCAGATTCGGCATCAGGTATTCAAACATAGACCCGCTCCATGACATCAGGGCGGTTTCATTATCAATCGTGGTAAACAGTCGACCCAGCGCGTACCAGCTTTTAAGAGGCAACTGATTGGTCGCGATGGCGAGAAAACTGGTCAGGCGGATTTCAGACGGCAGGAGATCGTAGTGGCTCTTGTCAGGCGTATTCGTGTCACAGTTATAACCGACCCTGAGCAGACTGGTTGCTTCGCTGTACAGAAAGGCGAAATCCATCCGGGAATGCTCGTCCAGTCGCTGTTCCAGCTCGGTGATAATATTGAGCCGCATCCGGGCCTGCCCCGTCGCTGACGCTGGAGGTGTTCCTTCTCCGGTAACTGTCGCACGGGCAAGCTCGCTCAGCGTCGGCAATGTCTGTTCGTTCCATGATGCAGGTAACCAGCCAAGCAGCAGCGACCACTCATGGCAAAGCTGAACCAGTTGATGCTCCAGATGCTCTGCCCAGCGGATCTGAAGGGGAGACCCCTTATGACACTGAGTTATCAGATGATTGCACTGGGTGCGCATGTTTTTCAGCTCGCTGAAAAACGCCTGCGGAGAGAGCGACTCCGCGCTCAGACAGTATTTACGCAGCAGTTGCAGGCTGTCAGGTGGATTCTGACCCCACTGTTTTTCCAGAATACCCAGCGTATCGTTCAGTCCTGCCAGTATCTGGAGGTTGTTTAAAACAGGCTGATGCCGCATGGCGGACAGCCCTGCACGCAGTGTCAACAAATGCCCCGCCATGTTGCCGCTGTCGACGCTTGAGACATAGCGTGGGCTGAGAGGGGCCAGCGTACGGGTGTCATACCAGTTATAGAGGTGGCCCCGATAGTGCTCCATTTTATCCAGCGTATCGAGCGTGAGCGACACGCGTCGGAGCACTTCTCCGCCGGGCAGGTAGCCAAAGTCCCAGGCCGTCAGGTTAGCCATAAGGGAAAGGCCAATATTGGTAGGGGAAGTTCGATGGGCCACCGTCGGTTGCGGTATTTCCTGGTAATTATCAGGTGGAAGCCAGTTCTCTTTTTCTGTAGCAAAGGTTTCAAAAAATGCCCAGATTTCACGGCTTGTCTGGCGTAAGAGTTGTTTTTGTTCCTGATTTGGCGAAAACACCTTACGCACGGGCTGGCGACTCAGCCAGCTCATCAGTAGTGGCGTCACACACCATAACAAACTGATCGGTAACGCAATCCCTAGCAGTTGTGGGGCAAATTGTCCGGTCAGTATTATTAGCATCACGCCAACTGCAACGTTCAGCCACATCGCCTGATAAAAACGCGCAACTGTGGGTCTGGCCTGATGGCTGTCCTGGCTGTGACTGACCCACTGGCTGAGGTGACGCCCGCTGATCCCCAGTCGCCATAGCGTCACGGCAATCGCCTTCAGCGAATATCCGGCTTCGTGCGGCAGTATCGCAAAATTAAGGCCGATACCTGACAGACGCTTCAGCGCGCCCGCCCCCACCAGTAATAGATGCGGCTTCAGGCGGCGACGCAGAGGTTTATGCAGAAGATCATGGGCGATGCAGATGATGGCTGGCAACAGCCATATCAGCGACAGTACGCCCAGCCAGTAAACCGGATTAGGCGCCCAAAGCAGGGTGAAGAACAGCAATACCAGCAGCGAGGGGGCAACCAGACTGCGGCGCAGATTATCAAGTAATTTCCAGTAAGAAAGCGCGGTCAGCGGATTCTTACCTCGGGCTCCATCGGCTCTTCTGACGCGTGGTTTCAGCCAGTTAAGCAGTTGCCAGTCACCCCGGATCCAGCGTGAACGGCGTGCAACATCCGACAGATAATTATTAGGGTACTGTTCGTAGAGTAACACCTCACTCAGCAGACCCGAACGTGCATAGCATCCTTCGAGGAGATCATGGCTGAGAACCAGATTTTCCGGGCAGATATTGGCAGTGGCCTGCATAAAAATATCAACATCGTAAATCCCTTTGCCCACGAACGATCCTTCCCCAAAGAGATCCTGATAGATATCCGAAGACATCATCGAATAGGGGTTATTGCCCGGGATGCTGCTGCGCAGGGCTGCGTAATGCCCCTGCCCGTTTCGTGGTATCTCCTCCGCAAGACCGGGTTGCAGAATGCCGTATCCTTTGACAACCCTCTGGCGGACCGGATCATACTCTGGCGTATTCAGCGGATGCGCCATCGTCGCGACCAGTTTGTGTACCGTATCGCGCGGCAGCACTGTATCACTGTCCAGGGTAATGACGTATTTAATATGCCCCGGCAAAAGGTGGGCAGGCATGTCTGCAACACTGACGAATTGTGTCCCCGGATGGCGCAACCAGCTGTTAAGTAACGCCAGTTTTCCCCGCTTGCGTTCATAGCCCATCCACCTTCCTTCAGCGGGATTCCATTCAGGCTGGCGGTGTAGCAGATAAAAACGTGGGCGGCCGGAGGGGTAACGGCGATTCAGCACCTGCGTATCAGCGATAGCCTGTCTGAGCAGCGCGTGACTTTCCGGCGAGGGTTCATTTTCAGAGTCAGCGAAATCAGTGAGCAGCGCGAACCTGAGATTTTCGTTTTCATTCCCCAACCAGCAGACTTCAAGACTGGTGAGGAGCTGGCTGAAACTTTCGTGGCTGGTCAGCATGCAGGGAATGACTAACATGGTGGCGCTGTCAGCGGGAATGCCGGTTGAAAAATCCATCCCTGGCAAAGGGCGAGGTATGCGAAAACGGGTGGTTGCGTCACTGAGTAAATCACTCATTAACTGCGTTAAAGCGATAATCAGAGGCAATATCACCGCGATCAACAGCCAGTCTGCGCCCTGCATGGCTGTTTCGTGCAATATTGCCGCGGTTGCTGCGGTGGTCAACAACGCCAGGCTTCCAAGCCACGACAGCAGGGTTATTCTGTTGAAACTGTGCCGCAAGCGTATCAGCCTTGAGGTGTCTGCCAGGAGATGTATTTCCAGTGCCTGTCGACCTTCACCCGCGAGATAATAACCAACATGATGCTCCGGTGTATCGGGCGCTTTTTCCTCTGAAAGCGTCAGTACCCTGTCAGCAACGTCAGACTCACTGAGACCACTGTCTCTGGCCAGTATCTCTACTACATGACGGTAATGATCCCGGGTATTGAAGTGCATCCGGGGATAGATACCGGCAGGATCATTGCGCAGTGCCTGTTCAACAACGCTTATCGTTTCGGCGAAATCAGCCCAGTCCGTTTCGCTCAGTAACCGCAGTCCCGCGATGCTGTTACTGACAGACAGCTGGCTGGCGGCAAGCTGTTGATTGAAGCTATGTATAAGAATGTCGGTGGTGAGCCCCTGTTCCCGGAGGCACTGATCAACCCAGGTCAGGGGTAACGACAGCGCGTTGCCATGCCCCTGCAGGCGCCGCACCAGTTCTGCGACAAATGCACTGGTTAACGGAGGACGGGAGCGCGCCATATCGGCAACCGTCATAATTAAATCAGCAGGCGCACTCTCTGCACATTCAAAAAACCTTGTTATCCACGTATCTGCCAGGTTTCGTTCCTGCTGGGCCTTTATCACCTCCGTACTGATACGACGAAGATTTTCAATCAGCACCAGACGCAGCATGCCCGGTAAGGCCCAGACTTCACCTAATGTCAGCGGTGTCACCTGTTGATAGGCTGTGAGATAGCTGGTCAGGCTGGTGGTATCCCAGCGGCCATCACCGTGAGCGATGGCCTCTGATGCAATATTGTAAATTCGTGGACAATTTAGCGGCGACATCAGCGACGGAAGACCTTTACCGAAACTTTTCGGTAAGTGCTGGCGGACAGTGCGGATTTGTTCCTCAATCAGATAATAATTGTCTAGCAACCACTCCCCGGCGGGCATGATACTGGCCTTTTTACCCGCGTTAAGTTCATAGCAGTGTTGTGTAATGACGGCCTCGTTTTCGCCGAGCCGTTTCAGAAGATAATAAGGAAGTTTATCCGGCGATACTTTATGGGTCCGCGCCAGCTTCTGACCGTAGCGTTCCATCTGGGCGGTCGAAAAAAGTTCTGACCGCAGATTGCTTTCACCGGCAGGATCGTTCGCCGAAAACGTAAAATTTTCAGTGGGATGCCCAGGAATAGGGGAGCGCTTAAACCACGCTCTGGGGTTCTTTTTCATAGCGTTGCTCTGATGCGACGTTAGCGCGCAGGAGCAGTTGTGAAATCAGTTCAGAAACGTTCTCTCAGGATGGGCGTAAGGCATCAGGGATTTAACAGCTGCCGGAATTTAACTTAAGTATAGAATATGGGCTCTGTCTGAGGTTTTTTTGTTCGGGCTAGCGCCGGGAGACAAACAGCGCCTTACAACCGGGGCAAAGCATGGCCTGATTACGACGGATTTTTGACAGCGGTTGCGCTGATTTTAGGCCACAAACAGGGCAGGCGGCTGTGTCGATAGACGCACCGCTGAAGAGTTTCATTGCGTAATCGATAATAAACATAATCATTAACCTTTCAATGAATGAGCTTCACCGTAACACATGTGGTTAAGTTTTAATCTTTTTATTTTAATGCACTGAAATTCAGGAAAGGTAGATGTTCGCAGCCACAGGTCCCCTGAGAACGTTAATTCGACAAAATTCTATGCGGCTTCCTGGGATGAGTAATTCTGATTTGCAGTAGATTACGGCTGAAATGCTTTTTTTTAACTCATTAACGGTTTTTTAATACTTGTCCTAAGAAGAGAAAATCATTTTTTGTGCGCTGACAAAATCCGAACCCTCTCCTCCTTCATGCTATCTTGCCTTTTATGATGAATCCTCCTAAGCGGCAGTGCTGATTAACCCTATGACTCTTCTGCTGTAATGTTCATCACTCACGAATGAAGCAGCGAGTCATGGGAGGTTACCCAAAGGCTCTCCGGGTGGCACCCGGCATCATACATACAAGCCCCTGCATTGCTGCAGGGTTTTTTCACAGGAAATTTCATATTTCTGATCCTGTAAGTGATCATCAAACAATTGTTATTTATTTCCGCTTCTGGCACATAGTGGACATTGACACACTGGTGGTTCTCATGGACAAGCTAAATCGACAGGGAAGGGGAACACTGTACTTTGCCGGTCAGGGGATCCAGCAGAGCTGGCAAATGAAGCGTGAAATGCCTTCTCCGCGTTACACCACGCGGTGGTCAGATCTGCCGATTGTGAAGGCTAACTGAAATTTTAGAAAAAAAAACCAATTGAACCAATATGAAACAGAGTGGTGCATTCCACCTTTTTTTAGTGTTAACATTATCTGACCAGATGAAGCTCCAATACGCAGAGATTTTCGTTTGTGTACCAGATTGTGTACCAATTTGACAATTGTTGGTTAGATGGTTATGCAATACGTTGAAATAAAACAAATTTTTTCTTTGTATGTGATCTTTCGTGTGGGTCACCACTGCAAATTAAGGATCTCACATGCCTGTAATTACCCTTCCTGACGGCAGCCAACGCCAGTTTGATCGCCCCGTTAGTCCAATGGATGTTGCCCTTGATATCGGCCCAGGCCTCGCGAAAGCGTGCATTGCGGGTCGCGTGAACGGCGAGCTGGTGGATGCCAGCGATCTTATCGAAAACGATGCGCAGCTGGCGATCATTACCGCCAAAGATGAGGATGGTCTGGAAATTATCCGCCACTCCTGCGCGCACCTGTTAGGTCATGCCATCAAACAGCTGTGGCCCCATGCCAAAATGGCCATCGGTCCGGTTGTTGATAACGGCTTCTACTACGATATCGATCTTGACCATACGCTGACCCAGGAAGATATCGACGCGCTCGAAAAACGTATGCACGAGCTCGCCGAAACGAACTATAACGTCATTAAGAAAAAGGTAAGCTGGCACGAAGCGCGTGAAACCTTCGTTGCGCGCGGCGAAAGCTACAAGGTCACCATTCTTGATGAGAACATCGCCCATGATGATAAGCCCGGCCTCTATCATCATGAAGAGTACATCGACATGTGCCGCGGTCCGCACGTGCCGAACATGCGCTTCTGCCATCACTTTAAACTGATGAAAATCGCAGGAGCGTACTGGCGCGGCGACAGCAACAACAAGATGCTGCAGCGTATCTACGGCACGGCGTGGGCAGATAAAAAAGCGCTTAACGCTTATCTGCAGCGTCTGGAAGAGGCCGCGAAACGCGACCACCGTAAAATTGGTAAGCAGCTCGACCTGTATCACATGCAGGAAGAGGCACCGGGCATGGTTTTCTGGCATAATGATGGCTGGACTATCTTCCGTGAGCTGGAGACGTTTGTTCGCTCCAAGCTGAAAGCGTACCAGTACCAGGAAGTAAAAGGCCCGTTCATGATGGACCGTGTGCTGTGGGAAAAAACCGGCCACTGGGACAACTACAAAGATGCCATGTTCACCACCTCGTCTGAGAACCGTGAGTACTGCATCAAACCTATGAACTGCCCTGGCCACGTGCAAATTTTCAATCAGGGTCTAAAATCGTACCGCGACCTGCCATTACGTATGGCAGAGTTTGGTAGCTGCCACCGCAACGAGCCGTCGGGCGCGTTGCATGGCCTGATGCGCGTACGCGGGTTCACTCAGGATGACGCCCACATCTTCTGTACAGAAGAGCAGGTGCGTGATGAAGTGAACGCCTGTATTCGTATGGTCTACGATATGTACAGCACCTTTGGCTTCGAGAAGATCGTCGTCAAACTCTCCACTCGTCCAGAAAAGCGTATCGGCAGCGACGAGATGTGGGATCGTGCTGAGGCGGATTTAGCAGTCGCGCTGGAAGAGAACAACATCCCGTTTGAGTATCAGCTGGGTGAAGGCGCGTTCTACGGTCCGAAAATTGAATTTACGCTGTATGACTGCCTCGATCGTGCATGGCAGTGCGGAACGGTACAGCTGGACTTCTCCCTGCCGTCTCGTTTGAGCGCCTCCTACGTAGGTGAAAACAACGAGCGTCAGGTGCCAGTGATGATTCACCGCGCCATTCTTGGGTCTCTGGAGCGCTTTATCGGCATCCTGACCGAAGAGTTTGCGGGCTTCTTCCCCACCTGGCTTGCGCCGGTGCAGGTAGTTGTGATGAACATTACCGATTCTCAGGCCGATTACGTTAACGAATTGACGCAGAAACTACAAAATGCGGGCATTCGAGTAAAAGCGGACTTGAGAAACGAGAAGATAGGCTTTAAAATCCGCGAGCACACTTTACGTCGTGTCCCTTATATGCTGGTTTGTGGTGACAAAGAGGTTGAGGCCGGCAAAGTAGCCGTGCGTACCCGTCGTGGTAAAGACCTGGGTAGCCTGGACGTAAATGACGTTATCGAGAAGCTGCAACAAGAGATTCGCAGCCGCAGTCTTCAACAACTGGAGGAATAAGGTATTAAAGGCGGAAAACGAGTTCAAACGGCGCGTCCGAATCGTATCAATGGCGAGATTCGCGCCACAGAAGTTCGCTTAACAGATCTGGAAGGCGAGCCGCTTGGCATTGTGAGTCTAAGAGAAGCTCTGGAAAAAGCTGAAGAAGCCGGGGCAGATTTAGTTGAAATTAGCCCTAACGCCGAGCCGCCCGTTTGCCGTATAATGGATTACGGCAAGTTCCTCTATGAAAAGAGCAAATCTTCTAAGGAACAGAAGAAGAAGCAAAAAGTTATCCAGGTTAAGGAAATCAAATTCCGACCTGGTACAGATGAAGGCGACTATCAGGTAAAACTCCGCAGCCTGATTCGCTTTCTCGAAGAGGGCGACAAGGCCAAGATCACACTGCGTTTCCGCGGTCGTGAGATGGCCCACCAACAGATCGGTATGGAAGTGCTTAACCGCGTGAAAGAAGATCTGGTTGAACTGGCAGTAGTCGAATCCTTCCCTACGAAGATCGAAGGCCGCCAGATGATCATGGTGCTTGCTCCGAAGAAGAAACAGTAAGGCCATCAAGTAATCATACCTGTGGGCCACAAGCTCACGGGTCTGGTTCGCCTTTGTTTCGTTTATTAACAATGCGAAGTGGAAATTATTAAAATGCCAAAGATTAAGACCGTACGCGGTGCTGCTAAGCGCTTTAAAAAAACCGGTAAAGGTGGTTTTAAGCACAAGCACGCTAACCTGCGTCATATTCTGACCAAAAAAGCTACCAAGCGTAAACGTCACCTGCGTCCGAAAGCCATGGTTTCTAAAGGCGATCTGGGCCTGGTCATCGCGTGCCTGCCGTACGCATAAGTCGTTTACCTTTTAACCTTTTTAACGCCCAATAGATTTCGCATTGTCGCCAGGCGGCAACTGAATGAATCCCTGAGCTTACTGAAGTAAGTGACTGGGATGAATGAAGGCAGCCAACACCGCGAGAATGTGAAAGATGAAGGGCATAACAGAATAGATACAGGAGAGCATCATGGCTCGCGTAAAACGTGGTGTAATTGCACGTGCACGTCACAAGAAAATTTTGAAACAAGCTAAAGGCTACTACGGTGCGCGTTCACGCGTATACCGCGTTGCCTTCCAGGCTGTTATCAAAGCAGGTCAGTACGCTTACCGTGACCGTCGTCAGAAAAAGCGTCAGTTCCGTCAACTGTGGATTGCGCGTATCAACGCAGCAGCACGTCAGAACGGTATTTCTTACAGCAAATTCATCAACGGCCTGAAAAAAGCCTCTGTTGAAATCGACCGTAAGATCCTGGCTGACATCGCTGTATTCGACAAAGTGGCATTCGCTGCCCTGGTCGAAAAAGCGAAAGTAGCTCTGGCTTAAGCCAGTTAGAGAGAGGGAGCCTGGCTCCCTCTTTTTATTCCTTTCCACACAAGGTAACGCAAGCATGAATGCTGCTATTTTCCGCTTCTTTTTTTACTTTAGCACCTGATCCCAGGGGGCTTGCGCGTGAAAGAAGAAACGAAAAACAGCGCCAGAAAGCCTCCCCAGGGAGGCTTTTTTTATGCCTGTATGCAAAAAATATGAGATCACCATAACGGTGTCTGCACCGACATAATGAGGAAAACCATGTCACATCTCGCAGAGCTGGTTGCCAACGCCACGGCAGCCATTAACGAGGCTTCAGATATTGCCGCATTAGATAATGTGCGCGTTGAATATCTGGGCAAAAAAGGGCAGCTGACCCTTCAGATGACAACCCTGCGTGAGCTGCCGCCTGAAGAGCGTCCAGCCGCCGGTGCGGTGATTAACGAAGCTAAAGAGCAGGTACAACAGGCGCTCAACGCCCGCAAAGATGCCCTTGAGAGCGCAGCGCTGAACGCGCGTCTGGCAGCGGAGACCATCGACATCTCTCTGCCGGGCCGCCGCATCGAGAACGGCGGTCTGCATCCGGTCACCCGCACCATCGACCGTATTGAGAACTTCTTCGGCGAGCTGGGCTTTACTGTGGCAACCGGTCCGGAAATCGAGGACGACTACCACAACTTTGATGCTCTGAATATTCCGGGACATCACCCGGCGCGCGCTGATCATGACACCTTCTGGTTTGACGCTACCCGACTGCTGCGTACCCAGACCTCTGGGGTGCAGATCCGTACCATGGAAAACCAGCAGCCGCCAATCCGCATTATCGCCCCGGGCCGGGTCTATCGTAACGACTACGATCAGACTCACACCCCAATGTTCCACCAGATGGAAGGGCTGATTGTTGATAAAAACATCAGCTTTACCAATCTGAAGGGCACCCTGCACGACTTCCTGAACAACTTCTTTGAGGAAGATCTGCAGGTACGTTTCCGTCCGTCCTACTTCCCGTTTACCGAGCCTTCCGCTGAGGTGGACGTAATGGGTAAAAATGGCAAATGGCTCGAGGTGCTGGGCTGCGGTATGGTGCATCCGAACGTGCTGCGCAACGTGGGCATCGATCCTGAAGTTTACTCTGGCTTCGCATTTGGCATGGGTATGGAGCGTCTGACCATGCTGCGCTATGGCGTTACCGACTTACGCGCGTTCTTCGAAAACGATTTGCGTTTCCTTAAACAGTTTAAATAAAGGCAGGAAAAAATAATGAAATTCAGTGAACTGTGGTTACGTGAATGGGTTAACCCGGCGGTCGATAGCGACGCGCTCTCCGATCAAATTACGATGGCAGGCCTGGAAGTAGACGGCGTTGACGCCGTAGCCGGCAGCTTTAACGGCGTGGTGGTGGGCGAAGTGGTTGAGTGCGGTCAGCACCCGAACGCCGACAAACTGCGCGTGACCAAGGTTAACGTTGGCGGTGATCGCCTGCTGGATATCGTCTGTGGCGCGCCAAACTGCCGCCAGGGACTGAAAGTCGCGGTAGCGACTATCGGCGCGGTGCTGCCGGGTGATTTCAAAATCAAAGCCGCCAAACTGCGTGGCGAGCCATCCGAAGGGATGCTCTGCTCCTTCTCCGAGCTGGGTATTTCCGACGATCACAGCGGGATCATTGAACTACCAGCGGATGCACCGATCGGCACCGATATTCGCGACTACCTGAAGCTTGATGATAATACCATTGAGATCAGCGTCACCCCGAACCGTGCCGACTGCTTAGGCATTATCGGCGTTGCGCGCGACGTGGCCGTGCTGAACGCGCTGCCGCTGACCGAGCCTGAGATTGCTCCAGTTGCCGCAACGATTAACGATACGCTGCCTATCCGCGTTGACGCCGCCGACGCCTGCCCGCGCTACCTGGGCCGTGTGGTCAAGAGTATCGACGTCACTGCGCCAACCCCGCTGTGGATGCGCGAGAAGCTGCGTCGCTGCGGCATCCGCTCTATTGACGCGGTGGTAGACGTCACTAACTTCGTCCTGCTGGAGCTGGGTCAGCCGATGCACGCCTTCGATCTGAGCCGCATTGAGGGCGGGATCGTTGTCCGTATGGCGCAAGAGAACGAGACGCTGGTGCTGCTCGACGGTAGCGAAGCCAAATTGCAGTCCGATACGCTGGTGATTGCCGACCACAACAAAGCCCTGGCTATGGGCGGTATCTTTGGTGGCGAGCACTCTGGCGTGAATGGCGAAACGCAGGATGTACTGCTGGAGTGCGCCTTCTTCAGCCCGCTCTCTATCACCGGTCGCGCCCGTCGTCACGGCCTGCACACCGATGCTTCCCACCGCTACGAGCGTGGCGTTGATCCGGCGCTGCAGTACAAAGCGATGGAGCGTGCGACGCGCCTGCTGCTGGATATCTGCGGCGGTGAAGCCGGTCCGGTTATCGATGTCACCAGCGAGGCCGCGCTGCCGAAGCGTGCAACTATCACCCTGCGCCGCAGCAAGCTGGATCGCCTGATTGGCCACCACATTGCCGACGAGCAGGTAGGCGACATTCTCAAGCGCCTGGGCTGTGAAGTGACCGAAGGGCAGGATGAGTGGCAGGCCGTGGCCCCAAGCTGGCGTTTCGATATGGAGATCGAAGAGGACCTGGTGGAAGAGGTGGCCCGCATCTACGGCTACAACAACATTCCTGATGCCCCGGTACAGGCAGGTCTGATTATGGGCAGCCACCGCGAAGCGGACCTGTCGATGAAGCGGGTGAAAACCATGCTGATCGACAAAGGCTACCAGGAAGTGATCACCTACAGCTTTGTGGATCCGAAACTGCAGCAGCTGATCCATCCGGGCGAAGAGGCGCTGATCCTGCCAAGCCCCATCTCCAGCGAAATGTCGGCCATGCGCCTGTCGCTATGGACCGGTCTGCTGGGGACGGTGGTCTATAACCAGAACCGTCAGCAGAGCCGCGTACGTATTTTTGAGACCGGGCTGCGCTTTGTACCGGATACCCAGGCCAATCTGGGGATCCGTCAGGATGTGATGCTGGCCGGAGTTATTACCGGAAGCCGCTACGAAGAGCACTGGAACCTGGCAAAAGAGAGCGTCGATTTCTATGATTTAAAAGGCGATCTGGAATCCATTCTCGATCTCACTGGCAAGCTGGGCGACATTCAGTTTAAAGCGGAAGCCAATCCGGCCCTTCACCCGGGCCAGTCCGCCGCGATTTATCTGAAAGGCGAACGTATTGGTTTTATTGGGGTTGTGCATCCTGAGCTGGAACGTAAACTGGATCTGAACGGTCGGACGCTGGTGTTTGAGCTCGAGTGGAACGCCATTGCAGACCGCGTAATTTCGCAGGCGCGGGAGGTTTCACGCTTCCCGGCAAACCGTCGCGATATTGCGGTTGTGGTCACAGAAAACGTCCCCGCAGCAGATGTTTTGGCTGAGTGTAAGAAAGTTGGCGTAAATCAGGTAGTTGGCGTAAACTTGTTTGATGTGTACCGCGGCAAGGGCGTAGCGGAGGGCTATAAGAGCCTCGCTATCACCCTGATCCTTCAGGATACCGGCCGTACACTCGAAGAAGAGGAGATTGCCGCTACCGTTGCCAGATGTGTAGAGGCATTAAAAGAGCGATTCCAGGCATCATTGAGGGATTGAACCTATGGCGCTTACAAAAGCTGAAATGTCAGAATATCTGTTTGATAAGCTTGGGCTTAGCAAACGGGATGCCAAAGA